>Ga0308163_10000290_pt1 | contig 118065 bp, 102 predicted proteins | sample PhyTR1_FD_201037 | JGI IMG/M metagenome (GOLD analysis project Ga0308163, IMG submission 201037) | Phyllosphere microbial communities from UC Gill Tract Community Farm, Albany, California, United States - DLSLT.R1 | ecosystem: Host-associated > Plants > Phyllosphere > Unclassified | place... | reverse complement strand
TTCTACAAAGAGGTGCTCAGGGACTGCGGCTATTTCAAAAGTTACGTTGCTGCGCAATAGTTTCATGTATTTAACAAATGACAGGAAGTTTAATCCATATTAATGTTCAACTTTACGTCATAACACATACATCATGGAACCAACAGGTGGTAAAAAGAATTTTTTTGAGAGATTTTCAAACGCAGCTACAAAATTTACAGGCAGCTCAACAGCTTTTGTAATCGCATTATTAACAGTCATTATATGGGCAGTTACCGGCCCGCTCTTTCATTATTCAGAGACCTGGCAGCTGGTCATCAATACAGGCACTACAATCATTACCTTTCTGATGGTCTTCCTGATCCAGAAAGCGCAGAATAAAGATGGCAAGGCCATACAGCTGAAACTGAACGAGCTGATTGCTGCCCATGAAAGGGCAAGCAACAGAATGGTAGATATTGAAGACCTGACAGAAAAAGAGCTGGACCAGTTACATAAATTCTACGTTACATTGTCTGAACTTGCCAAACAAGAAACCGATATTCATTGTTCTCATTCCATAGACGCCGCGGAAGAAGTGAATGAATATAAATCCAGACATACACGTAAGCCAAAACCAAATAAAGACCAACATGGAAATATTGCAGGTAAATAAGATCAGAACAAAAGAAGAACTTGAAAGCGCATTTGCAGTACGCAGAAAAGTCTTTGTGGAAGAGCAGGGTGTTCCTGCGGAACTGGAACTGGAAAATGAAGATGTTTCTGTTCACTTTCTGGCTTTACTGGATAACCAGCCCTGTGGTGCCTGCCGGTACCGGAAAACCGATAAAGGCTACAAGCTGGAGCGTTTCGCCGTATTACCAGAGTTCCGCAACAAGAGAGTAGGACTGGCAATGGTTGCGGCAGTGCTGGACGATATTCCTGATGATGACCAGCCGATATACTTAAATGCACAGACTGACGCAGTTGGCTTGTATACCAAGTTTGGCTTTGCTATTGAAGGTGAACAGTTTGAAGAAGCAGGTATCCAGCACTTCAGAATGGTAAGGAAATAGAAAACCTTGTGCTGCCCTGCAAAGCTGACTAGGAAGTGAAAATACTGGAAGATAGCAGTAAAGCTTCCTGCAATTTTACAGCATCGAGCTGAAGGCTTTCGCCCCGATGTTCCAGGTAGGCAATGACGTTCTCAGTAGCGATATTCCCTGTCAGGTCGTCCTTAGCCATGGGGCAGCCGCCAAATCCCCTCAGTGCGCTGTCAAAGCGTTTACAGCCACTGTTGTAAGCAGCTTCAATCTTCTCTATCCGGCTCTCCGGGGTACTGTGTAAGTGGAGGCCAATTTCCGTACCGGGGAAAGCATTTGTTAGCATAGGCAGGAGCTCATTGATCTGTGCGGGTGTGGAAATACCTATGGTATCCGATAGTGACAGTATTTTCGTACCCTTATCTACCAGTGCTGCGGCCCAGTCTTCAACAATTGCTGCACTGTATTCATCCCCGTAAGGATTTCCAAAACCCATAGACAGATACACAACAGCAGTTTTTCCCTTACTGTCACATAACTCCAGTATTTGTTCTACAGTAGTTAAAGATTGCAGGATACTGGAATTGGTATTGCGTTGCTGGAAGCTCTCTGAGATCGAAAAAGGAAAACCAAGGTAACTGATCTCCGGGAAAGCCATAGCTTCCTGAGCACCCCTCAGATTAGCTGCAATGGCAAGCAGCTGTGTGCTTGTGTTCTCAAGATCCAGCTGTGCCAGAACCTCTTTGGTGTCTTTTAGCTGGGGAATGGCTTTTGGTGATACAAAGCTTCCGAAATCAATTGTATCAAAACCTGTTTGTAAGAGCAGGTTAATGTATTTTGCTTTGAGCGCTGTAGGAATAAAATCACGGATTCCCTGCATCGCGTCTCTCGGACATTCAATTAACTTCATAGCTTATTTGGTTATGCTGCCAATTTAAATCAAAAATACGAGAATAAAAAAAGGCTTCCTTTATGGGGAAGCCTTTTCAGTATGATACAAATACCTTAGTTCAATTTTGGTTTTTTCTGACCCAGGTCGATTACAATAGGAGTAGAGATACATAGTGAAGAGTATGTACCGATGATACGACCAATCAATAATGCGAAGATAAATCCACGGATACTTTCACCACCGAAGATGAAGATTACCAGTAATACGAAGAATACTGTTAATGAAGTAAGGATTGTACGACTCAAAGTACTGTTCAGTGCGAAATTGATCAGCGTATTGCGTTCTTCTCCGTAAAGGTCATCTTTACCCGCTTCAGCAAGTTTCTCACGGATACGGTCAAATACAACTACTGTTTCAGTCATCGTGTAAGACATTACTGTCAGGATCGCTGCGATAAAGTCTTGTCCGATCTCTAAAGAGAAAGGCAGTACACCATCAAGGATTGTATAGAATGATAATACCAGTAACACGTCGTGGAACAATGCGATAACCGCACCCAGACCATAGTTCAGTTTCTTGAACCTTACGATGATATAGATAAACATTACCAGGCATGAGAACAGGATGGCCCCGTAAGCGCTGTAAACTAAATCACTTGCGATGATCGGGCCAACTTTCTGGTTACTTTCAATACTGTATTTTACACCTGTTGTAGCTAATCCGCTTCTCAGTGCATCTTCTACCAGTTTATCAGCACCTGCGTCCTGATCAGTGATATGGTAAGTAGTAGTGATTTTTAAGTCCTGATCGTTACCGGCAGTTTTTACCTGCAGTTCTTCGTTTTTGAAGCTTGGTGCAAGTTTAGCCTTTACATCTTCAGTATCCATTCCTTTATCGAAATGAACGATGTAAGTTCTTCCGCCTTTAAAGTCGATACCTAATCTCAATCCACCATTTTTGAAGTAGAAGATCACACCCAGGATGATGATCACTGAAGAGATAACGTAGTATAACTTTCTGCGGCCAACAAAGTTGAAGGCAATGTTTTTGAAAGCGTGAATTGTTGCTTTGTTACCGAAAGTAATGTTTGCGTTTTTGTTCAGTAAAGAGTCGAACACTAAACGTGAGATCAGAACCGCACAGAAAAGTGAAGAAAGGATACCGATACATAAGGTAGTAGCAAAACCCTGAACAGGACCGCTACCAAAAACGTAAAGGATGATACCCAGAATCAGGATCGTAACGTTTGAGTCGATGATCGAAGGCATTGCATGTTTGAAACCTTCTGCGATAGAAGCAGCAGTGCTCTTACCATGATTCAGCTCTTCCCTTACACGTTCGAAGATCAGGATGTTCGCATCTACCGATAAACCGATTACCAGAACGATACCGGCGATACCAGGTAAAGTAAGCACAGCGCCCAGTGAAACCAGGATACCCATGATAAAGAAAAGGTTGATTACCAATGCAAGGTTAGCTACCCATCCTGCTTTGTTGTAATACAGTGCCATAAAGATCAGGATCACTACAAAGGCAAGAACGAATGACAGCAAGCCGTTGTCAATTGCAGCCTGTCCCAGTGAAGGACCAACCACAAACTCTCCAACGATACGTGCCGGAGCTGGTAATTTACCTGCTTTTAAGATATTCGCTAAATCCTGAGTTTCGTTTACTGTGAAGTTACCAGTGATCGAAGAGATACCGTTAGGAATTTCATTCTGAACAGTAGGGGCAGAGTAAACTGCGTTATCAAGAACAATTGCGATTGCTTTTTTATTGTTTGCATCGGCAGAAGCTTCAGCAGTAATTTTTTTCCATTTCTGAGCGCCTTCGCCAGTCATGTACATTGTAACCTCAGGTTTACCTTTCTGATCGTAATCATGACGGGCATCGCTGATGGCTTCACCACCTAAATCTGGTTTTCCATCCGGGTTAACAGATTTGATCGCATACATTTCGAAAACCTTGGTACCATCCATTGGTCTCACACTCCACATGAATTTCATGCTTTGCGGAATGATCGCTGCAATCTCTGGTGTTCTGAAGTAAGCGTTTACTTTAGCTGTATCTTTTTGTGCTACCCATCCAACAGTTGCACCAGGACGCAAAGCAGGCTGTCCGTTTTCACCCTGGTAAGTAGGGATATTTAAAACCGCAAACAGTGGGTTGGTTTTTGCAAGTTCTTTCGTTTTCAGATCCAAAGAATCTTTACCGGTAGATTTTTTTGCAAGGTTAGCCAGTGCACTTCCTTTTTTTGCTGAAGTGTCAGCAGCAGCAGCTGCCGTAGCAGTAGTATCTTTTAAAACTGTAGTCAGGGTTTTGTTGATATTCTCCATGATCGAGTAAACCTCTTCATTTTGATATACCTGCCAGAATTGTAATTCTGCAGAACCCTGCAATAATTTATGAACCCTTTCTTTGTCCTGCACACCCGGCATTTCAATCAGGATACGGTTGGTACCTTCCTGTTTCTGCATGTTCGGGCTTACTACACCAAATCCGTCGATACGGCTTCTGATGATGATGAACGAACGGTCGATCGCGCTGGCAGCTTCTTTTTGTAAATAGCTTTTTACTTCAGCATTGGTAGCGTTGGCTTTTAACTGCTGGGCGTTATCCTGGTTAGAAAAGAAATCTGCAAGTTTTACGTTAGGGCTGCTTTTCTCAAAATCATTTACAAACAAAGTAATGAAATCTTTGCCGCCTGCATTTAACTGCGTTTGTGCGCTGGAAAGCGCTTTGTTGAAATTGGCGTCATCAGTGTTGTTCGCTAAAGATTTCACCAGTTCACCCAACGAGATTTCCATCGTTACGTTCATACCGCCTTTAAGGTCGAGACCCAGGTTGATTTCTTTTCCTTTGCAGAACTGGTAGTCAAATCCTAAAACAGGATAAACCGGTACAGTCGACATGGAGTCCAGATAAGCTTTTTCTTTAACCAGGTCACCTTTGGCATACGCTTTAGCGTCTTTTTCTACCTTCGATGTAACGAGATTGAACGAGAGTGAATACACACAGACAATACCTAATAGTATTGCCATAAATTTAATGAAACCTTTACCTTGCATTTTTGTTTGTAATTATTTGTCTATGCTGTATATTTTTTTCAACAAGTCGGCAAATCTAATTAATTTTTTAATTAATAGTCAGCCTTCTATAATTTTCATCAGTATATATTTTTTTTTATTTGTGATGAAGCTTGCATGAGCTAATCTCAGTATTGGATTGTCAGCTCATGCAGGTGTTATTGAGGATACTGAACTATTTACGGAGAAGGGTTGAAAATGTATAAGCCCAGGCATTTTTTTCATCAGGCTCAAAACTGATTTTCTCAGTTTCTTCCCAGAAGTTGGGATCTATAGGGGGGAAAAAGGTATCTGCTTCAAAATCTCCTTTCACTACCGTTAAATATATTTTATCAGTAATGCCCATCGCCATTCTGTAGATCTGGGCACCGCCAACGATAAAAACTTCTTCATTTTCATCACACAGGGCGATAGCAGATTCCAGATCGGGTACTACCTCCGCACCTGGTACTTCAAGCGCAGTATTTCTGGTGATCACGATATTTCTGCGGTTGGGCAGGGGCTTTCCTACCGAGTCGAAAGTTTTGCGGCCCATGATGACAGTATGCCCGCTGGTTGTATTTTTGAAATGTTTAAGGTCTGCCGGCAAATGCCACAACAGCTGGTTATTTTTCCCGATAGCGTGGTTTTCGGCTATGGCTACCATTATAGAGATGATCATACGGCTACTGCTGCTTTTATATGTGGATGCGGTTCATAACCGGTAAGGTTGAAATCTTCAAATTTAAAGCTGAAGATGTCTTTTACTTCGGGATTGATCTCCATCACCGGCAAAGGTCTGGCTGCTCTGCTCAGCTGAAGTTTTGTCTGTTCGATATGATTATTATAAAGGTGTGCGTCTCCCAGTGTATGGATGAAGTCACCGTACTGCAGTCCGCATACCTGCGCAACCATCATGGTAAGCAAAGCATAGGATGCGATATTAAAAGGTACACCCAGGAATATGTCGGCACTGCGCTGATAAAGCTGACAGCTCAGTTTGCCATCTGCAACGTAAAACTGGAAAAACGCATGGCAGGGCGGTAAAGCCATGCTGTCGATTTCGGCCACGTTCCATGCAGATACAATGATCCTTCTTGAATCCGGATTGTTTTTAATGGTATCAATGATTTTGCTGATCTGGTCAATATGTCCACCGTCTGGGCTGGGCCAGGACCGCCATTGCGATCCATAAACGGGACCCAGGTTGCCATCTTCATCAGCCCATTCGTCCCATATCTTTACGTTGTTATCTTTCAGGTATTTGATATTCGTTTCACCGCTCAGGAACCAGATGAGTTCATGGATGATCGATTTGAGGTGTAATTTTTTAGTGGTTACCATAGGAAAACCTTCCTGCAGGTTGAAACGCATCTGATAGCCGAAAACGCTGATGGTTCCTGTTCCTGTACGGTCGTGTTTCTGTGCGCCGGTATCCAGCACGTGCTGCATAAGATCCAGATATTGTTTCATCTATTTATATAGTTTTTAAACCATGTTGGCTTCATGATCTGTTAGAGGCAATTTTGCTTAAGGTACAAAACTAAAATAAAAATGGTTGTGCTGAGTTACATTTTTTAAGTTTGTGACTTCATTATTAAAAACACGAAATGCTCGCATTTGCCAATGCCAAGATCAACCTGGGTTTAAATGTTACAGGAAAGAGACCTGATGGTTACCATAACCTGGAAACAGTATTTTATCCGGCTAAGATTTATGACACCATAGAAATTACTGATGCAGAAACAACTTTCTGCGAGATCAGGGGCATAGCAATACCCGGCGATTCCAAAGATAATCTTTGCCTGCAGGCGTACCATTTGCTCAACAAAGATTTTGACCTGCCTCCGCAACAGATTACGCTGCTGAAGAATATCCCGGTTGGTGCCGGACTTGGCGGAGGATCTGCTGATGCAGCTTTCCTGATCAAACTGATAAACACGAAATTCCAGCTGGGACTTTCTGTAAATCAGATGCAGGATTATGCAAGAGTGCTGGGGGCCGATTGTGCATTTTTTATTGAGAACACACCTGTGTATGCCGTAGACCGTGGCGATCAGTTTAGTCCGGTGGCAATTGATTTGTCTGCGTACTTTATGGTGCTGGTGAAACCCCCTGTGCATGTATCTACTGCTGATGCTTTCGGGGGACTGAAGCCTGCGCTTCCCGAAGTGAATGTGAAGGAGCTGATGGGCCTGAGCCCGGATAAATGGAAAGATGTACTAAAAAACGATTTTGAAGAAACGATATTCCTGAAATATCCGGAAATTGCGCAGCTGAAGACCGGTCTTTATCATGCGGGTGCAACATTCGCACTGATGAGTGGCAGCGGCTCAAGTGTTTTTGCGATATTTGATACAGCGGTTACCCTTCCCGAATTGGAGAAAGCCAACAGGGTATTTTACAATATTTAGAACCATGGAAATTAATTTAGCAAGGAAAAATAAGAAATTTCATTTTGAAGCAGAGAACGCCGAGGGACAAACCGTAGGAATAGACGCTAACCCTGCAATAGGTGGTGAAGGTAAGGGTTTCAGGCCTATGGAGATGTTACTTGTAGGTTTGGGCGGATGCAGTGGTATAGACATGGTCAACATGCTGACCAAACAAAAAGAACCTCTGGATGATGTTAAGATTAAGATTACCGCTACCCGTAAGGATGATGAAGTGCCTGCAATCTTTGAAGAAATCAATATTCACTTTGATATGTTCGGCAAGCTGAGCGATCAGAAAGTTAAGCGTGCGCTCGATCTTACATTCGAAAAATATTGCTCAGTATCTAATATTATCGGCCGTTCAGCAGAGATCAAATTCTCTTACACGATTCATTCCTGATAATCAATGAACAATACCCGGCGGCAGGTCAGGTGTACCTCAGGCATGAAAGGATTTTACATCTGTCCGGACCTGGTTCTGCCCATCTGTAGGGCTACCGTACCCCAACAGTACCCCTATCGTACCCCTAGTTTACCCTTTAGGTACTGTAGGGGTACGGTTGGGGTACGGTAGGGGTACAGTAGGGCAGACCTGATTCAGAACCTTATGGGAATAAAAGGAAAGTTTACGTGGGGCTGGTATTAGCTGATATATTCTCTGTCTTCTTCGCTCAGGCCATCTTTTGCTTCTGAGCTCATTTTTTCCTGGTCATCATGCCTGTCATCATACGTGCTGATCACAGTTCTCGGGCGGCCCGCCACATAGCCGAGGATAAATCCTACAACTGTACATACGCCAACGACCAGTAATTTTGAAATTTGTCCTTTACCAAAAATAAAGTCAAATTCTACAGCATCGGTATTGATCATCAAAAAAACGGTGATCAGTACAGTAAAGATGATGATAAAGATAGTTTTAGCGCGCATAATTTAAAAGTTGTAGTTCAACATGAATTCAAATATCGGGTTCTGATTGTATTCCCTGTTAACAAATACAATTCTTGTGCCTACATCCAGATCCGGCGAATAACGGAGAATATTCATGGTGCTGTGCAATTCAAATCCGTAGGTTTTTGGCTGAGACAGGTTAGTGCCTTTACCGATGTTTTCGTAATGGCAGAACAAACCTCCCCTTACGTTGGTGATGTAGGCCAGCGGGCCGATTTCTGCATCAGGAAAGGCAATCGGAAAACGGTAGTTGAACAGCAGGGTATTCCTGAGTTTGTCTTTTGCCTGGATATTGTTGTAGCCGTATACTGTATTGATGGCCGAATTGTAAAGCCAGATGCCGGAAGTTTCCTGGTAATTGAAATTTGCGAGGAAAGTGTGGTTCCTGGCAAGACCGGGGAAGTAAGCGAATCCTTCTGCTGAAAAAAGGTTGCCGGCAAGATTATTGTCAAAAGGCTGCGTCAGGTAGTTGAACCTGATAGTCTGTGCCCATTTCGGAGCGATGTCTCTCTCGGCTGTGCGGATGGAGTGCGTAAAGCTGAATCCGGTTTCCAGCGGCAGGGTCAGTTTTTTGATAAAGTTGGAAGGCATTGATGCTGCGTCATACCGCTGCGTAAAACTTGTTCCTGCATTTACCGAAAAATCAAAGAAATGATTCTGAGCGGTCAGGGTTAAAGGAACCTGTACGCTGAGGCGGTAATAGTTTTCCCTGAAGTCTCCTTCCTGTGTTCCGTTGTTGGTGTCGTAAAAGAATCTCCGGGGCCTGTTGTTGTAGGTCAGGTTGAAAATCGGGTATAAACTTTTAAAGCTGATATCGGCATTGTATTCGAAACGGCCTAGGTCACGGTGATAATCTGCGCCGATCTGTGTTTCAAAAGTACTGAGCAGGTTATTTGATTTCAGGCGCAGGCCAAAAACGTATTCATCCTGTACTTCGGGGCTGACGGAATGGAAATGCAGGAGGTGGCCAAGCTTCCTGTAGGTTGTAGAGCTATAGCTGCTGTCGGGCAGCTCAGAGAAAACATTTCCCGTATTCTCCTGTTTCGCAGCTGCGGCGCCGAAAAACACAAAATTATTTTCACCTGCAGCAAGAGGCTGAATCTTGGTCTTAGAAATTTCATAACCGTAGAGGTTGAAATTGTTAAACAGTATGCTATCTGTGCCGGGGATTTTAGCGGGATTGAAAGCGCCGTATTTAGAAGCGCTCAGGGCGCTTATTTTTCGCGAGGTGACATCTACAGTGTAAACGTTGTCAATACCGTTGTAGTGAGCGTTAAATGCGATATTACGGTCAATGAATACCGGTCTGCTTAGTTGCTGAATAGTCTCATTAATAATTTTCCTTGTTTTTCCGTCCTGATCAACTGTCCATATTGCTTTTCCAGCTTCAGAGACGCTGACGTAAGTGATTACTGAAGCGTCGGTGTTAAACGAGGGTGTCTGGATCAGCAGGTTCTGCGGGTTTGGAATGCTGCGTAGGATTTTTCCGCTTGATGCATCCATTACGATGATGTTGATTTTATTGCTGAGGTCTATTGTTACTGCCACAATCTTTGAGCCATCTGCAGAGAGGGTAGGGGAGAAGATACGTGATCTGGAACTCAGCTTTTTAAGTTTTCCTGATTGCAGGTCATAACTGCAGATAACGCTGTAGTTCCTTCTCAGGAACCTGCCGTCGTATCTCACTTCATCCCATACAGCCTTGCCATTGGCATAGCTGAACCAGGGTTGTTCCTGCTGGCCGATGCGCTGCAGGCGCTGTTCTTTCCTGTTTTGATCGATAAGCACCAGCACAGCGGTTTCAGCCTTGCTGTCTTTCAGTGCCAGGATCTTCCCGTCGGGCATTTCAGCCGGAAGGTAGTAGTTTGTTTCAAACTTGGCCTGGCGGTTAAGAGCAGGGTATTCGCGGGAAGGTGTGATCTCTGCCTGTCTGCCCCAGTCGTTCCTCAGTTTTGTAGTCAGCGAGTCGTACCACTGCTTTGCGGTTTTCCCTGTATATTTTTTCAGGCTTCCTGCCAGCGGGTAAAGGCGGACCGGGCGTTTTTTAATGTCGGTAAGCAAACTGTCCACGATGAACTCCCCGGAGTTTTCGCGCAGGGTAGAGATCATCAGGAAACCCAGCTGATAATAACCCGGGGTCACATCTTTCTGCGAGCCAAAGGCGGCCTTGCTGTAAGAGTAGTTTTTACCATTCAGGATGGCTGTCCGGTAAGGCATGATCCAGTTGGGCTGACGGCCTCTGCCCACATTGGTGAGCGAGGTTTCTGTGCTGACCGCATCCCCTTCAAAAAACCAGAGGGGAAGGCTGGCGCCGAACCATGCGTAATAGACTTCCTGAGGGAACGGATACTCCTTGCCACCGGTCAGTTTATCAAACTGTGCAACGTGTCTCAGCTCATGGACGGCAAGGTTGTTCAGCCAGTCCTGGCTGTCAAAGTACTGGGGTGGGGTAGCGAAAAATTCAACCTTTCTCGGGGCCATCTGGGCAAAGCCGTTTGCAACTACTCCGCGGTTCTGAAAGATGATCGGGATCTTAGATTTTCTTATGCCCAGACTGCCGCCTACACGGCCAAAGATGGAGGGGATGGTATTGGCCATCCGTTGTGCTTCCGTTTCGAGTTCCACAGGGTAGATGATCCGGAAACCCGAAGCATTAATTTGTCGCCAGTTTACACTAAGTGGGTTTTGTTCACTGTCATAGATCTGAGCCTGTGCCGTATCTGATATTAAAATTGAAGTGAATAAAATTAAGATACTGATTATAAGATTTTTATGTTGTTGTATTAATTGCATTTTACAGGCTTACTAAAATATTTAGTTTTTATTAGGAAACGGATTTTGAACTGATGTATTGTATAAAATTATATAAATAACATAAAAATCTCATTATTATATATTTATGAAATTTTAACTTCTTCTGGTTATTGTATTTGTATGCTTAAACAATAGTTATCATGAATAGTTTTAAAGCAGTTGCATTCAATTTCTCAGGCTGCTGAAACTATTGGCTGAAGATACACTATTTCAGCAAAAATCGGCAATAATATTTGGTGTTTAACATTTCAAACGGATGCAGAAAAGTACCATTATCAGACTCTGCTCCTGCGTTTTTTGTAGACAGGGTATAAGAATACTGCTGCCAGGATCAGCGCTGATCCCATGTAAAAACCAACAGACATGGTCTCTTTCTGACCAAAGAAAAGGAAGGCCAGTATGATGCCGTAAACAGGTTCAAGGTTACTGATCAGGGCCACCCTGAAGGCAGACAATGTGCGCATAACTGAGACCCCCGCAATATAGGCCAGGGCAGTACAAATGGTACCAAGAATAACCAGGTATACCCAGTCGGACATGCTCAGGTTAAATCTTTCCTGGAGCAGGCTTTTGTCCAGCAGACGGTAAACGCTGATCCAGAAAAAGGCGCCTGAAAGTTCGTAGAAACCAATCACCCGGGCATCGCTTTTTTTAGCGAAATTGGAGTTGATGATGGAGAATAAACTGGCTGCACCGGCAGCTGAAAGCCCCAGGATAATGCCCTGTGTATAGTGCGATTCGAACTTAAAAATCAGGTAGATTCCAAAGATGATCACCAGGCCGATGAAGATATCCCCGGCCTGTAAAGCGGTCTTCTTGATCAGCGGTTCCAGTATCGCTGTAAACAGCGTAAAGGAAGACAGGCACACGAGTGTAACGGATACTGTGGATGCTTTGATCGCCCCGAAGAATAAGATCCAGTGGAGCGCCACGATGGCCCCTGTAAAGAAAAACTGCAGGAACTGAGTGCTGCTTACTTTAAGGTTTAAGCCGCTTACCCTGAAATAAATGAAGAGGGTAATGCTGGCAATCATGACCCGGTACCATACCATTTGTACGGCACCAACTGAAATCAGGGCGCCAAGTATTCCTGTAAATCCCCAGATGAAGACGGTAAAATGGAGGATAAGAAGATTTTTATTGACGTCTGAGAGCGTTTTTCCGGTCATTATTTTGGTGCTTTTTTTAACAGATAAAGTCCCAGTAACCCAAAAAATAGCGTTGGTATAAGTACAGCGAGCAGGGGTGGGATACCTCCTTTAAGGGAGAACATTTTTGCAAACTGGTTCAATACAATGTAAAGAAAGCTCAATACAATACCGATCCCCAGGGGCAGGCCTACTCCTCCCCTTACCTTCCGGGATGATAATGCTACCCCGATCAGTGTGAGTACGAAGGCCGATAGTGGCTGGAACCAGCGTTTATATTGCTCAAACAGCAGGTCGTTCCAGATCCCTGAGCCACGGATTTTCTCCTTCCTGATCTTATCAGAAAGCTCCTGGTTGCTCAGGTTTTCGTACACGTTTTCGTAGGCAGAAAAGTCGTCCGGACGCATATCCAGTACAGTATCCTTTTCTTTGGCCATACTTGTAACCATGGTTTCTTTGAGGCCCTTCACGTAACGTATAGAGTAGTTTGTCAGTTTCCAGCTGCGTTTCAGTGAATCCCATTTGATCTGATCAGCAACCAGCTTTTTAGTCATCACATCACCATTAAAGTTATCAAGTGAGAAGCGGTATCCCGATTTTGTCTTGTTGTTGAAATCATCGATATAGATATACGTATTCTCGTCCAGTTTCATGTGGATATTGGTCTTGCTGGGCGAGTCGTTTTTCTTAATATAGGTATTCTCAAAGCTGTTTTTAAGCTGATTGGTAAAGGGCAGAATGTACAGATTGGCCCCCAGATTCGCTGTGAAGATGATAAAAGCGGATACAAAATAGGGGAGCAGGAAACGGTTAAAGCTCACTCCTCCGCTCAGAATCGGTACGATTTCGGTCTGGTCCGCCATCTTCGCCGTAAAGAAAATCACGGCAATAAAGTTGATCAGGGGAGAGAGCATATTCACATAAAATGGAATAGATCCTGCATAGTATAAGGTAATTACCTGCCAGAAAGACAAGTTGTTGCCCAGAAAATCATCCAGTTTCTCAGACAGGTCAAAAATGATAATGATGATTACAAAGATGGACAGGGTATAAATAAACGTACCCAGGTATTTGCCAATAATATAGCCGTCAATAATCTTTAATCTGCTTTTGAGGATGCTCATCTATAATTTATTCCCTAAGATAGTTACCATTTTGTTTTTCCATGCGTAGAACTCGCCCGAAATGATCTTTTCCCTGGCTTCTTTTACCAGCCAGAGATAAAAATGGAGGTTGTGCAGTGTTGCAATCTGAGCGCCCAGCATCTCTTTAGAGTGCATCAGGTGCCTCAGATAAGCCTTGGAATATACCTGGTCGGCATACAGGTCACTTTCTTCATCTATTGGTGAAAAATCGTCTGCCCATTTCTTATTTCCGATGTTAATAATTCCGTTCCTCGTAAAAAGCATGCCATTGCGTGCATTCCTTGTAGGCATTACACAGTCAAACATATCAATACCCAGGGCTATGTTCTCCAGGATATTGATTGGTGTACCCACACCCATCAGATAACGTGGTTTTTCTACCGGAAGTATATTACATACCACTTCTGTCATGGCATACATTTCTTCTGCAGGCTCGCCCACAGAAAGGCCTCCTATGGCGTTCCCTTCGCGGTCCATCGAAGCGATGAACTCGGCAGATTTCATTCTGAGGTCTTTGTATACTGAACCCTGTACGATGGGGAACAGTGTCTGGTCGAAACCGTACTTGGGTTCTGTGGTATCAAAACGGTTGCAGCAGCGTTTCAGCCACCTGTGGGTCATGTTGATAGAGTTCGCAGCGTACTTGTAATCACAGGGGTATGGCGTACATTCATCAAATGCCATGATAATATCGGCACCGATTGTACGCTGGATATCCATAGCGTATTCCGGACTGAAAAGGTGTTTTGAGCCATCTATATGCGAGCGGAAGGTTACACCTTCTTCTTTGATCTTGTTTACTTTGCTCAGTGAATATACCTGGTAGCCACCGCTGTCAGTCAGGATAGGGCGGTCCCATCCGATAAATTTATGCAGTCCGCCGGCACCTTCAATGATGTCCAGTCCCGGTCTGAGGTATAAATGATAAGTGTTGCCTAAGATTATTTTTGCGTCAATATCATTCTTCAGTTCACGCTGGTGTACCGCTTTCACGGTTCCGGCGGTGCCAACTGGCATGAAGATAGGGGTTTGGATATCGCCATGAGCAGTAGTAACTACTCCTGCCCTGGCTTTAGACTGTGTATCGCTGGCCTGTAAGGTAAATTTCATAAATGTGTGTACGATTCGAAAAATCTCGGCAAAAATAGCAAAAAACACCCGGTTTACCGCTTAAATTTTTTATCAACATACGGCGGCATTACAGATTAAAAATCTGAAATTTGACCTCTTTCAAAAATACATCGTGGAATTAACCTTATCAGAGAACTGCCTGCTGGGCAGCCTCATTTTTTGTTTTGTCATTCAGCTCTATTTCAGTCTGTTCGTTCATTTAAAACTGGCGCTCGTTAAAGTAGAAACTATACCGGCAGCTGACGCCAAACCTATCAGTGTGGTCATTTGCGCACGCAATGAAGCCGAAAATCTGAAACAGTATCTTCCCTATGTGCTTCACCAGGAGTATCCTGATTTTGAGGTGGTTGTGGTGAACGACCGTTCCTGGGACAAAACCAGGGATGTGCTGGAAGCTTTCGCTGCTGAATATAAGCATCTTAAAGTAGTTACCGTAGCTGAAGGCGAGAAGTTCATTGCAGGTAAGAAGTTTGCAGTAACGATGGGTATCAAGGCGGCAGCAAATGAGTGGCTGGTATTTACCGATGCGGATTGCCAGCCTGCTACGGAGCACTGGCTGGCAGGCATGCAGCAGCCCGACAATGAAGCCACAGAGATTGTATTGGGATATTCACCGTATTTCCGTAAACCCGGTTTGCTGAACAGCCTGATCCGTTTCGAAACTTTTTTTACTGCTGTAAATTACCTTTCTTTTGCGCTGAAAGGGATGCCATATATGGGAGTAGGCAGAAACATGGCCTACAGGAAGTCGCTCTTTTTTAAGAAAAAAGGCTTTGCCGCACACATGCATATCCCTTCGGGGGATGATGACCTTTTTGTGAATGCCCATGCCAGCAGTACAAATACAGAGATCCGTATTCATCCGGATACGCATGTATGGTCGGCGCCCAATACCAAATTCTCAGCTTATCTGAAACAGAAAAAGAGACATTTCGGTGCGGGTAAGATGTACAAATCATCCCACAAAATGATCCTGTCTGCGCAGATTATTATCCAGTTTCTGTTCTATGCAGTCTTCGTTGCAGCCTTATTCTTTAAGCCGGCAAATTACCTAGCAGGAGGTATATTTGTACTCAGCCTGATCATCCGGAGCTTTATCTATCCGCGACTTTTAAAGCGCCTGAATTACCCGGGTTTAAGGTGGTGGTTCCCGCTTTTGGATATTCTTCTGTTCATTTTCTTAGTGTTTAATGGCATTCTGTCTATATTTGTTAAAAAAGTAAAGTGGAAATAAGCTCAGCCCTCATTCAAAAGTATTTCAAAGACCTCAGTGAAGATCAGATCGCAAAGTTTGATCAGTTGTATGATTTATACAGTTTCTGGAATGCCCAGATCAATGTGATTTCGAGAAAGGATATCGAAGAATTATACGAACGCCATATCCTCCACTCGCTCGGCATTGCCAAATTCTGCGCTTTTAAACCGGGTAGCAGGGTGCTTGACGTAGGTACAGGAGGAGGTTTTCCTGGTATTCCGCTGGCTATACTTTTTCCGGAAACGCAGTTTCACCTCGTAGATTCTATCGGTAAAAAAATTAAAGTGGTGACAGAAGTTGCAGCTGCATTGGGTTTAACCAATGTGAAGGCTTCCCATTTACGTGCAGAACAGGTCACTGATAAATATGACTTCGTGGTTTCGCGTGCGGTAACACGCTTGTCCGACTTCTATCCTTGGATCAAAGGCAAGTTCAGTAAAGAGTCTAAACACGCTATCGCGAATGGTATCCTGTACCTCAAAGGTGGTGAACTGGCAGAAGAGATTAAGGAATCCGGGCTGAAAGCGGAGCTTTACCCTTTGTCGGCATACTTTGAGGAGGATTTTTTTGAAACCAAGTATGTAGTTTATATCCCGCAGTAATTTTTTTTAAAATAAATTACCAGCGAAAGGGGCTTCCGTATTAAGTTAGCCCATGAGCTTAATCCATCAAATTGCCCTTACATTAGTTCAAAACGTTGGCCACGTGACCGCAAAAAGTCTGCTGGCCAGATTTGGTAGTCCCGAAGCCGTTTTCTCTGCCAGCCGGCAGGAACTGCTTCAGGTTGACGGTGTCGGCAGCGTTACAGCCGGCCAGATCCTCCAGACAGATCCACTCGTCCTGGCCGAGAAACAACTGAACTCTCTCCTGAAACACCAGATCGAACCGCTCTTTTATACGGATGTGCGGTATCCGAAACGACTGAAAAACTGTTACGATGCCCCTGTTATGTTGTATTACCGGGGCACGGCCAACCTGAATCATCCCCGCATCGTTAGTATCGTAGGCACCAGAATGGCCACATCGTACGGTCAGATGTTATGCGAACAGCTTGCGGAAACGCTAAAACCGTATAATGTGCTTGTTGTCAGTGGACTTGCCTACGGAATAGATGTAGCTATCCATAAACAGAGCCTGCTTAAGGGTATTCCTACAGTTGGGGTGCTTGGGCATGGACTGGACAGGCTTTACCCTTCGGCACACCGGCAAACGGCTCTTGATATGCTGAAAAACGGCGGGCTGCTGACTGAATTCCCTTTGTATACAAATCCTGATAAGGAGAACTTTCCCCGGCGAAACCGGATCATCGCAGGTATTGCTGATGTGACGATCGTGGTTGAAGCTGCCTTAAAAGGCGGGGCGCTGATCACTGCGGAAATAGCAAATTCCTATAACCGGGATGTATATGCTTTTCCCGGCAGGACTACAAATCAGTATTCTGAGGGCTGTAATTTCCTGATCAAGACAAACAGGGCAGGGCTGATCAGTCATCCGCGTGACCTGGCTTATTACATGGGCTGGGAGGCTGAAAGTACTGCGCAGGCTGTGCGTCAAACCACATTGGCCATAGCGCTCAGTGCCCATGAATCGGCGGTAATGAAGGTTCTGGAAGGCGCAGCACTGAGAATTGATGAACTGGCTGTCAGGGCGGGGATCCAACAGAGTAAACTGGCTATACACCTGCTGAACCTGGAGATTAAAGGACTGATTGTCTCTCTTCCGGGGAACGTTTACCAGGCAATCTGAAGTTAAGGGAAGAGCTGATACAATATATAAATGTACGGTGTCTCAGTTTCCCTGCTGCTATCAGAATTAAATTTCTTTAGCCGGGCGAATTCGAAATTTGATTACGAATGTATATTTTAAATAAAAATCTACAAATCAAGTCGTATTTTTGTATCATGTGGTATAACAATATATTAGAGACGATTGGGAATACTCCCCTGGTAAGGTTGAACACCATTACCAAAGAAATTCCTGCAACTGTGCTGGCTAAAATAGAAACTACCAACCCTGGTAACTCTATCAAAGACCGTATGGCTGTGAAGATGATCGAAGATGCTGAGAAAAGCGGAAAGCTGAAACCGGGCGGAACAATCATCGAAGGTACTTCGGGAAATACGGGTATGGGCCTTGCCATGGCGGCAATTATCAAAGGATACAAATGTATCTTTACGACAACTGATAAGCAAAGTAAAGAGAAAGTTGATGCTTTACGTGCTTTTGGAGCCGAAGTGATTGTTTGTCCTACCAACGTTGAACCTGAGGATCCACGTTCCTACTATTCTGTTTCTTCGCGTCTGGAACGTGAAGTCCCGAATTCATGGAAGCCAAATCAATACGATAACCTCTCTAACAGTCAGGCGCATTATGAGCAGACTGGTCCGGAAATATGGGCGCAAACTGAAGGTAAGATCACGCATCTGGTAGTTGGGGTAGGTACCGGTGGTACGATCTCAGGTACAGGAAAATACCTGAAGGAGCAAAATCCGAATATCAAAATATGGGGAATTGATACTTACGGATCAGTATTTAAAAAATATAAAGAAACCGGTATACTGGATAAAAATGAGATCTATCCATATATCACTGAGGGCATTGGAGAGGATTTCCTTCCCCAGAATGTAAACTTTGATATCATCGATCTTTTTGAAAAGGTAACGGATAAGGATGCGGCGCTGATGACCAGGGATATTGCCCGTAAAGAGGGGATCTTTGTAGGTAACTCTGCCGGTTCTGCCATTGCGGGACTGCTGCAGCTGAAAGATAAGTTAAAGCCTGAGGATGTTGTTGTAGTGATCTTTCATGACCATGGCAGCCGTTACATGGGCAAAATGTACAATGAAGACTGGTTGAGAGAGCGTGGTTTCCTGAAAGACGAGAAGCTCACTGCAAAGTCTATTATTTCTAAAAAGGAACAAACAGAGATCTTTACGATCGATTGTCAGAAAACAATTGCTGAGGCGATCAATACGATGAATACACTCAATATTTCGCAGATTCCGGTAACGCAGCAGGGAATGATTATCGGCAAGCTGGGCGAAGGAGATATCCTGAAAGCACTCATGGAAAACCCTGCCCTGAAGTCTGCCCGCGTGCAGGAAATTATGTCTGCTTCTTTTCCTTTTGTGGATTTGAATACCTCAATTGATAAGATTTCGGGAATGATCAATAAGGAAAACAGTGCGGTACTTGTAGAGGATGAAGAAGGGAAATTTGAGATCATCACACAGTATGATATTATCAATGCGATATCGGCTTAATCAGGCCATATCTTTAAATAACAAAGCCGTTTAACATCATATTAAACGGCTTTGTTATTTAAAAAACTTATCAGTTAGTGGCTTGGGCCATTACCGTCAACACGTTTGATCTGTGCACCTAAGGCGCGTAAACGTGTATCGATATCCTGGTATCCGCGCTCTATTTGTTCGATGTTGTAGATTGTAGAGGTTCCTTCTGCAGATAATGCAGCGATCAGGAGTGATACTCCGGCACGGATATCCGGTGATGTCATGCTTATTCCTCTCAGTTTGTACTGTTTGTCGATACCATTTACGGTAGCACGGTGCGGATCACATAAGATGATCTGCGCTCCCATATCTATCAGTTTATCAACGAAAAACAAACGGCTTTCAAACATCTTCTGGTGGATCAGTACCGAGCCTTTTGCTTGTGTAGCGATAACCAGAACGATACTCAGCAGGTCAGGGGTGAAGCCCGGCCATGGTGAATCTGCGATGGTCAGGATAGATCCGTCGATAAATGTATCAATGATGTAATGCTTTTGAGAAGGGATATAGATATCGTCGCCGCGCAGCTCAAAGTTGATACCCAGTTTTCTGAATACATCCGGGATCATACCCAGTTCATTGTAACATACGTTTTTGATGGTGATCTCCGACTCTGTCATAGCAGCAAGGCCGATGAATGAACCGATTTCAATCATGTCAGGCAGCATTCTGTGCTCAGTACCGCCTAATTTGGTTACGCCTTCAATGGTCAGCAGGTTGGAACCTATGCCTGATATTTTGGCACCCATGCGGTTCAGCATTTTACACAATTGCTGTAAATATGGCTCACAGGCTGCGTTATATATGGTCGTAATGCCTTTTGCCAGTACGGCAGTCATAACGATGTTTGCAGTACCTGTTACTGATGCTTCGTCCAGCAGGATATAAGTACCCTGAAGGTTGGTTGCATCAACGTTAAAGAAAGATTCTTTGGCATCGTATACAAATTTTGCACCCAGTTTCTCGAAACCCAGGAAGTGGGTGTCCAGTCGCCTGCGGCCAATTTTATCACCACCTGGTTTAGGGATGGCTGCTTTGCCGAAACGACCCAGCAGGGGGCCTACAATCATAATTGAACCCCTCAGACTTCCCCCTTTAGATTTAAAGGTATCAGATTTAAAGAATTCAAGATCAATATTTTTGGCTTCGAAAGTATAAGTATCTTTTGATAAACGCTCTACAGCAACGCCCAGATCTCCAAGCAGTTCTATCAGTTTGTTTACATCTTTGATATCAGGGATATTGCTGATGGTAATTTTCTCTTCCGTCAATAGAACGGCCGAAATAATCTGCAGCGCTTCATTTTTAGCGCCCTGTGGCTGGATTTCACCCTTTAATTTCTTCCCGCCTATAATTTCAAATGCGTTCATGTGTGCTTAACGTATAAAATATGTAATTCTGCCCTTAGTGTCTTTGCTTAGCGTTGTTATTGTTGCTGCGGGGCCGGTTGTTGTTATTATTGTTGTTGTTGTTCTGTCTTCCCTTGTTGTTGTTATTATTGTTGTTCCTTCCGCGGTTGGTATTTGTGGCGGCACGGTTAACAGGGGGTCTGAATTCAACTTTCGCCAGATTGACGTTTTCTTCGAGTTCAAGTTGTCCTCCAGACAGTTCACGGAGATTTTTGAAGATGGTTTCATCGGCTACGCTGTCCTTATTCCAGGTTACATAAGCCATTTTCATGAAGTTGGCAATGCCTTGTACCATAGCAGCCCTGCGCTCAGGCTCGTCTACTGCTTTGGCTCTTTCGATCAGTACCTCAACCGTTTTACCGTAATGTTTGTACTTGATTTTTTGCTGTGGATACCCAATATGTGCAGGCTTTACCAGGGCAGCTTCCGGTGTTGGTTTAGGGTATGGGCTGTCCACGTCGATCTTATATCCGGAGATAATGTGAAGGTGGTCCCAAAGTTTGTGCTTAAAATCGGCAACATCCCTGAGGTGAGGGTTCAGAAAACCCATCAGATCGATCACTGCCTGAGCATATTTATTGCGCTCTTCCAGGTCCGGAAGTTCAATAATGTACTTCACCATGTTCTGTACATTACGTCCGTATTCTGCAAGAATTAACTCGTTTCTTGTGGTATTATAGTCGAAATTCATTCTATATTATTTCTAATGGCCATCACTAAAGGGGGATATTATAGTATTAAAGGCCTGTTATAGTATATTTTGGTTAAAGATAAACCTTATTTTACAATTCGCAATTTAGCAAATTTTAATAACAATTGTTTGTTTCCTAATCCCTGGAAAAAAACCGTTGCTTTTACGTCTGGTAAAGATCCTTCCAGGTTGATAATTTTTCCGAAGCCGAATTTTTCATGTTCCACTTCCATACCATTCTGGAATTCGTTCGCCGCATTGGGAGCAAATCCCGGTGTTGGGATGTGGGCAGTTGGTAACATCGTGTTTTTTGGCCTTGCAGAAGCAGTTGAGGTTGTCGCTGTTCCCGATGTTGCAGGTTTGGGTTTGCTGAAAGAATCCCTTTGCTGCGACCATGACCTGCGTTCGCCGTCGAAACTATCCGATCCGATACTGGTTTTTGGTGCTTTTACCGTTTCCAGCTCCAGGTACCGTGCATTGATTTCGCTAATGAAACGGCTTGGTTCACAGTTTGTAAGCGTTCCCCAACGGTATCTTGAAGTTGCGTAGGTGAGGGTCAGCTTTTTCTCGGCACGTGTGATGGCCACATAGAATAGTCTGCGTTCCTCCTCCAGGTCTGTCCTTGAGTTCAGTGACATTTGTGAAGGGAACAGGTTTTCTTCCAGTCCTACCACAAATACGTTCTTGAATTCCAGTCCTTTTGCGGAGTGAATGGTCATCATTGATACTGTATCCTGCGACTTATCGTTCTCACGGTCATCATTCGTTAACAGGGCGATATCCTGCATGAAAATCGCCAGGCTGCGGTCCTCAATGTCTTCACGCTCTGCGAATTCCTTGATACCGTTCAGTAATTCCTGGATGTTTTCGTACCTGCTGCGGCCTTCGATACTGTCATCTGTGTGCAGTTCCTTCAGGATACCCGAATGCTGCGAAATATATAAGGCTGTTTCATAGGCATCCAGTTTTTTTGATTCTGCCTGAAAACTTTTGATCAGCATCGCAAAGTCGTTCAGCTGGTTGGCAATACGGCCTGCAATATATTTCTGTGGTTCCTGGATCACTTCCCACATGGTGATATCATGCTGATCGGCCGCCACAATGATCTTGTCAACCGTCGTATCTCCAAGCCCTCTTCGCGGGTAATTGATTACCCTTTTTATGGCTTCTTCATCGCTTGGGTTGAAGGTCAGGCGGAAATATGCGATCAGATCTTTGATCTCTTTTCTTTGGTAGAAGGATAGTCCTCCGTATATCTTATAGGGAACATTCAGCTTTCTTAAAGCCTCCTCCATTGCCCTGGATTGTGCATTTGTACGGTACAGAATGGCAAAATCATTATAATTTAAACCGTTTGTACTTCTGTCCTGAACGATGGCTTCGGCTACAATTTTACCCTCCTCGTTGTCTGTGAAAGCGCGTGAAACCTTGATCCTGTCGCCAGATTCATTTTCAGAAAATACGTTTTTCTCCAGCTGGTTTTTATTGTTGGCAATAATGCTGTTGGCTACTTCTACAATATTTTGGGTAGAGCGGTAATTCTGCTCCAGTTTATATACTTTCAGGTCCGGGTAATCCTTCTCAAAGTTGAGGATGTTCTGGATATTTGCACCCCTGAACCCATAGATACTTTGTGCATCGTCACCCACAACGCAGATATTCTGATAAGCTGCGGCAAGTTTCTTTACGATGGTATACTGGGAAAAGTTGGTATCCTGGTACTCATCCACCATCAGGTATTTAAACTTGTGCTGGTATTTGTTGAGTACATCGGGGTGGTTTTTTAAAAGCACATTGGTTTTAAAGAGCAGATCGTCGAAATCCATTGCGCCCGCCTTGAAACAGCGTTTGGTGTAAGTTTCATAGATTACACCCAGCATCGGACGTTTGTTGCTGACATCTTCCGCCTGTATCTCTGCACTTTGCATATATTCAACATGACTTACCAGGTTGTTTTTGGCAGAAGAAATACGGTTGTAAACAAAATTGGCATTGTACAGTTTATCATCCAGCTGCATCTCACGCAGGATAGCCCTGATCAGGCTTTTACTGTCGTCAGTATCATAGATGGTAAAGTTGGAAGGATAGCCGATCTTTTCTGCCTCTACCCGCAGGATTTTTGCAAAAACGGAGTGAAATGTTCCCATCCAGAGGTTTTTAGCTTCCGCACCAACTACCTTGGAGATACGTTCGCGCATATCTTTGGAGGCTTTGTTGGTAAATGTCAGTACCAGTATATTAAATGCGTCTACACCTTTCTCGATCAGATGTGCCACCCTGTAAGTAATTACACGGGTTTTACCGGATCCTGCACCTGCAACGATCATTGCTGGTCCCTGGGTGTTTTCTACTGCTGCACGTTGCTGAGGGTTTAATCCTGCTAAGTAATCCAAATTGAATCTGTTTTGCTTTATTAAAGCTACAAAAATAGGAAAACTCCGGCTCTTATCGCAACATGTTGGTAAATTGACAGGCGTAAAACTTTACAGATTCCCGGATAAACAGTTCTATAAGCTGCACCATGGTTTGAACGGTTTCAATGCTGAAAATCTCCTGCAGGTAATTGATGTTCCCTTCAAATTGTTCCCTGAAAATCAGTGTCAGTTGTTTGATCACCAGTTCGGTATTGCCGTTATTTATTTGCAGGCGTTCTTTTAAGTCTTCATTACTGCAGGCCCAGCCCAGGCTGCGCAGCATATGCTTCTTCATATATGAATCAAAACCTTCATTGTGCGGGTCTATCCAGATATAAATTGCTGAAAATGCAGGTTCCCGTACTTTTCTTGTTTTTAAAATATGATCCTCCATAATTCCTGTGTTTACCGTGATTGATAATACTATATGATGGTGCTGGTTTATTCAAGAGAGGTAACATGGCTCCTGATTTAAGTAGTTAACAGGCAGCAGGTTACTACAGTAAATATAGTTAAAAAATCTGTATCTAAAAAGTTTATGTGAAATAAGAAAATTCCAATTCTATATATTTGTCCAAATTCAATTGTTATGCAAGAGATTAAAAAGTATGTAGAAGAAAACAAACAGCGTTTTCTGGATGAGTTATTCGAACTGCTGCGTTTTCCTTCGGTGAGTGCAGACCCTAAATACAAAGCTGATGTTTTACAGGCAGCTGATTTTGTGGCTGAAAAGCTGAAGGAAGCCGGTGCAGATAAGGTAGAAGTTTGCCCGACTGCAGGTTATCCGATTGTTTATGGGGAGAAAATCATTGATGCAGCATTGCCAACAGTTTTGGTGTACGGTCATTATGATGTGCAGCCTGCAGATCCGCTGGAACTGTGGCACACACCTCCGTTTGAGCCAACTATCCGTGATGGAAAAATCTACGCAAGGGGTTCTGCAGATGATAAAGGACAGTTCTATATGCACGTGAAAGCCTTTGAGCTGATGATGAAAACCAATACACTTGCCTGTAATGTGAAATTCATGATTGAAGGTGAGGAAGAAGTGGGATCAGCTAATCTGGGTGCCTTTGTTAGGGCCAACCTCGAACGCTTAACCGCGGATGTGGTGTTGATTTCGGATACCTCGATGATCAGCATGGAGAACCCTTCTATTGATACTGGTCTGCGTGGTCTGGCTTATCTGGAAGTTGAAGTTACAGGCCCCAACAGAGACCTTCACTCCGGTATATACGGTGGCGCTGTAGCCAATCCGATTACGATCCTGTGCCAGATGATTGCTTCTTTACATGACGAAAACAACCATATCACAATTCCTGAGTTTTATGATCAGGTTCTGGAGCTGACTGCTGGTGAAAAAGCAGCTTTAAACTCGGCGCCATTTGACTTGGACGAATACAAGACCGATCTTGATATTGCTGAAGAATGGGGCGAAAAGGGTTACTCTACACTGGAGCGCACGGGCACAAGGCCTACCCTGGAAGTAAATGGTATCTGGGGAGGTTATATTGGTGAAGGCGCAAAGACTGTACTCCCATCGAAAGCTACTGCAAAAATCTCCCTGCGACTGGTTCCAAACCAGGGTTCTGAGGAGATCACCGCAATTTTCCAGAAACATATAGAAGCGATTGCACCTGCAACAGTAAAGGTGAAAGTTACCAATCTGCATGGTGGTGAGCCTGTGGTTACACCTACAGACAGTGTGGCCTACCGCGCTGCTGAAAAAGCAGTTGAAGAAAGCTTTGGTAAAAAGCCGATTCCTACAAGAGGAGGAGGGGGTATTCCTATTGTTGCCATGTTTGAAAGTGTACTGGGCATCAAATCTGTATTGCTGGGTTTTGGACTCAATAGCGATGCACTGCACTCGCCAAATGAAAAATATGACATCTACAATTACTATAAAGGGATTGAAACTTTACCGCTGTTCCACAAGTACTTTGCAGAACTGAGTAAATAATTTGAATGAATTCCGGGATAAAGGGCAGCTGTTAAGCTGCCCTTTTGTATTTTTACACCGTGCCTCCACCGATAAAGAAGAAACCTACCGAACTGCTGAAAAGAGCAACGGCGACCAAAACTACAAGTGCTCTAGCTGCTTCAAAACCTGCAGGACCGGCCAAGCCTGCTGTAAGAAGGAAAAAGGCGCCGGTAAAGAAAAAACGGGCAATGCCGCTGACGGTAAAGTTCCTGATTGCAGCAGTGCTCCTTATCCTTTTCTCTCCCTTATATTATGGATATGTTTTGAAGCTGTTCAGTTCTTCCATCAGCTGGATAAAAGATATAGGGGAAGACCCGGATTACCGTACTTATAAGAGTTATGCCATCCGCATCCCGAAGAATTACAGCATTCATGGAATAGATGTGTCTTCCTATCAGGGGAAAATTGACTGGAAGAAAGTAAAGGCCATGCGGGAAGACAGTGTTCATGTAACCTTTGCTTTTATCAAAGCTACAGAAGGAATTTCAAGTGTGGATGCGTATTTTCAGAGAAACTGGAGGGAAGCGCCTAAAGCCGGGATCGTCTGCGGTGCCTACCACTATTTTATACCCCGGAAATCCGGTTTATGGCAGGCCAGGTTCTTTCTGCAGACTGTGAAGTTTGAGGAAGGCGATCTGCCACCTGTGATTGATGTGGAAGACCTCAGCGGGCAGACACCTGAAAAGATGCGTACCGAACTGAAGGATTTTATCCGTCACGTAGAGAAAAAAACCGGGGTAAAACCGATTATTTATTCCGGACTGGTCTTCTACAGGGATTATCTGAAAGGACATTTTGATGGTTATCCCCTATGGATTGCACATTATTACCAGGCCGAGCTGAAAGCAGGAGCAGGTACCAAATGGCAGTTCTGGCAGCATTCTGATAAGGCCAGGATCACCGGGATCAGCCATGTGGTGGACTTCAATGCCTTTAAAGGAGATAGCCTGTCTTTTCAGCAGATGCTGATCAAGTAATTTGTAATAACAGGAACAAATTGCAATCTTCCTTTGTTAGGATAGGCAAAGCAATGAAACAAAAATCTATATTTGCCGGAATAAACCAGATCAGCTGTCTGTAATAGCAGCTGAAGAAGCAATAAATTATTTAACTTAATAAGATTCCAATGAGTATTAAACCCAATACAGTGGTTTCATTAACGTACGAACTGCATACGACTAATGAAGAAGGACAACAAGTTTTCGTAGAAAAAGCTGATGAGCAAAATGCTTTGGTTTTCTTATACGGTACAGGCATGATGTTGCCTAAATTCGAAGAGCATTTGGCTGGACTGAATGTTGGTGATGAGTATAAATTTGAATTAAGTGCAGCTGACGGCTACGGAGAACAGGATCCGGGTGCTTTCGCTGATCTTCCAAAAGATATGTTCAAGGATGTTGACCTGCCTAACGTAGGTGATGTCATTCCTTTGCAGGATAACGAAGGAAACCACTTCAGAGCTGGCGTTACTGCTATTCATGAAGACACAGTTTCTGTAGATCTGAACCACCCAATGGCTGGTAAAAACCTGATCTTTGGCGGAACAATCCTTGCTGTTCGCGAGGCTACTGAAGAAGAATTAAGTCATGGTCATGCACATGGTGCAGACGGACACGCGGCACACTAATACCGCAAGATAAATTCCATAAAAAAGGCGCAGATTTCTGCGCCTTTTTTGTTATAGTTTACTGCACTTTTCGCAAATTCCGTAAGCGGTTGTATTTACTGTAGCGGCCTTAAAGCCGGCAGGCATAGTCATCTTTGGCACAGTAACCTCAAGACAATAAATCTTGGCGCAGTTTGTACAGTTAAAATGAACGTGCTCATCATGATGGTGATCCTCTGAACAGGCAGCAGAACATATTGCGTAGTTTGCCGTACCATGCATATCCATGATCCGGTGCAGTATGCCCTTATCCTCATAGATATTCAATATCCTGTACAGGGTTACCCTGTCAATTTCCTTCCCCAGTTTTTTCTCCAGTTCCGGCTGCGAAATTGCAACGGTATCCAATGCAATTTCCTCTAAAACACGAACCCGCTGTTTGGTATGTTTAAGTGCGTGTCCTTTTAATATATCAACCGGATTGATCTTCATAATTCGTATAAACCTTTCAGGCATAGCCTGCAGTGCTGAATGGTGTTTACAAATATAAGGATTAATTGTTCTCCAGGTAGTCTAAGCCTTTCTGGGTAATAGTTACCGAAGGATGCGCCTCATCCGGGTGATAAGCAATAAAGCCCATTCTTTCCAGTTCGTCGTAGGTCTCTTCCATTCCTCCAAGAATTGAAGAACTCACCTGTTTTTCGATTGACGCCAATAGCGTTTTAATTTCTTCTCTTTCCATGATTTTAACTTATATCCCTATAAAACAAAATGGGCATGATAAAGTTTACCATGCCCATTCTTATTTTATGTGAAAAAGATTTATTTATACATCTCTGCTCTCAATTGAGCTACATCTTCACTATTGATATATTCATCATAGCTCATCATCTTGTCAATTGTTCCTTTTGGCGTGATTTCGATTACACGTGTGGCTACAGATTCTGTAAGTGCATGATCCCTTGAGGTAAAGAGGATCGTTCCTTTAAAGTCTTTCATTCCGTTGTTCAGTGCGGTAATGGATTCCAGGTCAAGATGATTCGTAGGCTCATCAAATAACAGGAGATTGGCATGTTTCAGCATCATCTGTGAAAACATACAACGCATTTTCTCACCTCCGGACAGTACTTTGACATTTTTCAGCACTTCTTCTCCTGAGAACAGCATTCTGCCCAGGAAGCTCCTTACAAACTGCTCATCCTTATCGGTATCGGAATATTCCCTTAACCAGTCAACCAGGTTCTCATCCTTGCCTTCGAAATAAGTAGAGTTATCATTTGGAATATCGGCGATATTGATAGTTACACCATACTTGAATTCTCCGGTATACTCTTTATCACGGCCGGATAATACTTCATAAAATGCAGCCGTAGCCAAACTGTTTTGTGAGACGATGGCAATTTTATCACCTTTATTGACCATGAAGTTGATGTTTTTGAACATCACTTCGCCATTGATAGATTTAGAAAGGTTTTCTACCTGCAGGATCTGGTCGCCAGCTTCCCTGCCCAGGTTATTGAACATGATAGCCGGGTATTTACGGCTCGATGGTTTGATCTCTGTAAGGTCGATTTTATCCAGGGCTTTCTTACGTGAGGTAGCCTGTTTGGATTTGGAAGCATTGGCACTGAAACGCTGGATAAATTCCTGCAGCTCTTTTACTTTTTCTTCCAGTTTTTTGTTCTGGTCGCCACGCTGTTTTAATGCCAGCTGGCTAGACTCGTACCAGAAGGTATAGTTACCAGAGTATATACTCATCTTACTGAAGTCGATATCTACAATATGCGTACATACGGCATCTAAAAAGTGCCTGTCGTGACTTACAACCAGTACTATACTTTGATAATCCGCAAGGAAGTTTTCCAGCCATGCGATGGTCTCAATGTCCAGGTCATTGGTTGGCTCATCCAGTAAAAGGATATCAGGATTTCCAAAAAGTGCCTGTGCAAGGAGTACCCTTACTTTCTGCTTTCCGTCCAGTTCCTTCAGTTGTTTGAAATGAAGTTCTTCTTTGATACCCAGGTTGCTGAGCATGGTTGCTGCATTGCTTTCCATGTTCCAGCCGTCCATCTCTGCAAACCTGTTTTCCAGTTCTCCGGCACGCTCACCGTCTTTATCGGAGAAATCTTCCTTGAGGTAGATTGCATCTTTCTCCTTCATGATGTCATACAGTTCCTTATGGCCGATCATTACGGTTTCCAGCACAGAAAACTCATCAAACTCATAGTGGTTCTGTTTCAAAACTGCCATGCGCTCGCCCGGGGTAAAGGCTACACTGCCTGAAGTTTGGTTAACCTCACCAGAAAGAATTTTTAAAAAGGTTGATTTACCTGCGCCATTAGCTCCAATCACGCCATAGCAGTTGCCGTGGTTAAATTTAAGGTTGACATCTTCAAATAAGGTACGTTTTCCGTAACGCAGGGATAAATTAGATACTGAAATCATATTGCAAACAAAATAAGCCGCAAAGGTAACGATTATTTAATAAAATGCCCGGTAGAGATCGGATTCATTAGTTCAGCATTAAATGTTATTTTTGTTTTTTTACAGAATATGGCAAGCGAAATAGAGACACTCAGTTCAATCATACAGCGCCGGAGAAGCATTTTTCCGCCAAGCTACACACAAGAGGAAATTCCTGATGAATTTATCCTCCGGATTTTAGAAAGCGCAAATTATGCGCCTACCCATAAATTAACAGAACCCTGGCGTTTCATTGTCCTGCGTAAGGAAGGCAAACATAAATTCGGACTTGAACTGGCACGTTTATACCAGGAACAAACACCGCCGCATCAGTTCCTGCAAAAGAAATACGAAGCACTCGTAGAGAAAGCAGATCAGTCGAGCTGCATCATAATACTCAATGCACAGCTGCATCCGGAACTGATCCCCGAATGGGAAGAGATCGCGGCATTCGCCTGTGCAGTGCAGAATATGGCTTTAACGGCCGAAGCCCTCAATATTGGTGCTTACTGGAGTTCACCGGGAACGATTGATCAGCTGCCTGCGTATTTCAATATGGCAGAAAATGAAAGGTGTTTTGGTTTGTTCTTTATGGGTTTTCATAATGAACAGCCACGCGCGGCCAGGCGCAGTCCGATACAGGACAAAGTGAGGTGGATAGAAGATTAAGCATGGAAGAGTTTAAAACCAAATTGTACCAGCGCTGCATGGACTTTGTCTTGCAGCGGATTGATACTGCCGGGATTGCACTTAAACAGGCACAGGAAGCAAGTAACGACGACACCAAGAGCAGTGCGGGAGACAAGTTTGAAACTACACGTGAGATGATGCAGCAGGATATTGCAAGAAACAAAAACCTGCTCTTTGACGGGCAGCAGAACCTGCAGTTATTGTCATCACTTGAAAGTGTCCCTGCGGCCGGAGACACCGTACGCAACGGCAGTCTTGTATATACTTCCAAAGGCATATTTTACATCAGTATCAGTGCCGGACAATTGAATGTTGAAGATCAGCTTGTGTTTGCTATTTCTGCCGCTTCCCCAATAGGACAGCTGCTGATTGGAAAAAAAGCAGGGGAATCATTCAGTTTTAACCAGAATGCGTACACCATTGAGGATATCCGGTAAATTAAAAGAGGCTATTTGATGATGCTGTAAAAAAGTATCCATCAGACAGCCTCTTTTTTATTATGCAAATATTTGATTTCTATTGTTTTACAGCTGTAAACGATGCTTCAACTTTTGTGTAATATAAAGCGGTGGTCGCTTCAAAGGCTGAGTCTGTACCTACCATCACCCAGGCTTCGCCATTTTCGTCAGCTTTCCCCGTAAATTCTCCCGAACGCCTGATCAGGCTGTATTCCTGTTTACCGCTTCCATTGTCAGCATTTCCAAGAACAACTGCATCGGCACCGCCCTGCGACTGACGTCCCTTATCAATATTCATAATATAATAATTCCTGCTGTCCAATACCTTAACCGGTTCTTTTATGCTCATGCCGGCTTTTACATATACGCTGGTTCCCGGACTGCCACCAGCGCCCGGAACATTTGAAGCATTTGAAGCCAATTCAATACTGATTTTCATTCTGTAGGTCTGGTTGGGAGTCAGTCCGGATACTTTCTTTTTCATAAACATAAAAAGATCATCACTATGGTTATTGCCTGATATGAAGATACCTTTTGAGGCCTGATCCAGGGGTGCAGGTAGCTTTTCATGCGAATATTTGAGTTCGTAAAATGCATCAGCATCTTTTGGATAATCCGCAAAATCCCCTTTCCAGGATTGTACCGAAGTACTGAAGCTGTCATTTATTCCCTGCCCTGTAGATGGGCCGTTGTCATCATCTTTACATGAAAAAAGGAACGGAACGATGGAGAGCGCAAGTATAACTGATTTGATTTTCATACTGTTTAATTTAAAATTAACAATGGGTTAAAAAATAAAACGTTAACCATTTATAAAGTGCTACAACAAGGCTTACCTGATGCGAAAAGATGACTGCATACCAATGCAAAAAGCCCTTCAAACTCAATTGAAGGGCTTTAAATAAAATTCGAGAATTTGATTAAAAGCTGTTTTTGATACTGTTGCTCAATGTTTTTGGCGTCCAGTATCCGCTCGCTATTATCCTTCTGATGGTAAACAGGGGATTGTTTTCGTCACGTTTTGTACCCAGGATAAATGCACTTTTGAAACCTCTTTTCTTCAATTCAGGGATCGCTTCAGGATTCCACAGGCCAAAAGGATAGGCAAAGTGATGGATATCCTTGCCCGTAATTTCGTGTAGTGTTTTGGTTGGTTTGTCAATCTGGATCTCCCAGTCCTTGCCCTGGTATTTTTTCACATTGTGGTGGTCCCATGTATGTGAACCGATATCATTTCCTTTGTCAGAAAGGTCTTTCACCTGAGCTTTGCTCATGTAATGCGGCCTGCCCAGAGAAACTGTCATCACGAAATAGATTCCTTTATAGCCATACTTTGTTAACGTAGGTTCGGCAATGGTATACTGATCTACATCAGTATCATCGAAGGTCAGTACAATAGGTTTGCTTGGCAATGCTGTACCATTGTTCAGGTAATCATAAAGCTGATCAGCAAGGATGGTATGGTATCCGCTGTCGGCCAGCATTTTCATCTGTGCTTTGAAAACAGCAACAGGTACAATATAGTCTTTGGAAGTTTTTGAATCCGTAGGTTTCCAGTCGCGGATCTGGTGGTAACACAATACAGGCACCTGTTTACGTGCCAAGATTGTTTTTGCATCTGCTTCCTTTACACCTGAAATATCCACAGCCTTAGCTGTTGATGCGGGTGTGGCAGAAGATTTGGTTGTGGTATCTGCAGCTGTATCGGTGCCGGTTTTAGATTTTGACTGGCAGCCGGCACTCAATAGTAAGGCTGCAGCTGTAATAGATAAGATATAATGTTTCATTCAGGTGATTGATATTTTTATGTGGCTGCAAAACTATGAAATCAGCAGGCAATATGCTATATAAAATATCAGCATTTAATTTTATTGGTAACTAGCCAATTTATTACAGTGCTTATCCGTTTTATCGCATATTATTAAATACTTTAGGTGCTTTTTATTAAATTATATATATGAAAAGATTCTACCTTGTCATCCTGCTTATTGCTTTTATATCCTTCAGTGGCCGTTCCCAACCGAGGACTTTTACCTTAACAGAAACCCTTGCCGACCCACCTAAAGCTAACTATCAGCTGGCATCCAGGTTTTCCCCCAATAAAATCAAGAAGATGGTATATTCCATCGCAGTAGATCCGCACTGGTTAAAGCTGAGTAACCGCTTCTGGTACGAATATGAAACACCTGCCGGAAAGCAATGGTATATCGTTGATCCCGCCCAGCGTACTAAAAAAGCGCTGTTTAATACAGCTGCACTTGCCGCCGAAATTACCCATATTATACGGGATCCTTTTGATGCGCAGCATTTACCTGTCGAAAACCTGAAATTCTCCAGGGATGAGAAAAATATCAGTTTCGAACTGAAAAGCTCAATAGACGAACTGAAGAAAGACAGAAAGGATAAGAAGGCAGCTGATTCGATGCAGAAGAAGATCTTTTACTTCAATTATGAACTGGCCGGAGCACGTTTATCAGAAGTAAAGAACTATGAGAAGCCAAAGGCGAAGCCGGAATGGGGATCGGTAGCACCGGATTCATCAGCCGTAATTTTTACCAGGAACTTTAACCTGTACTGGATGGATAAGGCCAATTACCTGAAGGCCGTAAAGAACGAAGATGACAGTACAATCGTGGAGCATCAGCTGACAAAAGACGGCGCAAAATTCTATGCCTATGGCGAAGACGGGGATGGGGAAGACAATGTTGAGAACGAGAAGAAAAACAAAAAGAGACGGCCTGCACGTGTATTCTGGTCGCCCGATGCTAAACATTTTGTGCTCAACAGGGAAGACTCACGTTTGGTCAGGGATCTCTGGGTAATCAATAATACGGCTTCGCCAAGGCCAACACTCGAAACTTATAAGTACGAGATGCCCGGCGAAAAGGAGACGCCTAAAGATGAAATCCTTTTATTCGATTTTGCAGCCAAATCCTTTAAAAAACTGAATATTTCTGCATTCAAGGATCAGAGTGTATCCCTTTGGTCTGCACCTTCGCTCAATAAAGACAGGGACAATGAATTCAGGCCGTCTTTATGGCTGGGTAACAACAGCAGGTTTTACTTTTCCAGAACCAGCAGGGACCTCAAAAGGGTTGACATCTGTGCTGCTGATATTACTACAGGAACCGTTACTCCTGTGATCGACGAACGTTTCAATACCTATGTAGAGATCAACCGCCCGGGACTGGTAAAAAATACGGGTGAGATCATCCACTGGTCGGAGCGCGACGGTTGGGCGCATTTTTACCTCTTTGATGAAAAGGGTAAACTGAAAAATCAAATCACCAAAGGTTCTTTTCATTGTGAAAGCATTGTCAATGTAGATGATAAAAACCGCGTGCTGTACTTTACAGCCAATGGCAGGGAGGCTAAAGAAGATCCTTATTATGTGCATCTGTACCGCATCAATTTTGATGGTTCAGGAATGAAGCTGCTCAATGCCGGTGACTTTGATCACCTGGTGAGTATGAATGATGAATCCACTTATACGGTAGATAACTTCTCGCGGGTAAACACAGTTCCGCAATCGGTTTTGCTGGACCGGAATGGAAACAAACTGATGACGCTGGAGACAGCCGATCTTTCGTTACTGATGGCTGCGGGCTACAAATTTCCGGAACCTTTTAAGGTAAAAGCGGATGATGGGCTAACTGATCTTTACGGGGTTATGTATAAACCTTTTGATTTTGATCCAAAGAAGAAGTACCCGATTATTGAATATGTATACCCTGGTCCGCAGACGGAGGCTGTCAACAAGTCTTTCAATAAAAGTATGGACAGGACAGACCGGCTTGCACAATTCGGTTATGTTGTGATAACTGTAGGAAACCGGGGCGGTAATCCTGCCCGCTCCAAATGGTACCATACCTATGGATATGGAAACTTACGTGATTACGGACTGGCGGATAAGAAAGTTGCGGTAGAACAGCTGGCCGACAGGTATAGCTACATCGACGCAAGCAGGGTAGGTATTACCGGGCACTCCGGCGGAGGTTTTATGTCCACTGCCGCAATGCTAGTTTACCCGGATTTCTTTAAAGCAGCCGTTTCTAACGCAGGTAACCACGACAATAGCATTTATAACAGGTGGTGGAGCGAGAAGCACAATGGTGTAAAGGAAATTGTTTCTGCCAAAGGCGATACAACCTTTAAATACGCAATCGATAAAAATCCAGACCTGGCAAAAAATTTAAAGGGTCACCTGATGGTGATGGCGGGTGATATGGACAACAACGTACATCCTGCAAATTCGATTAAACTGGCCAGCGAACTGATGAAGGCCGGTAAGAGATTTGAATTTGTAATCATTCCGGGAGCACGCCATGCTTTTGGAGCGATGACAGAGTATGCATTCTGGAAACTGGCGGATCATTTCAATAAGTACCTGATCGGTGATTTTAGTCAGGCAGGAGAAGTGGATATCATTGAAATGGACAGGGAACTGGAGAAGAACGGTAAATAACAACCCGCTTCAGTAAAATAAACCCAAATAAAAAGCCCCGGTGACATATACCGGGGCTTTCCTCAAAAACTAAATATGTAAAGTGCCTACATATTACAGGTAGAACTGAACACCGATTTTTGGAGCAAAGAAGTTTGCACCAATGTTGAAGTTTTTGCTTCCGCCATTATCATTGTCATTACCGTCTTTAGCATTGTAATCATTGTAGCTGATTCCGTTTACAGAGAATTCGATACCGAATTTTTTGCTTGGGAAGAACGCGAAACCTGGAGATAATGCAACACCAACATTATTGTTTTTGCTTACTTTAGTAAAGTTATCACCGTTAACGTCTCCAGCTTTTGTGTTACCAAATGACATTGGAACAGACAATTGTCCGAAGAATTTAAACTGGTCATTGATTCCTTTGTAACCACGTACAAAAGGGCTAACTACAAATGCACTTGTTTTAGTAGAGAAACCTGTTGTTGGGTTAATGGTAGTATAGTTGTAATCTTTAGAGAACTGGTAACCGATACCTGTACCTACTGCAATGTCTTTTGCAATAAAGTAACCCACACTTGGAACTACAGAGAAATCAATGTTCGATTTAGGATTGCCATCAGTCTTACCTGAACTGAATTCTACATCACCACCTACCATAAAGTTTCCTTTTTCTGTTTGTGCCTGAGTTGTAAATGCTAATGCTGAAACAGCCAACAGGGATAATAATAATTTTTTCATTTTGTTGCTTTTTTAATTTATAAATGAGTCAGGCGCCTTGGTTTAATGCCTGACTTTCGTTGTCATATAGTCAACACTGATGCCAAAGAATATCCCCGGTTACTTTCTGGAAAGGGGGTTTTTTATAAATCGCTATCAGATAGTGACATAAAATGTTTTAGTTTGGCCCTTATTATTTTGCGATGACAATTAACATAATTTTAACAGCAAATTAACTTTGCCCGGTTTTCGGACAGTTTGACTTTCTTTGTTATTCTGTCAGATTTTGCATGGGTTAGATGGCAGTTTTTTTAATGCTATTTTAATTTCTGCGCCATAAATAAATTAAAATTGAAGGGTTTCAGATAAAAAAATCTAACTTCATTAAAACCTTTATGGCACCTAAAAACGTTACTATAGTATGAGACTATTAATTGAACGAAAACCAATAAAAGTATATCCTGATCCTAAACGTGTTATTGCAAGATTCTTTTTCAATGGAGATGAAAGAGCTAAGGAAGTTATCAGGAGAGTAGTAGCTTTACCGGACAATGAGGTTTTTGGTCTCATTTCACCCATCCTGCAGGAATATTCCAAAAGGCACCGGAATATCACTAAAATACTTGCCCGCAACTGCAAGAAAATTAAATATGCGCTGGATGAACTGGAAATTGATTATGAAAGCCTGAGCAAGTACCAGCGGTTACTGCTCGGATCGTATTTTACCCATGAGTACTCTATTGAGTCGGCCGCCTTCTTTAACCCTTCGGTGGTAGAAGATCCGGATCAGTCAGAACTGGTAGAAGGAGAAAAAAGGCTGATTATCAGTTTCAGGGCCGTGGGCGAAGGCCATATTTCTTCTGTAGTCTTCAGAAGGGCGCTGGTAGACAGCAATGGTAATATAACTGTTCAGCCTGCCGGAAATTATATTGATGAGGCAGAGATCGTGCGGAATGCAGTTTATAACAAAAAGCTGTTCCTTAAGAAAGCTGCAGACTCCAGAATCGACCTGAATATCCTGGATGAGCTGGGTGCAAAACTCGATGATAAATTCGATTATACGGTACTCAGAAGGATTATCCTGGATTCAAGAAACCTGCAGGAAGACGACCTGAGAAAACTGGAATACGATAAAGTACTCTGGCTGTCCGACACCTATCATGAAATCAGTTTCTCCAGGGATACCGATATCTCCGACCGGGTGATCTTTCCAATATCTGAATTTGAACGCAAGGGAATCGAAGATGCGCGTTTTGTACGTTTCGTGAAGGATGACGGAAGTATTATTTACTATGCAACCTATACTGCTTTTGATGGCGCGATGATTATGCCTAAACTGCTGCAGACGACAGACTTTTATGATTTCAAAATCAGTCCGCTGCACGGTGCCGGAGCTGCAAATAAGAACCTTGCCTTATTCCCGAGAAAAATCAATGGCAAATATGCGATGATCTCCCGGATTGACGGATGGAACAATTACCTGATGTATTCGGATAAGCTGACAGTTTGGGATCATCCTGTAAAGCTGCAGCATCCGCAGTTTCCATGGGAATTCATACAGATAGGTAACTGTGGTTCTCCTATTGAGACCGCAAAAGGCTGGCTGGTAATAACACACGGCGTTGGCCCTATGCGCAGGTACTGCCTGGGAGCAAGTCTGCTGGATCTGGAAGATCCTTCCAAAGAGATCGGCCGTTTAACTGAGCCATTGGTGATCCCTAATAATGATGAAAGGGAAGGTTATGTACCAAACGTATTGTATTCCTGCGGTTCTATCATCCACAATGGTGAACTGATCATTCCTTACGGATTATCTGATTACTGCTCTTCCTTCGCCAGTGTGAAAATTGATCTGCTGCTGGAGAAACTATTGAGTGCAGGTGGTACCATACAGGAAACTATACCAGTGCCGGATCCTTCAGCAAAAAAAGATAAAGGACAATCTGAAGTGAAGGAACCTTCAATATAGAGGAAACCACAAAGGAAAAAGGATAATATTTAGTAAATGTGGATAGCTTAATAATTTAAGCTGTCCACATTGTTATTTGAATGAATGTAGTCTTTAGACCAAGAAAATTTAGAGGATCTGATGGTAGAGGGCAAGATAGTCTTCTACCATTTTTTCTTTGGAGAACTTTTGGTTTGCCCATTCTGAGCAATACTGACGGTTAATCCCAGCGGTTTGCGTTACCGCATCTACAGCTTCTTCTACGGTACTCACCAGAAATCCGGTCTTTTCATGCCGGATAAGTTCTGGCATAGATCCTCTGTTAAATGCTATCACCGGAGTTCCGCACAACATTGCTTCCGCTACGCTTAATCCGAAAGGCTCGTCAAAGCTTATAGGGTGCAGCAGGGCATAAGCGCCTCCCAGCAGATCGTTTCTTTGCTCCGGGCCTGCTGAGCCCACAAATACTATATCATCGCTTAAAAAAGGTTTTACCCTGTCATTAAAGTAATTTTCATCCTGGATAATCCCTGCAATAATCAGTTTTCTTTTGCTTTTTAGTGCGATCTGAATTGCTTCTGAAGTTCCCTTATCAGGATGTATTCTTCCGAAGAACAAAAGATACTCACCGGCAACAGGATTTAAACTAAAATTTGAAGTATCCAGTCCGTTGTAAACAGTTCCCAGGTAATTCAGATCCGGGTGACGATTGGCATCACTGATGGATACGTAATGTCCCTTTTCATTGTACTTCTGGTATACAGGTATGATCCTTTCCGAGGAAAAGCCGTGTATAGTAGTAATTACCGGTGTTTTGATCAGGCCTGAATAGCTGAGCGGCAGAAAATCAAAGTGATTGTGGATCAGGTCAAAACTGTCTGCCTGTTCCATCAGGTTACTGATATGCAGGCATTCCAGTACTTTTGCATCCTGTCCGCGCTGATCCTCATAACCCATATCTACCACACTGTTGAGTGTGGCAGTAGTCAGGGAATCGCCGGTTGCAAACAGCGTCACATCCAAACCGGCAGCAACCAGGCCTTCGGTAAGGTTTGATGCCATTTGTTCCCAGGGTCCGTAGTGGCGTGGAGGAGTTCTCCATGCCACGGGTGATAAAACAGCTATCTTCATTTAAACAGCCTGTTCCTTCATTGGTGCAGCTTCTTTTTTAGCCGTGAATTCATATTCAAACTCAAGCGATTTCAGCACGGTAAGGTGTGAGATCCAGTAAGCCAGCGTACTTTCTGCACCCTGGTTCCTGTTGATGCCGTGAGGTTGTATGCCGTCTCCGCAACCTTTGGTCTCATAGTCATATAATGGCAGTCTCAAACTGTTTTCTCCAATGAACCACTGGTAACTCAGGTACATCTGACTGATATATTTGAGGTCGTGCGTAATCTCATAGGCTTTGAAGTACATCAGTACCATTGCCATAGTTTCAATAGCCTGCTGGTCATAGATGGCCATATCTTTATCGCGGTGCAGCCATCCGTCATTTCCCACCGGGTTTAAATAACCTTTATCCAGCGTTTTTGCTGTCAGGTATTCCATGCTTTCCAGACCTATCGCAAGCGATTCCTGATCCTGTGTAGTCTCATAATGAGATAACAGTGCCAATGGTAATATCGCATTGTCGTACGTCAGTTTTTCCTCAAACCAATGCCAGTTGTCGCCTTTATTGGCATGGTATGCTGCCTTTAACGGGGTAGCCAGTTTATTTAGCTCATTGATGAAATAATCATCGTAAGGCTGTGATTTCAGGTAGCTGCTCAGTCCGATCATTGTATTTGCCAGTCCGCGGAGGTGTCTCAGTTTATCAAAATGAGGTACCGATTTGATAAACAATTCCTTGGCAAATTCCCTGTAGGAATTATTAGGCGCATTATTGATCAGGTAACCCAAAGACCAAACCGTTCTTCCGAAAGAGTCTTCAGTACCTACTTCATCAAGATATTCCCTTCTGAAACTCAGGAAGTTTCTGAAGTTACCATCGTCAAGCTGCATGTATTGAATATAACTCAGGTAAACCGGCAGTAATTCAAGGGCAACCTTACTTTTATTTTGCTGCCATGCCATAGTCACCATCAGTAATGCCCTGGAGTTATCATCTACACAGTATCCTTCTTTAAGATTCGGTATACCATATTTTGCATGCTGAACAATACCTGTATCATCTGTTAAGCGCTGGATGTGTGCCATACTGAATGCCGGCATCATCTCAGGATCAACGATTGGTTTATTTTCATCAGGAATTACCTGTGCATCAATTATAGCCTCCTGAAGTGTATTGATAAATACGCTTCCGGTATTTGGCCAGCGCAGGTGCAAGCCGTAGTTATAGGCGTTCTGTTTCAGCTCCTGCAGCTGCTCTTTATTTTTGAATAAGTCGTTTACAATATCAGACAGTGCATCGGCATCTTTGAAATCAAAGAGTTTACCCCTGTTTTCATCCAGAAGTTCCTGTGCATGCCAGTAAGGAGTTGAAATTACTGCAGCTCCCGCACCCACCGCATACGATAATGTTCCGCTGGTAATCTGCGCCTCATTAAGGTAGGGGGTAATGTACATATCTGCTGCCGTCAGATAGTCATATAGTTCCTCTTCAGAAACAAACTTATTAATGAAAATGAGGTTTTTATCTACGTTCAGTTTTTTTGCCAGTCTTTTCAGGCTGTCCCTGTATTCCTCACCAGAGTTTTTGATTACTCCGGGGTGGGTAGTACCAAGAATTACGTACAATACATCGGGGTTTTGTTCTACAATTTTCGGCAAGGCCTCAATTACAGTTTCCAGTCCTTTATTACGGCTGATTAATCCGAAGGTGAACAATACCTTTTTACCTTTCCACGAAACCGAATTTCTGACATCATTATGAATTTTTGGCTCAAGGTCAGGCACACCATGTTCAATCAGTTTTATTTTATCTTCGGGGATACCATAGATAGTTGTCAGGAATGTAACTGCACGGTGGCTCATTACTACCAGCTTGGAAGAATACTTTGCAATTTCCCTGATAATGGTCAATTGCATGTATGATGGATCCTTTAATATGGTGTGCAGGATAGTGATCAGAGGTTTTTGTAAACGTGCGATCAGGGGTAAGATATATACACCACTTTCACCGCCGTAAATACCGAACTCGTGTTCTAAAATGCAGACATCTGTCAAACTTGTGTTGATATAATCAGCAGCGCGGATGTAGTCTTTTTGATTTTCCTGTCTGATGGTATATTGAACTTCGCTCGGGTATTCGTAGGTACTGAGATCCTCAGAATCCGTCATCGCGACCACAAAACTGTCCGCAGACACCGATTTGGTGTCATGGGCAATTGCTTTTAAAAGATTATTATTAAATGTTGCAATACCACATTCACGAGGAGGGTACGTTGATATATAAGCTATTTTCATAAACAATAAAAGTGAATTCTACAATCTAATCAATTATTCAGCCATATTGTTTGCAATCTCATATTCCCGGAGGAATTTTGGGTAAAATGACCGTGCAGGAACACGCAATAAAGCCTAAGGTTTTAAAAAGCATAAAAAAGCCGGCTATTTTTTGAGAATAGCCGGCTTTTTGTATACTTCCTTATTATTCAGCTTTTTCGGGCACTGCATTGAGGAATACAAAGTTGTGGTCAAACATGTCTAACTTAATTTTGCTGTCTTTACTGATTTTTCCTGCAAGTATTTCCTTAGACAGTTCATTTAAAATACGTTTTTGTATCACTCTTTTCAGCGGTCTTGCGCCAAACTGAGGATCGTAGCCTAATTCCGCAAGCCAGTCCAATGCCTCCACAGATGCTTCTATTTCAACGCCCATTTCTGCAAGGGTATCCTGAACATGCCTGAACTGAAGTTCTGCAATGTTACGTACCTCGCTGCGGTTTAATGGCGTGAACATGATCAGCTCATCGATCCTGTTTAAGAATTCCGGCCTGATGGTTTGCTTCAGCAGCTCGAACAGCTCATTTTTGGTTTTTGCGATCACTTCATCCCTGTTGCTGTCGTCCAGTTCCTTAAAGTTGTCCTGGATCAGGTGCGACCCAATGTTTGAGGTCATGATAATGATCGAATTCTTAAAGTTTACTGTACGGCCCTTGTTATCGGTTAAACGTCCGTCATCCAATACCTGCAGCAGAATATTGAACACATCCGGGTGCGCTTTCTCAATCTCATCCAGCAATACTACTGAATATGGTTTACGGCGTACCGCTTCTGTGAGCTGACCACCCTCATCATAACCAACATATCCCGGAGGCGCACCAATCAGTCGCGATACCGCGTGTCGTTCCTGGTACTCGCTCATATCGATACGGGTCATGGCGTTTTCATCATTGAACAGGAATTCTGCAAGGGCTTTTGCCAGCTCTGTTTTACCTACTCCGGTTGTACCAAGGAAGATGAATGATCCGATAGGTTTGCGTTTGTCCTGCAGTCCTGCCCTTGAGCGGCGGATAGCATCTGATATGGCCTCAATCGCTTCATCCTGTCCTGCAACACGTTTATGCAGTTCAGCTTCGAGGTTTAACAGTTTCTCACGTTCACTGGATACAAGTTTAGTTACAGGAATACCTGTCCATCGGGCCACTACACCAGCTATATCATCTGCTGTAACTTCTTCTTTCAGCATGCGGCCTTCGCCCTGCTGACTTTCCAGGGTTATTTTCAGCTCATCAGCTTTATCCTGTGCTTCTTTGATCTTGCCGTAACGGATCTCCGCCACTTTACCATAATCTCCTGCACGTTCTGCCTGATCAGCTTCGAGTTTGTAGTTTTCGATCAGCTCCAGCTGGCTATTGATACCGTCCACAACATCTTTTTCGCCCTGCCATTTGGCTTTGAGCTCATCCCGCTCTGCAGAAAGGTTTGCAATTTCTTCGCCCAGGGATTTCACTTTTTTATCATCGTTTTCCCGTTTGATGGCTTCCCTCTCAATTTCCAGCTGCATGATCTTGCGGTCAAGTTCATCCACATTCTCAGGTACACTGTCCATTTCGAGGCGCAGTTTTGAAGCGGCCTCGTCCATCAGATCGATCGCTTTATCCGGCAGGAACCTGTCGTTGATATACCTCTGGGACATTTCTACTGCCGCAATGATTGCTTCGTCCCTGATCCTTACTTTATGATGGGTTTCGTATCTTTCTTTCAGACCACGTAGAATAGAGATTGCATCCTGTGTATCAGGTTCATCTACAATTACTTTCTGGAAACGGCGTTCCAATGCTTTGTCTTTCTCCAGGTATTTCTGGTACTCATCCAAAGTAGTGGCACCAATAGCGCGCAGTTCTCCGCGGGCAAGTGCAGGTTTAAGGATGTTTGCGGCATCCATTGCACCTTCGCCTCCGCCAGCACCTACAAGTGTATGGATCTCATCGATAAACAGGATGATATCACCGTCACTTTGGCTTACTTCTTTCACTACAGCTTTGAGCCGCTCTTCAAATTCTCCCTTATATTTTGCCCCCGCAATCAGTGCCCCCATATCGAGTGAGTATACTGTTTTGGTTTTCAGGTTTTGCGGCACATCCCCTTTGATGATCCTGAAGGCGATTCCTTCAGCAATTGCGGTTTTACCAACCCCCGGTTCACCGATCAGGATCGGATTGTTTTTCGTTCTGCGTGAAAGGATCTGGATCACCCGGCGGATTTCCTCATCCCTTCCGATTACAGGATCAAGTTTGCCGGATTCTGCATATTCGTTCAGGTTGCGGGCATATTTGTTCAAAGCATTATAAGTCGCTTCTGCATTCTGGTCGGTTACACGGTTATCGCCTCTCAAAGCGGCAATTGCCTTTTTAAGATCTTTTTCTGTGACGCCCTGGTCTTTTAATAATTTCGAGGTATTATCATTTACTGCAAGCAGGCCCAGCAGGACATGTTCTACGGAAACAAATTCGTCTTTGAATTCTTTCAGATAGGACTGTGCTTTTTGCAGGGCTGAGTTAGATCCTGAAGAAAGATAACCATTGCTTCCGCTTACTTTCGGAAATCTGGCGATCTGTTCATCCAGCTGCAGGTTTAGGTTATTGAGATTTACATTGAGTTTCTTAAGTACATAAGAAACTACATTTTCATCAACAGTGAGCAGGCCTTTAAGCAGGTGAGCTGTCTCAATAGCCTGTTGCTGGTTGCCCTGGGCTATTTCAGAAGCCTGTTGAATCGCTTCCTGTGCTTTTATCGTAAAGTTGTTGAAGTTCATGCCTGAGGGCGATCAAAACAGATGCCATCTTCATTCATCCCCACACATCGGAAATTATGTCCTGAAATTATTTTTTTAACTGAAGAAATGACTGTTCTTGAGTGTCTTGTGCTGAATTTTTGTCTGAGTTGATTACAGCGGAGTTTCTTAACGCAGGGCGATAAAAAACCCCATTGCCCGTATTGATTCATACAGGCAATGGGGGTAGTATACTTTTATTTATTTAAGGATCTCAGACAGACGTGCAGTCTGGTGGTCCACAAGTTTTTGTAATGGTCCTGATGCAAGCATCTTCATCATCATATTCAGGTCTGCAGAAAGGATATGTTTGGCGGTAGTTGTGCCATCACCATTGTCTTCTACAGTCCATTTCATTTCAATATCGAAAGGCGCTGCTTCGGATGGTACAGCAGTAAGTTCCTTATTTTCCACACGGCTGGCTATTTTAATGGATAGCTTTGCCATGTTCTGAATGGTAAAAGTTGCCTCATCGGCTGTTGAAGTCCAGTTGTAAATATTCTCTGGCATCAGCTGCTGGTGATTATTCAGATCGGCTAAATAAGTATACACTTGTTCTATGGGCTTATTTACCACAGTTGCACTTTCAATAACGGTCATACTCTATGCTGGGTTTTTATCTAAGTTTTGTCCCCATTCTGATGGGTTTCTGCGCCATTGATTCAATACATCCACATCGCTCTGTGCAATAAAGCTGTTTTCAGCCGCGTATTCTATCAGCGTGTTGTAATTAGATAATGTTGCAAAACGGCATTTTGCTTCTTTGAAGTTTTCATCAGCAATGTCAAAGCCATAGGTAAAGATAGAGACAAGACCTGCGACAGATAAACCTGCTTCTTTCAGTGCATTTACTGCCTGTAAGCTGCTTTTGCCGGTGGAGATCAGATCTTCTACCACGACTACACGCTGACCTTCAAAGATTTCTCCTTCAATCAGACTGCCTGTGCCGTGTTCTTTGGCTTTGGCCCTTACATAGGCAAATGGTAATCCTAATTCCTGTGCCACAAGTACGCCCTGCGGAATACCAGCGGTAGCAACACCTGCAATCAGATCTACAGAACCAAATTCTTCCTGTATCAGCTGTGTAAGTTTCTGTCTGATGTATGTTCTTATTGAGGGATGGGAGAGCGTTACCCGATTATCGCAATAAATAGGAGATTTCCAGCCTGAAGCCCATGTGAAGGGGTTATTTGGCTGTAATTTTATTGCTTTAATTTGAAGTAAAAATTCAGCTACCTTTAATTCAATATCACTTTTATTATACATGTTACAAAATTACTCAAAATAATGCCATCCTTGTATAGGGCAATTGTCCTTTTTTTGCCAGCAATTGATACTCAATGTGATAAATAGCAAGTAATCGGTTTTAAAGTAATTAATACACTAAACCTCTTTGTAAAGCACAGATTTTTTATACTTTTATTTCCGGAAATATCCGGTAAGCGCTTCTTAGAAGCGCTTTTTTAACAACGGTCATACTGATGAAAACATACAGGATTTACATTAACGACAATACACTGATCATAGCGGATAAATTGCCGGAGCAAACGGAAACAATCCAGATGGTAGAAGAGAAGGGCTTTAACTTTAAAACCTTTTATGAGAAACTGGGCAAACTCTCTGCAACCCCTTATGCGATAGTTACTGAAGATCCTAAGACGCTTTTCCGGACGATCAGAAAGAGCCTGACTATCATTAAAGCTTCCGGCGGGCTGGTCAGCAATGCGAAAGGGGAATACCTTTTTATTTTCAGGAATAAAAAGTGGGACCTACCCAAGGGTAAAGTAGAAAAAGGTGAGGGAATGAAAGAAGCCGGACTGCGTGAAGTTGAGGAAGAATGTGGTGTAAAGATCAATAGCAACAACGAACGCCTCTGCAAAACCTATCATGTTTATGAGATGAACGGCAAGCTTGTGCTGAAAAGGACAAACTGGTACAGCATGACCGTTAAAGGCGTGCCCAGGCTGATCCCGCAGAAAGAAGAGGGTATCACAAAAGCTGAATGGCTCAGCGCAGCAGACCTGAAGCCTGTACTCAAGAATACTTACCCATCTATTGTAGATGTGCTCAAAGCAGGCAAGCTTATCAGAGAGAAGGTTTAACTGCCTTTATTATAGAAAAGCAATCGCTTCCTTCGGAAGAAATGGGGTAACGTCGCCATGATTCCGAAGGATATCCCTTACGATGGTAGAGCTGATGGCAGAATATTCAGGTTTGCTCAGGATAAATATGGTTTCCATCTCCGGCATCATCGTCTGATTGATCTGTGCTATTGCCCTTTCATATTCAAAATCGCCTACAGAACGTATTCCCCTGATCATATAGCTGGCATTGATCTTTTTACAGAAATCTACAGTTAAGCCTTCATAAGATTGCACCTCAATATTGTCATAAGCTGCAAAAACCGATTTCACAATAGCTTTTCTCACTTCGCCCGTTAAAAAGCTTTGTTTGGAGCTGTTGAGGCCGATGCCAATAACTACCTTATCAAAAAGGGGCAATGCGCGTTTCAGGATATCGGCATGTGCAATGGTAAGCGGGTCAAAGGATCCCGGAAACAGGGCTGTCTTCATGTTTTATGGCGTATAATTAAAGAAACTGAACGAAGAATTTCCATACCTGCGGGTTTCCGTATAACCCGGCTGGTCTTTTAATTTCAACAAGGAAGGATGTTCTACTACCAGCAGGCCGTTCTCGGTCAGCAGTTTGTTCTTTGCAACCAGCTGCGGTATCAGCGGGATGGTTGGGAGGTCATAGGGCGGATCTGCAAAAATGATCTGGTAAGACTGGTTGTGCTGTTCCAGGAACTTAAACACATCTGCTTTTTTTAATGCTATTTCTGTCAGTTTGTATTTGTCTATTACGGATTGTACCCAGTAGATACAGCCCGAATGTTTATCTACAGCGGTTACATTTTTGATACCGCGTGAGGCAAATTCAATACTGATATTTCCGGTACCGCAGAACAGATCGAGCACATCACAGCTGTCAAATTCATAGGTATTGTACAGAATATTGAACAGAGCCTCTTTGGCCATATCCGTTGTAGGCCTTACAGGAAGGCTGGCAGGCGCATTCATGCGGATACCTTTAAGTTTACCGCCAATTATACGCATAGGTCAAGAGCTAAAAGGCTGCTGTAATAATGAGCGGGCATATCATCAAGGATAGCCTGGTCAAACTGATCAGCCGGGGGAAGGTTAAAACGAAGGTCTCCGAAGTATTTGCTCAGGCAATTGTAATAGCCATCATCCTTATGGATAATCCCGCTAAGCAATACCGTTGCACAGGCTGTACTCAGTTTCAGTTCCTGGATCAATAGTAAAAGGTAGTAGTTGAACTCTTCCGGATTTTCAATCTGGAAGGTGTTCTGAAAGATCATTTTGCGGTTATCGAGCAGTAGCACGTTAAACGATCCTGCAGTGAAATCGAGTAACAGGGCCGTTCCTTCGGCAGCAGAACCCAGTGCAAGCAGCGGCGTATGGTGTTCATACTTTGCTGCACTGGCCAGCGATTTATCCAGTGTTTCTTCGATAAACTGCTCCAGGTTAAAGACTGATGTAAAACCGAATTTCGCAAACGGGCGCGTATACAGATTGCTTGAAGATGCTTCTGCAAAAAAGTTGGCATAACTGTTCAGTTCATTTTTGTTGAACAGACTGCTGGGAACAGCAATTGTATTTGGGGTATATACTGATACTTTGATCTCGCGGAAGGGCAATCTCAGGTAGCTGTCCCTTTTGATCGCAGAAGCCAGTTCAGCAGCAGTATCTTCACATTCCTGCTGGTCAAAAACAGCCTTAAGCTGCCTGCTGCTCTTGTCGATCACCGCATAGGAAAAGCTGTCTGCAGTGATTTTCAATAACAAATTACAGTCTGATGCAGTATTGGGATCAAACTCGGGATCCACTAATAAAATGCTGTTTTTACTATTGTTCATCTTAACAAAATTAATTCTTTTTTCTATAACCACACCATTGCATATTTGTAAAATGGATAAAGCAGCAATAATTGCACAGTCTTATCAGTTTCAACCCACTGCCGAGCAGCTTGTTTTTTGCCGGCAGATGGCGGAGTTTTTATCGGGAGACCTTGATAACCGGTGTTTTATCTTGAGGGGGTATGCAGGTACAGGTAAGACCACCTCGGTAGCGGCGCTGGTAAAAGCACTGCCCGGATTTAAATTCCGTTCTGCGTTGCTTGCACCAACTGGCCGGGCAGCTAAGGTAATGACCAGCTATTCGGGCCGGATGGCGCTCACCATTCATAAAAAAATCTACCGGAAGAAGTCGGCCGTCTCCACAGAAATGGCATTCCAGCTGGCGCCAAATCTTGCAGAGCGCACACTTTTTATTATAGATGAAGCTTCCATGATCGCGGATGAGTGGAATACCCGTAATGGTTCGTCCTTTTTAAAGGATGTCATGGAGTTTATCTATAATGGTAAGAACTGCGGTGTGCTGTTTGTGGGTGATACGGCACAGCTGCCACCCGTGGGAAGCCTGGATTCCCCGGCGCTGAACAAAATGTATATTGAACAGGCTTTCGGTCTGAAGGTTATGGAGACGGAACTGAAGGAAGTAGTACGTCAGGGACAAAAATCAGGCATTCTTGCCAATGCTTCTATGCTTCGCGACCTGATCAATGCGCATATTGCAAAAGCCGAAAACGGGGGCGATGGGATCAAAATGAAGCTGCCGGAGTTTATCACCAGGGGCTACAAAGATATTTTCCGGATGACCGGGCTCAAACTGGTAGAAGGGCTTGAGTATGCTTATAGTAAATTTGATATAGAAAATTCCCTGGTGGTATGCCGCTCCAACAAATCCGCCAACGTATACAATCAGCAGATCAGGGTAAGGCTGTTGTACCGCGAAGAGGAACTGACCGGTGGTGATCAGATCATGGTAGTGCGGAATAATTATTTCTGGCTGCCTGACAATGAGGCTACATCTTTCATTGCCAACGGCGATATGGCAAGAATTGTAAGGGTAAGGAACGAGGAGGAACGTTACGGATTCCGCTTTTCTGAGGTGCAGCTTGAATTTCTGGATTATCCGGATGCGGGGCATGTAACCTGTAAAGTGATGCTGGATACATTACAGGGGGAAACGCCCAATTTATCTTATGAGGACAGTAAAAAGCTGTTTGAAGGGGTTGCCGAAGATTATATCCATATAGCAAATAAACGCGAGCGTATGCTGGCCATCAAGCAGGATCCCTTTTTCAATGCGCTGCAGATCAAGTTTGCTTATGCGGTAACCTGCCACAAAGCACAGGGCGGGCAATGGGATGCGGTATTTGTAGATCAGGGTTATCTGACTGATGAAATGGTGAATCTTGAATTTTTAAGATGGTTGTACACTGCTGTAACGCGGTCGAAGAAAGAACTTTTCCTGGTCAATTTTGCAGCTAACCTGTTTGGCGAAGCCGCCGAGGAGAACTACTAGCCTGATTTGCGCAAAAGATCAGCGGCTGTTGGCAAATTCTGAAAGAAAAATCTGGTACACAGCTGTATTGAGCCTTTGAAACCTGTTCCAGGGATTTCAAAGAACTATATACAGATGGCCCTTTGTGAATTATTTTTAGTGTGCAGAGTGCGAATCGTCTGTGCTCTTACTTTTTATGAGAAATGACAGGGAGTATGCAGCTACAGCGATGATGATAGAAAGACTCAGGATGATAATGGTAACTTCAGTATTTGACATGGTTATGATTTTATTTGCTAATTGTCTGGTAAATTATTAATGGTCAAAAGTAGTAAAATATGGGAAAATTAAGAACAATTCGGGTAACAAAATCAACGCTTATCAGACTGGCCGGATTAATTGACCACTCCTAAATTCTCTTCGATTGCTTTACCTATCGGCCCCAGTGGAAAATTTTCTGATGAATCAGTTTGTAACAACACTTTCCATTTTCCGCTGAACCTGTTCCTTGTAATCTCATAGAAACCCTTTTGATGGATGATTTTGTAAATATTGATAGTCGAAACCGCTTGTTCAACTTTATATATTTCCTGGTCTACATTGATGTGAATACTTTTCATGGTTCTGATTTTTAATACTTGGTTATACAATGATAGTTGCACGAACCCTGCCAGTACACATGCAATCTCCCTGCAGAGCGGCGGAGCTATTTCAAGAAATGATAAAAAAAGATATATTTGTTATCATGCAGCTTTCTCAGATATGCTGTAGCCATCAGTATATGATCAAAACAACAGGTATTTCCTTTATTTATTTCTTCATTTTATGCCTGAGTACTTTGTCTGCCCAGCAAAAAAATGCGCATTCTTTCAAAGTGCTGCCGCTCGGTGTTAAAGGCGGGCTTGACGAGAGCAATCTCTCTGCTTATATGATCGCCCCTGAAGGCAGTGACAACTATATCTGTGCTGACGCTGGGACGGTAAGACATGGAATTGATGTTGCCCTCGCAGGGAAAGCATTAAATGGTAATGCCGATGAGGTATTAAAAGATCAGATCAAGGGATATCTGATCTCACACGCCCATCTGGATCACGTTGCCGGCCTCATCATGAACTCTCCTGAGGACTCGAAAAAAAATATCTACGCGCTGCCCTCTGTGGCTGCTGTATTAAAAGATAAATACTTCACCTGGAAAGCCTGGGCCAATTTCACGAACGAGGGTGATCTTCCACATCTTGACAAGTATACTTATGTTTACCTGAAAGATCAGGAGAAAATAGCATTAACCGGAACAGAAATGCAGGTTACGGCACTTCCGCTTAGCCATGGCCCTTCCTATGAAAGTACTGCTTTTGTGATCAGTCATGGAAACAATTCCCTCCTGTACCTGGGCGATACCGGGGCCGACAGGATTGAAAAATCAAATGACCTGCAGCAGCTCTGGGCATATATAGCTCCTTTGATTAAAAAGCAGCAGTTGAAAGCTATTTTTATAGAAACTTCTTTTTTTGATAAACAACCGGAGAAGCTGCTTTTCGGGCATCTTACCCCACAATTATTGATGGAGGAAATGGGGAAATTAGCTGAACTGTCGGGACTGGATGCACTTAAAAAGGTTCCTGTTGTAATTACTCATATGAAATCTTTCGGTGAGACAGCGCCTGAACTGGCCGCCGAGTTAAATAAGGATAATGTTTCCGGCTTTAAACTGGTCTTTCCCGTTCAGGGGAAATTTTTGTTATTTTAATCCATTCATATGCCTGAAAATTTACCTGAACATCTTCAGTTTATGAAAGGGGGCGGCGAAGCCGGGGCACAGATCCGCGCCCGTAACTGGGAGGAAACACCTTTAGGCAATCCGGGCAGCTGGCCGGCCTGTATCCGTATGAGCCTGAGTGTATGTTTAAATTCCAGTTTTCCAATAGCAATGTACTGGGGCCCGGATTACCATATCTTTTACAATGATGCCTACCGGGCGATTGCCGGTGACCGGCATCCGGATATCATGGGCAAGCCAAGGAGGGAAGCCTGGCCTGAGGCATGGGGGGAGATCAAGCCGCAATTTGACGAAGTGATGTCAACCGGCAACTCTCTCCGTAACAAGGACAGACGGTTCCTGATACACCGGTCCGGATTTACTGAAGAATGTTATTTCGATTATACTTTATCTCCGATTGCTGATGAACACGGTAATATCTGTGGCATATTCAATGCCGTGATGGAAACCACCTACCAGGTGATCAATGAAAGGCGTAATCAACTGCTGCAAAGGTTAAATCTTCAGCTTCATAGTTTCCATACAAGTGAACGCGGGTATAGCGAGGCCATTACCTTATTACAACAGTTTAAACACGATATACCCTTTTCACTGCTATATCAGTATGATGCTTTACATGATCAGTTTATACTGACACAATGTGCCGGTTTGAGCATAGAGCAGGCGGAGCAGGTACCGTGGCCCTTAAAACAGACCATTACTTCCGGTGTTTCTGAGGTTATTGGTAAATTACAGGACAAGATCCCGGATTTTGCTTTTACAGACATGCCGGTTGCGGATCTTCAGGCGATAGCGATGCCGGTCAGGTATGCAGATGAGCATATTACCGGAGTCTTTATCGCAGGTCTTAATACGGCTATCAGACTGGATGACACCTACAGACAATTCCTGGAAGCTGTAGTTTTCCAGATCGGCGCCGCCATCAACAATGGACTGAATTTTGAAAAAGAAAGACTGAGAACTGACCAGATCAAATACAGTGAAGACCAGCTCCAGTTTGCTATCGATGCAGCAGGACTCGGTACATGGGATCTGGATCCTGTGACGAACCGCTTCACCGGCAATAACCGGTTGAAATCGTGGTTCGGACTTTCGCCGGAAAATGAAATTGATTTAACGCAGGCGCTGAATGTGATCGTGGATGCAGACCGTCTGTCTGTGATTACCGCAATCCAGGAAGCAATGACCTTTGGTTCCGGCGGCAACTATAATATAGAATATTCGATCATCAACCCGCTTGACCCTGTTCCCCGTATTGTGAGGGCGAAGGGAAAGGCCCTGTTTGATAACAATCAGCAAGTAACGCGCTTCAGCGGAACCCTGCAGGACATCACTGCAGAGCGGAAAACCCTGGATGCTTTGGAGCGCGCTTACGAGCAGGCGCGGCTATCAAAGGAGGCTGCACAGCTGGGAACATTTGATATGGATCTTCTCAAGGGTACCATGGAATGGGATGAGCGCTGCCGCTTACTGTTTGGAATATCACACAATAATAAGGTTTCCTATGAGGATGATTTCTTACCGGGCCTGCATGTGATGGACCAGGAGAGGATCAGTCAGATTATCCGGAAGGCCTTTATCAAATCTGCAAGTAATGGCGACTACGATGTGGAATACCGCACGGTAGGCGCTGAAGATAAACAGTTGCGCTGGATCAGGGCTAAGGGCAAAGTATTCTTCAATGACCAGGACGAGCCCATCCGCTTTATAGGTTCTGTGCTGGAAACCACGAATGAGAAGCTGAATGAAATACGGAAAAATGATTTTATCGGAATGGTAAGTCATGAACTGAAAACTCCACTGACTTCCCTGAAGGCCTATGTACAGGTGTTGAATGCGCGCTCGAAGAAGGAAAACAATACTTTTGCCGTAAGTTCACTGAGCAAGGTGGAGCTGCAGATCAACAAAATGAGTGCCCTGATTAATGGTTTCCTGAACCTTTCACGTCTCGAATCCGGAAAAATACACCTGAACAGGGTGGATTTCAAAATGGAGGACCTGATCAGCGAAATCATTGAGGAAAGCTCTCTTGTTGTATCTACACATCAGATTAAACTTCTTCCATGTGATTCAGTAGTGATCAACGCCGACCGCGATAAAATAGGGCAGGTGATTACCAACCTGGTCAGCAACGCCGTTAAATATTCTCCCAGGGGCGAGATTGTGGAACTGGACTGCAAACATATCGGGGATACTGTACAGGTTAGCGTTAGGGACGATGGTATGGGTATTCGTGTACAGGATAAGGATAAGCTCTTTGAACGTTTTTACCGCGTGGAGAGCCCGCATACAGAGAATATTTCTGGCTTCGGAATTGGCTTGTACCTCTCTGCCGAAATCGTAAAGAGGCACGGAGGTAATATATGGGTTGAAAGTGAAAAGGGTATAGGTTCTACATTTTATTTCAGTTTACCTGTTCAGTTTAATGAGCACCCTTCCTGATTCTCATTTAGATTAAGTTGCTGATTTTCTGTCTGCTTACACTCTGTTTACACCGGATAGATGATTTCTGGCATAATTTTCGTATTTTTGTGGCGTAATGGTTGGAAAGGATTAGTTAACCACACACCATTATACCGGTACCGGGGCCGTTTTGGATTTGACAGGGTGGAGGTACGTATGTTAGCATGCAGTGCGTTGTACGGAGAGCACTTTAAAGAGAACGTTCACACTTTGATTGGCGAAAATAACTACGCCTTAGCTGCTTAATTTAGAATTAAATAGCTTTTGTCCTTCTGGTTGCCGCGTTTTTAGGCCAGAATCAAGGGCATCGAAATAAATGACGCTGGCAATTGTAAGGTACGGTACAGTTGCGAGATAAAGTACCTAAGGAGAAAGGCAAGGTAGGTTTCCGGCCCGTCTGATCCCGAAAATAAAGTGGAAAATAAGCATGTAGAAGGCATAATTTGCCACACAACTGGACAAGGGTTCGAACCCCTTCGGCTCCACGGGAAGGGGCTTCACTAGATGGAGCCCCTTTTTCTTTGAGGTAGTAATTAAGTTTTGACTATCAATAACCATTTCCCACCTGCCCAATAAATTCTAACCACAATTTTTCAGCGATTTCTACAGCACTTAAAACTTCATTTTTCTGTGGCTTATTCAAACTAACTTACTACAGGATCATCCGCTTTAATCCGGTTTAGCCAATAAGTCAAAACCCGTTCAAAAACGACATACCCTACGAAGATTATAAACCCGGGCTGCAACGATGTATAATTAACTGTCGTAGTTTTCAAGAATTCGTTACTGATATTCAGATTGGAAAGCTGACTTTTCAGGATACCATTCAAACCAATATAAGTCATCGCTACCCCAACAACCATCACATCTGCCATATCCCATTTACCCAATTCAAAAGTCAGGTACTTTACCACCTTGTTCTGAGCCAGCTTTTCACTGCCCAGTATAACGATTCCTTTGGCAATCATTCTCAACAGTGGAAGTATGATCACGAACAACAAAATAAGTATCCCTACCAGAACCGCATCAGGTTTTGGCTGTTCAATTAAAGTGTGAACAATTCCCATGATACTTTTGCTCTGGAAAAATAACACCTGGTTTTCAAATGATACCTTCTTGCCCATCATCATAAAATCAAGCGTCTGGATCCGGGCATCAACATCAATGATGGCTGATGTCATACCAACGGCCAGCAGGATAAAAGCAAAGAACAGTGACATAATAAAGAGCGTGTTCTGCAGTTCGCGCTTGTTCCTTAAAAACCACCATAGAATCACAACCAGCAGAACGCAGCCCAGCATGCCGTAGGCATAATTATAGGTGACCTTGTGAATAGCATCCAGGTGTGAGGTAATCTCTCTGTTAAAATCAGCTGCATTAGTGACTTTATACTTGCGGAATAGATTCTTCGTGACCTGATTATAGGCTACACTGGTGCTGTCATAAGTGGCGTCCTCAAGCTGATCTATTTTACTGCTTGCAATGTTCTTCAACCTGTTTACACTCTTCGGACTGGTCACTTTATTAACAATAGTTCTGGAAAATGAGGGTACCTGTGCCTGCAGATCCTTTGGATCTACAAACTGCTTAAACGCAAACTTTTTTAATTTACCACCTACAGATTCCTGTGGTTTAGTGATTTCTTTTACAACACTGTTGATCATTCCGCTCAGCTGCGCTTCAACCTGCTTCTGCATGGCTTTCTTCTGTGCCGGGCTCACCTTATATGTTGTAACCTGACGATCTACTACGTTACTGATCCTTTCACGCCACTGGTCAAGAGAAAACAACCCGAAAGTGATATTATTGGACATACTGTAATCTTCTTTGATCTGGGTTTGCTCACTGGAAAGTATATCCAGGCGATAACCCAAATAAGCCTCCCCGCAAAGAAGTGCACTTAACCCAAGAATGAGTAAGATGTTGGACAATCCAAATTTGCCGGCCGTTGTATGTGTTTGCTCAGTTGTCAATGTATTGATGTATTAAATGATAGTATGCGGGTGAATAGTTAATGTGTATCGTAGGGAGTAATATACTTCAGGATGGTTGACAGGATAAGTCCGTATAATACAAAGCTGATGAATATGATAAATCCCGGCTGTAAAGCAGTGTTATTTGTCGTGATAATAGTCAGGAAATCACTTTTCACGTTCAGTCCCGCGAGCTGAGTCTCCAGTAAACCATTTAAGCCGATATAGGTCATCATAATAGCTATAACGATCACGTCGGCCATACTCCACTTACCAGACTGGAATGCAAAGTATTTGATGAATTTATTCTCGGCAATACTTTTTTTGCCCAGCAGGTGTATACCCGTGCTGCTCAGTTTCATGATAGGGAAAAGGATACTGAACATGAGGATAAGCGCACCAACAAGTACAGAGTCCATTCCTGACTGGCTCATTAGAATGTGAACTACATCCAGTATACTTTTACTCTGAAAGAATAGAACCTGGTTTTTAAAGACAACATGCTCTCCCAGTAATACAAAGTCGAGCGAACGTATCCGAGCGTCAACTTCGATCATAGAGGCTGTCAGACCAACTGCAAGCAGGATAAATGCAAACAGCAGTGACATTACGAAAAGTGTAGCGTGCAGGTCTGTCCTCTTACGGAAAATCCACCAGAGGGACAACACAATAGCTATACAGGCAAGCATCCCAAAGCAATAATTGTAAGTCACGGTTTTGATTTGGGCAAGCGAGGAGACAACTTTCTGATTAAATGCATCCCTGCTGGAAACATGATATTTCCGGTACATGCGGTTATTCAGTGCCTCATTAACCTTGGTGGTGCTGTCAATATATCCGGTCTTCTTAACTTCTTCAAACTTGCCAAGGGCCATCGAGCTCGCCTTCTTTTTATTCGCCGGGTTATCTGCCTTGGCAATAACTGTCCGGGCGAAACTCGGTACCTGAGCTTTGATCTTATCCGTATTCACAAAAGTTTTAATGGCAAACTTTTTCAGTTTTCCGCTAAAGGTCTTTGTTGGTTTGTCCACAAGTGCCTCTGCTTTATTGATCACAGCCATAATAACTTCCTCCACTTCCAGCTGAAGTTCTCGCTTCTGCTTTTTAGTCATGGAAAAATTCCTCACCTGATGTTTGATGATTCCTGTTACCTCATCCTGCCACTGATCTGCCGAGAACAGCCCGTGCATGATGTTATTGGTCTCAGAATAATCCTCCTTGATTTCTTTTTGGTGATGCGAAAGCATATACAATCTGTAGCCAAAATAGGCCTCGCCGGCCAGCAGAACACCCAGGCCAAGGATTAACATTAATTTTAAGACATTAAAGCCTTTAGTAGGTCTATTCGGTTGCTCAGCAGTCAATTGGTCTGAATTTAGGGTGTAATTCATCATACAACTCAGAATTTTCACAAATGTTTGAACACGATTGAATTAAACAATACACGAATAAAAAGGCAAGGCTCTAGTCTATGGTAAACCACCTTGAAGCACAGCGCCTTGCTTCAGCAAGGTCGGTATCCTGGTCACAAGCCCAGGCGATAAACCCATCCGGACGTACAAGTACAGCGCTTAATCCCAATTGTTCTGTAGCCCGGCCAGAAATATACCTGACCGTGTAGTCATTCGCCATGGCTTCCAGTAAAGGATTAGCATTAAAATCAAGCAGCAGTCCCTCAGCACCATGCATTAACGTGCTAATCCTTGTACCATCTTCGAATTCAAAGTCAGGAACGCTGTAGCCTGTCAACGGGTGGTCGCCATCAAGATGATAATTTGTAAAAATGCCCCATATTCTTCCAGCAATGTAAGTAGCTCCATCGCCTGTATTCATGAGATCGCGGATAATCGCATTTAACGCACGGGCATGCGGGTCGGGTTTCATGATTGTAACCTGGGCGCGCGACCAGTCCAGAACCTGAGCGCCAACAGGGTGCCGTTCTGTATAGTAACTATCCAGCAAACCTTCCGGAGCTTTTCCCAGCACAGTTGCTGCGAGCTTCCAGCCCAGGTTCATTGCATCGCCAAGTCCCAGATTGAGCCCTTGTCCTCCCAACGGAGCGTGAATATGAGCGGCATCACCAGCCAGGAGCACCCGACCGTCACGGTAGGTGGTAGCCTGCCTTGCCCGGTCTGTCCAGGTTGTTGCAATATGCAAAGCATCAATGGTAACATCAGTTTTCGAGACGCGGCGCAACACCTCCTGAATATGATCCAGCGTAACTGTATGTCCTGAACTGTGGAATACCCCGTCATCAAAATCCTGTATGATAATGTATCCTGGCTGCGATTGCATATACATTCCTGTTGAAGTTACAATTCTGCCCGCACCGAGTTTCTCCGGGTCGGCAATTTCTACCCTGGCCGTGTAGCCTGTAAATTCAGGTTCCGTACCAGCAAATATAAAACCGCCGGCTTTGCGGACAATGCTCCGGCTTCCATCACAGCCAACAAGCCATTTACCTGCGAAACACCGGTCTTCTGAATAAACAGTAAGCCCATCCAGATCCTGATGGAAATCAGTAATTGCAAACCCGAGTTTGATAGTGACACCCAGAGTTGCTGCACGGCTGCTCAACACAGTTTCAAGTTCCTGCATTTCAGATATCAGACTGGTAGGGCTGGAATCAGGCAGGCGATATTTCCATTGCGAGGCATTAATATCATCTTCGTAAAGCGGGATACCGGCAAAGTGTCCTACCTGGCGTTTGCCACCATTGGTAGAAACACTATGTGGATTTTTCATGCGTTTATGTAACTCAAGTTCCTGGAGTAACCCCCGGCGGTCAAGAGCTTCGATACTGGGAGCGGAGAGCCCCCTTATCCCAAAAGGCAATTGTTTTAATGCGGAATCCGGATTTTCTGCCTTTTCCAGTATGAGCACTGAACATCCGGCCAGTGCCAGCTCGCAGGCCAGGAACAGGCCAACGGGCCCTGCGCCAGAAATAATAACATCGTATTGTGAGGATTGCTCAGCTGTTGCTTTCATATAGAATGATTGAAACACAAAATTCTGAAATGCCTCTGTGTTAAACTTGTATAAAAGCGACAAAGTTGCCGCTTACAGCTTGCTGCCTCTGTTTTGCTTTTCTGGCAAATGTTGCCGGAGTAGTACCGCTGTAGCGTTTGAACTCCCGGCTCAGATGGGATTGATCTGTATAGCCCAGCTCACAGGACAAACTGCTGATGCTGGTATTTGGATAATGCCACAGTTGGTTCCTCACCTGCTCAAAGCGCATCAGTCCGGATACGTCTTTTACAGTATAACCAGAAGAATGCTTAAAGTTCCTTTCCAGGGTACGTACTGTAGTATGAGCGGCTGCGGCAATATCGCTCACCGGCATAATACCTTTTGCTTTCCTCATCGCAATTCCTGCTTTGGATAACATACTACTGGCAGCAACATGCGATCGTGCGTTCATAAAATACTGCTCTACCTGATTCACAGCTTCATCTATTTCACCAGCATGGATATATTTACTCAGGTTAGACTGAAGCTCAGCGACAGGGTGTTCAAGCGTTCGCAGCCCGTCTTTCCCAGAGGGTAGTCCAAGCAAATCAAATACTGTCCAGGGAAAGCACCTTACCGCAATGATTTCAAAATGGCCTTCTGCATAGAAATTGACCGGCTGATTGAGCAGTCCCACAAGAAAGGGTGACGGTAATGCCTGAAAAATTCCATCAACAGAAATATTGCAGCTGCTTCCGAAATGAAAAATAATCTCAGCATATCCGTCGGGCAGGACTTCATAACCGGACTGCAGTTCTCCGTAATCCATTTTATTATACCAAAAGCATTTGATGGTATCCTGCAGCGCTTCGTTAGGTTCAAATTCCTGGTGATACATTACAGGCAAGCTAGCGATAATTTCATCAACAAAAAAGGCACCCGTTGAGGTGCCTTTGATAGTATGCCCTAAAAACCAGGCATTAATTTAATTTTTCAAATCGAACCTGTCAAGGTTCATTACTTTCACCCAGGCAGCCACAAAGTCATTTACAAACTTATCCTGACCATCTGCGCTTCCATAAACCTCAGCCACAGCTCTCAGTTCAGAATTTGAGCCAAAAAGCAGGTCTGCACGTGTGCCTGTCCACTTGATGTCTCCTGTAGCGCGGTCCGTTCCCAGATAAACTTCCTTATCTTCGGATGCTGCCTGCCATTTCGTATGCATATCAAGCAGGTTCACAAAGAAATCGTTGGTCAGCAAACCTGGCTGAGCAGTGAAAACCCCATTGTTCGAGCCATCAGTATTGATGTTTAAGACCTTCAGTCCACCAAATAACACAGTCAGCTGTGGTGCTGTCAGTGTCAGCAAATGGGCCTTGTCAACTAAAAGCTCCTCGGTAGAAACCTTTAGTTTCGAATTGCGGTAGTTGCGGAAACCATCTGCTGCGGGCTCCAGGAAACTGAATGATTCTTCATCAGTTTGTTCCTGCGAAGCATCCATACGTCCCGGTGTGAAAGGAACTGTAACTTCACGACCCGCATCTTTAGCAGCTTTTTCTATGCCTGCCGAACCGGCAAGTACGATCAGGTCTGCCAGAGAAACTTTCTTACCACCGGCTTGTGCAGCATTAAATTCGGACTGAATGCCTTCAAGGACTTTCAGTACCTTTTGTAACTGCAGTGGATTATTTACCTGCCAGAATTTTTGTGGGGCAAGGCGGATGCGCGCACCATTGGCACCACCACGCTTATCGGAACCACGGAAAGTAGAAGCCGAAGCCCATGCCGTAGAAACAAGTTCAGAAACACTTAAGCCTGATTCCAGTAGTTTTGCTTTCAATGCTGCGATATCACCATCGTGGACCAGCGCATGGTCAACAGCAGGAATAGGATCCTGCCATAACAGTTCTTCAGCAGGAACATCCGGACCAAGATAACGGGCAACAGGCCCCATATCGCGGTGTGTCAGTTTATACCACGCACGTGCAAAAGCATCAGCAAACTGATCCGGATTTTCAAGGAAATTCCGTGATATTTTTTCATATACCGGGTCTACCCTCAAAGCAATGTCGCTCGTCAGCATAGTAGGCAAATGTTTCTTTTCACTGTCATAAGCATCAGGAATGATTGCTTCTGCATCTTTTGCTACCCACTGGTGAGCACCACCCGGACTTTTAGACAATTCCCATTCGTAAGCAAACAGGTTTTCAAAATAGTTATTGCTCCATTGTGTAGGCGTAGTAGTCCAGGTTACTTCCAGTCCGCTGGTAATTGTATCAGGGCCTTTACCGGAACCATAGCTGTTACTCCAGCCAAAACCCTGTTGTTCTACATCAGCGGCTTCGGGCTCTTTACCCACATTGTCAGAAGGTGCTGCACCATGTGTTTTACCAAATGTATGCCCGCCTGCAATTAATGCAACAGTTTCTTCGTCATTCATTGCCATGCGTCCAAATGTATCGCGGATATCTCTGGCAGAACCCGCTGGATCGGGATTACCGTCCGGACCTTCGGGGTTAACGTAGATGAGTCCCATGTGCGCTGCTGCAAGTGGTTTTTCCAGATTGCGTGACTGGTGTTCGTCGCCATCTGCGTCTTCGTCAGAAACCAAGACACCATCACCTTTTACGCCAGGCGTACCATCTGCATAACGTTTATCATTTCCCAGCCAGGTAGTTTCAGCACCCCAGTATACCGATTCATCTGCTTCCCAGGCATCTTCGCGTCCGCCGGCAAAGCCGAAGGTTTTAAAGCCCATGGATTCGAGGGCAACATTTCCGGTGAGGATGATCAGGTCAGCCCAGGATATTTTGTTGCCATATTTTTGTTTAATGGGCCATACTAACCTGCGTGCCTTATCCAGACTCACATTGTCAGGCCAGCTGTTGAGCGGTGCAAAACGTTGTAATCCTGCTCCTGCGCCACCACGTCCGTCTCCAACACGGTAAGTACCTGCACTGTGCCATGCCATACGGATGAACAGTCCTCCGTAATGGCCAAAATCTGCCGGCCACCAATCCTGTGAATCGGTCATTAACGCATGAAGATCAGCTTTCACAGCTTCCAGGTCAAGACTTTTGAAAGCTTCAGCATAGTTAAAATTTTCGCCCAGCGGGTTAGACAGGGGAGAGTGCTGGCGCAAAATATTTAGCTTTAACTGGTTTGGCCACCAGTCGTTATTGCGGGTGCCACCGCCTGCAACATTATGTTTCATGCTGCCATTATGAAATGGGCACTTACTGATGTCATTTGAATCGTTTTCCATACTTGATGAGTTTATATATTGTAAGCTTTGTTTAAGTCAGCTAAGCTAAAAGCATTATAAATTTAGGATATTGAATGCGTTAATCATAATCAATTAAATCTATGATGAATAGTTAAAACCTATTATGACACCATCATGGAAATATCAGAATTATCGTTCTATCTTTACTGCAGCTTATATTGTCTACATGAAACAAATTTTCAGAACGCTTATCTTATTCAGTTTAACCATTTTTTCTCCGGCCGTTTTTGCGCAAAATAAAATGCAAAGCCTGGAGGAGCTGATCAACAATACAGATCCTGCCTGGCCTCTTGTTCAGAAATGGATCGGCTCTGCTAAAAATAAGGTAGAGGTACTGGCGCCTGATTCTGCAAAAGCCAAAGACGCACTATATAATATGCAGGTTTCTACTTATTCTACGCTTGGATCTATCATTTACAATACCGGAGGGATCATGGTGGATAACGGATGGCTGCGAATTTTAGGTTCGGGCAGTACACGGCTCAAACGGAATGTGCCGGAATGGAACAAGGGTAAAACCATCCAGGAATACGGAGATAAACCAGGTTACCTGCTGGTTGCCGATGACGCCGCCGGAGGATTTTTTGCTATCAACTACGGCGCATTGGGTTCTGATCTGAAAAACATCTATTACCTGGCACCAAACAGCCTCAACTGGGAGCCCCTGAATGCCGGTTACGGCGAATTTATATTGTTCTGTTTCGACAGTGATCTTTCTGCCTTTTATAAAGGTCTTCGCTGGGCCAGCTGGGATCAGTTCATCGCCAATCTGGATGGCAGCAAGTCTTACAGTTTCCGCCCTTATTTATGGTCTGAGGAAGGTAAGGACATCGACAAATGTACCCGTAAACTGGTACCTACAGACGATCTGTATAAGTTCAATATCGTGAAACAGAAGGAGCTCAAAGCGGCAGTAAAAGAGTAGGGAAACAGGATAATCAGGAGCAACAGATTATCCTGTGCTAAATATTATTTCAATTGTGCTCCAAAGAAATCAGTTGTGCGTTTCCAGGCCAGGTCGGCTGCCGTCTTATCATAACGTGGCGTAGTATCATTATGGAAACCATGGTTTACGTTTTCATAAACAAAGCCTTCGTATTTTTTGCCATTCTCTTTCAGCGCCGCTTCATATGCGGGCCATCCGGCAGTAATTCTTGTATCGAGTGATGCGTAATGCAGCATAAGTGGCGCCTTGATCTTTGGCACATCCGTCAATGCAGGCTGGCTGCCATAAAAGGGGACAGCTGCAGCAAGATCGGGTACACGAACAGCCATCATGTTGGCTATACCGCCGCCAAAACAGAAACCTACAACGCCAACCTTACCATTGCAGTCCTTGTGACTTTTAAGGTACTCAAATGCCGCAATAAAATCTTCTTCCATTTGTCCCTTGTCCCTCTTGCTTTGCAGTTCGCGTCCCGCTTCATCATTGCCCGGGTAACCGCCAAGAGGGGATAGTGCATCGGGTGCCAGTGAAATGAAACCCGCCAGGGCTGCTCTTCTGCCTACATCTTCGATATAAGGATTCAAACCCCGGTTCTCATGTACGACAATGATGCCTCCAAGTTTTCCTTTAGCATCCTTAGGTTTGGAGAGCAGTCCTTTAATAGTGCCTCCGCCTTTTGGAGATGGATATTCAATGTATCCTGAATTCAGACGCGGGTCGTCAGCTTTCACCTGGATGTTCCCTTCGTAATCGGGCATCAGGAAACTCATCAGTGCAGGGACGGTTAATCCGCCAACAGCATAAGCTGATAGTTTTTGCATAAATGACCGGCGGTTTACGCGATTGTGTGCATAGTCGTCATACAGGTCGAACACTTCCTGTTTAATGTCTTTTTTATCAATGTGGCTCATAGTTAAAGGCTTTACTCAAAAATAATGATTTTAATTCACACTTTGTACCTCTGATTTTCTGGCCGCATGTGCCGCTGCAATACTTTCTCCCGTAACTTCATTCTGACTATTGTAGGCTTCCCTGTAAGCCCGTAGTTTGTCATTGATTACCTGTACGCGGTGACTGAAATCCACAAAATCAGCAATCATCCGGTCCGCATCCTCTTCGGTGGCAGTGGTCAGATCATTAAATCTGAAATATATATTTGCCAGATCATTTTTGAGCGCTAAAAGATGCTTCAGCTCTTCCATGTCCATTTCATCAATGTCATAGGCCTGCTGGAGTAAACTGGTCATAATTCCCATCATCTTCTTGCTGATATCATACTTTGCCCAGATGGCATCATATTCGGTTGCCGATTCCGGTTTGGTCGTTACAATTTCATCTATGGCAACCATGTTGATTGTTTCCTGCTCTAAAACCTGGGCAACATATATCGCTCTGCCATAATGGGCGAACAGTAAAGTCAGCTGTTCATTCTTTCTTGTGGTATTTTCGGTTGATTCTTCCTGATGCGTCATATAGATTGGTCTTGGGATCTAGCTCTAACAATTTACAGACCATTGATTGCCGCCGCTAATTTTTAATTCATCACAATCTGTCTTTGTCGTATTTGCCCCTGCAAGATGGCTGATATACGGAGCATTGCCGAACGCTTTAAAGCTTATCTTTAAATAACAAATCAAAACTTACCGTTATGGAAACAGCAGTTGTAAATACAAAAGAATTTATCCTTTCACTCATTGAGGCATTTGATAACAATGATGTAGAATCGATACTTGAACATCTGTCGGATGATATCGAATGGACTATCATCGGCCATGAGACACTGTCCGGAAAAAATAATATTGAGGAGTTTTTCAAGGCACACCCGGATATGAAGATGCTTTCTTCTACTAAAGATCATATGATTATTGATGGCGATTCAGTTGCGGTCAATGGCGAGGTAGATTGTGTTAACGAAAGCACAGGTAACCGTCAGGATATGTTCTATTGTGATATCTATGATTTGAAAGATGGCAAAGTGCAAAGAATGACCTCGTATTGTGTGGATAAAAAGCAACCTGAGCAGGAATTCTAAGCAATTTGTATAAACGAAAAAGGGCAAAATCCCCTCTAAAGGGGATTTCCCTTGATGCTCATTCCTTTATATTTGCAGGAAAAAACATCATGCAAAATAACCTGCAGCAACTTTACGGGAATATTGATATTTATTTATTCGACCAGTTATTAAAGGGGCGTTTCAACGACTGTCAGCGTATACTCGACGTCGGTATCGGTGGCGCACGTAATATTCACTATTTCCTGCAGAACGGATTTGAAGTTTATGGGATAGACCCGCAGGCAGAAGCCATAGAAAATGCAAAGCGTTTATCTGCTGTGCTTGCACCAGACATGCCGGCTGATAACTTTGTAGTGGCCACAGCAGAGGACCTGCCATTTCCGGATAACTATTTCGATCTTTCCATCTGCAGTGCCATTTTCCACTTTGCCAAAAGCGATGCGCACTTTGATGCCATGCTGCGTTCCGTTTGGCGGACGCTTAAACCAGGGGGTTATTTCTTTGCCCGCCTGGCATCTGATATTGGAATTGAGGCATTGGTAGAGCCCCTGGGCAATAACGTTTATCTGTTGCCGGATGGCACAAACAGGTATCTGGTTAACCAGGAAACGCTGTTACGTTACACTGAAGAACTTAATGGCGAGCTTTTTGAACCTATCAAGACCACCAACGTGCAGAACCTTCGCTGCATGACCACCTGGTGCCTGCGTAAAAAATAACTTCCTTCCACTCTTTGTAGACATAATGGGCAGTTTGTATCAAGTATCTACAGTTTGAAACCTATCAGTTACAAACGCCGGTTTTATTTGATTTCCGGGCGGTTATTATGGCAGTCAAAGCTTTGTTAGTGTTAATTTTACAATAAGAAAACGCTTCATAATTAAGCAGATAGAGGATTAATTGAATTTTCCCCCTTTTTATTGCTTTAAATTATGCCACATATGGTTTTTAGGAATTACCGGGCACATTCTGGCATAATTTTGGTCAAAGCATATTTGTTGTAAAGCATTATTAGCCAGGAGAGATATTTAAGGCATTGGGCGGCCTGTTTTTTACAGAAATGTGGTAAAATAAAGCTTTACTGTCTTGTATACTGGATTATTCGGCTTGTCTTTTAATGTTTGCAATAAATTAACTGAAGAATACATTTTGAATGTCTTCTGTAGAAGAGATTCAATGGAATTTAAAATTTAATCTGCCGAATTTATGAAGATCCTGCTGAGTTACCTTAAGAAGCATAGATGGACAGTCCTCCTTGCCTTGTTAATGACTGCTATCAATCAAAGCTTTTCCCTCGTTGAGCCGCTGATTACAGGTAAAATTGTTGATGAATATATTAATAAACGCGAACTGCTCAGCAGACATGAATATTTCTCGGGCATTTTAACCCTCATTGGTTTGGGAATCGGGGCCGCATTCCTGTCCCGTATCGCCAATAACTTCCAGGATTACTTCACCATTACCGTAGCGCAAAAAACAGGTGCAGAAATGTACGCCGATGGGATGAAGCATTCCCTCGCAATGCCTTATCATGTTTTTGAAGAGCAGCGGAGCGGTGAGAAACTTGATACTTTACAAAGGGTAAGAAGCGATTCAGAAAACTTTATCAAATCATCAATCAATGTCACCTTTATGGCATTGTTTGGGATCATCTTTGTCAGTGTATACTCATACTTTATCAGTTATAAAGTTACCGTTGTATTCATTCTGGCTGTACCGATTATTACTTATCTGAGCTGGGTGCTTTCAAAAAAGGTAAAGGTGATCCACCGTGCAATTATCCTGAAAACTTCAGTACTTGCAGGTCGTTCAACCGAATCATTAAGAAATATAGAACTGGTAAAAAGTCACGGTTTGGGCGATCAGGAAATTGAGCGCCTGAACATGGCAACTTACAAAATCCTGAACCTTGAGGTGGTAAAAACCAAGATCCTGAGAATGCTCAGCTTTATCCAGGGCAGTACGGTGAATATCGTACGCAGTACTATGGTTGTTGTAATGCTCATGCTGATTTTTGATCAGGAAATCTCTGCAGGTCAGTACTTCAGTTTCCTGTTATATTCTTACTTCCTATTTGGTCCGCTGCAGGAATTCGGCCATATGGCATTAACCTGGCGCGAGGCGCAGATATCTTTAGGGAATTTCAAAAGAATTATGAATATGCCGGTAGAGCGTATCCCTGATTCACCTACAGAACTGAATAAAATTGAGCATATCCAGTTTAAAAACGTCTTCTTTAAATACAAAAACAGTAACCGTAATGCCCTTAATGGAATCTCTTTCCATGCAGAAGAAGGAGAAACTGTTGCTTTCGTTGGTCCTTCAGGTTCCGGTAAAACTACGCTGATTAAGTTACTGGTAGGACTATACAAACCCTTTAAAGGAGACATCCTCTATAACCAGACGCATACAGACGATATCCATCTCGATGAACTGCGCCGAAAAATCGGTTTCGTAACCCAGGATACACAATTGTTCTCGGGGAACATCAGGGATAACCTCAGATTTGTTAAACCCAATGCTACCGATGAAGAATGTTATGCAGCGTTGAACAAAGCCGCTTGTCAGTCGCTTTTATCAAGGGCTTCTGATGGTCTTGATACGCTGATCGGTGAAAGCGGGGTGAAAGTATCAGGTGGTGAGAAACAACGTTTGTCTATCGCCAGGGCGCTGTTACGCCATCCGAATATCCTGTTATTTGATGAGGCTACTTCATCGCTGGATTCACTGACGGAAGAGGAAATCACCAAAACCGTAAATAAACTGTCTGAGCTGAAAGATCACATCACGCTGATCATTGCACACAGGTTATCTACGATCATGCATGCCAACCGTATATACGTGCTTGAAAACGGGCATATTATTGAAAGTGGTAACCACGATGAGTTGCTTGAGCAGAAAGGCTTGTACTATGCAATGTGGCGTCAGCAGGTTGGTAAACGTAAGTTAGTGGAAGAGCTGAATAAACTGGACGCGCTGATCGAAAACTAGACAGCAGGTGTTCCCAGATTAGTTAATACTAAACGGCGTTTCCAAAGTGGAATCAGTAAAACAACAAGTACCATGCAGGAAGCCAGTGCAGTAAAACTCAGGATGTGGAACTTCTGATCGGTGATCCCGGTATGAAAAAGTACTTTTAGCTGTGAGCTGGAAAGGATGGCCCCGAGATAGGCAAAAGTTCTGTACAGCCCAAAGGATACTCCCTTTTGTGCCAGAGGTGCTTCCGCGTTGAGCAGTGCCTGGTTGGCAATCAGGTTTAATCCTTCAGCAATACCCATAATTACTGTAATCACAACAATCATAAAAATGCTGATTTGTTCATTGAGCATGAACATACCCCCGCATGTAGCCAGCATAAACATGGCGCCCAGAAAGTTCTGGGTAAACAGTTTCTTGCTTTTTGAAATGAGTAACCCTACAGCTATAGCTACTATTGAATCCGGAAGCATGAACAGTCCGGTTTGTGCCGGATTAAAATGTCTCACCCCTTCCAGCCACTGCGGAAATCCATAAAGCATTGTATACAGAATGTAACTTGTAGCAAGTGCCCTTACATAAACCAGCAGTAAGGCAGGTTTGCTGGCAAGCAGCCGTACATCTATAAAGGGGTTACCTTGTCTGCGTTCCCAGATTATCATGAGCAGGAGCAGCGCTGATACTGGCAAAATCAGCTGCCATGTAAATGAATGCTGTATCAGTAGAAACAGGAGGGAGAGGAGAAAAAGTGTAAAAATAAGGATGCCGGGAATATCTAGCCTCTTTAACAACTGTGGGGTATCGAGCTTCTCTTTTACCGGATCATCCGGGATAGCTTTTGAAAGGTAAACAGCGATCAGCACCCATGGGATATTGATAAAGAATATACCTTTCCATCCCAGCCATTGAGTGAGCAATCCGCCCAGTACCGGCCCTAAAATCATACTGACCTGTGCAGAAATGCCGATTATACCCAGGATATTCCCAGGGACAGGCAGTTGTGCTTCTGCATATTTTTTATTGAGCAGGGCCATAGCCGAAGGGTAGGCTGCTGAAGTGCCCAGTCCCAGGATAATCCTGGACACTACCAGCCAGGAAAAACCCGGTGCAAAGATGCCGATGAGTGCCGCGATCAGCACCAGGATAAAGCCCAGCGTGTTAATTTTCTTGGCGCTGAATATATCAGCCAGCCGCCCCATAAGCGGCTGGGCAATAGTGGAGGTTACGTACAGCGAAGTTACCAGAATAGCCCCTGATCCCACGCTGATCTGAAATGAATTGCATAAAGGAATCAATGCCGTTGCCAGCATTGTCGAATTCAGCGGGTTCATCATCGTGCCGAGCACAATGGGCAGCATGAATCTATAGGGAAAGGGTTCTTTCTTTAGGGTAGCAGACATTCAGATGGGTTCGGACTTATGTTTCCGGCTGTGTTAGTAGGTTTCTTTAAGCTTTTTGAGGATTGCAGCAGTATCGCCAACTTCTCCGATACGCGGGAAGATCAGCTTCAGGCTGTGCTCATGTCCGGAAAGATGCATGTCGGTCATGGCATCTGCCGCGAAAGTAATATTGTAGCCAAGGCGGCTGGCATCTCTGGCCGTTCCTTCCACGCCTATACTGGTCGCGATACCAGCTAAAACGATACTGGTAATGTTTGACGCTTTTAATTTCTCATCCAGATCTGTGTTGTAAAAGGCACTCCAGCTGGTTTTGGTAATAAAGATATCATCAGCGGCATCTTTCAGGATTTCCGGAACAATATCAAAAAAGCCACTCTGTTCCATGCCTGCCCTTGCTTCTGCAATTGCATCTTCTCCTTTTGGTGCTGTAGCTTGCTCAACGCGGGTCTGTGTCCATTTGGCACCCAATGGATTAACATTTACTACAACTACAGGCAGATTTTTATCACGGAAAGCAGTTGCCAGCTCTGCGGATTTTGCAACGATGTCTGCTGCCGGATGAACGACTGGCAAATTTACTATGCCTTTTTGAAGATCTATTAATACCAGTGCTGTTGTTGGATCGAGGAAAGTTATCATATTATATATGTTTATTTTGTGTGCTGCTTAGGTTGTTTGTTATTTGTATTCAGCCAGTTTCTCCATGAGTTCTACTGCCTGTTGCAGCAGTTTCTTATCGGCCGCTGAAAGACACTGCTCAATAGCTTCATTCAGCCATTCATCACGTTCAAACCTGGTCCTGTCTACCATCTCTTTACCAAAGTCACTGAGCGAAACCGCCACTTTCCTTTTGTCAGTTTCTGAAGGTATTTTAACAATGAGGTTGGCTTCTTCAAGTTTGTTGATGATTTGCGACATCGACTGCGCTTTGATTTTTACCATGTCAGCCATCTGTGAAGGAAACAGGGGCTGGTGGTTATACAGGTTGGAGAGGGTAGTGATCTCCGTAATGGATAAGTTATCAATCGTGTTGATCTGCTGCCTGAGCCTCTTAAATAAATGCGAGGTGACAGTTCTCAAGGAAGAGGCAAGGTGAGTATTCTTAGTCATATTGTAAGTAAAACTTATAAGTTTACCTTACAAATATAAGTGTTATTATATTGATATATCAACAATTTTAAAATTTAACATTCAAAGCAGACAGAAAATTAGTCAACTTAGTTTATGTAATTTCAAAATAGAATCTATGTAAATTCAAAATGAAGTCAATGTAATTTCAAAATAGAAACCTGAATTTTCTGAATACTAAGTTGCCTCTACCTGCCAAAGTAAATAAAACACTTATTGATGGCGGTATTGAAAATTGATAAAGAAGTAAATACGAAATCTCAGGCCGGAGCAATATCAGCGAAGCCAAATCATGAAAAAGCAAATAGCCCGGCCTTCTGAAAAGGCCGGGCTATGGGTATGATAAAGATAATACTAGTTTGTTCTTCCCGGATACTGCTGTAACGCAACCGTCAGACAATCCATTGCTTTATTCAGATCATCGATATTAATTACATATGCCATCCTCACTTCCTGTTTTCCTGATCCTGGTGTAGAGTAAAAGCCAGTCGCGGGTGCCATCATTACTGTGCCGCCTTCATGGTCGAACTTCTCGAGTATCCACTGACAAAACGCGTCAGAATCATCGATAGGAAGTTTGGCAACCACATAAAATGCCCCACCCGGATTAGGGCAGAATACCCCTTCAATTGCGTTCAGTCTGGACACAAGCGTATTCCTGCGCAATGTGTATTCCTTGTTCACCGCTTCAAAGTAACTGTCTGGTGTATCCACAGCTGCGGTGCCTGCAATTTGTTCAACCTGTCCCGGACTTAGCCTTACCTGTGCAAATTTCAAAGCAGCTTTGATTACTGCCTTATTTTTTGTGATCATGCAGCCTAAACGGGCTCCGCATGCGCTGTACCTTTTAGACACAGTGTCAATCACGATTACATTCTCCTCCAATCCCTCCAGGTGCATTGGGGACACGAATTCAGCACCTTCGTAACAGAACTCCCTGTAAGCCTCATCACAGAACAGAAACAGGTCATATTTTAAACACAGTTCTTTCAATGCAGTCAGTTCATCACGGGAGTACAAATATCCAGTGGGATTATTTGGGCTGCAGATCATGATGCCTTTTGTTTTTGGCGTGATCAGTTTTTCAAATTCTGCAATAGGAGGAAGGGCGAAACCATTTTCGATATAGGAAAGGATAGGTTTAACCACCACATTGCTCATGCAGGCAAAGCCATTGTAATTTGCATAAAAAGGTTCCGGGATGATGATCTCGTCGCCTTCATTTACACAGGTTTGCATGGCAATGGTAATCGCTTCAGAACCACCCAGTGTAACCAGGATATCTTCTGGCGTTATAGTATAACCCAGTTTATTGTAATATTCGGTCAGTTTGGTACGGTAACTTAATGTGCCTTCAGATTCAGTATATGCCCATACGTTAAAATCGATATTTTTAATGGCGTTTAACATTCCTTCGGGGGTGGCTATATCCGGCTGTCCGATGTTCAAATGGTAAACCTTTTTGCCATCCTTTTTTGCCTGAGTGGCGAATGGGCTGAGCTTTCGTATAGGTGAAGCGGGCATTTGTATCCCTTTTTCTGATATATATGGCATGGGTACAAAAGTAAAAAACCTCGCTGATTAACGAGGTTTTTATAAAGAAAATATTTTTTCTATTAAATTATTTGCTGCTTGAAGCTACGGTCTCACCTTTAATGTACAACACTTTAGTAGTCGTTTTAGCATTGGAAGTGATGGTGATGCTTTTGCTGAACGGAAGTGGTGTTCCGGCAGGAGTGTATGTTACTTTGATTAACCCTGACTGTCCTTTCTGAATAGGAGTTTGTGTATAGGTTGGAACTGTACATCCGCAGGTAGTTTCTACTTTAGTAAGGATCAATGGTTCTTCACCAACATTTGTAAATTTGAAATCTACAGATACCGGTTTGCCCATTGGAATTTTCCCAAAATCATATGTTTCTTTTTCGAACTTAAATTCTGCCGGTTTGCTTTGTGCGAATGAGGCAACGCTTACGCCTAAAACAAAGGTTAATAGTACAATTAGCTTTTTCATGTTTGTATGTTTTAAACAAATTTACTGATTTACTTCACAATTCAAAGCACCAAACAAATTTATATATTGCGACTTCTGTCCAGCCATAATTTATTAAATTCGTATCTTTGCCCAATAAACTTTTGTTTCTATGATGCTAAATAACAAACTTACAACGAACCCCATCGATGCTTCAGAATTAAGTTTTGAAGCCTTTAAAACGATTGTGATCGAGGACTATAAGATTGCTTTCGAAAGCAGGCAGGCGAGTTTATTAGGCCGTAAGGAAGTTTTAACGGGTAAGGCTAAGTTTGGTATTTTTGGCGATGGCAAGGAACTGCCGCAAATTGCTATGGCAAAGGCTTTTAAAGACGGCGACTGGCGTTCGGGTTATTACCGCGACCAGACCTTCGCTTTTGCAACGGGCATCTGTACAATGAAGGAATTCTTCGCTCAGTTGTATGCAAACCCGGATGTAGAAGCAGACCCGGCATCCGCAGGAAGACAGATGAACTGTCACTTTTCTACCCGCTCCCTAAACGAAGACGGATCATGGAAAGACCTTACCAAAATGAAGAATTCATCCTCGGATATTGCCCCTACAGGCGGCCAGATGGCCCGTTTGGTAGGTTTGGCATATGCGTCGAAATTATATAGAAAGAACCCTGAACTGGATTACCTGAAGAACTTTTCTGTAAAAGGGAATGAGGTTGCTTTTGGTACCATCGGCAATGCCTCTACCTCTGAAGGGGTATTCTTTGAGGCCATCAATGCTGCAGGTGTGTTACAGATACCCATGGCAATCTCCATTTGGGACGATGCCTACGGCATTTCTGTACCGGCAAAATACCAGACAACCAAGGAAGATATCTCCGAAGTATTAAAAGGCTTTCAGCGTGATGACCAGAATGCAGGATACGAGATCTATAAAGTAAAAGGCTGGGATTATCCTGCACTGTGCGAGACCTATCAGCAGGCTATCCAGGTCTGCAGGAATGAACACGTTCCGGTGATGATCCACGTAACAGAAGTAACTCAGCCACAGGGACATTCCACCTCCGGCTCACACGAACGATATAAAGATAAAAGCCGCTTGGCCTGGGAGAAAGAATATGATTGCCTCCGCCAGATGCGCATGTGGATGCTTGAGTCTGCGATCATCGATGAGGAGCAGCTGACCGCACTGGAAAACACTGCCAAAATATTTGTCCGTGAGGCACAGAAAGAAGCATGGAACGAGTTTCTTGCCGATATCAAAATAGAGAAAGACGAGGCGGTCAAAATGATCAATAACCTCGCTGTTTCAAACCCCTTACTTGGTAAAATTACTGGTACACTTGCAAATACTCCCGATGCCCAGCGAAAAGAGATCATTTCTTCGGCAAGAAGGGCGCTGCGTATTACCCGCGGACAACCTTCTGCGGAAAGGGATCTCCTGATGGATTGGTACTATGGAGAAAGGGCAAGGAATGAAGAACGCTATAACTCCAAACTCTTCAATGATGGGAAGGAAAGCATTTCAACGATCAGTATCACGGAGGCTTCCTACCATGATGACAATAAAATGGTTGACGGACGTGAAGTGCTGAACGCCTGTTTTGATGCCAATTTTGCGCGCGACCACCGTCTTGTAGCTTTTGGTGAAGACCTTGGAGCTATTGGCGACGTAAACCAGGGATTTGCAGGCTTGCAGGCAAAATACGGTGAACTGAGAATTACCGACACCGGGATCAGGGAAATGACCATCATCGGACAGGGGATAGGGCTCGCACTGCGTGGCCTCAGACCAATTGCCGAAATCCAGTACCTGGATTACCTGTTATATGCAATAAACATATTGAGCGACGACCTGGCGAGTCTCTCTTACCGCACCAAAGGTGGTCAGAAGGCTCCGCTGATCATCAGAACCCGCGGACACCGTCTGGAAGGTGTATGGCATTCAGGATCACCCATCTCAATGATCCTTGGATCACTGAGAGGCTTACACCTGTGTGTACCAAGAAACATGACCCAGGCAGCGGGTATGTACAATACTTTGTTGCGTGCTGATGAACCTGCACTGGTTATCGAATGCCTGAACGGCTACCGCCTGAAAGAAATGATGCCGGATAATGTTGGTGAATTTACTGTGCCGCTTGGCAAGGCCGAAATCATCCGTAAAGGTGCAGATATCACTATCGTATCTTACGGCTCTACTCTTAGAGTTGTAGAAGAAGCTGCAGAAGAACTTGCACTGATGGATATCTCCGTAGAGATCATCGACCCCCAAACGCTGTTGCCATTTGATACAGATCATCAGTGTGCTGCTTCTCTCAAGAAAACCAATAAACTCCTGATTGTGGATGAAGATGTGCCCGGAGGCGGTTCTGCCTATCTGTTGCAGCAGATCCTGGAAGTGCAGGGAGGTTATTACCACTTGGATGGACAACCGCAAACGCTGTCAGCAAAGGCACACCGTACACCATATGGCACGGATGGGGACTACTTTACAAAACCTTCTGTAGATGATGTTATAGAGACTGTTTACAGTATGATGCATGATCATAACGAAACAAAATATCCCGCTATATATTAACCTGAATACTTAGTCCGGTATTTTTCATAAGATAAGAATTCATGCAATCGCTAGTTGAACAAATGTCTGAATTCAACAGGTGTCTGGTTCGTCTTGTTTTTGAATAATTTGCTGAAGGACTGTGAATATTCGAATCCCAGTCGGTAGGCAATCTCACTTACAGACAACTCCGTAGTGCTGAGCAACATTTTGGCCTGTTCAACAAGCTTTTCATGTATTAACTGTTTAGTGGTCTGTCCGGTAAGTTGTCTCAGACAGTCGCTCAAATATTTGGAAGACATATTCAATTCAGCTGCGAGGGCACTGGCAGTTGGTAATTCTGCCTTGATTTCATTATCTATATGTGTTTTCAATATCCGTTCAAACCTGCTGAGCAAGTCGTTACTCACAACCTTCCTCGTAATAAACTGTCTGTTGTAGTAACGGTTGCAGTAGGAGAGCAGCACTTCCAGGATAGCTATGATCAGATCCTGGCTGAAATTATCGATAGGCAGCCGGTACTCCCTGTCAATCTGTTCAAAAATCGTTTCTACGGATTTCTGTTCATCGTCTGACATAATCAGCGCTTCATTTACAGCATAGTCGAAAAAACCAAAATCTTTGATCTTTTTGCCCAGCGGGTACGATAGCAGGAAGTCTGGGTGTATAGTCAGGATCCATCCAGATTTGGCAAAAACAAAATCTTCGTCAATAAAGCTCACTTGCTTAGGGGCAAAGCAAGAGATCACCCCCTCATCAAAATCATAGGTAGTCTGTCCATACTGCATCTTGCAGGGCGATTGCATCTTCAGGCTGATCTGGTAGAAATCAGAGATCAGCCGCGTGCGCTGCCCGGTTTTAACCTCAGGAAGATCCTCAAAGCGGAGTATACTGAACAGCGGATGTTTAGGCATTTCGATACCAATTGCCCCGTGCATTTGCGAGACGGTCTTGAAATGTACGCTTGATTGATGTATATCCATATCAGAAGGCTTTCAACAAATTTACAACTACATTTTCAATCTTTTTCTATACTGTTTGGCTACGTTTCTGGCAATCATAGAATTTGGCATAAAAGTGATTAGCCTGGCTGCAATACGGTTCAGAACTCCTGAGACAGTAGCCTGTTTGCCCTTATCCAATGCCCCTATTATTTCATCAGCAACCTGTTCCGGCGTTTGCGTTGGGGTGCTGTCGTAGTCAGCACGAAGTCCAGTGGCCGTATCGCCATGAATTCCGGCTGCCTGATTAAAATTTGTTTTTGTCAAGCCTGGAGAAAACAGCATTACATGTACATTGTAAGGAACACATTCCTGCGTAATCGCCTCTGTAAACGACCTTACAAATGCTTTGCTTGCAGCATATGTAGACATATAAGGTACTGGCATAAATGCAGCCATGGACGCAATATTGACAATTGTGCCCTTACGCCTCGCTTTCATTTTAACCAGAAAGAGATGGGTCATTGCAACCAGCGATGAAATATTTAGCTGTATCAGATCCAGTTGCGATTTCAGGGACAGTTCGGCAAATTCACCCCCTGATCCTATACCTGCATTATTGATAAGCATACCTACTTCCAGACCGCGTGTTTTAACCTCCTCAAATATCTGTTCCGGCGTTCCTGGTAAAGATAAATCAGCCACAATATATTGCGCATCAATATCGAATTTTTCCTTTAAAAATTTGCATTGTTCCTCCAGTTTATCCTAATTTCGTGCGATCAGTAAAAGGTTGTGCTTTCTATCGGCCAGCCGGGCAACCGTAGCTTGCCCGATGCCGCCGGATGCACCCGTAATCAATGTTACTTCCATAATTCAATTTTAGATATGACGCCAAAGGTCGTCCAATTATCAAGCTAAAAAGTATCCGGAAGTCGGAATTGTGTATCTGGATATTATTACTATTGATATCTATGCATATTGATATTTAGATTTCGATAAGTCTAGATGTGCAGATGCTAATTCATCCCACTATTGCCATCATGCTCTCGCCATCTTGCTATTGCCATCCCGCTTTCGCTACCTTGCTATCGCTACCTTGCTATGGCCACATTGCTACAGGATATCCTTTAAAAATAAATGAACCCTTATATCGATGCCTTATGGTGCTCTTAAGCAGCATACAGCATCGATATAAGGGTTCATTTATTTAAGCGAAGCCAGTTTGATCTCAGCAAACCATGGTTTGCATAAAACAATTATAACTGACTAGCCCTATGTCTGAGCAACTGATCAGCAAGCACCAGCGCAGCCATGGCTTCTACAATAACAACAGCACGAGGAACAACACAAGGATCATGACGTCCCTTGCCTTTGATCTCAGCAGCTTCACCAGCCGCATTAACCGTTTGCTGGTTATGCATAATCGTAGCCACAGGCTTAAAAGCTACAGTAAACCCGATCTCCATACCATTGGAAATCCCACCTTGTATCCCTCCGGAGAAATTAGTAAGCGTTTTAGGTCCCTTATCCCCATCAGTTAAAAAGATATCATTGTGCTCAGATCCGCGCATCTCACTGCCCGAAAATCCCGAACCATATTCAAATCCGTGCACCGCATTGATACTCAGCATTGCTTTGCCAAGCTCAGCATGCAGCTTATCAAAAACAGGCTCTCCCAATCCCGGAGGGCAGTTCTGAATAACGCAGCTGATTTTTCCCCCTACAGTATCACCATCTTTGCGGATCTGATCAATAAATTCAATCATTTCTTTAGCCGTAGCCGGATCTGCACAGCGTACAATATTTTCTTCACGTTGTGCCAGCAGTTCTTCAGCAGTTAGCGGTTGCAGGTTAGGCGCATTGATAGTCCCCACAGCAGAAACATGGGCAAAGATATTGATGCCATAATGTTTCAGCAGCAGTTTGGCAATAGCACCAGCTGCAACACGCGCCGCAGTTTCGCGCGCGGAAGACCTGCCTCCGCCACGGTGGTCACGGATACCGTATTTGGCATCATACGTGTAATCCGCATGAGAAGGACGGTAAACAGTTTTATTGTGCTCATAATCCTTGGAGCGGTGGTCTTCATTGGGGATCAGCAGTGCAATAGGCGTACCTGTGCTTTTTCCTTCAAAAGTTCCCGAAAGGATCTGTACCGTATCACTTTCCTTACGCTGCGTAGTTATTTTTGATTGTCCCGGGCGGCGCTTATCAAGTTCCGACTGGATAAAATCAAGATCAATGGGAAGCTGCGCAGGGCATCCGTCAACTATAACGCCAATGGCTTCACCATGTGATTCCCCAAAAGTGGAGATCCTGAATAAATGCCCAAATGTATTACCTGCCATTTTATTTTATATTAAAGTTCTTCAACTGTAAAACCAGCTTTCTGCAGATCTTTCCAGAAATCAGGATAAGATTTTTCTACTACCTGGTAATCTTCTATTTCAACCTCTTTGATGAGCAGGCTCAGTGGGGCAAAAGCCATCGCCATGCGGTGATCATCATAGGTAGCGATTGTGATCTTCTCCGGGAAATGCAGTCCTGAGCAATCAAGTGTATACACTTCGTTATCTTCGTTTAAGGTAACGCCAATTTTTGCAAGTTCGGTCTGCAACGCAAGCACACGGTTTGTCTCCTTGATTTTCAAAGTTTCCAAACCTGTAAAAGCGAGGTTCAATCCCTTTGCTGCGGCGCAAACGATAATCGTCTGTGCCAGATCAGGGCAATCCTTCAGGTTCATAATGCCGCTAACCGGTTTTTCCGGAGCCGAGACCAACTGGATACCATCGTTGGTACGTGAAGTGCTTACACCAAGGTCAATCATGATCTTTTGGATCTCACTGTCTCCCTGCAGGCTTTCCTCCCTCAGATTTGGCAACGTGATATCAGCCTTATCAGCTAATGCTGCAATGCTGTACCAGTAAGAAGCTGCGCTCCAGTCAGGCTCAACTACCAGCGTAGCCATTTGATGCACCTGACGTTTGATATGGATGGTATCGCCCTCCCATGTATGCTGAATTCCGGCCGTTGCCAGCATGTTCAGTGTCATTTCCAGGTATGGCCTTGATGTTAATCCGCCCGTGATATGTAGAGATAATCCGTTTGGCAATGTCGGGGCAATGATCAGCAGAGCTGACAAATACTGACTGCTCACATTTCCCCGGATAGAAACCTCAGATGGTGTGTTTTTCAGTCCGCCGTTGATCAGCAGGGGAGGATAACCTTCGTTTTTTTCGTAAGAGATATCAGCGCCCAGGCTTTTCAGTGCATCTACCAGGATACCTATCGGGCGTTCCTGCATTCTTCCGGATCCTGTAAGCTTAAACTTCTCTGGAATGGTGGAAAGAAAGGCTGTCAGGAAACGCATGGCAGTGCCGGCATGGCCAACATCAACCGTTCTTCTTTCTTCCAGCGAAGCTGTGCTCAGTTCTACCAGGATATTGTTTAGTACAACAGTATCAGCGGCGTCCGACAAATTTTTTGCCGTTACGTATCCCCTGCTGAGGGCTGCGATGATCAGCGCCCTGTTACTTTCGCTTTTGGAACCCGTTAAATTAATCGTTGCATGGATATCCTTTGCTGCGCTAAAGGAAACAACTGCGTTTTGTCTTTTAACCATTTTTCTGGGAACAGGTAAAACATGCAGGAGCTGTATACATCAAAGCTCCTGCAGATTATCCTGTGATGTTATGCTTTTTCGCCTGATGTAGCTTCAACTATTTCTTCTTCAGTTTTACCTTCATTCATGATCTCAGTTTGTTTTCTGATGGATTCACCATGAACAAGTTCTAAGAATTTCTCGGTAAAGCCCAGGTCAAGTTTCAGCGCTCTTGCAAATGCAGTTCCTTTTTTAAGGATCTCATCCCAGCGGTTAACCTGAAGGATAGTTACTTTGTTATCTTTTTTGTAGTTACCGATCTGCTCCACGATAGCCATACGCTCACCTAATTTCTGGATCAGTATATCATCGATTTTATCGATTTTCTGACGTAATTCTACCAGTTTATCAGTGAAAGCTTCATTTGGAGATTCCGGGTCACGTACGTTCAGTTTGGAAACCAGTTCTTCCAGAGCTGAAGGAGTAACCTGTTGTTTGGCGTCAGTCCATGCTACTGAAGGATCGATATGTGACTCGATCATTAATCCCTGCATATCCAGATCCAGTGCTTTTTGGGCGATGTAAGGGATGAGTTCCCGGTTTCCGCAGATATGTGAAGGGTCATTGATGATTGGTAATGTAGGGCATAAAGTTTTCAGCTGGATGGCCATTTCCCACATTGGTTCGTTACGGAAAGAGCTCTTCTCGTATGAAGAGAAACCGCGGTGAATAGCACCGATTTTAGTAATTCCCGCATTATTGATACGCTCTAAAGCACCAATCCACAAAGAGATATCAGGGTTTACCGGGTTTTTGATCAATACCGGGATGTCATGACCTTTTAAAGCGTCAGCAATTTCCTGTACGGTGAATGGGTTAGCCGTAGATCTTGCACCGATCCACAGGATATCAACACCTGCAGCCAAAGCTTCTTCCACATGTTTTGCAGTAGCTACTTCAACAGCTGTAGGTAAACCAGTTTCAGCCTTAGCTCTTTTTAACCATTCCAGTCCGATGCTTCCGATACCTTCAAATTCTCCCGGACGGGTACGTGGTTTCCAGATTCCTGCTCTTAATACAGACACTTTACCAGTTGCAGCCAGCAGATTAGCTGTAGATACCAATTGTTCTTCAGTTTCAGCGCTGCAAGGTCCGGAGATAATGAGCGGTTCGTTTTTAATGTTCAACCAGCTCTCTAAAGGCTGGATATTAAGATTTAATTTCATGATATGGGTGATTTAATAGGGGGTTTTCGATTATGTTTATTTTGGGTGATTATACTTTGTCGTTTTTCAGATACTCGCCCATGATGTTAAAGTTGACGGTGTATTTGAGGGCTTTGCGGACAGCGATATCATATTTATCCATGTCTGTCCATTCCAGGTCTACATAAAAATAGTATTCGTTTCTTCTGCCCAGTACCGGCATCGACTGGATTTTACTCAGGTTTACGTTCTGTTCTGCAAAGATGTTTAGCACCTGTGAAAGGGCACCTACATGGTTACCAACCTGGAAAACGATTGAGGCTTTGCTGATTTCTTTCAGGTCTTCGTTTTTCTCTTTTTGCAGGATGAGGAAACGGGTATAGTTTTTACTGTTGGATTCTATTCTTCTTTCGAGGATATTGAGGCCGTAGAGTTTGGCTGCCAGCGTATTGGCTACTGCGAGTGTGTCTGTCAATCCTTCGTCCTTAATTTTTTTAGCACATGCTGCCGTGTCTGTGCTTTCCACTATTTTCAGGTGAGGGAAATCATCGAAGAAATCGATGCACTGGCGCAGGGCGATAGGATGTGAAGTCACAAATTGTGCATCCTCAAGTTTCACCCCTGGCAGTCCCATCAGGTGCAGCTGGATCGGCAGGTAAACTTCGCCGGTAACAGCGAAATTGTGTTCCCTGATCAATGTGTAGTTGGGTAAAAGGCTGCCTGCAATAGAATTTTCAATTGCCATGACCACGTAATCAGCTTCGTTAGCATCCATTACCTCGCAAGTCTTTTTAAAGGAGTTACATTCAATGGTTTGAATGTCGTTGCCAAAGAACTTGAAAGCAGCTTCTTCGTGGAATGATGCTTTGATACCCTGGATTGCTACTCTTACTGCTGTTTTCATTTTGTTGTTAATCTGCGTTAATTGGTGCTTAAAGAAGTTCGAAAATTTGTGTTAAAAAAAAAGTCCCGGCTTTAGGCCGGGACTTTTCATATACAATTTATCTTGTTTCTTTTGATTGCATATCAGTCCCGGCTCTTACTAAAATAGTAGAAGTAACCAAACCAATATGTAGTGATGTTTCTCATTTTTTATTTTTTGGTGCTGAAAATCAGCGCCTGTATTGCTTTTTTATTTTTTCAAATGTACTAACAAAATTTAATTTGTCAATAGTAAAATAAAAAAAATTATTTTTTGTGTGTTCTGTCCTGCTTTTTATATTTTTCTGCCTTCAGTGTTCAATTGGAATACAGGTTCTTCCTGTTTGCTGATTACACGTAGTTTTGGCTTTGGAGATGCGCCGGCTGTTTTTTGCTCGGGTACTGCAACCTGTTTCTTCTTTTTGAATTTACGGCCGTACCATACCAGAAATCCCGTTATCGGCAAACTGGCACCAATTAATGCTGCCAGGAAAGCCAGAACCTTACCCGGGAAACCCAGAATGCTGCCAATATGGATATCATAATTCATTTTACGCAGCTTACCACCAAAGCCTGATTTTGCGAATGATATATCATATACGCCCTTGCCTTTGAGTTCTTTCAGTGAATGCTGATCAAAAGAATAACTTTGGTTGTTGTAAAATTGTCCGGCAGTAGGGTATACAGTGATGCCTATTGTAGCTTTCGCTTTAGCAGTATCTGGAAATGAATAGTAGAAGCCTTCAGAACGGGGGTGTTTAGCTATCACTTTTGTCCAGGCGATATCCATGGCCTGTTGCAGATTGTACAGGTGTCTGATGTTCAGGGTATCTGATTTTAAGTCCTTTGAGGTTTTCAGTTTTTCGCCGCCGGTAGTTACCCAGTACAGTCCCTGGCTATACCATTTGATCCCGAAAACCATTCCTGTTAAGGCAATTACCAGCAGGAACAACATGGCATAAAAGCCAAGTACGTTGTGCAAATCAAGGTTTACCCTTTTAAAAGAAGCGCCCCATTTGATCTTAAAGCTTTTGTCTGTTGTGGATTTATTCCATTTTTTTGGATACCACCAGATAAGCCCTGTAATCAGTATTACTGTAAATACGAGAGTAGCATAATCTACAACTGGTCTGCCAATTTCCCGCGGCAGCCACAGGTTGCGGTGCCCATTGAGGATAAACCTGAAAAAATCCACTTCCCCTTTTTTGCGTACTTCCCTGCTGATGATTTTTCCGGTATAGGGATTCACCTTCAGCAGCGTACCACCACCGCGTTTTTCCAGCTCATGAGGATTTCTTAGGGTAACTTCAACTGCTCTACCCTGGATATACCTTGCATTTGCAATGACCAGATCAGGATCTGACTGTGCTGCAACAGCGCTGAGCTGAGAAGGTGTCAGTGTAGGTTTATTTTGCTTTTCAACTCTGGATTCAGGCTCCAGCATTGCGTTGATTTCTTCGTTGAAAACCCAGATACAGCCGGTTACGCATACAATAAATACGATAATACCTGAGGCCAGTCCCAGCCACAAATGCAGCCATTTATAGACTTTGGTAAAATTTGAATCTTTTGGTTTCTTTTTTGGGGATTGTCTGGCTCCTGAGATCATTATTTGATTATAAATGGCAATGTCTGGAGCAAATATATAACTATTTAGATCAAGTCCAAATAGTATAAGGCTGTCAATAATGAAAAAAGAGCGAAAGACCCCTTGCCTGGTTGTATTACACCATTTTGTCCGATAAAGCTTTTGAATGGTCAGCTTTGAGAAGTTCCTGCTGCATTACACTGGCAATCTGCGTACTTCCGTCATGGCTCCATCCGGGTGGACAAAACATATAACGAATTTTGTTTTTTATTCCCGGAGCCTTTTTCATGTCGGCTGCCAAAGCCCTGAATTCATGGAAAACGATGTTAACCGGTCCGGTATCTTCGGGCTGATGCGTTAGTCCGTAGACGATTTTTTCTTCAGGGATTTCTTCCTGGAATGTACCGAACATCCTGTCCCAGATAATCAGGATCATTCCCATGTTTTTATCGAGGTAACGGACATTACTTGCGTGATGAACGCGGTGATGGGAAGGGGTAACCAGTATGTACTCGAGAACCGGATGCAGCTTTTTTACGGTCTGTGTATGGACCATATTGCCGTAAAGCTGCGTTACCAGGTAAGCAAGGATGATATCCACTGCCGTGAAACCCATGAAGGCGAGCGGAAGATAAAAAAACACCCTGTACAAAGGTTCAAAAACGGTTGAACGGAACCCTGTGGTAAGGTTGAAAAGCGGAGAAGAATGGTGCGTTACGTGCATGGCCCAGAATAGCCTTACATAGTGCCCCGATGTGTGCAGGCACCAGTACAGCAGATCCTGTGCAAGCACCAGGACAACCCAATACAACCAGATGCTGCTGATTTCAAACAGCCTGAACTGGTAACAGAAATCCAGGACTACCAATGTAAATGCTTTGGTGCCAAGGTTAATGAAGAAGGCCAGCCCCATGAGATACACGTTGTTCCATGTATCACGTTTTTCGTAAAGGTGCCTGTCATGCACATAGCTGAAATACATTTCCAGCAGGCATGACAGGACAAGAAATATGATTAAAAAGGATGCTGCTAAATCTTCAGTCTCACTTAACATAGGTTAAATTGTAATATTCCATACTTTCGCGGATATCACTTTCGGTAACCCTGCAGTTCCAGGTACATTTACCTATGCTTTCCAGCAGGGAGAAAAGGATATTTCCGTGTTCATTCTTTTTATCGCTCTGCATAAGGGCCAGCAGCTTATCAAATGATTTCTCTTTAATTTTATACGCGGGGTAAACACTGGATATGTAAGTTCTTACTTCTGCCAGTTCCTCGGCAGAAAGCTCACTGTTTTTATGTGATAACCACGCTTCGCAGATCATTCCTATAGCAATTGCCTCCCCGTGGGTAAGCGGTTTTTTGTCTTTGCTCAGTGAATAACTTTCAACGGCATGGCCGATGGTGTGGCCGAAATTCAAGATCTTGCGTTTTCCTTTTTCCAGCGGATCTTCTGTTACCACTGCGTTTTTGATTTCCACGGAGCGGTGGATCGCTGCTGTGGTTATCTTTTGATAGTCTACAGCTTTCAGTTCCTGGTAATATTTATCATCTGCAATCAGGCCGTGTTTGATCATCTCTGCAAAACCTGATAACATTTCCCTTTTAGGAACAGTTTTCAGGAATTCAGCTTCTATAAACACTGCCTGAGGCAAGCTGAAAGTGCCCACCATATTTTTCACATTATCAATATCAATCCCTGTTTTGCCACCTACAGAGGCGTCTACCTGTGACAGCAGTGTTGTAGGGATATTGATGAAATCTATACCGCGTTTATAGGTTGAAGCTACAAATCCGCCCATATCAGTGATTACGCCACCACCCAGGTTAATCATCAGGCATTTGCGGTCGGCTTCAAAATCAAGTAAAGTTTTCCAGATGCCGATACAGAAATCAATATTTTTGTTTTCTTCTCCCGGATCAGTTTCTATAAGGTCGAACCCGCTGAAATCATCCAGCATTTCCCTGAAAACAGGCAAACAGGCTTCAGCAGTATTGCGGTCTGCGAAAACGAAGACATTGCTGTAGGTGCCTTTTTCTATGATTTCTGCCAGGGGGGCTAAATTGGTATCAAAATATATATTGTGTCCGGAGCTCTCAATTGTATTCATTAAACTATTTTAATTTGGTTGCCCATAAAATCTATCAGATCGCCCTGGCGTACTTTTAAACGCTTACGGTAATCGACGCTGCCATTATATTTTACTAATCCGTCTTCCACAACAGTTTGGGCTTCGCCGCCACTTTGTACCAGTCCGGTTGCCTTAAGCAGCTGGATCATAGGGATAAATTCGCCTTCTAATTTAAATTCTATCATTGTGTTGCAAATTTACAATTAAAAACAAAGCGTTTTACCTTTGATCATGGCGGATTTTATATTTTTGCAACCGTTTGACTAACTTATCAATCCAAAATGCAAGTATCCCCAGGGAAAAAATTAAATTTTGACAATACTGAGATCGCCTTCCGAAGTAAATCAAAAGCAGAATTAAACAGTGCTTACTGGCTTTTCAAAGTCATGAGCAGCAATTTCTTAACTCAGGTAGGTCCGCCGGTGACCAATTTATTCTTAAATATCGGACTGCCTATCCAGGGTCTGATCAAATCCACCATCTTCAGACAGTTTTGCGGCGGAGAAACTATCGCAGAGTGCGAGAATACCATTGCGCAACTGGCAGTTGGCAAAGTAGGTACTATCCTCGATTACTCTGTTGAGGGCGAAGAAGAGGAGCATGTATTTGATTTTACCTGTGCCGAGATTATCCGTACCGTTAACCGTGCCGCAGGTGATCCGCGTATTCCGATCACTGTATTTAAGATCACCGGTATAGCGCGTTTTGCATTACTGGAGAAACTTGATGCCACTCTGGAGCTTACTGCGGATGAAACAGCTGAATTTGCAAGGGTAAAACAGCGTTGCGAACGTATTTGCAGAACTGCCTTTGAAATGGATGTGCCTGTAATGATCGATGCCGAAGAAAGCTGGATACAGAAAACTATCGATGGCCTGGCCATTGATATGATGATGCTGTTTAACAAAGAGAAACTGATTGTTTACAATACTTATCAACTGTACCGTCATGATAAACTGGCGCATATCAAAGCAGATCACCTGATAGCCAAAGAGGCTGGTTTTGTGCTCGGTGCTAAGATTGTACGCGGGGCTTATATGGAAAAGGAGCGGAAAAGGGCGGCTGAAAAAGGTTATCCTTCACCGATCCAGCCGGATAAGGCTTCTACTGATAAAGATTACAATGCTGCAATTACTTACTGTATTGAAAATATCAGTCAGGTAGGCATTGTATGTGGTACGCATAATGAGAAAAGTTGCCAGGTACTGGCGGAATTGATGGATACACATGCGATTCACCACAGCCATCCTCACGTGTACTTCTCCCAGCTGCTGGGTATGAGTGATAACCTGAGTTTCAACTTGTCTGATGCTGGGTATAACGTAGCAAAATATGTGCCTTACGGGCCGGTTAAAGCGGTAATGCCTTATCTCTTCAGACGTGCTCAGGAAAATACTTCTATTGCCGGGCAAACCAGCCGTGAGCTGGATCTGATTGCGAGGGAAAAGGGCAGGAGAAATTCTTAATTTATTATTTGATTTTTTGCTATTCGTACACTGGTCGTATATTGTTCGGACAGTGTTTAAGGTGAGTTCGCTAAGTCTTTTGTGTGTGCTCTTTTTGACCTTAGCACAAACTGACGTAAAACATACCTCATTGTTACTTTAGCTATACCTATTAGGTAAGGCTGAGGTAAGCCCGGGGTATGTTTTAACTATGTTTGTGGTAAGCCCAGAAAGAGCATGATCAAAACTGTCACCAAACACACTCAAACTACTGTACGAGCAAATATACTACAATGACCGAAGAGTGAGCGGTCAATGACAGAAATAGCTGGTATTTAGGTATATACACATATATATGTGTATTTGAAAAATAATTTTTAACACTAAAAAATAGTTTTTACTTTTGTATTCTATGAGACAAAAATTAGTTTATTCGGGAAGAATAAATGATAATTGTCGCTTTGAATCATCTGTATCCTAGTTTCTTTTTTTACTAATTTCTGTACTATTTGATTTTAAGCGTAGTTATCATTTCAAAAATTTAATATAGAAATGTTTAATTATTAATATAATCCAATTAGTTATGGGTATTGTAAAAAGAGGACCAGCTATGGGCTGGTCAGGAAAGGTTGGGAATCAGGTGTATTCTCAACATCCCGACAGGGAAACCACTGTAAGTGAGGCGCCGACGCCAACTAATCTGCCACCTACTGTAGACCAGTTAAGAGTCAGGCAGGTGACTTCAATCTGTGGAAAATTAAGTAAGTTAAAGGGTTTTGTAAAGGTGGGTGCCCATGCAAAAAGCAAACCGAAAGGGCAAACTCCTTACAATATGATGTTGAAAGATGTCAGGGCGAATGCGATAAAAGGAGAATATCCAAATCAGTACCTTGATTACTCTAAGCTTCGGATCACACAGGGTACAATGTCTCCTCCTACGCTTGCAGAAGCGCGATTAACGGAAAAGGGCGTTGCATTCGAATGGAATCCTGATAATATAACGGATGACGACCATTATACTGATCAGGCAATGGTAATGGCTTATTTTCCTGAGCTTGGAATTGCACGGTATAAAACATGTTGTGCAGAGCGGCATAAAGGTGAATATCTTCTTCTTCTGGCGGGTATTAAAAAAGGTTATACTGCTGAAATTTATATTGGTTTTATTACTGATGAACGTGATCGTATTTCTGACAGTGTTTATTTAGGACAATTAATCTGGTAATCATGGGAGTAATAAAAAAACATTCAATTTTAGCAGACATCAGCGGAGGTCTTGGTCCTGTTGTGATCACAAATGTGAGAAATACACCGGTGATAAAAGAGGTACCGAAACCTCCGAAAAAAGGAACCCATACAGAGGATCAGGCTAAACAGCGTGCGATATTTAAACTGGCTGAGGATTTTCAACTGCGTATTGGCTATGACGTGCCAGGGATTGGATATCAGTTGCGTAAAAAAGATGGTGGTACAAAGCCTAATGCCATGCTTAAACATCTGATGCTCGATGCAGTAGAGGGTGAATATCCTGATTTTAGGATTGCATTCAGCAAAGTAAAAATGAGCCGTCCTGTCGATGAAATAGATGCGTGCTGGAACGGTCAGTGCGTCGCAGCTGAAGAGATGGCGATTGACGTGACCTGGGAGCAAAATCCATGTCCCGGGAAAACCACGCGCGCAAATGACGATGCTGTCATAGTGTTTTATGATGAAACCAGGAAGCGTAATATTTATCAATCAATGTATTCGCGAGGTAAAGTTCCCAGAAATGCATTGAAGTGGAGGTATACAGGTTTCCCTCAGCTGGTAGGTGACAATATTCACTGCTGGATCTTCTTTGTCTCGGCTAACGGAAAAAGAGTATCACAAAGTGAATATCTTGGAATGGTAACGGTAAAAAAATAATAGAAATAGTGTAGCCTTGGTAAATTTGGAGCCCCGCCTTTTGAGCGGGGTTCTAAATTTATTATCAGCTATTTAGCTTTAAAAGTTTGTCTGCCCATAATAATATCACCAAATAAAAGGAAGTCGCAGGCAATACTAAAAAAAGGATACTTCAATGTAGAAGGTTTATTTCGTTCAAAAAACAGGTGTCCGATCCAGGAAAAGCCAAAAGCAACAAACGGGATAGCTATAAAAAAATAGACATTATGGAATAACATTGAGGCGATAAAGCATAGGCACAGTAATGATATACCTGTGAAATGCAGCGCCCTGTTCATCGTATTCTGATGTTCAGTTAAATAAAATGGATAAAATTCTTTCAAAGAGTTGTATTTCTTTGGCTGGATTTTATGGTTGTTATTGATCATACCAAAATGCCCTTACTTTTCAAAAACGCACCGAGGTCTTTTGGATGTTCTGTCATCAGCAGCGTTTGCATACCAGCTTCTTTTGCTCCCACAAGATGCTGCGGACTGTCGTCAATAAAGAGTGTTTCTGCAGGGTTCAGGTTGTTTTCTTTCAATACCTGCTCAAAGATCTCCACATGTGGTTTTCTGAGCAGCATTTCATGTGAATAGTAGGTTTTTTCAAAAAACTGATCATTGCCTTCCAGCTGGAATTCTCTTTTGAGGTAGTCTGTAAAGTAATCGAAGTGGATCTGATTGGTATTGCTAAGGAGGAAGGTTCTGTAATGTTTCTTTGCTTCTACCAGTGCGTCCAGTGTTTCCGGGACTATACCGATTAGCAGACTGTTCCATGCAGCGTCGATTTCTTCGTCTTTTAACGCAGGATTTTGCGCTTCAAGGCGTATTCCGTCGCGGAACTGGGCAGGAGTAATGCTACCTGTCTCTAATTCATCAAATAAATTATTGTGTCCTTTATGACCGAAAAAATTCTCTATATTGGGGATACCTATTTGTGTAAGAGTCTTTTGTGCAATTCTGAAGTCAATCGCAAAAATGACGTTGCCGTAGTCGAAGATTATATTTTTAATTTTTTCCATAAACTGTTTTTAAAATTGAATACAAATATGTAACATTGCACTCGCAAAATCTAATAGATTTTTCGCGGGCCAATAGCTCAGCTGGTTAGAGTAGAAGACTCATAATCTTTTGGTCGATGGTTCGAGCCCATCTTGGCCCACCGCTTAAAAACCGTCTTACAAAGCAATTTGAAGGCGGTTTTTTTGTTTCTGACGCTGATTACTGTCAGCAAGCATGCTTTTTTGGAAGCCCTTTAAAGCAGGTTTTACATAATTTTTTGTTGAACTTCACGCAAAACCGTTACAAATAGGTTACGAAGATTTTGCGTGCTAACCTAAAGAATTATGGCAACTGTTAGCGCCAAGGTGTTTGCACATCACAAAAAGACAGATGGAACCTAGAATGTGAAAATCTGTGTCCATCACAAAGGTTAAAGAAGGTATTGGTGACATTCTAACCCTTAATGGAACGGCAAAGGAGGTAAATCGGAAGTATACATCACTAAACACTATCCAAAATAAAGAACGGATATCCATTTTACAGAATCTCCGTTCCTTAGCTATGTTCTAATGAAAATTAACTCACAAACGCGAGTAGGTTCAGTCTTCAGAGACTTGAGTATCCAGCTTACGACAATATTTATCTCGTTTGTAAGCAATAGTTTACCCGTAAACCTGATCGATAAACTGTATTAAAGATGTTGGTTTCTTTCCTAGAAACTGCTCTAACGTATTGTCTTCAACGTCCATCGTTTCTTGTGCCAGTGCAGATCCCCACATGGTGAACATGCCGATATACAAATCCGGAACGCCATGGTTTCTTATAAGAGCTTCAAATTCCTGGATACTTGGTGAACTGTATTCAACTTCTCTTCCAAGTTTGATCGATAGTGCATTTGCTATTGCTGCAAAGTTAACCGCCTCTGTATTTGTTAGCTGATAAGTCTTGTTGTCATGGGATTCGGTCAATACTACATGGGCCGCCGCTTCTGCCAATTCTTCTCTCAGCACGAAGCTAGCCTTACCTGCCTCCGCTGGAAACACAATCGTTCCCGTTTCAGCTATCTTATCTCCAACAAATACCGGGATCATTTCTAAATAAATTCCGTTTTGCAGTATCGTATATTTGATACCGCTTTGTTTTAAAGCTCCTTCCGTTTGTACATGTGAATTTTGAAACGCGGCTATCGCAGAATCTTCAAAATGTGGCTTCCTAACAAACGAGGTATAGATGATATGTTTAACCTTTGCCTCTTTTGCAGCGTTTATTACGTTTATATGCTGGCTGGTTCTGTTTTCAATAGCCTGTTTATCATTACTCGAAACCAGCAATAACTTATCGATGCCTTTAAAAGCATTTATCAGTGATTCATGATCATTATAATCGCCAATTCTTACGTCAATCCCCTTTTCAGTAAAGATTTTTGCTTTATCTACATTTCTAACTAATGCAGAAAGCTCAGAGGGCTTAGCTCCTTTTTTCAATAAATGGTCTATGGCTTTAGAACCAAACTGACCTGTTGCACCTGTAACTAAAATCATCTTTTATATTTTTAATGTGATGCAAAATTAGTTCGATTACTATACTAAGTATACTTTGTTATAAGAAACAAGTACTATACTTTTGTATACTGATATTTTAATAAATCATATGGAGAGCTTCAAGGATCTGATAGACAGAGATAAAGTGCAGCAGTGTCCAAGGCACTATGTACTGGCATTAACTGATACACTGAACGTAATCAATGGTAAATGGAAGCTGCCCATTATTGCTTCTTTGCTGCATGGGAAGATTCGTTTTAAAGATTTATTGGAAAATATAGAAAAGATCACTCCACGTATGTTATCGAAAGAGCTGAAAGAATTAGAACTTAATGGATTTGTGACGCGGCATGTATATCAACAGACGCCTGTTCTGATAGAATATATATTAACAGATTCTGGTAGGAACATAACTACAGTTATTGATTCTATGATTGATTGGGGAATGACACACAGATCAGAGGTGATAAAAAGCAGGTGGCAGTAAGGTTGTGACTAATATCTCAACTGATGGCCTTGAAACTTACGGATATTCGCGGCTCTTATTTTAGATAAGACATCCTGATTCTAATTTGCCGTTCTGCCGGATACTAAGATCGTGCTACAGAAAAGGCAACTTGATATAGCCCAGATTAGCGATGAGCTAAATTCTTCCGGCAAATCTTTCCTTGGAAAATTCTTTAAACATACTGTTGCCGGACCCATGTTTTGTTAAGTCCCTTTTTCATTTCTTGTACATGGTTATATTGACATTTTGATCAATAGTATCCAAATGAAAAAGAAGAAAATTGCAACAGCCAACAGTAACAACCTTCCTAATGTCACCTGCAAAAGAATTTATTCTAAATGCACAGTCATGGTTTCGCATGCAACTCTACATCACAAACCGCCTGATTAATCAAATCTAATTATTCAGGCGTCGCCAGGAGCTACTCCCAATTTCTGTACTCTATAATCCAGGGCTTTAGACTGGGAATCTAACGATTAAATTAATCATTATGGCATCGCTTTGCTTAAAATTCATTAATACTCAACATTAAACCGAAAGCCAGCATGACAGCTATTGAAGAATGGTGTGTAGAATAGACAGTAGAATCTAATTAACAACCAATTGCTTTAAATTTATTATTTTTAAAAATCATAAGGTACATATCAATGGTATTCAAATTTTTGCAACGTCACGTTTCTGTTTTCTTTTATGGAGCATCACTGGCAATTTTGTTGTTATTTATTGAATGGCTGGAATGGCGCCTGATAGTTGTTGATAATACCCTGGAGCTTTATGCCGGTGCCATCGCTATACTTTTTACGGGGCTCGGCATTTGGCTGGCCAATCAGCTGACCCGTACCAGAATTAATACTGTAGTGGTAGAAAAACAGGTGTTACAAACCTCACATTTTATATTAAATGAAACTGAAGTTGCCCGCCTTCGCTTAAGCAAGCGGGAACTTGAAGTGCTGCAGTTAATGGCTGAAGGCTTAAGTAACCTCCAGATTGCAGACCAATTATTTATATCATTAAATACGGTAAAAACTCATTCATCTAAAATATTTGAGAAGCTTGAAGTACAGCGTCGTACACAGGCTGTTGAAATAGGAAGGAAACTGAACATCATATTTTAATTTTAGATAGGCTGTTTTTTGCAAATCACCCTAAAGTATGAGCGAAATCAGACAGCTTTAATCCAATTTTACGGCTGAACCTTTAAACAAAATCAGTATGAAAAAAAATGTACTCATCTACGGCTTGCTATCGGGTATTTGTGTGGCGATCTTCATGTCGTTCTCTGTTGGATACTGTTACTCTGAAAACTCTTTTGATGGAAGTATGCTCCTGGGTTATACAGCTATGCTGCTGTCTTTCTCACTTATATTTGTAGGTGTCAAAAATTACCGCGATAAGCATAATAATGGTATCATTAGCTTTGGTAAGGCTTTTTTAATGTCTTTATACATGGCACTTATTGCTTCAACTTTATATGTAATTGGATGGATGATTGCTTATTATAATTTCTTTCCTGATTTTATAGAAAAATTGGCAGCTTACCAATTGAGCCCGGCCAAGGTCAGGCATATGACTCCCGCTCAGATTGCTGGCATTCGCGAGCAAATGGAAACCTTTAAAGACTGGTACGCTACACCACTTGGGGTAGCAGGAGCTACATATATGGAAATATTGCCTGTTGGACTTCTTGTCTCATTGATCACAGCCCTGGTTTTGAAGCGAAGGATTTCATCAACTTAATACTAAATATTAATCTAAAGCTGACTTTAATACTGCAGTATATCTTAATTAAGGATTGGCAAAGTTTATATCTTCGTGCGTTTAATTTCATTCTATATGGAGCCGAAGAATATTTTAAAAGCACATCTTGCCAAAACCATTACACTGACAGATGATCAATTCGATTATTTTTACTCACATTTCAAACCGCATTCTTTTAAAAAAGGACAAACGATAATCAGTGCAGGAGATAAAGTAGACAGCGAATATTTTGTGTTGGATGGCTGCCTGAAAACTTTTTATATAAATGACGACCAGAAAATGTTCATCCTTCAGTTTGCCATGTCAACCTGGTGGGCGTCTGACTATAACGCTTTGTATGGTGGTGTTGATGCTACCGTTAACCTGGACTGTATTACAGATGCGGAGGTCCTGTGCCTGGCTGGTGATGACCGCGAAAGACTGTGTAATGAAATTTCTGCGCTCCAATATTTCTTTCGCTGGCGCTCTAATAAAGGATATGTCGCCTCACAAAAAAGACTGTTATCCTTTATGAATAACAATGCAAAACACCGGTATGAGGAATTGTTGAGCATGTATCCTTTATTGTATAATACTGTTCCTAAACATTTGATTGCAGCATACCTTGGGGTATCGCGCGAAACGCTGAGCCGTTTATATTAAAATACTTACTGAATAGTACAGCCACAGATCATCCGGCTTGCTGATCTACTGTAATTCTGATGACGAAAAGGCTGCATCATATTCTATGGTACAGCCTTTCATGATCAAAAAAGAAATATTTAAGCCTCTAAAATGGCGATTACCTTTTTGGCAGTTCCACGTGCTGAGGCTGGATTTTGTCCTGTCACAAGGTTTCCATCGGCAATGCTGTTATCAGACCAAGCAGCTGCGGCCTGAAATATACCACCCTGATCAGTAAGAGCGCTTTCCAATAAAAATGGAACATCATCTTTGGCATAGTGGTTTTCTTCATCATTGCTGAAAGCGGTGATGTTTTTGCCTTTGAGCAGGAAAGTTCCATCGCTAAGTTTTACATTGAGCAATGATACAGGTCCATGACATACTGCACTAACTACAGCTTTCCTTTCATAGGTTTCTGCAATTACTTTTTTCAGCACTGCATTTTCCGGCATATCTACCATAGGGGCTAAACCTCCGGGTATGAAAATAGCGTCGTATTTACTTGCATCTACGTCCTCAAGTTTAAAGTTGTTCTGCATTTTTGTCCATCCGCCTTCCTGCAGGAACCTTGCATTTGAAGCTTCATCTTTTGCTTCCATGTTATCCAATGCCGGGACTTCGCCTGTAATACTTGCAAAATCCATTTGATAACCTGCATCATCAAATTCTACGTAAGGGTGGGCAACTTCATCAAGGAATACACCTGTTTTTCTGTTTTTTGGTCCAATTACTTTGCTGTTGGAAACGATAAATAAGATTCTTTTTGACATGATATTTTCTATTAAAAAAGTTGTTTTACAAGGGTTAATTCACGGATTTCAAGGTGGGGAATAATCTGTCCCAGTACTGTTTGCTGATAATGCTCAGAATTTTTATGCGCTTCCACTGCATCACTGTCTGCATAGCGTTCATGCAGGATGAGTTCATTTATATTATCAGCCGACTGATAGATGTGGTAAAAAATATTACCTTCTTCATTTCGTGTTTTTTCTACCAACTCCTGAAGGAGAATTAAAATCCGGGGAGTTTCTGTTTCCCTGATTTTCCATTTAACGATGAGTTCTTTTTCCATTTTTATGATTATTAATTGAATGCCTGATATAAATTTTGATTGGTATTGTTTGTTGACATTCCAAAAGTGGGGGGAATAATAAAGAATGGATGGTGATGTAGATCACATTAAGAATCACCGAGCATGAATGTGATGTACATCACAAATCACAGATAAGCAAAAACGGGAGACATCGAACCGATACCTCCCGTTTTACAAAGTATAAACCTTGTGTACTAGTTTTGCTTTTGATCCTCCAGATAGTCTACACTAGCCAGAATAGCCTCTTCTTTCGTGCGTGGATGCCATCCCAGCATGTCTTTCGCTTTCCTGTTAGAAATCGTAATCTTATCCGCCGGATTCCCGGCTTTCAGATCAGCAATATCCGAAGCAAGAGCACTCCGTTCCCTCTTTATCAGCGATGCGATATCGAAAAAGGTCATGACCCCATCAGCTGTAGCAATGAAACGTTCAGCATTTGCTATAGGGCTTTCCATCACCAGAAGATGCATTTCCGCTACGTCGCGCACATCCACCACACCAAAAGAGAATGCACGGTTTTCCTTTACGGTACCGTTCATGATATTGACTATAAGGTCTATAGAAGCCGAATACGCGCTGCCGATTGCTGGTCCAAAAATTCCAACAGGGTTAACCACGCTAAATTCCATGGTGGTACCACTGTCTTTTATATATTTCCAGGCCGCCTTTTCTGCGATTGTCTTTGATTTGATGTAGGGCTCTATAGGGGCATTCTCATCTGTCCAGTCAGATTCTGTGAAGATATGATTTTTGGGATCGGTACTGTAACCTATTGCCGCAAAAGACGAAGTCATTACCACACGTTTGACGCCTCCGTTATTTGCCGCTTTTAATATTCGCAATACTCCATCCCTTGCAGGGATAATGAGCTCATTCTCATCCTTTGGCTGTTTTGCCGGAAATGGCGAGGCAACATGGAGCACGTAAGTGCAGCCTGCTACAGCGTCCGCCCAGTTTGTATCTGCTGTTAAATCCGCCTCAACAAAGCTTAAATTTTGCAAATCAGTTATGCCTGCAGTCCTTAAGTTAGCTAGGACTTCCTCCTTACGGTTCAGAGAACGAATAGTAGTTTTCACGGGGTATCCGTTTTTCAATAATTCGGCTATAGTATGTGTACCTAAAAATCCAGAGCCACCTGTTACCAATACCAGTTTTTTGTTTGTATCCATATGATTATTATTTAAAGCAAATTTCACTCTTACAGAGGATCGTTGTTTTTTTTTTAGAGGTCCAATTTTGGATTAGGTCTATGCTATCACAAAACTAAATCATCATGCAGGTAAATTCAAGCCCGCACACCCGGATGGCAGAAATTTGCTGAAATATGTCATAGTCTGTATACCTGCCCTGCGTTATTTTTGAGTGGAAAAGCATCATGCAGATGAGCTTTCAGTAATAGTCAGTTAGCGTAGGTTTATAGATTTTTTGGTTATGAAAGATATTCTGGAAAAATTAAGTGTTACTCCCCAAAATGACAGTGAAGTAGAAGCAGCCGCGATGGAACTAACCGGGCTTTCAGGCAGAAGAGAGTTTCAGCAGTTTATCCATTCAAGGCTTGCCGCAATGATACCTTATTCTGCCTGTTCATTTTTTCTTATCGATGAAAATGCCCGCAGGATGGAGAATTTTTTATCTGATCCCGTCATGACTGGGCTTGATCCAGCTGAAGTATTAAAGATCGAAGGCTCCAGCATTTTTCTCCGGATAAATTCAGGGAAGGAGCTCCTGGGATATTGCGTGGTAATTTTCCCGCCGGAAATTCCAAAAGAGGCCTACTTAAAACAACTTGAATACCTTCTGCCGCATTTTAGTTCGGCCATATCCCGGATAAAGATTATCGAGGGGGCTGAAGAGGTGAAGCGTAACTTTGAAATCCTGGAAATCATCAGCGCTGAGCTGGTCATGAATAAGGATAAGGACGAAGTTTTAAAAGCTTTGCGCCCACATTTAAAGACTTTTTTTAATTTCTCACACCATTTTGTGGCCGGAATAAATCCTGATCAACTCAGCCTTAGCCTGCTGTTGCAGGATCTGGATTCGGCGGCAAGATCGGATTCCCGGTATATGAATGCCATCGAAAGTCCTTTTGCAATCAGCGAAGGGCTGGTCAATAAGGTTCTTTTTTCAAATGAACCAATCCTGTTTGATCTGGAGTACCTTGCCTCCAGAAAGGCCCTTCCGGAATTTATGGCCATCAACTATGAATATGGCATCAGTAAAATGGTAATGGTGAGCCTGCATATTGGTGGGGAACGAATAGGTATATGGACGATCTGTCTCTCAGGTAACGAAATGCTCAGCCCTAAGCAGCTTGCTTTTATCAAAGTGGTTTCGCGTCAGATTTCTATTGCTGCAAGGGATTTTCAGCTGGCTGAGGCCATCAGGGAAAAGAAGATGGAAAGCGATTTCCTGACGCAGGTGAGTGCCCATATTGCGATGTCAGACAACAAGAATGACCTGAAGCTTTTTTTAACTCAGGTACTGAGAAAGAAATTTGTGTTTGAAGACGTCGCCCTGTTAACCATTGATGAAAGCGGTACTTATCAACCCTTTCTTGAATCCTCCCCCGGCTACTCTGGATCGGACATTTTGATGTTGCCGCTTTGCCGTTCCCGGGATCTTTACATCTATGACATGGAGCAACTTGTGAAAGCGATTGATACTCCGCAATTTCTAAAAGACGAGTACCATCGGGGCATCCGTACAAAAGTTGGTTTTAAACTGCAGCACAAAGGAGCTGTTTCCGGAGCTTTGTTTTTCAATCTTAAAGATAATTCTTTTTCAGACAAGGATTTAGAACTCCTGAGCAGCATTGCCCTGCAGCTTTCCACCGCAATCTCAACTATCCTATCAAACCAGGCAGTGGACAGGTTGATGAATATAAGGTCACAACTGCTTCAGTTTGGAATGAACCTCAGGATGGCAAAGGATGAAGGAACACTCTCAACCATACTTGCTGAGCAATTAAAGACTCTTTTCCAGGCAGAGAACTTTTTGGTTACCGCACTGTCTGCTGATGGAAAATCCCATCGTGCCCTGTTCTTCGATCCGGAGTCAGAACTCGCCTCTTTTCCTGAAATGCATAGCTGGAGCAGAAATTTTGAAGAGATTGGGGATGGATTCTTCACTGAACTGCTCAGCGCTGAAGATGTCATTTATGATAAGCCATCCTTGCTGGCCATAAGGAAGCTTCCAAGGTTTATTAAGTTCCTTGCTGTGGATGGGATGGATCTTGTAGGCTCTGTGATCAAACTCGCTGATGAACCTGTAGGTATGGTTTTCTTTCAGCAGCAGCATCCCTCAAAGCTGTCTTCCGATTCTGAATTGTTCTCCAGCATCCGTTCGCAAATTGCAATTGTGATCGTCAATCTGCTTTCGCAACAAAAAATTCAGTTACAGCTGAAAGAGATTGAGGGCTACAAGAACCAGCTTGAGGAAGAAAAAACTTACCTCAGCACAGAGCTGAAGACGGCAGGCAGCTACACTGAAATAGTGGGGCAAAGTCCGGCCTTGAAAGATTCTTTCCATCTGGTTTCGCAGGTGTCTGCCTCCGAAAGTACAGTTCTTATCCTTGGTGAAACAGGTACCGGAAAGGAATTGATCGCCAGGGCAATCCATAATAATTCGCCCCGGAAAAACAAACTTATGATAAAGGTGAACTGTGCGGCCCTTCCGGCCAATCTGATCGAAAGTGAGCTCTTTGGGCACGAGCGTGGAAGTTTCACCGGGGCAACTGACAGACGGATAGGCAAGTTTGAACTTGCGCAGGGCGGCACGCTTTTCCTGGATGAAATTGGGGAAATGCCCCTCGACCTGCAGGTGAAGCTCTTAAGGGCGCTGCAGGAAAAAGAAGTTGAGCGCGTGGGGGGCAGAGGAACCATTAAGGTGGATGTGCGCATTATTGCTGCAACCAACCGCGACCTGCTCAAGGAAATGGAAGAAGGAAGATTCAGGTCTGATCTCTATTACCGGCTGAACATCTTTCCTATTTGCCTGCCGCCATTACGGGAAAGAAAGGAGGATATCGAACTGCTGGTGTACCATTTTATCAAACATTACAGCAAAAAATGCGGAAAGGAAATTGACTCCATCAGTTCCAAAGCCCTTCAGGACCTTCAGCGCTATAACTGGCCGGGCAACGTCCGCGAATTGGAACATCTTATAGAAAGGAGCGTGTTACTGGCCAGCGGCAATGTCATTAAGCAGGTGCTGCTTCCTGCATCCAGGGAGCTACAGGCAGAAGCCCAGAATGAAGAGCGTGACATCCTGAGAACCATCGACCAGAATGAAAAGGAACACATCTACAGGGTCCTTCAGTACAGTGCCGGAAGGATAGCCGGTAAAGGCGGGGCAGCTGAAATTCTCGGCGTTCCGCCTACAACATTGAACTCAAAAATCAAACGGCTCGGAATTAAACGCGGACACAGTATTTGAGTAATAACTATTCTTATCACGCAATTTCGCCAGGACTCGTCTTTTGACGAAATAAAGCGCCGTAAAAAACTATATAATATTGTGTAAGTGATTGATTAGTAAGTTTTTGATTGAATGGCACACCTCTTGTAAAACTGAGGGTTGTACACTTAAAATCAAAAACAATGGAAACACAAAATGTATCTCTTCAGGTGGAAAACGGGGCCAGGCCCTATGAGACCGATGAAAGACTTTCGGTAGCTACCAGAAAATTTTTAGGCTTGCTCAATGCACCGGATGCTGTGCCGCTGGAGTCGCTTTCCGTAACCGATGCCCGTAATGTACTGGTTGGCGCACAGGCATCAGTGGATGTGGATCTTTCCGGAATCGACGAATCTGAAAAAAACATCGAAGCGGATGGTTATTCCATCAAACTGAATATTGTGCGGCCTGCCGGAAGCAGCGAGCAGCTTCCTGTTTTCATATTCATTCATGGTGGCGGGTGGGTACTCGGAGATTATCCTACGCATAAACGTATGGTACGTGACCTTGTTGTGCTGACAGGTTATGCAGGAGTTTTTGTGAATTATACTCCAACGCCTGACAAGGCTTTTCCCACACAGATCAACGAAATCTATGCAGCGGTGAAATGGGTTGCCGGGCATGGTGCAGAAATCCTTGTTGATGGAAGCAATATGGCGGTAGTTGGCAACAGTGTTGGCGGAAATATGACTGCTGTTACCTGCCTGATGGCTAAGAAAAACCAGGGCCCGAAAATCAAACTGCAAATCATGATGTGGCCGATTGTTGATGCTGATTTCGAAACAGCTTCGTACAAAGCCTTTGGTGAACAGCGCTTCCTCACAACTACACTGATGAAATGGATGTATGATATGTACATTCCACAGGTTGCAAAAAGAAAAGACATCTTTGCATCACCGCTTCAGGCCAGTCCTGATGATTTAAAGGATTTACCGCCGGCCCTGATCCAGGTAGCAGAAAATGATATTCTTCGTGATGAGGGGGAGGCTTATGGAAGAAAGCTTGATGAGGCCGGTGTGCCCGTAACTACCATCAGGTATAATGGCGCTATTCATGACTTTGGCCTATTGAACGGACTGGCAGAAACACCGCAGGTGAGGTCGCTGTTCCTGCACGCGGCAGCAGAACTTAAAAAATACCTGGGCTAACCATGACAATTGTAACCTACCAGAGGGTAGAAACCCTTTCAGGACGGTATGGCAGCTATAGTTACTATTCCCTCCGCTCATTGAATGATGCAGGATTCCCTGTTGAGTGCCTGCCTTTTTCTGTCAGGATCTTACTGGAGAATGCCATCAGGAATTTTGATGGATTTGCAATTACCAATGAACATATTGCTTCCCTGATCAACTGGTCGCCCGGGGGTGGCAGCGGGGATATTCCCTTCAAACCTGCAAGGGTGCTGATGCAGGATTTTACCGGTGTGCCTGCCGTAGTAGATATCGCTTCGCTCAGGGCGGAAATGGCCAGAAAGGGAAAAGACCCGGATCTCATTAATCCGCTCATCCCGGTTGATCTGGTTATTGATCATTCGGTACAGGTTGACTATTTTGGTACCGACTATGCCTACGAACAAAATATTGCTGAGGAATACAGCAGAAATAAGGAACGGTATGAGTTTCTTAAATGGGCACAGGGTTCTTTCGATAATTTCAGCGTTGTGCCCCCGGGCATGGGTATTTGCCACCAGGTAAACCTGGAGTATCTGGCAAAAGGAATTGTAACCCGGAACCAGCTGGCCTTTCCTGATTCGCTGGTAGGTACTGACAGTCACACCCCGATGGTCAATGGCATTGGGGTGCTTGGCTGGGGCGTTGGAGGTATTGAAGCAGAAGCCGCATTATTGGGACAGCCCATCTATTTTCTTATGCCCCAGGTGGTTGGCCTGAAACTTAGCGGAAGGCTTTCTCCCGGGGTAAGTGGTACAGATCTGGTCCTCACCATTACCAGGCTGCTTCGCGATCATGGGGTGATCGGAAAATTTGTTGAGGTATTCGGCTCAGGACTGGAATCTCTTTCAGTGCCGGACAGGGCCAGCATCGGCAATATGTCGCCTGAATTTGGCTGCACTGTAACGTATTTCCCTATCGACAGCAAAACCCTCGATTACATGAGGAGCACAGGAAGGGCAGAAGAGCAGATTGAACTTACCGAAGATTATTGCAAAGCGAATATGCTCTGGCGCTCGGGGGAGGATAAGATTCTGTATTCCACACTGGTTGAACTCGATCTCGGTACTGTTAAGACTACTGTGTCGGGCCCTAAAAGACCACAGGATAAAATATTACTGAAAGATTTCCGGGCGCGGTTTATCAATATCCTGAAAGAGAGTTATGGACGTGAATATCTCCCGCCTGCAATGCTTGAAAGGTGGCAGGGCGAGGGGGGAAGCCAGCCAGCTTCGGCGGCACAGCCGGGCAATCAGGATATGACAATTGAAACCCTTAAAGGCAAGGACCAGAAACAGGTATGGCTGAACATGGGGCGGGAGAAATATATGCTGAACGACGGGAGTATAGTCATAGCAGCCATTACTTCCTGTACAAATACTTCTAATCCCTACCTGATGATTGCCGCTGGTCTGGTTGCAAGAAAGGCCCGGCAGAGAGGTGTTGGAACCAAACCCTGGGTCAAGACATCCCTCGCATCAGGTTCAAAAGTTGTAACTGATTATCTGTCAAGGGCAGGCTTGTTAGGGGATCTTCAGGCGCTCAACTTCCATACGGTCGGATACGGTTGCACCTCCTGTATAGGCAATTCGGGTCCGCTGCCGGAACACATTTCCATGGCTATCGAGGACAATGACCTGGTGGTGGCATCCGTACTTTCCGGAAACCGGAACTTTGAAGCGCGTATTCATCCGCAGGTGAAAATGAACTTTCTGATGTCCCCGATGCTGGTGGTAGCTTACGCAATCGCAGGAAGAGTGGATATCGATCTTGAAGCAGAGCCACTTGCGTATGACCCTAACGGGAATGGGGTTTTCTACCACGACCTTATGCCCGACGGGAAGGAGGTATACCAGATGATGGAAACTGCGCTGAGCAAAAATGATTACTGGAAAAACTACGCTGAAATCTTTGCAGGTAACGCTGCATGGCAAAACCTGAGGGTGCCCGAAGGACAGCTGTACAGCTGGGATGCTGAATCTACCTATATCAAAGAATCGCCTTTTTTCAAAGACCTTGCTGAAGAGGTTCCCGAAGTTAGGGCTGTCAGCAATGCCAGAGTCTTACTGATGCTGGGCGACAGCATTACTACTGACCATATCTCTCCAGCAGGATCCTTCAGGGAAGACAGTGCGGCAGGGCTTTATCTGTCAGGTCTTGGGATACAGAAGGCGAATTATAATTCCTATGGATCAAGAAGAGGTAATGATGAAGTGATGATCAGGGGCACATTTGCCAATGTACGGATCCGGAATGCCCTTTCTGACAGGGAAGGTGGCTACACGCGTTTTCATCCCACAGCTGAGCAAATGTCTGTGTTCGATGCCTCTGTCAGATACAGAGCAGCCAATACACCACTGATGGTTCTTGCCGGCAGGGAGTATGGCAGCGGCTCTTCGCGCGACTGGGCGGCTAAAGGTACGTTTCTGCTGGGTATAAGGTTGGTATTGGCGGAGAGCTATGAGCGTATTCACAGAAGCAATTTAGTGGGGGTGGGGGTAATGCCAATCGAATACCTGCCTGGTGAATCTGCTGTTACTTTGGGTCTGGATGGGACAGAAAGCTTCAGCCTTGGCGGCTACGAAAACGGAATTACCCCTGGTATGGAGCTTGATTTAAAGGTGCTCAGTGCAAATGGTCTTGAAAAATCTTTCAGGGTGATTTGCAGGCTTGACTCAAATATAGAAATCGAGTACTATAAAAATGGCGGGATATTACAGTATGTGATGCGGCAGTTTCTCCATCGCTGATCTGCTGTGCATACTATGCATCGGCCGACAGGTGCAATCAAGATAAAAAACAAACTAATAAATAACATCATGAAAACGAAATCAATTTTTAGGTCGGTGCCGGCCCTGTTAATCAGCATTGTTTTAAGCTCTAATATCTTTGCCCAGGAGGTACTTGATCCGGCAAATGATCCCCATATTGAAAGCAATGTAAAAGCCTTTCTGAAGGTTCTTAATTCGGGTGGGGGCAAGCCAATTGAACAGCTCTCACCAAAGGAGGCGAGAGCTGTTCTCAGCGGCGCACAAGAGTCGGTAAAATTTGATTACAGCGACATCAGCGTTACGGAAAAAACAATTCCCTCTGAAGAAGGACAGGTGGTGCTCAACATCGTTAAACCAGCAAATGCAAGAGGCATTCTTCCTGTATTTATCTTTATCCATGGCGGTGGCTGGGTATTGGGTGATTTCCCGACCCACAAAAGACTGGTCAGGGATCTTGTAGTCAACTCGGGAGCTGCTGCCGTGTTTGTAAACTATACGCCATCTCCTGAAGCCCGCTATCCGGTAGCCATCAACCAGATTTATGCTGCTACAAAATGGGTAGCTGCCAATGGTACACAAATAGGAGTTGACGGAAAAAGACTTGCCGTTGTTGGCAATAGTGTAGGTGGCAATATGACTGCTGCCATTGCGCTGATGGCCAAAGACAAACAGGGTCCTGAAATCAAATTACAAGTGCTTTTGTGGCCGGTAACCAATGCCGCTTTCGATACTGAATCCTACGGTAAATTTGCTGAAGGCCGTTTCCTGACGAAAAACATGATGATCTGGTTCTGGGATAATTATGCTCCTGATGCAGCAGCACGAAAAGAGATTTATGCTTCTCCGTTACAGGCCTCTGTGGCTCAGTTAAAGGGCTTGCCAACTGCATTCGTTGGTGTGGCAGAGAATGATGTCCTGCGCGATGAAGGTGAGGCTTATGCCAGAAAACTGGATGAGGCCGGCGTTGTAGTAACTTCAGTACGTTATAATGGGATGATCCATGACTGGGGGCTGCTAAACCCATTGGCAAAAGTTCCGGGTACCAAATCCATCATGCTGCACGCAGCCAGTGAAATCAAAAAAGCACTGAAATAATTTGTACCACGAAATATCGCAAAGCAACAGCCGGGCAACGAAATATCGCCTGACTGTTGCTGTTGTTATGTAATCATGTATTTGATTATCAGTTATTTGAATAATGGCATAGTTTAGGTTTAACGCATTCAATAATCAATCAGTTATGAATCTATTACATCGTATCCCCGAAAAGAGATTTTGTATTTCTAAATTTTCCCCTGAACTGGAATTTTCAGGAAATCTGGATGAGAACAAAGACTTAACCAAAATTATATACATGGAGGAGGCTGGCTCCATCACAGTTGACTTTAAGAAATTCTACATTACAGGGGCCGGGATTTTTTTCATCAGGCCCGGTCAGTATGTCCGGCTCAGTACCGATAGCCGGGGAATTGTTATTTCTTATACCCGGCATCAATATTCAGCAGATATAGAGGATAAAGAGCTTATATTCAGTGGTGTGCAGTTCAATGGTGCCGAAGAAATGCCGGGCCTCAGCCTGGATGCCTGTACTTCTGCATTGGTCAGTATGTTTTTGACACAACTCATGACCGAAACGGAATGTCCGGATAGTAACCAGGAATTCATGATCAGGTCCCTGATCAATCAGCTGATCGTCGTCTGTAACAGGGTATGGCGCAAACAATATGACCAGATGAAACTGGGTAAGGATCCTGACCATGATTTCTATCATTACTTTGACAGACTCGTGGAACGGAATTTTATCAGGCACCATTCGGTTTCGGCATACGCGCTGATGCTCAATATCAGTCCAAAAGCGCTGAACAAACGTGTGGCAAAATACAGCAGCCTGACGCCCAGCGATATAATTCATAAACGCATTATTCTGGAAGCAAAGCGCCTGTTGATCCACACGCCTATGAGCGTCAAGGAAATCGGTTTCCACCTTGGTTATGAAGACCCTTCGTATTTCATCCGGTTTTTTAGCAAGCAGGCAAATATGGCCCCGCGAAATTTCAGGAAGCGCTTTCAGTCCTCTCTTAATGCGGTGGCCTGAAACATATCCCGAGCCCGGTTAATTTCTGGTCAGGTAGCTGAACGTGTAAAACATGGACCAGGCAAGGAAACCAATTATAATCATCCATACCCAGGCCGGTATACTTTGCGGGGATTCTGCGCCTTCGATGAGGAAGGTTTTCTCATCTCCTTTACTGTAGGCATTAACCATTACCGGAACAACCCCATCCACCACGCCGTTTTGTGTGATACCTTCTACGATGATAGCAGGGCCGTTTCTCACCTCAAAATCAATGATCCTGATACCTTCCTTTCCCGCGGGGTCCTGACTGATAATCTTCAAAGTATGGGCGCCGTCAATGAGTTTGCTTGTATCCAGCTCAAAGTTGGCCGGTGCAGGGAGTTTTGTAAGCGGCGTTGTTTCATCGTCCAGAAAAATCATTACTGTACTGCTCTTTTCCATTTTAGCGGCCCTCCAGAATAAATCTTTTAATATGTCCCTCTGAGCGTTCTCCGGGTTGAATCAGGTAGCGCACTGAAAAGCAAAGGCTCAGCAGTACGATTATGATGGCTATGCTGATAATGATATAATCAAGCCTGTCCTGCGGCCCTGTACCGTGGGTAATACCCTGCAGGACTTCCGGTTTCTGACGCTCACAAACAGGACATGCACCGGCTGCCATAGCAGCAAATAGAAGAACTGCTGCCAGGGTTGCTTTTTTTACTTTTGTTTTCATGTTTTCCCTACTTTTTGTTTTACTAGATCCATTATCTTTTTGATTTCTGCATCAGTTACCTTAGTCCCTTTATTGCCCCAGCTGGTCCGCTCATGATTGATGATTGCTGCAACCTCTTTTTCGGTAAATTTAGCATTGCTGCCTACCGCTGGCATTACCCCAAATTCCTCCCTTGCATCGTATCCGTTCATGATAATGTCAACATAAAGTTCAAGGTTGGCCCCCTCAACCACAGGGCTCCCTTTCAGGGGAGGAAATGCGCCGGGAAGGCCTTCTCCGGATGACTGATGGCATGGCTGGCAATTGGTTGTATAAAGGAGCTTGCCATCCAGTCCTGCCGGCTTGCCTGCCTGTTCTTTTACGCCAGTTTTAGCATATAAAAAGGGCTGGGATGCTTCGGTGGCTATTTTTGTTTGTTTAAGTGAATTGAGGTAGGCGACAAGATCCAGCGCATCACCTGATGCGATGATATGTTTATTTCCGGAACCTGCAAATGCCGCGGGTACTTTTACTTCAACATCGCCCTTGGCTACATGCTGCTTTTCTATAAACAGCCACTTAAATGAAGGCATGATGGATTCTTTCACCACTGCACGGGGATTGTACAGGTGGAGCAAATTCCAGTCAACGCTGGGCTGTCTGTTGCCTATATTGGTAAGGTCCGGTCCGGTGCGCTCTGTTCCCATGAGTGTTGCTGTGTTCACCCAGGTACTGATCCGGTGGTTATCTGCATAATCTGCCGCCATACCCGGGCGCGATCCCCAGGTACGGTCCATATCTGCGCTGCGCACCTGCTGGGTATGGCAGGCCACACATCCGTTGGATATAAACAGGTTTTTTCCCCTCACTGCAGCTTCGCTCATAGGTTCTGCATTTGACAGGGGTTTATTGTTTGCCTGGTTATTCAGCGCCGGCAATATGGCAACAAATAGGGTAAGCACCCAAAAGAGCAGGGTTGCCGATATGAATAATCTGCGGTGGCTGTTAAAAAATTCCATATGATTAGAGCTGCGATGAATGAATTAAACTTGTTTCTTTTTCGAGCTTTTCCCTGTTGATTTCGAAGACGGTCATCAGCTGTCTTTCGCTGAACATCTTGTACAGATTAAAGGCAAAGAACAGATGTGATAACCACATCAGACTGCCTCCGATTGCTCTCCATAACCAATAGGGAGCCATGAAGACCACACTGTCAATGAAGGGTTTACCGTCCATCCACATCAGGCCGCGGAAAGTACTGCCGTACATGAGCGAAACGGTGTAGAACATCAGTCCGATCAGCGCGAGCCAAAAGTGCGCCCCGATAGTAATCTGAGGTGCTTCACGGCCGGTCAGCCTGGGAACAATCGCATAGATACCGCCCCATAATAAAAAACTGATAATGCCATACATCGTGAGGTGCGAATGGGCAATGGTAAAATCTGTAAAGTGCCAGATGAGATTGGTATAGCGGAAGGCTTCTGCTACTCCCTGCAATGATCCTGTAAAATAAAAAATAATGCCCACGAGGAAAAAGGGCAGGCTGTAGCTGTATAGCAACTTACTCCAGGCCCCTTTAAAAGTCATCAGAAAATTTGTGGTACCTGCAACAACGGGAATCACCATTCCTACGCTTCCTACGATGGATACCGTTTGTAACCACCATGGGATGGCGCTGAATACAAAATGATGTGTGCCAATGGTGGTATAGAAAAGGATCTGCGTCCAGAAGGCAAGGATACCAAGGCTGTAGGAATAAATAGGGCGGTTGAGCTGTTGCGGAAGGAAATAATATACTATCCCCAGCGTAAAAAGCATGAACCACATGCCTACGCCCTGGTGCATATAATAGCCCTGTATTATAGTTTCACCTAAACCGTCCTGCCAGATTGGAACGTAGGCAGCAATCGTAATAGTGATGGCAAAGATAACGGCAGAAATAATGTACCAGCCAGATATGTAAATTTCTTTAGTAGTGCGCGATGCCACGGTTTGCAGGAAATTTGCCAGTGTAATGAGCAGCCCTATGCCGAACAACAGCTGTACAGGCCATATGTATTCCCTGTATTCTCCTCCGCCGTTATTGATACCGGACATCAGACAGAGGGTGCCCAGCACAACAGCTGCATTGATCAGTCCGAATGAAATCCAGCCCGCCCTGAGGCTGTGCAGTTTTGTATTTCCTATCCGGGGAATGATATAATGGCCCAGTCCCAGCATGGCCAGTGATGCCCAGCCCCAGAATACAGCATTTGTATGTACGGGCCTGAGCCTGCCAAAGCTTAGCCAGCTTAACTGATCGGCCTCCGGGGCTACAAATTTAATCCCCAGGTACTCGCCTACGGAAGTGCCAAAGACGAGCCAGCATGCGGCGGCACATAAGTACCAGCTGATCAGTTTGGAAAGTCCGGGATCTACATCCGGCCTCCTGATCACTTTTTTCTTTGTTGCCACAAAAGGCAGTGTGTGGAATTTATTGATCTCCAGAAGTCCGCGTTCATCCTTTGGCAGGACATCGCCCGACAGTTCATTTCCCCTGAGGGAGTAATTGAACTGTTTCTTCTTTTCATCCAGTAATGACACCAGCTCCTGTTTATCCAGCGATCTGATGAGGGAAAGGAATTCTTCACTTTCAGCATCGCTCAGTTTGTTACGGTAGTCATATAAAGCAGATCTTACCTTCACAATTAATAACACCAGCGCTGCTATGGCGGGTATGGCCAGCAATACGAGTGTAATAATAACTCCTGTCTGACTTAGCAATTGGGGCTTATCCTGCTGCAGTGCTGTCTGTGCGTTTGCGCACAAAGTTAACAGCGAAAAAAACAATGTTGCCAGTACTTTTACCAGTGGTCCTGCCGACTTCCCATTGCCCTCTTTTCCCCTGGCAGCATAACGTTCCACTTGTTCGGGATTGAGTTTGGACAGGTAGGATAAAAGTTGTTCCCGGTTGTACTTTCTGGCTCCGGTCTTTTCGTTTCGTACAATGCTGCGTGTTTTGATCCAGACACGGCAGGCCGAAACCAGCAGGGCCAGGAGTATTGAGATTAACAGGAAGATGCCCAGTCCCTGTAAACTGATGGAAAAATCTGAAGGTACGCCATCCTGTTCTGTAATCGATGCGGTAACTTTTGTTGCGGTTTCCATAATGTAAGAGGTGTTAAATTGTTATATCCCGTCCAGGCCACCGGGGGCTGAATGGTATTAACAAATTTATTCCTCAAAAGAGTACGTAACAATGGACTTAACAGAACAATCATGGTACTTTTGGATACCTGTTCAAGATCTTGCTTTATGTTCTAAACTGAAATTGATCTGTATCCTGACTCCCTCACTGGCTGTGATCTTAAAACTTCCTCCCAGTTGTTTACTCAATGCCTTCATCATTTCCATTCCCAGAGAGGATGAGCCCTCGAGTGAAAAATCATCAGGAAGCCCACGGCCGTTGTCGGCAATAGTAAGGGATATTCTTTCGGCAGCTCCTCTGTGGAGCTCTATTTCTATTTGCCCTCCGTCGCTGCCGAATGCATATTTTATAGCGTTAGTAAGGGATTCATTAATGATTAATCCTATCGGAACTGCCTGCGATATATCTATGACTACAGGCGCGATAATCTGTACTATCTTAACTTTCCTTTTTTCAGCTCCATAAAAATTGGATAAATATGCGCAGAGATCGCTGATGTATTCTGCTGCTACGATTGCTGAATTGTTCTCCCTGCTGTAAAGCTTCTGATGGATAATCGAGATTGCCTGAACCCGGTTTTGTGTATCCCTGATTGCTTCGATCGCATCAGGGTTTTGCAGGTAGACAGACTGGGTATAAAGCAGGCTCATCACGATCTGAAGATTATTTTTTACCCGGTGATGAATTTCTTTCAATAACCACTCTTTTTCTGCAATAAGATCTGCCTGTTCTGCCAACAGGCTGTCCTTGTCTTCAAGAAGGCTCTCCTTTTCGTTAATCAGGGCCGATAATTTGTGGTTCTGGTCATTTATTTCTGTTTGTTTATGCCAGAGTTTTGTATTACTGCGCTGTTTGCCCCGGTAGGCCACAAACATGAGCACAGCAAACAGGACTGCAACTACAATTCCGGTTAAAGTTGCGTTGCGCTGAGTGTTGATCTTCGCGATTCTTTCTTTTTGAAGAAGCGACTGATTACTTAGATTTTGTATGGTTTTATCTTTCCTGACGGTTCTGTATTTTATTTCCATTTCACTCACTTCCCTGGCGGCGGCGGCCCTTGACAGTGAATCCTTTATAGCGGTAATTGTCTGAAACTTGATCAGTGCTGCAGCAAGGTTTCCGGATGCAGAATCTGCCTTATATGTAAATTCAAGCAATTTCTGCCGCGTACTGACAGGCAGTTTCGCTGTTGGTATTTTTTCCAGCTTCTTAACAATTGATGATAGTTTCTGCCAGTTTCCGGTCTGAATGTAATGGTTGGGAATGGTTTCATAATTATTGATAAAGTCGGTAATTGCGTAGAAATTTTCCGATTGCTGCACCTGAGCAAGAAGCTGGTCAAACAGTGGCATGAGTTTGTCAATCAATGCTGCTGAGCCCCGGTTATCCTGTAATGCAGTTCTGATCCTCAGTTCGGCGGACAATAGAACGGCTTTTTCAGAAATGGTCTTTGGGGGAAACACCTTCTTTCCCTCTTTTAAAATGGCTATCCCTGCCGAAGGTTGTTTGAGTGCTACCTGGCATTTTGTTGATGCATATAAACTATAATAGTAGTAGCGTCGTGATTTTGCCTGCAATGCCAGTTTCCTCATTCTGCTATAATAGATCTTTGCTTTGCCGTAATCCCTGTTCAAAAAATAAGCAGCTGCCAGATGTGCGGTGAACAATGCGCCGTTAAGTGTGGTTCCATTGGGATCGGCTTCGAAACTATTGAGGCATTGAATGCGGGCAATAATCTCTTTTTTTATATTGTTGCTGCGCAAGTAAATTTCTCCGAGTATGTAATAGGCGTAATAGATCCTGACGAATTTGAGTGCTTTATATTCCTGCAGTACATGGAGCATTTTCACTTCGGCACTGTCGTACTTTCCTGTGTTGAGGTCAATATCCGCCATCTTGCCCAGTGCATCGGCTGTTTTAAGCCTGTTGCCCAGTTTTTTGTAAATGGGATAACTTTTGTCATAACATTTGGCCCTGACAGGAATGTGAACCTGATCATCAGAGGCAAACTGGTCTGCATAGTATTCCCAAAGTGCAGCTTCTTTAGCCAGATTGGTCACATGAAAATAATCAGCTACCTGAGTGAAAATCTGGTCGGCAGTCTGATAATCTTTCCTTCTCAGTGCCAGCACAGCTTTACATGTAAGTGCATTATAATTAGACTCTCTGGATGGAAGGTTATTGCTCAGTGACATTGCATGGGCTATCAGAACTTCTGCGCTGTCGAGATCTGCAGCAGTGTAATCTTCTTTGAAAAGATGTCGGTCTGCGGCTTTGAGCAACTGCGAAATCTTTAAAGTATCTGCCTGCATGTTACACCGGTAAGAAACAATGGCGGCTATGCTTTTATTATTTAACATGATGCAGGTTAACATCAGGATTAAGAACGCGGTGGATCTGGAAAACATAACAGCACTTACAGGTCTTAAAAAAGGATTTAATTTCATGAATAGTAGTCTAACTGTCAAAATATTACCCTATAAGGATGCCATGTTATAAATCCTTCAGAATAGCCGATAATTATTTATCAGTTGATCCGGAAAATGATATTTCGCACGCAGCCGACGATATTTCGTTTTGGCAGCCATTACTATAAGCTCTTAGATCCTTGCTAACTATCAGTATATTTGATGCCGAGCTTTTTCATTCTGGAATGAAGTGTGGTAGGAGGAAGTCCCATTACTGCGGCAGCACCCTCTGCCCCGCGAATCCTGCCCTTGCATTTTTCCAGTACCGCTATGATATAATCACGTTCATTTTCACTGATGGTTTTGGTTCTTTGTTCATCATCCGGATCAGTCTTTTGACTGTTTTTCAGGTTTTTAGGCAGAGAGATCTTTTCTACCAATGGTTCTTTTGCTATAAGTAAGGTCCTTTCTATAAAATGCTCCAGTTCGCGCACATTTCCCGGCCACCGGTAATCCAGCATTTCTTTATAAACCTGTCCGGAGAAGCGAATTGCTGGTTTGTTATATTTATCCGAAAGTTCTTGTATAAAGTGTTTGGCCAGTAAAAGAATGTCTTCGGGTCTTTCCCGCAGCGGGGGGATCAGAATTGGAAATACATACAGACGATAATACAGATCAAGACGAAATCTGCCCTCCTCCATTTCTATCTCCAGATTTCTGTTCGTGGCTGCAATGATGCGGACATTAATTTTAATCATTCCCTTTCCTCCAATCCGCTCGATTTCCTGTTCCTGGAGCACTCTTAAAAGCTTCACCTGAAGGTCGGGCGACATTTCGCCGATCTCATCAAGGAAGATTGTTCCACCGTTAGCAAGTTCAAATTTCCCGATTCTTCTTTCTGTAGCTCCTGTGAAAGCCCCTTTCTCGTGTCCAAATAATTCGGATTCAACAAGGTTTGCCGGCAGTGAAGCACAGTTGACAATAACCATAGGTTTATCCTTTCTGGACGACATCAGATGTATGCCCTTTGCGACTTTTTCTTTTCCTGTACCACTTTCTCCCAGTATTAAGACAGAAATGTCTAGTGGAGCTGCTGTAGCAATAAGGTCCATTACTGAAAGCATAGCTGGGCTTGCGGCAATGATCCCGGCTATTTTAGATTTATTAATTTCAGGTTTCTCCGGAATTTTATTCAGAGTACCTGTTCCGTTGTGTTGTGCAAAGTCAGTTTGGACATTAAATAAGCTGGAAAGGCGGGACTGGAGACGACTAAGCAAGGTAATGTGCTGATTCCTGTAAGTGATGCTTTTCCTGCTGTAAAAAGCCAAAGAAACCCTGCCATTGCTTTGGGGTATAGAAATAAACAATGCTGAATAGATGTTGTATAATTTTGCAAGGGTAGCAGCAATCGGATCCGTCTTTAAGTATTCCCGAAAATCATCCTCATTCAGAACTACAGCTTTTCCAGGAGGTGTAAAGTTTTCATATTGACGGGACACCTGTTCTTCATCTAACCGGTTCACCCGGATGAAAGTATCCTTTTCGAAGGACTGATATTCATCAAAGCCTATTCTCAGGAAGCCGGTGCAGGCTGTCTGTTGCTGCTCTTCCTGAACTATAATATTTAAATAGTCAAAAGGGACATATGCCTGAAGCTCAATGGCGGCTTTGAGCATGCGGCCGTCCAGCGAAAATACTTCATCATTTACAGATTTCAACTTCTGCTCCAATTCACTTTCCTGCTGCCAAAGGTAATCCTGCATGTTCTGCATTCTGAAAAATGCTACATCAAGGGTAGTCAGCAGGTCGTCCTCACGGAAAGGTTTCACTATAAACCCATAGGGTAAGGTAGCCTTTGCTTCCTCCAGGAGCCGGCCCTGGAAATTAGCAGTCAGGTATACAAATGAGATACCCATTTTTGTGAGCTCCCTGGCAAGGTCTATTCCGTTGAGGCTCCCTTTAAGATTAATATCCAGCAACACCATGTTTGGGCGTTGTTCAGTGATGATCAGCCTCGCCTCTTCAACAGTATCTGCTATACCGCATACCCTGTAGCCCGCTGCTGTCAGAACAAGTTTGATGTGATGTGCTACCAGTGATTCGTCCTCGATGATCAGAATTTTTTTCATTGCCGATTGTTCAAAAAATGATTGATTAGCACGTGCTCTAATTTGTGAGGCGACCTCCGGCCTTAAAGGATTACTGTGATAATTATGGCGCATAAAATTCGATAATTAATTTTACCAATTCAAGAAAAATATTTACGAGCCGGGTATTTTTTTGTTTCAGGAAGCGCCTCTAAGGAGATAAATTTCTCCCGTTAACTATTGGGCTGCCGACGATATTTAAGCGTTGGCCAACCAGATTGGACGAGATTTCGTTGAATAATCCTCAAATAACCTGATTAGGCCTGCTTTTAGCCATGGCATGACTTTCGGTATTCTCTATTGTTCCTGAACATTTCGGGAAAAGCTTTTTAATTCAGCTCATCGTTTATAAAAAACAGTTATGAAAGGATCGGACCTCTTGCTTATCGCTGCGGAACTGCAGCGGACAAAATTTGAATTCGCCAGGTTGCACGAAATTGGCCGCTATATCAACAGCAACATGGATAACAGTGACTTCCTGACAGCTGTATCTGTTAAGTTGAAGTCCCTTTTTGATTTTGATGATCAGTTTCTTGCCGTTCCATCTGATGACAATCTTTATCTGAACATCCTTCGTTACCACCACCCATTCGATCCTCTGAGAAGATCGGGTGCAGGCGAACCCACGCTCCCTGTTAATGATGCGCTGATCAGTAAATCTCTATTTTCTGAACAGCCTGTAATTACTGATCTGGATTTTCTTGTTTCAAGGAATTTATTGCCCGGATACCTGTTGCTCTATTATGGAAATGGCGTGAGAAAGACCGTAATGGTTAGTCTGCAGGTATCAGGCAGAATCCTGGGGCTCTGGGTTATCTGCTTTAAAGATGGTCAGCCGGTTGAAGGTCCTCAGCTACAATTTATCCGGACTGTGGCCAGTTATCTTGAATTTGCCCTTGCGCACCTGGAGTCTGAGAAACGGCGCAATTTTCAGTATACCAATTAGGAAAAGTGATGAGGAATCTAAATGTTGTCATTCTTGCCCTGCCGGGTAATATATTTTTGGATACTACGGCAATTGTAGCTGCCTTTGAAAATACCAATGCTCTTCTGGATCAGCAGCAGGCAGCATTATTTGCGAGGTATGAGGTGATTTTTGCGACAGCGGACCTGCAGCCCCAAGCCATTTCCTATGCGGGGCTGCAGATGATATGCCACCAATCAGTCTACCGGATAACGGGGCAGATCGACTCGCTTTATATCTGTGGTAACCCCAACGCAATGGGTGAGGCTGCCCTGGAAATGCTCCGGTTATGGCTGCTGACAAATCTCTACAGGTGCAGTCGTATCTGTGCAACAGGTGCCGCTGTGGAGATACTGGCTTTAGCCGGATTGCTTGATCATTCGCCCTTTGTTATCCATTGGTCGATGAAGGAGGAATTTAATCTCAAATTTCCGGCACTGGAGCCTTCTGCAGAACTGTTGTTTGTGCGGAACGGAAATATCCTCACAGGAGCGGGAATGGGAGCGACTACAGACCTCTGTCTGTCCCTGATAGAAGAAGACTTTGGCAAAGCTATAGCGATGGAGGTTGCACGCTATCTGGTGGTTTATCAGCGGAGAGCCGGGACAGATCTTCAGATCAGCAGTATGCTGGGACAGCAGTTGTCCGGTAAGAAACAGATTACGATGATAAAGACTTGGATTCAGGCCAATCTTAAGCATAACCTCAAAATCGTTGTTTTAGCTGACAGGGCTGCTATGAGCCCCCGTAATTTTGCAAGGGTATTCCAGGCACAGACGGGCTTAACTCCCGGAAGGTATATCGAAAACCTTCGTCTGGAATCTTCAAAGCGTTACCTGGAGGAAACAGACCTCAGTATAGACCAGGTGGCTGTTGAATGCGGATTTTCACATGCTGATTCCATGCGGAAGCTTTATCTTCGGACTTTGCTGATGACGCCTTTAAGTTACAGAAAGATGCAGGCCAGAAACAAGCCTTTGAATAAGCTTCCGCAGTGGCAGGAAATGTGATCGGCTGTATCAACTTTGAGCTTGCTGACTATCCAGCCAGTCATCGAAATAGGTCTTTCCAAGGTAAGCATCACCTGCAGGAACAATGCCATCTTTAGGAACTGCAATACCTGTATATTCAAATTTTCCGGTTTGAATAACTGTTTTGCCCGGCTCGGTCACATTCGCGTATTTCTCAATAAAATCACTTTGCGGTTTACGTTCGGGGCCGGCGATGTCTACTGTTCCGTTAATAGGCTTTCCTACAGCAAAGTACACTATAAATGCTGCTGCTTCCTCCACTGCTATGGGCTGGAAATCGGTTGCGGGTGCAAAAATTTCGTTGTCTTTTGTTGCTGCCATGGTGATGAAGGGAACGAATTCAAAGAATTGAGTACTGCGTACAATGGTGTACGGTATTCCTGAATTTTTAAGGATTTCTTCCTGCCTGACTTTAGCTTTCATATATCCAAAATCAGGGATTCTGTCGCAGCCAACTATAGAGATAGCAACTTGGTGTCTAACGCCTGCAACGCGTGCTGCAGTAGCTAAATTGCGACCTGTGTGATCAAAGAAATCAACTGCCGACTTTTCGTCAAACTCAGAAGAATTTGCCACGTCAATTACTACATCTGTACCTTTCATGGCTTCTTCCAGACCTTCCCCTGTGTAGGAGTTTATTCCGTTTTTTGGAGAACCTGCTATCACATCATGATCCAGTGCCCTAAGCTGACTTACTACTTTTGAACCGATGCTGCCGGTACCGCCGATTACTAAAATTTTCATGGGATTTAATATTAATTGTTGTTATCATTTATTGCCGGAATATCCAATTGATGTGCCATTAGGTTAAGTGTTTGAAAATCAGCTATATGTTTTTGTTTATCAAGCCTTGTGGCCGCTTTATAAAGCTGAATTACTTCTTTGCGCCACTTTATTTCGCGATAGGAGTTGTGATTCCTTTCGCACGGGCCTCAGAATAATGCTTTTATATGGCGTCTTATTTAGACTGCTTAAAAATAATTTTGTATATTCATAAATTTGCCTTTACTTTGCGGCCGAAAAAATTATTAATTAAACTTAATGAGCTGATGCAAAAACTACTACTTTCTTTCATTTTCCTTGTATTTATAAATACCCAGTTATTTGCCCAGGATTCGGGAAGGATCAGAGGACGGATTACTACTGCCGACGGCACCGTTGCAGAAGGAGTAAGCGTAAAACTAAAGGGTACCACTTATGGTGCTGTAACTACCGAAGATGGTACGTACACCATACATAAAGTGCCAACTGGTGGGTACATCATTGTTGTTTCGGCTGTTGGTCTTTATCCTAAAGAAAAACAGGTGACGGTAACCAAAGGAACTGTAATAGCCGATTTCTCTCTGAATGAGAACCAATCGCAATTAAATGATGTGCAAATTTCTACCAGTAAAAAGAAATACAAGGTAGAAAACGTATCTCCTTCATTACGTTTGCAAACAAAATTATTAGAACTCCCTCAGAACATCAGGGTAGTTAGCAGCCAGGTGATGGCGGACCAAATGGTCTTTGACGTTGTTGACGGCGTAACCAGAAATGTGAGTGGCGCGGTTAGGGTTGGACACTGGGATGCACAATATGCAAACATCTTCATGCGTGGTTTCTCTATTCCGGCATTCCGTAACGGGATGAACCTGAAAACTCCATGGGGACCGCTGGCAGATGATGCAGCAACAGTAGACCGGATTGAGTTTGTAAAAGGCCCTTCTGGCTTTATGATGGCGAATGGTGAGCCGGGCGGTATTTACAACATTGTTACAAAAAAACCTACAGG
>Ga0308163_10000289_pt1 | contig 118262 bp, 96 predicted proteins | sample PhyTR1_FD_201037 | JGI IMG/M metagenome (GOLD analysis project Ga0308163, IMG submission 201037) | Phyllosphere microbial communities from UC Gill Tract Community Farm, Albany, California, United States - DLSLT.R1 | ecosystem: Host-associated > Plants > Phyllosphere > Unclassified | place... | reverse complement strand
ACTGGGCCGATAATTTGTGCTATTTTTCCTAAGTTAGGCATATCTGTTGTGAGTAAATTTATTACAGTCAATGAATTAAAGCTGTTTGTAAGGGCTCCAATTCGGTTGGCAAAGTTAAGTTATTCTTGCTATATTTTAAATATATATTATAAAATTTTTAAACAAGGTTTTTATAGATAATTTAGAGGCATAAAATCATCAAATGAAAACCATTTTAGTAACTGGCAGTAACGGCCTTTTAGGCCAAAAATTAACTGAAAAAGTTTTAGCCGAAGGACGGGTAAAACTCATTGCAACTTCAAAGGGTGCTAATCGTTATCCTATTGCAAACGGATATGAATACGCCGAAATGGATATTTTGAATAACGGGCAGGTTAAGCAAGTTATCGAAAGGTATCAGCCCGATGCGATTATACATACCGCCGCAATGACTAATGTAGATACTGGCGAGGCTAATAAAGAACTTTGCCATCAATTAAATGTAGATGCAACTCAAAACCTAATATCGCTTTGCGAAAAAAATAATATTCGCTTTATACATTTAAGTACCGATTTTATATTTGATGGAGCAGATGGTCCATACAAAGAAGAAGCTGCGCCAAATCCTTTGAGTTATTACGGAGAAACTAAACTATTAGCTGAATTAGCTGTTAAAGAATCGACAGCAAAATGGGCGATTTTGCGCACTATTTTAGTTTACGGTATTACTAATGATATGAGTCGTAGTAATATTGTGCTTTGGGCGAAAGGTGCATTAGAAAAGGGGCAGGCTATAAATGTAGTAAACGATCAATGGAGAATGCCGACCTTGGCCGAAGATTTAGCAGAGGCCTGCTTGTTAGCAGTAGAAAAAAATGCGCAAGGTATTTATCACGTTTCGGGGAAAGATTACATGAGCATTGCAGATTTAGTGAAAAAAGTTGCCGATTATTGGTCGCTCGATAAATCGATAATTTCTGAAATAAGTTCTGAAAGTTTAAATCAATCGGCTAAGCGACCAATTAAAACTGGTTTTGTATTAGATAAAACAATAAAAGATTTAGATTATAAACCACACAGTTTTGAAGAAGGACTGAGGATTGTGGATGAACAGATGAAAAAAGTAGCAAGTGTTTAGTAGCAAGATTCGGAGATAGTAATTAGAAAACAACAAACGAACGACGTAACGGCCGATTTGTGAAATCATACCTGCAGTTAGCTTTCAATAATTAAATATTTACAACAATTTAATAATAAAAAATATGTCACTACAAGTTGGCGATAAAGCCCCAGATTTTAAATTATACAGTTCTGATTTAGCGGAAGTTTCTTTATCAGCTTTTAAAGGTAAAAAAGGTTATTATTCATTTTTTTCCGATGGCTTTTACAGGTACCTGCACCGAGCAATTGTGTACAATGAGAGATAACTTTAGTTTTTACGAAGGTGTAAATGCGCAAGTATTAGGTATTTCAGTTGATTCTCCTTTTTCTTTAGCAAAGTTTAAAGAAGTGCAGAATTATCAATTTCCATTATTATCTGATTTTAACAAAGATGTATCAGAAGAATACGGTGCTTTGTACAATGAATTTGTATTCGGATTGAAAGGTGTTTCTAAGAGAGCAGCATTTGTTATTGATGAAGAAGGAAAAATCGCTTATGCTGAAGTTTTAGAAGATGCGCATGATTTACCTGATTTTAAGGCGATTGATGATTCGTTAAAAGGTTAAGAATAAAATTGCAGGATAAAATTTGATTTTTTTTAAAATTTAATTGGAAATTAAAATATCAAATTATACCTTTGCAGTCCGTTAACGATACGGAAACGCATTTGTAGCTCAATTGGATAGAGCATCTCACTACGGATGAGAAGGTTTGGGGTTCGAATCCCTACAAGTGCACTTGAAGGGGTGATTTTTAAATCATCCCTTTTTTTGTCTTTTAGCTTGATGTTGAACCTATTAATTTTCAAATAGTTAGCCCGTAAAAAGGTTCATCGAAGTAGCGTTCGATAGATATCATTCTCATAGAGATTCGAGTCGAACACCAGATTAATGACTTCCAGCTTTGCCAGTGTATCAAATTTTTAAAAGACGGATTTTACATCGGTAAATAAATCTAGTTTTTTATTGAGTATTTCATACGCCTAATTATGATTTGATTTTAGCCTTCCGATTGCGGTCTTGAGGCTATCAATATTGCTTTTGTATTTAAGGCGCCACCACTGATAGGTTTCCAGCTCAATTTCGCTTTTTATTCATGTTTCTTCGACGACATATATTAGTTCCTGTTCCTTTGCAAATTCCGATTTTTTACTTGTTACCACTTTCCTGTTGTTTTCAAGCTCTTTTTCAATTTCGTTGTCTGCGCCGTCTCTAATTTTTTTACTTATCCAACAACAGATAGGCTCATAAATTCAAGAGCTGTTTCAAATTGGCTTTGCACTTCCAATAGGCGATATTCTCACTTGTCATTTCAATCCGCGCGCAAAGAATGTTTATCCTAAAGGCGGTAGGTGATCTTTTATGATACCCATTGACTTCTTGATTTGCTGGGCGTATGGAAGGTAAAGCACCCTTGCATATGGATCATTTTCATTGGCGTCCCAGAGCCCTGAATGATGCCAGTAATTAGGATGATCCCAGTCTGGCCGGTCAATGATAGGGTATAGGCAGACGCCTTTAAGTGGAATCCCCAATTTTAATGTTTTTACGCATTCTTTGCTAATTAGCTCGAGCCAGTTTGGACGATGTTCCCCAGGGTGGCTCGTTTCAGAAAGTACAACTGGTTTTCCGTAACGCAAGTAAGCTTCCTCTAAAAGCGAGGAAAGGCCTCTCCATCTGGGGTCTGGATCAAGATTAGCCCACGGGAGGAATGAAAAATCATTGGCTACCCATTGATTGTTATAGTAAAAATTGAAGCCCATAAAATCGATCAGACTTTCTGCTCCGCCAAGTTCGGCACAGATTTTTCCCGTTAGCATGTCAGTAGTCTGATACTGGATTTCATGTTTTTCTTTAGCCTCTAAGACCATATCCGAAGTAGCATCCAAAGCGGGCACAATATTTACCAGCGGCTCGGTTGTCATGATCCAGGTTTCTGAACTAATGGCTTTCATCGCTTTAATTCCCTGTATATAGGCTCGAACTAAAGCATATTTTACATCCCAGCCCATTCCCCTGGCGTAAGGGGTAGTACTTGCATGGTCACCCCCTAGCCAGGATATGAACCCCACCTCATTTATAGGAGTGACGATTAATCTGTTGTTTGGACAATAACACTTATGAAAAGATGCGAAGGCACTACAGATGCCGACAAACCGGTTGAGAAAATGCGGGTGAAGCGGACTCAGGTCTATGGGGTAACCAAAATGACAAATATCCCAAATCTGTTGCATACCAGTTTTGTTTGCGGCATCTAACATTGATCTTACAGTCGAGAAATCATACTGGTAGGGCAAAGTTTCAACAAAGCTCCATCTGATACCTTCACGGACTGTGTATATACCCATTTCAACTAGTAACTGATAGTCCTCCGCGGTTTTGCTAATGTGACCGGTTTCGCTCAACAGATCAACCCGGTTTCCATAATGATTGAGTTGGTCGGAACACTCAAATCCTGCCATCCAAAAGGACCGGAATGGATAGCTGTATTTCATTAACTTGCCAATAATTTTTCGATTTCAAATAATGTCCAGTACATCTTCTGTTTCATTGCCGCATAGGTATTGTCCCAGGATTTATCTTTTAGGAATAGGTCCACAGAAATTAGCCATTCGGTGTAGTTGTTTGCATAGAGGTTTTGCTCCACCGCTAGGATGAATTCTTCTGGGCCGGTAGCTATGGAAACATGTCCATTGATTCCATAAGGTTGTACCACATCCCTGATCGGGGTAGAGACTACACGCTTTCCTGCCGCAAGATATTCAGGAGTTTTGGTAGGGCTAATGAAGCGAGTGGAGTTATTGATTGCAAAGGGAATCATGGCCACATCCCATCCGTAAAGGTATGCGGGAAGTTCCTGATAGGACTTCTGACCCAAGTAATGAATGTTGGTGTTGTTAGGAAGGCTGTCCCATGAAACCTTGACAACGGGACCAAGAAGAATAAACTGCCATTGCGGCCTCTGATTCGCAATTTCCCGGATGAGGTCTCTGTCGAATCGCTCATCTATCACGCCGAAAAAGCCTAGCTTTAATCCTTTAATGGACGCTTGGTCAGCAGGTTCTGTAAGGGTATTTCTAGCTTGGAGAAAATGAGCTTTATCGATACTACTTGGAAAAACATGAATATTGTTGTGTTGATCCTTCTTCGCCTCATGAAGCGAGTGCCCTCCGGTAAATACAATATCGGCGGTTTTCAACAAGACCTTTTCCATCTCCAGGAGTTCCGGAGGAGCAAAGTCGAAAGCTGAAAGTTCGTCCATACAGTCAAATACTGTGAGTACTGGGGAGTGGTTGTCGGAAAATTTTAGTGCCATTGGAGTATAATACCAAAAAATCCACTCAGAAATATCCTGAGTCTTTAAAAATTCGGTCAGTAAACGGCGCATGCTTGTTATATTCTCTTCAGCGCTTTGATGTGGCCTCAGATAAGGCGTAATAATGGTGAGGTTTTCTGTTCTTTGATCAACAGAAAAATGTTCGTCGTCACAAGCTTCATATAGGGGCTCTTCTATCATAAAAACATTAGAATCCTTGGCAAATCTGCTCATCAGGTGCTGTGGCCTTTGAAAAACGAAATCCCATCTAAGATGAGAGAAGCATAAAATATTCGGTGGGAACATGGTTTCCTTTAATTTCATAGTTAGGGGTTTAAATTGGATTATCTATTTTTTCTCTGAAAAATGGACTTTTGCGGCCTTTAGTGCAGAAGCGATGACCTGATGCATATCGTAATACTGATAGGTCGCGAGCCTTCCTCCAAATATAACGTGGTTTTCCAGGTTTGAAAGTGCTCTGTACTTTTCAAAAATTCTAGTATTGCGCTCATCGTTGATTGGGTAATAGGCTTCTTTCTCTGCCGTCCATTCATCGGGAAATTCCCTTGTTATCACTGTTTTTTCCTGGGTGCCAAACTCAAAGTGCTTATGTTCAATTATTCTGGTGTAGGGGATCTCTCGGTCTGTATAATTGATCACTGCATTACCTTGATAGTTTTCTGTTTGAACTGTCTCATGCTCAAACCTTAGGCTGCGGTACTCCAGTTGTCCAAATTTATAGTTATAATATTGATCGATATGGCCGGTAAAGACCACGTATTCAGTCATTTCATGCCATTTGGAACGATCGTCAAAGTAGTCCGTATTCAGCATGACTTTACTGCCTTTCAGAAGTCCTTCGGTTAGTTTATTATATCCGCCAATTGGAATACCCTGATATTTATCATTGAAGTAATTGTTATCATAGGTAAACCGCAAAGGAAGCCTTTTAATAATAAAGGGGGGAAGTTCTGTGGCTGATCTTCCCCACTGCTTCTCCGTATAACCTTTGATCAGTTTCTCATAAATATCCTTTCCTACTAGCGATAAGGCTTGTTGTTCAAGGTTTGCCGGCTTTTTGAACATGTATAGCCCAGTTTCACAAACCAGTTTGTCTTTAGCTTCCTGCGGCGTTTTTACTCCCCAAAGCTGGTAGAAGGTATTCATGTTAAAAGGAAGATTGTAGCGTTTATCTTGATATTCTGCGATGGGGCTATTTGTATAGCGATTAAATTCAACAAAAGAATTAACAAAATCCCATACTGCCTTGTCATTGGTATGGAAGATGTGCGCGCCGTAGCGATGAACGTTTATACCCTCAAGATTCTCGCAGTATACATTTCCGCCTGCATGATTTCTCTTATCGATCAAAACGCACTTTTTTCCACGCAGTGTCGCCTCATGTGCAAAAACGCATCCAAATAAACCGCTTCCGACAATCAGATAGTCATATTCAGGCATGGGCGAGGGCATTAAATAAAATTAAAGCAAAGGTTGACATAAGTGTATTCATTTTTTTAATTGATTTACGGGTATGCGATTCTTCCGTTATCGTATACGTATAGGATCAATAGCATTTTCGCCTTATCCAAGTCAGCCAACATTCTGTCAACCCTTTTGATAATGCTGTTCAATCTTTTCCCACTATGTACAACGAACTCCAGCTCATCGTTTATGGTTACTATCCTTGAGATATCGTCTGTAAAAGCAGGGCTTTCAAGGAAAGCGGCAAGCTCCATTAATTTTAATCACATCAATTTAATTGACAAATCGTAACAGGTTTGGCTTGTGGTGAAAACAGCAACCTCCCATGATTTTAGCAACAATTTGATAGTCTATTCTAATTGTAGAAGCCGGAGGCGATTTAATGTCTTTATGCCGCACGCCCAAGTTTTCACCCTCACTAGGATCATCGGCACGCAGTACGCTACTCATATATTGTGAGTTTAATAGGTGGTATTTTTTGCTCCTTCAAAATCACAGTTCCAATATGAAGCCTCTGGAAACCATAGATGTACAACTTGAGCTGAACCAAATAGTTTTATGGCTACTCAAAGTTAATTGAGGCTTATAGGATCGAAAACCATTCGCAACACTTTAACAGTCAATATAATAGACTATTTGAGGAAAAATAAAAACGGGTATTTATCTTCCCATCATAGGTACTAACCGATCAATCCAAGTAGTTTGCAAGATTCAGGATTTATCCAATTAACCTTTCTCGCAATCGATAACTGAAACCTAACTTACCGAAGAGTGTTAATCAATGTTTTCCCGATCCTAAATTATGGTCGATTAGAAAAGGTTCGATTTAACCTCTAGTTTTCAGATATCCATCTTTCTTTTAATGTTTTCCAAGGCTAGATTTTAGTCTAACACCATCTTTTTATATTTTAGTAGGCGAGAAAATGTTAAAAATTTGTTATTTAATTATAACCTTAATTGATTAAGACCGATTTTCTGCAGCATTGAACAAAGAGAGCAGGGGAATAATCTGTTCGACTGTATTCCCCGCTAGTGTACGAATAAGGAAGCCTTAGAGAAATCTGAGGCTTTTATTTTTTATTGCATCTGGTTCAATTTAAAATGTTAGGTTATTAATAATTGAACCTTGTGATTTGTCTACCGCAAACAGTGAGTTGGTAGAAGAAAAGTCAATCGATTTTGTCTGCCACAGATTTAAAGACTCGAATTGGTTTCTAAAATATAAAACAGGACATTTTTTATTCCTTAAATTTCGGTATTCAGTTCTACGACGTTTCTTTTGTGGCACTCAATTCCCTAATTAAATATTTTCTTACGCAGATTCAATTTTTATAACAGCAAAGCCCACTCCATCAGTCGCACTTTCCATTATCAATTCAAGGCCTTTGCGTTTTGAATCTGTTCGTTGACACAACGGTTTAATCTTTTCGAGCACAGGATACAGGGTCAATCTGTTCTCTGTTATTCTTCATCCTATAAGTAAAATACCGTTCTCTGACCTTTACTTTGAAGAGTAGCAATACTTGTCAGACTGAACTCAATTTTTCAGTAATTTTCCTAATGGTTGTTGCATCATGCCCATTACGCAGGAAGAGAACTTTTGCTGCGTCGAGGATTTTCATTCTCCAATCTTCTCTAGGTTTTCCTTTTTTTCTTGATGCCTATATCATATGCTAGATGGATAATCGTAGGAAATATTTTAGATTTCCAGAATTTTTTTCAATCAATGAGCATACTTCTGTCAAAAAAAGTTTAATTTTTTTATTGAATTAATTCCTGTTCCCAATATTTTTTTCTGAACAATAAACCCGGGAAATTGTTATCTTAACCGTATGCAGATTGAAACGGAAATCCTTGTAATCGGTGGCGGACTGGCCGGCTTGACGGCGGCGTTGCATTTACAACAATATGGATTTCATGTCACGCTAATTGAGAAAAAACCTTATCCACATCATAAAGTTTGCGGTGAGTACGTTTCCAATGAAGTACTACCGTATTTAAGCTGGCTTGGCATTTCTTTTGAAAGCCTGAAGCCGTCTTTGATAACCAGCTTACAATTTAGTTCTGCTTCAGGATCTTTCCTGAATGCTAGTTTGCCGCTCGGTGGATTTGGGCTAAGCAGGTACGCGATGGATGATTTCCTCTACCAAGAACTCTTAAAAAGAGGTGTGTCGGTGCTTTTTGATACAGTTAATCAGGTTCTATACAAGGATGATCTTTTCTATGTGGAGACTAATACAAATAAGCAATTCATTGCGAGCCAGGTTTTAGGAGCCTTTGGCAAAAGATCCTCACTTGATAAAACGCTTGGACGCGATTTTATGCAGAGTAATTCTCCTTATCTTGCCGTAAAGGCGCACTATGAGGGTGAGTTTCCGTCTAACCTGGTTGCCCTGCATAATTTCAGTGGAGGATATTGCGGGATTTCAAAAGTTGAGGACAGCAAGCTCAATATATGTTATCTCGCGAATTTTAACAGTTTCAAGCATTTTAAGAATATCGAAAACTATCAGCAGGAAGTGCTATATAAAAATAAGTTTCTTAAAACTGTTTTAGAGAATTCAAGAATGATTTTTGAAACGCCGCTAACTATAAGTCAGATCTGCTTTGAGCCAAAGGAACCAGTTTTTAATCACATTCTTATGATAGGTGATACTGCAGCTTTAATTCATCCGCTTTGTGGAAACGGCATGGCAATGGCCATACACAGTGCGAAAATTGCATCTGAACTTGTCATTAGATTTTCCCAAAGTAAAGGAATTTCCAGAATGGCGATTGAAAAGGAATATACAAAGCAGTGGAAAGGTCTTTTTCAAAGAAGACTCTTCGCAGGAAAAGTTTTGTCCGCTGTTTTCAGTAATCCCACTGTACAGAAATTAGCCTTAGGTACTTTAACTAAAATGCCTGGTCTGCTTTCAAGAACGATCAAAATGACGCATGGAAAACCACTATCAATTTCTCAATAAATGCCAATAGATACAAAATTTAGAAGTACAGCTTCAGAAATCATGGATGACTTCGCAATGGAGGGAGATATCTTAACGGATGCCTTGGATAAAATCGCGGCAATAAACAAACTCCTTGGGGGAAACAAAGTGACTTTGGAAGGCGTTAGAATGTTGATGCGGAAAAATAATGCTGCTAAGCTAAGCATTACTGACGTAGGTTGTGGTAACGGAGCAATGCTTAGAATGCTCGCGGATTATGCCCGTAAAAATCATTTGAACTTTGAATTGAAAGGAATAGATGCCAATAAATGCACCATCACACATGCCGTGCGCTGTTCTTTAAACTATCCGGAAATACAATATCAGTGCAGTGATATTTTTGATCAAAGCAAAGAAACTGAGCGATGCGATATCATGCTCTTCACTCTCACCCTGCATCATTTTTCCGACGGCCAAATAATAAATCTTTTGAACAACCTTATCAAGGGGGTTTCCGTAGGTATAGTTGTCAATGATCTGGAAAGAAGTGGTCTTGCATACCGGCTTTTTACCGCGTTGAGCTATGTGTTCAAGCTTAATGATATATCAAGGGAAGATGGTCTAGTGTCAATTCTACGTGGGTTTAAGAAGGCAGATCTAAAGCGCTACGAAAAAGCCTTAGACATTACTTCAAGTCATATAGGCTGGAGATGGGCTTTCAGGTATTTATGGGTTATTAAAACAAGATGAGCGTAAAAATTAAAACAATAAGCAGAGCTTTACCTGAGTTCTCAAGAACAACTTCTGAAATTCTGCCATTTTTGGATATTTGGTTAGCTGGACAAGACGACCGATTTATCAGAAAGGTTAAAAAGATATTTGAAGGTGCTGCGGTGGACAAAAGGTATTCAATTATGTCCCCCGAGGAAGTATTTTCTGACCTGACTTTTGAAAAGCGAAATGATATCTATGTTCGGGCGGCAATTAAGCTCGGCAGACAATGTCTTTCTTCTGCTCTGGAAAAGGCAGACTGGAAACCAGTCGATTTAGATTTTATCATTACCGTAAGTTGTACGGGGATTATGATTCCCTCATTGGATGCGTATCTAATCAATGCCCTTGGCTTAAGGCAAGATATTGTTAGGCTTCCAGTTACTGAAATGGGCTGCGCAGCAGGTGTGTCCGGGATGATTTATGCTAAAAATTTTTTAAAGGCAAATCCTGGAAAAAGAGCAGCTGTTATTGCTGTTGAATCCCCGACAGCAACATTTCAGCTAAATGACTTTTCAATGGCCAATATCGTCAGTGCGGCAATTTTTGGAGATGGGGCTGCATGTGTGCTGCTAAGCTCTCATGAATCTGATCAGGGACCGGAGATCCTTGCAGAGGAAATGTATCATTTTTACCACGCAGAAGATATGATGGGCTTTAAGCTTACCGATACTGGACTTCAGATGGTGCTTGATGTGGAGGTACCCGAAGCCATCGCCGAGCATTTTCCAGAAATAATTCATCCTTTTTTACTAAAAAACGGGTTGGAAATTTCGGATATAGACCATCTTATTTTTCATCCCGGAGGAAGAAAAATCATCCAGGTGGTAGAAGCACTATTTGGTCAGCTAGGCAAAAATATAGATCATACCAAAGAGGTGTTGAGACAATATGGTAATATGAGTAGTGCTACGGTACTTTACGTTTTGCAGCGCCATATGGAAACGAATCCCGCCTCTGGTGAAACGGGTTTGATGCTCAGCTTCGGCCCAGGCTTTTCTGCCCAAAGAATACTTTTGAAGTGGTAATATGACTAAAGCAGAAATTCTAAGCAAGCTTCCTTACGGGAAGGATTTTTTATTTGTCGGGGAACTGTTACATGTGGATGAAGATGGCGCAAAAGGTACCTATACCTATGATGAGAAGCTTTCCTTTTATAAGTCACATTTCAAGGATTTTTCGATTACTCCAGCAGTCATACTTACAGAAACCATGGCGCAGATTGGTGTGGTGTGTTTAGGGATTTTCCTGGTTGGAGAAACCTTGATGAAAAAAGGTTTTGGAATCGCGATGACCTCCAGTGAAATTGATTTTTTAAAACCTGTCTATCCTGGAGAACAAGTTTTTGTTAGAAGTGAGAAGATTTATTTCAGGTTTAACAAATTATCCTGCAAAGTGGTTATGAAAAATTCAGCAGGGGAAACGGTTTGTAAAGGTATAATATCGGGTATGTTAACAACGAATTCAAATGAATGAAAATAGGGTTGTAATTACTGGCTTAGGTGTATGTGCACCAAATGGAACAACTGTTGAGGAATTTCTTCATGCCATAAAAAATGGGCTATCTGGAATAAGCCATCAGCTAGAACTTGAAAGACTGGGTTTTTCTTGTCAGATAGCAGGCAAACCTACTCTTGATGAAGCGCGGATAGCTCAATATTTTACCCCTCTTGAAATAAGAAGCTTAGCGAGTTCTGGAATTGTTTATGGAGTTATTGCAGGGCTTGACGCTTGGCGGAATGCAGGCCTTGAAATATCCGCCGCGGCTGATCCTGACTGGGATAGTGGAACTTTTTTTGGAACTGGAACTTCTGGGATTGATAAGTTCAGATGGGCAATTAACAAAATAGATGAACTTGATATAAGAAAGCTAGGAAGCAGTGTTGTAGCGCAAACAATGGCCAGTGGTGTCAGTGCTTTCATCAGTGGCAAGCTTGGATTAGGCAACCAGGTCAGCACAAATTCTGCAGCCTGTGCAACAGGTACAGAGAGTATCTTGATGGCTTACGAGCACATTAAATCTGGAAAAGCGAGGAGAATGCTTGCAGGGAGTACAAGTGATAGCGGGCCATACATTTGGGGGGGCTTTGATGCTATGAAAGTTTGTACCTTCAAACACAATAATTCACCTGAAAGTGGTAGCAGGCCAATGAGCGCCACTGCAAGTGGGTTTGTTCCTGGCAGCGGGGCAGGTGCAATCGTATTGGAGTCTCTCGAAAGTGCGCAGTCCAGGAATGCCAGTATTTATGCTGAGGTAATCGGTGGTCATATTAACTCGGGTGGTCAGCGTGGCGGGGGGACAATGACCGCTCCTAACCCAGGGGCTGTTCAGCGTTGTATCGTAAAAGCGATTGAGAATGCCAGAATTAATCCTGAGGATATCGATGTTATTAACGGGCATTTGACTGCAACAAGCAAAGACGCACTAGAAATTGAAAACTGGAAGCATGCACTTGGCTCCTCCAAAGAAAATTTTCCATATATAAATTCGTTAAAAGGAATGATTGGTCATTGTATTAGCGCTTCAGGGAGCATCGAATGCGTTGCATCCGTGCTGCAGTTATACGAACAATTTATCTTCCCAAACATAAACTGCGAGGATTTGAATTTGGAAATTTCCTCACTGATAGATGAGCGTAGGGTTCCTCGCAAACTTTTAAAAAGAAGTTTTAATATTTTGGCCAAAGCGAGTTTTGGGTTTGGAGATGTGAATGCCTGTTTAATTTTAAAAAATTACCGCAATGGATAAAAAAGAAATAATTGCTGAACTTAGGGAAATTGTTTCCCTTTATAGCGAAAACCAGGATTCATTGGAAAACATAAATGAACAGACTGATTTCATTACCGACTTGAAAATAAATTCAGCTAATCTTGTGGATATCGTACTTGATATCGAAGAAAAGTTCAATATCTCAATCGACAATGATTCGATGGCGAGAATGCTAAATATTAAAGCTACAGTTGAGGTCATTGAAACTAAACTTGCTGAAAATGCTGGGTAATGATGTTATAGATCTAAGACTTGCCAAAACGCAAAGCAACTGGAAACGGTCAAACTATTTGTCAAAGGTTTTTTCTTTAAATGAGCAGGATATAATTTATAATTCAGACAATGCGGACCTGATGGTCTGGCTGATGTGGAGCATGAAAGAGGCAGTCTATAAGATTGTAAACCGGCAAACGGGAATTCGTGTTTATGATCCAAAGGCATTCATTTGCGGATTCGATCTGAATGGTTCGCAGGCAAAGGGTTCTGTCGACTATTTTGGTGAAAAATTTTTAACCAGTAGCGAGGTTGCTCAAAACTACGTTCATACGCTGAGTTTTAAGACTTATGCCAGCTATGAAAAGTGCAGGATAATTCACGCAAAAAACTGTACCGATTACGTAACTCTTTTTAACCGTGATCATAACGATTTATTTCTGCAAAGAGATGAATCGGGACTGCCTGAAATCTTTAGGAAACAGGCGATGACACATCATATCACCACAATAAGCCATCATGGAAACTTTCTATTTATTGCTTACCTGTTATAGTGAGCAATTTTGGACCAGCTTAAATGGGAAATTGTAAAATTTATGTATTCCTATTTGATGCTCTCGTTGGTTAGAAATTCGGGTGGCCAGTTTTGCACGGAATCACAATATTATTTTTTCAATACTTCGTCAATTCAATTGAATATTCTAATTTCATAGTACCTCTTAGGTTTTAATATCACACAACTTCCAGCCAAGAACAATATTCATGCTCGAACTATAAGTTGGATTAAGCTTATATTCGAAATGTGATGCGATTAAAATTCGAAAAGAGAGGGTAAAAGGGTGTAAAACAAAAAGCCATCATTTCTGATGGCTTTAGTTTCGATTTTTTTTGAAGTACTCGGGGCGGGAATCGAACCCGCACGCCTTTGAAAGCACAGGATTTTAAGTCCTGCGTGTCTACCAGTTCCACCACCCGAGCATTAGCCTGTTCCGAAATCCTTCGGTAGGTTAATTTTTAATAAATGCTTTCTGGTAGGAAAACATTTAGAGCGAAAGACGAGATTCGAACTCGCGACCCCGACCTTGGCAAGGTCGTGCTCTACCAACTGAGCTACTTTCGCAAATTAATACATTGCTGTATTCCTTTGGGGTTGCAAATATAGGGATATAATTTTCAGTACCAAAAATAATTGAAAATAATTTTCAATTCTAATATAGATATCGCGAATGCTAAAAGTCAAACTAATATTTGTACCTGCTTTCGGATTATTTTAGTGTACTTGAAAGTTGATATCAATCGCATCATTAAAAAATTTTAACAGACAAATAATTAAATGTTTTGGGAAACGACTTGCATACGAATAGAATATTTGGTTAAGTGTAAACAAGACCTAAGATTCTTTGCAAAAGCATTTAGAATGCTTTTAAAATGGGTTTATTTTCAAATAAATTCTCAATTATAAATAGCATCTAAATTAATAATTATATATTTGCAGCCTTGAAAGGCAACGCTTTAATTTAATATTAGGCATTGACTTTCATATTTAGTACAGCCATAGGAATAAGGCTTTTTTAATTTTAAAGACAACCTAAACAACTTGAATGCTTAATTTAGTTCTCTTTGGCCCTCCAGGGGCGGGTAAAGGCACCCAATCTGAAAAACTGATTGCAAAATATCAGTTGGTACACGTTTCAACAGGCGATCTATTTAGAGCACACGTTAAAGGAGAAACAGAATTAGGAAAAAAAGTTAGTCAATTGTTAGCTGATGGAGAATTGGTGCCAGATGCGATTACAATTGCCATGCTTGAAGAAGAAGTAGATAAAAACCCTGATGCAAAAGGATTTGTATTTGATGGTTTTCCTCGAACGGTTCCGCAAGCAAAGGAGCTTGATTTATTTTTAGAGCGTAAGGACAGTAAAATCGCTGGTGTTATTGCTTTAGATGTTGATCAGGATGAATTAACAAAACGCATAGCTGAACGTCATAAAATTAGTGGCCGTCCAGATGATGATGCAGAAAAGTTAAAAAAACGCATTTCAGAATACTTCGATAAAACTATCCATGTATTACCTTATTACGAGGAGCAGGGGAAATTGAAGAAAGTAAACGGAATTGGTGAAATAGATAGAGTTTATAATGATCTTTGCGCTGTAATAGATCAGTTTTAAATAATCAATTTTTTTAAATATAGCATCCGCAAAAAAGGCATTAGTTGTTTTTTGCGGATGTTTGTTTTTTAGCGATTTTTGTAATCTAAAATCGTTAATAGTAAATACAATAAGAATTCATCGTCGATTTTTTTTAATCTAAATCGTCAATCTAAAAATCGTAAATAATATGTCACAGGGTTCGAATTTCGTAGATTATGTAAAAATTTGTTGCCGTTCTGGTAAGGGCGGGGCAGGTTCTGCACATTTGCATCGTGATATTTTAACATCTATGGGTGGGCCTGATGGTGGTGATGGCGGTCGTGGTGGCCACATTATCGTTAAAGGTAGTAGCAACATTTGGACATTATTACACCTTAAATACCGTAAGCATATTATTGCTGAAGATGGTTTGGCGGGAGGAAGTTCACACAAATTTGGCCGACAAGGTAAAGACGAAATTTTAGAAGTTCCGTTGGGAACTATTGCTAAAGATGCTGAAACTGGAGAAGTTCTTTTCGAAATTACAAAAGATGGCGAAACTAAGATTTTAACGGCTGGTGGCCGTGGTGGTTTGGGTAATGCACACTTTAAAAACTCTGTTCAGCAAACACCACGTTTTGCACAACCTGGCGAACAAGGACAAGAAGTTTGGAACGTTCTGGAACTTAAAGTTTTGGCTGATGTAGGTTTGGTTGGTTTCCCGAATGCAGGTAAATCTACCTTGCTTTCAGTAGTTTCGGCTGCTAAACCAGAAATTGCCGATTATCCTTTTACCACAATTGTTCCTAATTTGGGTATAGTAAGTTATCGTGGTGGTAAGTCGTTCGTAATGGCCGATATTCCAGGCATAATCGAAGGTGCTTCTAAAGGAAAAGGTTTAGGTTATCGTTTCTTACGCCACATTGAACGTAATTCTGTATTGTTATTTATGGTTCCTGCAGATACGAGCCGCTCGATAAAAGAAGAGTATGAAATCCTTAAAAAGGAATTAGAATCTTACAATCCCGAATTAATGCAAAAACCACATGTTTTAGCTATTACCAAATCGGATATGTTAGATGAAGAATTAATGGCAGAAATGAAACAGGATTTGCCAAGTGTGCCATCAATATTTATATCATCGGTTGCCGAAAAGAATATTTTAGAGTTGAAGGATATGCTTTGGAAAGCAATTGATTCTTAAGTTGAAAGGTGAAAAATTGGGCAAGTAAGAAGCCGTTTAGCGGAATTTGCTTGCACAGTTAAACATTTTATTCAATTATTAAGATCTTATTCCATCTACAACATAACCTACCCATTCTTTTAAAATATACTGCCAGTAGCCTAAAGAACCAGCATCTGGTAAGTAATAATCAGATATATCGTAGTTTTTTTTGCCAATATAGTCTGTTGGGTAGTAATCCAGTTTTCTTTTAAAAGCTTTGTCAAATATCACTCTAGAACGGGGAATATGCCATGCACTGGTAACGACTAACATAGAAGCTTCGGGCTGCTTTTTGTTTACTAGCTCTGCACTATATTTTGCATTTTCTATCGTGTTTTTACTCCTGTTTTCAATTAGAATTAATGAATCTGGAATACCTAAACTTTTCAAATAAGTTAAAGTTAAGTCAGCCTCTATTAACTCTTTTCCGATAAGTTTACCTGAACCGCCACTAACTAAGATCTTCTTAATAGTGCCACTTTTTAATAAGTTAATGGTTTGAATAAGCCTATCCCCACGCTCATTTACAGCCAACTTACCACCTTGTGTTGATTTTGAAAAACCCCCCAATAAAATACCAATGTCGTATTTCTTATTGGTGGGATAAGAAGCTTCATAAAAATTGTAAGCTTTACCAACCAAAAAGCGATTTGAAAAAATAAATAGCAATGATATCGCGAGTATTAGTAATTTCTTTCTTCGCTCATGCTTTTTAGAAAAAACAGCAAATAAAAGTATTACTAAAACCCAGATTACAGGCTGGAGGATAAAAATTAAGATCTTGGAGATAATGAACGTCATTCAGCTTAAATAAAGCTCAAATGTATGTCAAAATCCGCTAATTGTCAATTATCCTTGTCCTTCTTGCACTTGCCCACTTTCGTGCGCATGTTCTAAAATATCTTGCACATCAGATTTACGTTTCTTTTGTACTTTATGCTTAAAATGAGGCACTTCATGCTCTACAATATCTTCTTCAATGGCCTCAACGCCAAATACTTTTTCTTTTAACAGGTTATATTTATCCTGAAAACCATAACGAAGATTTCTTGCTCCACCAGCAATTTTTCCACGAGTTCCAGCGCCACTATCTGGTGCAAATAATACACTAATAACCGCTCCAGCCGCTAAGCCTGCAACTAAAGCAATGGCAATTTGTGCGTTATTATGAGATTTGTGCGCTAAGTATTTTCCAATTAACTTTCTGTATTTCATAGCAATATATTTTAAAAAGAACAAATGCCATTTAATAATGTTTCGTTATTTTTAAATGAATGACAATTTCATAATCTTTAAAGGATTTTTTGCTGAAGCGCAAATGCAGTACAACGAATAAAATCAATCCTGTTTCATCAGTTGCAGATGCTTCATGCCTCCGCATTACATCATATTTACGGTTACTGCACCAAAAAGTATTTGCACTTTAATCGGGGCTAAAAGGTAAAGGCAGATTTTTATTTTGACGGTTTACCTGATGCTTAACCCATTGTTTATAAACCTGATTTTATTGGGAAGCCTGCAAGCTAGGTACGAGTGCGGACTTGTAATGGTAAGCTGGACTGCAAACCGCTAAATAAACAGAACCTTTCGTTTTCAATAAATTATTATATTAATGTTTAAAATAAAACCAATATTTGATTTCAAATTTTAATATACAATGGTAAAAGCAACGATAAATAAAGAACATTATGCTTGTTCGGTTACAAATGGCGCTCATGAAGTTATAGTAGATGAGCCTATTGAATTAGGTGGAACGCATAAAGGTTTTGCGCCAAAAGGCTTGCTTATGGCTTCGCTTGCATCTTGTGTGGCCATTACGCTGCGCATGTATGTGGATAGAAAGGGTTGGGCGGTTGATAAAATTGAAGTGGAGGTAAATATGGACATCGAAAATGCGCAAAACATTTTCCTCGAAGAGATTACTTGTACAGGCGATTTAACCGAAGAGCAAAAACAAAGACTGGAAGATATTGCGACGAAATGCCCAGTGAGTAAAATTCTTACGGCAGGTAACGAGATTCGGTCGAAAGTGTTATAGTAAAATGGTGCAAAACTCGTTTACCTTTTCCTAAAAAGCTTTAATATCTTTGTAACTCTTCAACTTTGTGAAGTAAAAAATTATTTATGGCAACCGAAATTAAATGCCCAAACTGTGCTCATGTTTTTCCGATGGAAGAAGCAATGGCCGAAGATTATAAGAAAGAGCTGAGAGAGAAAGCGGCGGCTTATGCCAGACAAAAAGATGAAGAATATCAACGTAAACTTCAGGTTTTTGAGGCAGATAAACAGCAACAACAAAAAGTTTTCGACGCTAAATTGGTGGAAGAAAAGAATAAACTAAAAGGCGATTTGGAAGAAAACCTGCGTAAAAGTATCGCCTCGGATTTTGAAACCAAATTGCAAATGTTGGAAGGTAATGCAAAAGACAACGAAGAGAAATTAAAACTTGCCCGCGAGAAGGAATTGGAATTTTTGCGTCGTGAGCAAGGTTTGAAGCTGAAAGAGGAAGAGATGGAATTGGCTTTCCAACGTAAAATGCAAGAGCAACGCAACGAGTTGGTGGAGCAAATTCGTAAACAAGAAGCCGAGAAAAATAGCATTAAAGACACCGAGCATCAGTTGCGTTTAAGGGAACTTGAAAAACAACTCGACGACCAGAAAAAACTGGCTGAAGAAATGAAACGCAAAGCAGAGCAAGGCAGTATGCAATTGCAGGGCGAAGTACAGGAGTTGATTTTGGAGGAATTACTGCGTAGTAATTTCCCATTCGATTTAATAGAAGAGGTTGGGAAAGGTGTTCGCGGAGCCGATTGTGTACAAGTTGTGCGTAACCAATTCGGACAGGAGTGTGGCAAAATTATTTATGAAAGTAAGCGCACCAAAGATTTCGGTGGCGATTGGATTGAAAAGCTGAAAAAGGATATGCGTAGTATGGGCGTTGATGTTGCGGTAATCGTAAGTCAATGTTACCCGAAAGGAATGGATTGTTTCGGTCAAAAGGATGGTGTTTGGATTTGCTCTTTCGAAGAAGTGAATGCAGTTGCTTATGTATTGAGAGACGGAATTTTGCGTTTATCTACAGCAATGAAATCTCAAGAAAATCGTGGCGATAAAATGCACATGCTTTACGATTACTTAACAGGAGTAGAATTTTCTGAGCAATGGAAAGCTATTCGCGAGGGTTTTATGAGTATGAAATTATCCATCCAACGCGAACGTGATGCAATGGAGCGTTTGTGGAAAGCCCGCGAAAAACAGCTGGAAAAAGTTTTGTTAAACGCAACACATATTCGTGGCTCGATTGAGGGTATTGCAGGTAGCGATAGTATTCAGTTAAGTTTGACTGATGATGAGGATGATACGTTGTTATTGGATTAACTGGATAAGTATGTTGTGCTTAACGGAGTGAAGATCGCGTAATAGCTGCGAAGTAAATCTGATGAAATAAAAGGCTGGCTTTTAGATATTTAGTTAATCAAAAAAGTGGGTTAATTTTATGCAAGGCTTTTAGGTTAGGTATTCTCCACTGCGTTCAGAATGACAACAAATTAATATAAAATAGTTGCTGGACTAAATTCGGTATGGCGATAAATGAAACAGAATTATAAAATAAATTATATAAAGTGAATAAAAACCTAAACAACAAACCCTTTAACCTCTCAAAATTTATGGCATTAATTTGCCTTTTGCTATTTTTCGGGAACGTTTCCGCTCAGGAATTAAAATCGCCTGATGCAAATTTGGTTGCAAATTTTTCTTTAGCAGATGGTGGTGTACCAACTTATAGCTTAAAGTACAAGGGCAAGGATGTTATTAAAACGAGTAAGCTTGGTTTGGAGCTTAAGGATGGTAAAAACTTAACCAATGGTTTTACAATAAGCGATGCCAAAACCAGCACATTTAACGAAACCTGGAAACCTGTTTGGGGCGAGGTAAAGCAAATTGTAAATCATTACAATGAGTTGGCTGTTACTTTAACGCAAAAGGAAACCAATCGTTTCATTATTGTTCGTTTGCGTTTATTTAACGATGGTTTGGGTTTCAGATATGAATTTCCAGAACAGAAAAATCTTGATTATTTCGTAATTAAAGAAGAAAAAACACAATTCGCGTTAGCTGGCGACCATAAAGCTTTTTGGTTACCTGGCGATTATGATACGCAGGAATATAGCACCGTAACTTCTAACTTATCAGAAGTTCGTGGTAAAATGAAAGATGCGGTTACACCAAATGCATCGCAAACTACATTTTCGCCAACGGGTTTACAAACGCCTTTAATGATGAAAAGTAAAGATGGTTTGTATATCAATATCCACGAGGCAGCATTAATTAACTATTCTTTAATGTCGTTAAATTTGGATGATAAAAACATGGTTTTAGAATCGTGGTTAACGCCAGATGCGGTAGGAGATAAAGGTTATATGCAAGCGCCTTGTTTAACGCCTTGGAGAACAATTATTGTAAGTGATAAGGCAGGCGATATTTTAACCTCGAAATTAACATACAACTTAAACGAACCTACAAAATTTAAGGATGTATCGTGGATTAAGCCGACGAAATATGTTGGCGTTTGGTGGGAAATGATTACAGGCAAAAGCACCTGGGCTTATAACGATTTAACCAGTGTTCAATTGGGTATAACCGATTATTCGAAAACTAAACCTAATGGAAAACATGCCGCAAATACTGCTCATGTAAAAGAATATATAGATTTTGCTGCTAAAAATGGTTTAGATGCTGTTTTAGTTGAAGGTTGGAATGAAGGTTGGGAAGATTGGTTTGGTAAGACGAAAGATTATGTTTTCGATTTTGTAACACCATATCCTGATTTTGATGTGAAAGAATTACATCGCTATGCGGCAAGCAAAAACATTAAAATGATTATGCACCACGAAACTTCTTCATCGGTTCGTAATTATGAAAGACACTTAGATACCGCTTACAAATTTATGAAAGCAAACGGTTACGATGCTGTGAAAAGTGGTTACGTGGGCAATATGATTCCTCGTGGCGAACATCATTATGGTCAATGGTTAAACAATCATTATTTGTATGCGATTGAAAAAGCTGCAGAATATAAAATTATGGTTAACGCCCATGAGGCGGTTCGCCCTACTGGTTTGGCCCGTACTTATCCTAACTTAATTGGAAACGAATCGGCCCGTGGAACAGAATACGAAGCTTTTGGTGGTAATAATGCCGACCATACGACCATTTTACCTTTCACGCGTTTAATTGGCGGTCCGATGGATTATACGCCAGGTATTTTCGAAACCAAAGTAAGTGCATATAATCCAGAAAATAATTCATTCGTACATACTACAATTGCCCGTCAGTTGGCGCTATATGTTACCATGTATAGTCCATTGCAAATGGCTGCCGATTTACCAGAAACCTATAATAAATATATGGATGCCTTCCAATTTATTAAAGATGTAGCGGTCGATTGGGATGATACTAAAGTTTTAGAAGCAGAACCTGGCGATTACATCACTTTTGCCCGTAAAGCAAAAGGCAAAAACGATTGGTTTGTTGGTAGAACGAATGATGAGGTTGCCCGTACTTCGAAGATTGATTTTAGCTTTTTAGATGCTGGTAAAAAATATACAGCAACCATTTATGCTGACGCAAAGGATGCGCATTACGAAACGAATCCAAAAGCTTATACCATTCGTAAAATGGAAGTAACCAATAAAACGAAATTAACATTGAATTGTGCTCCAGGTGGTGGTTATGCAATAAGTATAATGGCGAAATAAGTTTACTGATTTAAACGCAAAGAGCCTAAAGTTCTTCGCGAAACTTATAAGTTTATTTCAAGTCGTTCCTAATGGGACGACTTTTTTGTTTTAATGATGATTTTTAAAAAAAATGCTCCCAAAGATTTCGCTGATTTCAGCCGATTTATGATTTCCTCTATGATTTATTATAGATGTTTCGTTATTGCGAAAGCACGAAGCAATCTTAAAACCAAAAAGTTTCAATAGCTACCGTGTTAGGATTGCTTCGTGACTCGCAATGACGTGCATGGTAGTAATAGTGGTAGAGTTTTATCTAAAAAATCCATCTTCGCTTTCTTTGCGTTTTCACTTTTTGTACTTTGCGGTTAATAATTCAAAGTTATAATCATGGCCAGAAAAAAAAATCACATCGAATTACAGTTTTTAAGCGAACCATCTGATGTAAATTATGGAGGAAAAGTGCATGGTGGAATGATGATGAAGTGGATTGATCAAGCTGCTTTTGCCTGCGCTTTACAATGGAGCGACTCTTATTGTGTAACGGTTTATGTGGGTGGAATTAGATTTTTTCATCCAGTTCACATCGGTCATTTGGTTAAAATGGAGGCTCGCATAATTTATACAGGAAAAACCAGTATGCATATTGCTGTCGATGCCTTTTCAAAGCCTGTTGGTCAGTCAGAATTTGTTAAAAATACCCACTGCATAATAGTTTTTGTAGCTGTTGATGAAAACGGACAGCCTAAAACAATTCCATCTTTCACTCCCAAAACAGAAAAAGAAAACGCGATGCATGGTTATGCGATAAAACTAATGGAACTTCGAAAAAGCATCGATAAAGAAATGGAACCTTACATCGTTTAAAATACAAATTCCAAGAGTTAATTAAGCCCTGCTGCTGTTGGGTCGAATTTACTAAAAAGAGTTATCCAGGTGAAAAATTCACCTTCAACTTAACAAAGTTAAATATTTAGTAAAAAAGAAGAGGTTATAAAAAGCAAAAGGCCCGGAAAAAATTCCTGGCCTTTTTGCTTATCATATATTTGGTTAGTTGATTCTTATTTTTTATTTCAACAATCTGCCTTCTCTCTAATTTCGAAACAAATGCAAACCTCAGTTAATAATGTGTTTTAACTATGTTTTGCAGTGTTTTTGTTTTGTGGTTATAAAGATAAGGGAAATTTTAAATTTGTCAAGCTTTTTTTAACTTTTTTTTTATTTCTTTTGCTACCACCTGTCCAGAGATGATTGCAGGCGGTACGCCAGGGCCTGGAACCGTTAATTGGCCTGTAAAAAAAATATTTTTTACTTTGCTTTTCATTTTAGGTTTCAAAAAAGCCGTCTGTTTCAACGTGTTAGCTAATCCATAGGCGTTTCCTTTAAAGGCATGGTAGTCTTCAATAAAATCATTCATAGCATAGCTTCTTTTAAACAAAATTGCATCGCTAATATCGTTACCTGTTAAATCTTTAAATCGGTTAATCAGCAAATTAAAGTATTCTTCTCTTTTGGTTTCGCTGTCTTTCAATCCAGGTGCAATCGGAATCAAAAAAAATAAATTTTCACAGCCCTCAGGCGCAACCTGTCGATCTGTAATCGAAGGACAACAAGCATAAAATAATGGTTTCGATGGCCATTTTGCTTCCGTATAAATTTCTTCGGCGTGCTCATCAAAGTTTTCGTCAAAAAATAAATTATGATGAAGGATATTAGCAAGCTTTTTATTTAAACCTATGTAGAACAAAAGGCAAGAAGGTGCCATTGTTCTTTTATCCCAATAATCTTCACTGTAGTTTCTATTATTTTGACTTAAAAGATGTTGTTCTATGTGATTATAATCGGCATTTCCGACAATAAAATTGGTTTTAAAAGTTCCCTTATTCGTTACAATTTCTTCGGCAATATGATTTCTTACTTCAATTTTTTGCACCTCTGTATTGAAATGAAAATTTACACCTTGTTCTTCGGCAATACTTTTCATGGCAGAAACAATTTTATGCATGCCACCAATTGGGTACCAGGTGCCTAAAACCAAGTCGGCATAGTTCATTAAACTATATAATGCTGGTGTGTTTTGTGGTGTGGCGCCTAAAAATAGAACTGGAAACTCTAAGAGTTTTCTAAGTTTATCATTCTTAAATAGGGTATGAACATGTTTGCGCATGTTGCCAAGCAGTTGTAATTTAATTCCACTAATGGCCAGCCTTGGGTCGAAATATTCCATAACGCTATGCGAAGGCTTAAAAACATATTCGTTCATGCCTACATCATATTTGTATTTAGCTTGAGCGAGAAAAAGTTCTAAATTTTTACTGCTGCCTGGTTCAAGAGTTTCGAATAAACTATTCAGAGCATCTAAAGTTGCTGGAACATCTAAAACATCATCTTTACCAAAGTATATCCTGTACGATGGGCTAAGTCGTTTAAGTTCATAGAAATCGGAAGTCGTTTTGCCAAAAAGCTTAAAATAGTTTTCAAAAACGTCTGGCATCCAATACCAACTTGGCCCCATATCAAAAATAAAACCGTCTTTTTCCCAAGTTCTGGCTCTTCCTCCTGCCATTTCATTTTTCTCGAGCACAGTAACCTCGAAACCATCCTTGGCTAACAAAGCGGCTGCAGCCAAACCAGCAAAACCAGCTCCAATTACAGTCACATCAGCTTTTTTATTCATTTTGTAAATAAAGCAATTTTAAAGGGTTTTGTTTGAATTTTTAATGGTGGTTTACAGCATTTTCGTTTAGTTGGATTTTTAGCTACCGAAAGGCGATTGATTATTTCTGTCCTTGTAGCACTATAATTATGTTTTATTAACTTTACCCAATCAATGAAATATAAAAGCCTAATTTTTTTTCTTCTAATTTTAATAAGTAGTGTTGTAAAAGCACAGCTTTCTACTAAAGAGATTTCGGTACTTAAAACCAATTTGGTTAAAGCAGTAGAAAGCTCGAAACTAACCGATTCGCTTTATAAAAAACTAATTAAGCTCCCAAATAAAACTGCACTAATAACCGCATATACGGGTACTTTGGAAGCGCTTAAAGCTAAGCACTCCTGGAATCCTTACAATAAAATTAAATATGTAAAGGTTTCGCTTAAAACCATGCAGAAAGCCATTAACATGGATAAAGAAAACATGGAAATTCGTTTTATGCGTTTTTCTATCGAGCATTTTACCCCATCGTTTTTAGGTTTTAGTAAAGATTTAACGGCCGATCGAAAAGAAATTGTTAAACATTATCAAAACAACAACTTTGGCCTCGCCGATGAAATTCTGACAAAAAATGTTGCCAAATTTATGATAGACAGTGAGCGTTGCACTGACGAAGAAGTTAAGATTTTTAAGAAATACATTTAAATGAATTATATTTATTTACTCATCAACATTGCCGTATTATTCTTTCCGTTGGTTTTATCTTTTGATAAAAAAGTGCATTTCTTTAGTAAATGGAGATTTGTTTTGCCCGCAATTTTAATTACAGGCTTGGTTTTTTTGGTATGGGATTTAATTTTTGTTAAACTAAATGTTTGGTCATTCAATCCCGACTATTTAATTGGAATAAGCTTTTTTGGTTTACCATTAGAAGAAATTTTATTTTTTCTAACCGTTCCATATGCTTGCATATTTATTTACGAATGCTTAAACGCTTATTTTCCATCAAATTATTTACAAAAATACAGTTTAGCACTTAGTCATTTAATATTGGGCATTTCTATCGCAGTTTTATTCTTCGGTTTTAACAGATGGTACACGCTTATAAACTTTGGTTTCTTGTTTTTAGTGCTGGTTTATGTAGAGTATGTAAATAAACTTAGATTTATGTATAAGTTTTATAGAGCATATTTGGTTTCGTTAATTCCGTTTTATATCGTTAATGGTTTTTTAACTGCAATTCCTGTGGTTATTTATAACAGTAAAGAAATTTTAGGCTTTAAAGTTGGTACAATTCCTTTTGAAGATCATTTTTATTTAATGAGTTTGCTGCTAATGAATATTTATTTGTACGAATTTTTTAAAAGTAAGACTGCTAAAAAAGCGTGAGCTTAATAAAATTAGAAAATGAGCGTTAGGTTATTTTGGCGCTTGCCGTCCTGACATTTGCTATAGCCTTCATAGCAAAAATTTGGGGCTGCCGCTATTGTCTGCTTTAAACACAAAGTTTGCGCCAGGCCAACCGTAAAAATAAATTCCATCAGTTGCCATTTAGGAGCGGTTGTAGCGCTACCCTGCTGTACCGAGGTATGAGTTTGCTAAGTGTAAAACGGGAAGTAACGTATTATTTTGCAGAACAATTGCGCTTCAAAATCAGATTAGAATATTAATTTAAATGGATTTACCAGTTTATACCAAACAACAACTCGCTTTACGAAACGGACAAGATAAACCGCAGATTTGGGTAGCCTACAAAGGTTTTATTTATGATATGACCGAAAGCCGCTTATGGCGAAATGGCAGGCACTATGAACATTGGGCGGGGCAAGATTTAACTGATGAATTGTCTGATGCACCACATACAGAGGCCGTTTTTGAAAAATTTGTGCCAATTGCCGTTTTAGCTTAAACGGTATTAAGTTTTGTTAAAGTAGATTGCTTCAGCTCTTTAAATTCTGATGGTCTTTTGCCAACCACTTTGTAGAACGTATTGCTAAAGGATGAAATACTGTTGTAACCAACTGCGTAAGCAATTTCGCTAATGGTTAAATCAGTTTCTAATAATTTCTCCATCGCTTTAATCATTCTCGCCAGTTTTAGGTATTGGAAAAAAGATGTTTCTAATGCCGATTGAAATAACCTAGATAAAGTCCGTTCGCTAAATCCCATAGTTTTGCTTACACTTTCCAGGCTTAATGCGTCGTTTGATAAATGATCTACAATATGTCTTAATGCTGGTCTTAATCTTTGGTTTTCGGTTGTTGGTAAAGCAATTGGCAAAGGATGCTCGCTTACAATTGGAAGAATGTTTTTTAGTGTACTTAAAAAATCGTATTCCTTCGTTTTGGGCTCGATGTTTCCATTCCATCTTTCCGAAAACAAGAACATCTCCAATAGCAAATTATTTACAGGGTAAATTCCAATTTGCTTGTAAAATGGGTTTTCTTCATCTGTTGTGGTATCGAAGTAAATATTACGAACAATTGCTGCATGATAGCGGTGTTGCAAATGATGTTCTACACCAGCGGGAATCCAAACGTAATGTCTTGCGGGTAAAAAGTACGATTTTTCCTTAGTGTACAAGAAAATGATTCCACCTTCTACGTAAGTGAGCTGGCCTTTTAAATGAGCATGATCTTGAAAACGGTCTTCGAACCGACTGTGCCAAACATACATAGTTTCTGGTTTTTCGTCGATTGCAAATAAAAGGTCTTCATTGCTAACTTTTATCATTTGGCTGGTTTGAATAAATATATGTCGGTTTAGATAAAACAAAGAAACAAATCTCTATCGAAATTTGCAGCATTAATTAATGAATATGAATTTTATAAGGTATAAAAGAAATTTATGGCTGTGGATGGCTTTTCTTTTATTAACGGTTTTTGCTCATGCGCAAGATATACAAAATGATAATTTAACCATTAATCGGGTTTGGGCGCTTGTTGATAGTAATAGCAAAAAACTTGAAATGCAAAATATTAACATCGCCGCAAATGAGGCACACTTAAAGGTGAGCAAGGCGGAACGGTTACCAGAAATTTCTGCTGGCGGAACTTACGCATACGTTTTTCCATTGCCCATTTACGAAAATGGTTTGTTTCATACGCCATCTCAATTTCCAGTAGTATCCACTTATTATAAAGCTGGAGCAGACGCCTATTTAAATATTTATAACGGTGGTAAAACCAATACCGAAATAGCGGCATCGAAAGTAGAATATGAATTAAGTAATGTGCTAAGAAACCAAAGCAGACAAGAAATTCATTACACAGCCGCGGTTTATTTTTACGATGTTTTTCGAAATATTTCTTACAAACGATTGCTGGAACAAGATATTAGAGATCGGGAGAAACAGCTAGCGGAAATTAATCAGCTCTACAAAAACGGAGCGGTTTTAAAAAGTGATGTTTTGAGGCTAGAGTTGCGTTTATCGAAACAGAAAATGCTGTTAACTGAAATTGAAAACAGTATAAAAATTGCTTCTCAAAAACTAAATATCTTAACTGGTGGAAAAGACGACGAACTCGTAAATCCTCAAATCTCAGAATATGAAACCGATGCTATTGCATTGAAAGAAATTGATAGTTATTTCGACTCAGCCAAGGGATCTTCTTATAAACTCCAAATTTCGGAAAAGGAGCACGAGCTGGCTAGGTTAAAGTTGAAAAACGTGAAGTCGAATATTCTGCCCACGTTGGGCTTTTTTGGTGAGTATGCTTTTGCTTATCCTCAAATTCAGTTTTATCCTTATACACTTTCTTTATATAGTAACGGGATGGTTGGTTTGAAGTTGAAAATTCCAATTTCAAGCTGGTACACCAATCAACATAAAGTTAAAGAAGCGCAAATTAGATTACAACAACAAGAGGTGGAAGATGAGGAAGTAAAAGATAACATTCGCCAAGAAGTTCAGGAGAACTACATTAGATATAGAGAATCGGTACAACGGATTAATCTGGCTGAAGAAAATATTAAACAAGCTTCAGAAAGTTATCGTATTGTTCAAAATACTTACTTCAATCAATTGTCGCTTCTAACCGATCTACTCGATGCAGAAACGCAATTACTTCAGTCTAAATTTGAGCTGACCACAGCTAAGGTAAATGCTAAAATGCAGTATTATCAATTACAAAAAGCCATAGGAAATTTATAAAAATGAGCACACATATACAAAGTAAATCTGATAAAATTATCAGTAAAGTAACAACCGTAATTGCTGTAGTCGTACTCGTTGTTTTGTTAATTTGGGCAGGTAAAACATTGTTCGGTTACTTGAAATATGAAGAAACAAACGACGCACAGATAGACGAATATATTAATCCAGTTGCGGCAAGAGTAAGCGGTTACATTAAAGAAGTTAGGTTTGAAGAAAATCAGGAAGTAAGAAAGGGTGATACACTTGTTCTAATTGATGATGACGATTATACTGTGCAACAAGATGAAGCATCTGCATCATTATTGAATGCTAAAGCGCAAATTTCTGTTCAGCAAAGTAATGTAAGAACGGCTCAAAGTGTAGCTTCGGTTGCAAATGTAAAAATTGTTGCCGCCAAAGCAAAGCTTTGGAAAGCACTAACCGAGTATAAGCGTTATAAAAAACTATTTGATGCAGAATCGGCAACTAGGCAACAGTTAGAAACTATTGAAAGCGTGTGGCAGGTAGCGGAAGCAGAATACCAAGCAGCGAAAGAAGATTACGTTACAGCAATTTCTAAAACTAACGATATTAAGGCACAAAGTCATGTGCTTTTATCTGAAATAAAAAGGAGGGAAGCTGTGGTGAAAAGGAATACCTTAAATACATCGTATACGGTTATTGTAGCACCTTACAATGGGAAAATGGGCAGAAGAACGATACAAGCAGGCCAATTGGTTCAAAATGGACAAACCTTAGCGTATTTAGTTGATAGGAGTGCAGGGAAATGGGTTGTGGCAAATTTTAAAGAAACACAAATTGCTAAAATGCATGTTGGCGAAACAGTAAATGTTGAGGTAGATGCATTTCCGAATCAAATTTTTGCAGGTAAAATCGAATCACTTTCAGGAGCTACAGGTTCAAGATTTTCGTTATTACCTCCAGATAATTCTACTGGGAATTTTGTAAAAATTGCTCAGCGAATACCAGTTCGTATTCTTTTAAACAAGAATGATAAAGATTTAGATTTGTTAACTGCAGGCATGAGCGTAAGTGTTAAGGTTAAAAGAGAAGGTCAGAATGATTAATAGTTTATCCATATTTAAAGTTAAAGTACCCGAATGGTTAATTGTTACCAGTATTTTTATGGTATTATTGTCATCTGTTTTACTTTTTGCTTTGTCTACAGCCGACGGAACTGCCGCCGCAGGGTATTACGGAGCAGAACCTGCAGACATTCAATTTTCTATGCTGATGTTTTACGCTGCTGTTGCAAGTTTTGCTGTTGTAGAACGAAGATTTTTCTCACGAGTAGTAACTAAAGATTACCTATTAATCTGTATAATTCTCGAAATTATAACAGCATACTGGTGCTTCAAAACCCGCGATATGTGGTTGATTTTCGCTCTCCGCTTTTTACAAGGGATTGTGAATTGCGGTTTAACAAGTATTTCTCTTAATTTATTGTTTAGTAGGTTAAAATCAGAACATGCTAAAGAAACAGGCTACACTATATTTTATGGAATGATACTTTGCGTATCGCCTGTAACTGCACTTTTTTCAGCTCCATTAGTAGAGAATTATGAATACAATGTTGTTTATAAAGCCATTATATTTTGTTTCTTACCAAGTGCCGTTTTACTTTTTACAATAATGAAACGTAGCCATGTCATGCGCAAAACGCCACTTTATAAAATAGATTGGATGAGTTTTGTCCTTTTTTCTACCATGTTAGTCCTTATCGCTTATGTATTAATTTATGGGCAGCAGAAAGATTGGATGGATAATTCAAGTATTCTTTATTCAATCTCGTCTATAGTATTTTTATCTATAGTCTCGATACTTAGACAACTTACTTTAAAAAGACCTGCGGTTAATCTATCCGTTTTTAAATACCGAAATTTTATCATTGGAATTGTATTTCTGGTTGTTTTATACATTATTCGTGGCGCTTTTAGTTTAACATCTTCGTATTTTGTTATGGTTTTAGGGATGGATTCCCTTCATGCCAATGAAATTATGATTTTCAATGTAGCAGGCGTTATTACGGGATCATTGATTGCAATTAAATTCTTAATCAGGCAAAAACATTTAAGAATTTTATGGATAGCGGGTTTTCTGCTGTTGTCTTCATTTTTCTTTTGGATGTGTTTACTTTTTGCGAATGAAGCAGGCACAACTAATTTCTATTTACCGTTATTTTTGCAGGGCGTTGGCGCAGGTATGCTCATGTCTCCTGTCATAATGTTTATTATGTCTTCAGTTCCAGATGCTATGAGCCAGTCGGCTGCTTCTGTAGGAATTTTTGTTCGTTTTGCTACCTTTAGTTTGAGCTTGGCTTCCGTCAATTTTTATCAATTGTATTTCAAGGGGGTTCATTATGATGATTTGAGAAGCAATCTTTCTATTCTTGATTTCAACTTACCCGAAAGATTAAAATTGTATCAAGGCATATTAACCTCCAAGGGGATGCCAAGCGATGAAGCTGGAAAAGCGGCAGTTGGTCTATTAAGTAGAGCCGTTCAGAAACAAGCTTTTTTGCAATTTTGTGTAAGTTATTACGAATGGATTGCCATATTATGCTTAGCGACAATTTTATTAATCACTTTGCAGCCAGTAATTAGTAGGACGGCTATTAATTTGAGAGGTAAACAACCTGCTGCGGTAGGTTTTTAAGTTGCTTTTAAAAAAAAGCTGCCTCTTATATAATAAGGGCAGCTTTTTTGCTCATGTAATTTACTTTGATTTGCTGTACGCTAAAATCCTTTTGATTGTATCATCCGAAGGATTTTTAATCAATCGATCTAACTTACCTTTGATTTGATCATAAAATAAGTCGATTTCCGCATCAGATTCATTATCAGTTGTTGAATGAAACATGTTTTGGGTAGGTAAATTTACATTTGTTTTTGATGTAGAGGTTTTTGTCATAAGCAACTAAATGTTATAAGTTTTATAAACTTAACGGTAGTTCAGATGCTTTATTTCAATCCCTAAAACATTTTATGTAATTTTTTTATTACCCTTTGTAAGTCATCTCTTTAGTTTTAAGCATTTTGCGCAAGTTACTTAGTGCATAGCGCATCCGACCTAAAGCCGTATTAATACTTACTTCAGTTAAATCAGCGATTTCTTTAAAGCTTAAATCTGCATAATGACGCATTAAAAGCACTTCTTTCTGCTCATCAGGCAGTAATTGAATCATTGCTTTTAAATCCTTATGAGTTTGATCGCGAAGCATTTTTTCCTCTGCACTTTCATCATAAAAGTGTAGCATATTAAATACATCCATTCCATCAGAGCTCGTAATAATTGGAGTTCTTTTTTCTTTTCTGAAATAATCGATAACTAAGTTGTGTGCAATACGCATTACCCAGGGTAAGAACTTGCCTTCCTCGTTATATCTTCCCGATCGCAGCGTATTAATTACTTTTATAAAAGCATCTTGAAATATATCTTCCGCCAAATATTGGTCTTTTACCAATAAGTAGATAGAAGTATAAATTTTGCTTTTATGTCTTCGTAAAAGTTCCTGCAATCCATTCTCGTTCCCAGTAATGTATAACTTTACCAGGTCCTGATCATTATATGATTGTAAATTCATAGGTTTACCTACACTAAATCCCGTACTATTTGCTAAAAATTAATTTGTAGAAGTATAATTTCTATAGCTGCTCTCCTATGTTTTTTGAATGTTGTTAGTTTGGTTCTGAGGTTGTTAATATTCAAAGAAAGTGTTTTTTTTATCAAAAAACAAAAAATAAAATGTTAAAAAATAAATTAACGGCCTCAGTACCCTATTTTTGTATATTATTTCTAAAACCTAATTTACCGTAAAAAGGTTTATATTTTATATCGTTTATAATACATGAGCAAAAAAGAAGCCGAAAAAGATCCGCATAAAAATATTATTATAAAAGGTGCCCGTGTGCACAACCTAAAAAATATAGATGTTGCTATTCCAAAAAATAAATTGGTTGTAGTAACGGGTATGTCTGGTTCGGGTAAATCTTCGCTCGCGTTCGATACTTTATATGCAGAGGGTCAGCGTCGTTACGTTGAAAGTTTATCATCATACGCCCGTCAGTTTATGGGCAGAATGAACAAACCTGATGTAGATTATATTAAAGGAATTGCCCCCGCTATCGCAATTGAACAAAAGGTAATTACCTCAAATCCCCGCTCTACGGTAGGTACATCTACAGAAATTTACGATTATTTAAAGTTACTTTTTTCGAGAATCGGAAAAACTATTTCACCAATTTCGGGGAAAGAAGTTAAAAGAGATTCGGTAAGTACGGTTGTGGATTATGTTAGCGCACTGCCTGAAGATACAACGGTTACCGTTTTTTGCCCGCTTTATCCGCATAATAATAGAACGATAAAAGAAGAACTTGCCATTTTATTACAAAAGGGATTTTTAAGAGTTCTAATTGATGATAAAGTTTTAAAAATTGAATCTGTTCTGGATGATGCTGATTTTAAGGATGCTGAACTAACTGATGACAAAACAGTACAGATTCTGATTGATAGGATTGTTACTAACCCAGAAGAAGAAACACTAAACAGGTTAGCGGATTCTGTTCAAACGGCTTTTTTTGAAGGCAAAGGTGATTGTTATGTTGAAACAAAAGGAAAAACGAAACATTTTAGCGATCGTTTTGAATTGGACGGTATGCGTTTTGAAGAACCTACACCTAATTTTTTCTCTTTCAACAATCCTTATGGTGCTTGTAAACGTTGTGAAGGTTATGGAAATGTAATCGGAATTGACGAAGATTTGGTTGTGCCTGATAAGAGCAAAAGTGTTTACGACAATGCAATTGCACCTTGGCGTGGCGAAAAAATGGGTGTGTGGCTGCAAAATTTTATTAAAGCATCTTCTAAATTCGATTTTCCGATTCACCGTTCTTACAGTGCTTTAACCGAAGATGAACAACGTTTAATTTGGACTGGTAATAAGTACTTTCAGGGTTTGGATATGTTTTTTAAAGAACTAGAAGAACAAACCTATAAAATTCAGTATCGCGTAATGCTTTCTCGCTATCGCGGAAAAACAACTTGCCCCGAATGTAAAGGTTCTCGCTTGCGTAAGGATGCATCATATGTTAAAATTGCCGAAAAATCTATTATAGATGTAGTTTTAATGCCTTTATCGAAAGCTTTAATTTTCTTTAACGAATTAAAATTAGGTGTTAACGATGCAAAAATTGCCAAACGATTATTGGCCGAAATTGATAACCGCTTTCTTTTTCTGAATAATGTTGGTTTAGGCTATTTAACCTTAAATCGCTTGTCGAATACTTTGTCTGGCGGGGAATCGCAACGAATTAACCTTGCAACTTCGTTAGGTAGCAGTTTAGTTGGCTCTATTTACGTTTTGGATGAGCCAAGTATAGGTCTTCATCCTCGTGATACTAATAAGCTAATTGAAGTTTTAATTTCTTTAAGAAATGTTGGAAACACCGTTTTGGTGGTTGAGCATGAAGAAGAAATGATGCGTGCTGCTGATTATATAATCGACATTGGTCCTGAGGCGGGAACGCATGGTGGAAATTTAGTTTTTAGTGGTAATTATGAAGAAATTTTAAAAGATAAAAATAGTTTAACTGGCCGTTATTTATCAGGTATTGAAAAAATTGCAATTCCAGAAAAACGTCGTAAATGGAAAGACCATATATTGATTAAAGGTGCCAGAGAAAATAATCTTCAAAATATTGATGTCAAGTTTCCTTTAGGTGTTTTCACCGCAGTAAGTGGAGTATCGGGTTCTGGTAAAACTAGTTTGGTTAAGAAAATTCTTTATCCTGCTTTGCAGAAAGCTATTGGAAATTATGCTGGGGAACAAACTGGAACTTATGATGGCATTTTTGGTAATTATGATTTGGTTAGTGCAGTAGAAATGGTTGATCAGAATCCAATTGGTCGTTCTAGCCGTTCAAATCCAGTTACTTATGTTAAAGCTTGGGATGATATTCGTGCTTTGTTCTCAGGTTTGGCTGCAGCAAAAGCTGCGGGATTAAAACCAGCAGCCTTTTCTTTTAATGTTGAGGGCGGGCGTTGCGATGTTTGCCAGGGTGAGGGTGAGGTTAAAATCGAAATGCAATTTATGGCAGATATTTATTTGCCATGTGAAGCCTGCGCTGGAAAACGTTTTAAACAACAGGTTTTAGATGTAACTTATAAAGAAAAAAATGTATCCGAAATTCTGGATATGACAATTGAAGAAGCAGTTGACTTCTTTAAAGACGAGCAAAAAATTCTAAACAAGCTAAATCCGTTGGTTGATGTTGGTTTGGGCTATGTTCATTTAGGGCAATCTTCAAACACTTTATCTGGCGGTGAAGCGCAACGTATTAAACTGGCTTCATTTCTAATTAAAGGCAATAACGCAAACAAAACTTTATTTATTTTTGATGAGCCGACAACAGGTTTACATTTTCACGATATAAAGAAACTGTTAAAAGCTTTAAATACCTTAATTGAGCAAGGCAATACAATTTTAGTAATCGAGCACAATATGGATATGATAAAATGTGCCGATTGGGTAATAGATATTGGGCCTGAAGGGGGCGATGGAGGAGGTAAGCTTGTTTTTGAAGGCGTGCCTGAAGATTTGGTAAAAGAGAAAACTTCTTACACAGGAAAATATTTAGCATCGCATTTGAATTTAAATCCATAATTTCGGCTATGCTTTTTTTAACGTTTTTCATAGGCATTATCCTTAACGCCATGGGTTATATCCCGCCTGGCAATATTAATTTAACTGTGGCGCAACTTGCTATTAATAAAGGCATGCGGCAGGTTTGGTATTTTATTCTCTCGTTTTCGTGCGTAGAAGTATTTTTTACTTTTGGTATGATGCGTTTTGCCCGTTGGGCGATGAGCGATATCAATCCTAATGAAGCCGTGAGTGAAGTAAGGTTGGGAACGCTGGTAGATTGCTTTATGATTCTCATGTTTGTTGTAATGGGTACCATTACATGGGTAAATCGTAAAAAAGCACCTAAAACAAGTAGTAAAAAGGAAGATAAACGTAGTGGAAGTGTATTGTATGGCTTAATTCTTGGTGTTTTAAACCCTGTCCAAATTCCGTTTTGGTTATTTTTCGGTAATTACGTTATTCTTCATGAATGGATTAAAACAGATTACCTATCTCTTGTAGTTTTTGCTTTGGGTTCTGGTTTTGGATCAGCTGGTGCACTTTATTTATATGCGCACTTTGCTACTTTTATTCAAGAGAAATTTGCGCTAAGCAGCTTAATCATAAATAAATCGATAGCGATATTTTTATACGTTTTAGCTGCTTATTTGATTGTTAAACAATTGATAATAATATTTTAAACCTTAAATTTTTATAAAAAAAAAGAATCCAGTTCAATTTATTTGAACTGGATTCTTTTTTGAGTTTTGAAACGAAATCGCAGATTAGAACAATCCTAATTGTCCTTTGTCATCAATGTCAATATCATCGGGATTGGTAATTTCGAAATCAACTTTTTTTGCAGGTTTCTCTTCTACTTTAGGTTTTTCTTCTACGCTCGGGTCCTCTTTAGTTGCTTCTTGCTTAACAGGATTTTGTACTGCCTGCGGTTTCACTTCAGTCTTTGCCTCTTCTTTTTTTACAGGCGATGATTGAGTAGTTTCCACTGTTTCTGATACCCTAGCTTGCTTTTCGAATTTTACCTCAGGATCTGGTTTACGTTCAAATTTGGGTTTTGGTTGTGCCACAACTGGCTTTTCAATCACTTCTTCACTTTTCCTTTCTGTGTCAACAGTAACTGGATCGCCATCAGAAATCTCCGTTTCTGTAGATTCCTCTTCGCCAACATCATTAGTTGTTTCTTCAACTTCTTCAATCTCTTCCTCAGGCTCCTCCAAAACTACTTTTTTTACATCGTGCGGCGATAAACGATTTCCATTAGCCTTTAAGCCTTTAACATCTATCAGTTCTGATAACATTAAATCTAAGGTTTCTGGGATTTGCGTTTTACCTTTTAAAACATCAACAATGATTTTTGCAGCTGGATTAGCCGTTAAATAAAGTAACCTTGATTTTTGCTCCTCACTAATGAAGATTGTTTTTTTGCCTATGGATTGCAGTTCAAAAGCAAATCGTTTAATAAAGTAATTTTGCGCTTTTCCTTCAAAATGAACTGCGGCAAAAACTTTTTCAGGATCGAATTTTTGGATTAGAATTAATCCGTCGTCGAAGTGATTACTCAATTCGAAAGAGCTTAATTCATAATAACCATCTTTATGAACCTGTAAAATCCTATCATCGCCATCAAATTCTCCAAGATATTTCCCTCTGCCATCAACATTTAAGCGTTTGAGTAAATCATCGTACCAAATTTTTAATCCCGATAGGGTAGAAACACCTTTACTTTTTAATATGATTTTCTTAACTGGATATTTCGAAATAATATTACCCTGCGAACCTCGACCTTTAATTGCCACTTCTGCAAAATCCTGGTCGAACTGTAACTTACGTAATTTTGAATGTGGCTTTAAAGCAACGTTTACAATTTCAGCTTCACCATTTGGATTAGCTGTAAAATATAAAACCTTCGAACCTTTAGATCCTTTTGTTAAATCGTATTCCTTATCGCGGGTAACCCCAACAACAGCGAAACGTTTAATATAAGATGTACCCGAGGTGCCATCTTTATAAATCATATTATAGATGGTTCGTTCGTCGTTCTTCTTGAAAACTTGCGCATGTATAATGCCCTTGCCTACAAAGGTTTTATCCGCAACTTTAGTAATGATACATTTCCCATCTTCACGGAAAACGATAATTTCATCAATATCGGAGCAATCGGCAATAAATTCATCCTTGCGTAAGCCCGAACCAATAAAACCGTCTTCACGGTTCATGTAAAGCTTAATGTTTGCTAAGGCAACTTTTGCAGCTTCAACACGGTCGAACAAACGAATTTCTGTTTTACGTTCTCGGCCTTTTCCGTATTTATCTTTAAGCTTTTGATACCAGGCAATGGCGTAATCTGTTAAATGTTTCAAGTGATTTTTAACCACTTTAATTTCATCTTCCAGATTTTTCATTTGCTCATCAGCCTTTTTAACATCGAAACGGGTGATGCTACTCATTGGCTTATCAATCAATTTCTTGAAATCTTCGGGCAAAATCTCACGGTAAAGCGACGGCTTGAATGGGTCGAACAATAAATGTAAAACCTCTACAACGGTATCAAAGTTACTTGAATTTTCATATTCAGGATTTTTGTACATGCCTTCCTGAATAAATATCTTAAGCAAAGAACTAAAGAAAATTTTCTCCTGCAACTCATGCAAACGAATTTCTAATTCTCTTTTTAATAAATATTTGGTGTGTTTTGTATTCTCAATTAAAATGTCGTTCACACTTAAAAAGTGTGGCTTATCGTTGTTGATAATACAGGTGTTTGGCGAGATTGATACTTCGCAAGCCGTAAATGCATACAGTGCGTCGATCGTTACATCTGGAGAAATTCCTGGTGCTAAATGCACAACAATTTCTACATTAGCAGCTGTATTATCTTCAATCTTTTTGATTTTGATTTTACCCTTATCATTAGCGGATAAAATACTGTCGATGACAGAACCCGTGGTTGTACTAAAAGGAACTTCAGTAATTACTAATGTCTTTTTGTCTTTCTCGGTAATTTTAGCTCGAACTCGGATTTTACCTCCTCGTTGCCCTTCGTTATAATTAGAGAAATCGGCCATACCACCCGTGAAAAAATCGGGTAAAATATTCGGACGAATGCCTTTTAATGCATCTATCGAAGCATCAATCAGCTCAATAAAATTATGCGGCATTACCTTAGTAGCTAAACCTACAGCAATACCTTCGGCTCCTTGTGCTAATAACAAAGGAAATTTAACGGGCAGCGTTATTGGCTCATTATTACGTCCGTCGTAACTTAGCTGCCATTCGGTTGTATCTGGATTGAAAACAACTTCGTTTGCAAATTTAGATAAACGGGCTTCAATATAACGTGGTGCAGCTGCGCTATCACCAGTAACAGGATCGCCCCAGTTACCCTGCATATCAATCAATAAATCTTTTTGACCGATTTGTACCATGGCATCGCCAATTGATGCATCACCATGTGGGTGATATTTCATGGTGTTACCGATTACGTTTGCTGCTTTGTTGAAACGCCCATCATCCATTTCTTTTAAAGAATGCATAATACGACGCTGAACGGGCTTCAAGCCATCGTTAATATGCGGAACAGCCCTGTCTAGAATTACATAAGATGCATACTCAAGAAACCAGTTTTCGTACAAACCGTTAATTGGTGTTATGGTGTGTTTATGTTCTTCGTTTACGTTTTGGTCTAGTTCTTCACTCATTAAGAAATCAAATTTTTGATGATTGTGTAAATATAGTGTAAAGCAAAATTTTGTTAAAAATAAGTTATAAACACCGTTTGTTACTTTTTTTAGCACATTATTGTACTAAATTTTATGTTATTCTATTCCCATTAATAGGCCAGAAACATTCCATGCACTAGAGCTGTTTCCTTGTGGTTTTCCCATTGGGATACTAACTTTTATGGTGTGTGTGCCTGCTCTTAAATCGCCTAATTCAATAAAATTTGGATTAGTGACTGTTCCAGGGCACCAGTTTGAGCGGCTTAAATCTGATGAAGATAAGCCAGTTTCAAAATTTCCTGAAGCTGGATTTGATAATCGGTAAGAACCACAATCCTGACGCCAGGGTACGAATGCAAAGCTTTCTTTCCCATCTAGCCAGATGGTATTTTTCTTAGGTACGAATTCATCGCCTTCGCCCCAACCTCCATGTCCAGTTGTAATGTAGCGAAGTTTTGCACCTTTCAAATCTTTTGGTAAAGTAAATGAAACCTCCAAACCTTTATCAATACTAAACATGGTTGCATATTCTTGCCCAGCCATTTCCATTACATTTGTAGAGTTAAATAATGGTAATATTATCTCTTTGCCTGCCTTTTGCTTTCCTCCATTATGCAAAGTAATATTTAAAGAAACTTTATGTCCTCCTTTATCATAATTGCCAATAAATACAGCAACCCACACTTCTTTTCCATTAACCAAAGGAAATAACTCAGAAATATCTTGTCGGTAATAAACCTGATCAGCCCAATTCTTATCCTTGAGCTTTAGTGTGTTGTACTTGCCAACTCCAAAAGGTGTAAAAAACCGCATTAATTCTATTACAGGATTATAATTTGAAGTTGCAATTACTCCCTGATATTGTTTTCCATTTCCATTATCGTAGATGGGTAAATCTTTAACAGAATTTTTCAATGCATCCATCAGGCTCAAAGGCTTATCCGTTGGAATGATAAATACCGAACCCGTTCTATCATAAGCATCACCGTTAGATTGTTCCTTTAAATCAACAAAAACGTTCTGTATTGTCGAATATTTAGGGAATTTAATTTTTCTGGCAATAACGGTTCCTCCAGCAAATCTGAAAATAGAATCTGTTGATTGAGGCTTATCAATAAAATTAATAGTTTCGTTATTGAATACATTTAATGTAGTAAATCTGCTTTTCCAAAGTAAATCCTTATAAGATAATGGGTCGGTTAGCTTCGATTTTATTTTTTCTAAATCGATTGATTTTACATTTTTTACTTCTTCGATTTTTGTAGCCGTAATAAAACTGTTTCCATTTCTAACTTGCTCTAAAACTAATCCTAAATTCTGCCCTAAATTTGTTGGTGCCGCTTTTATTCCCGCATCGGTTGTAAACCATAGTTCGATTGTGTTGGAGTTTACAATCGTTTTCGCTTTTTTACAGGTGTAGCCTAAAATGTTTTTGGTTTCATTACTGAATTCAAAAATTTGCTTGCTAATTGCCGTGCTGTCAGTTGTAGATATTTGATAATCCTGATTTAGATCTGCAATCTGAAACAACAAATTCTCTGGTTTTAAAACCAGGCTTTGCTCAAAAGGATATTTAGTTTTACCATCAAGAATGTTTGCAGATGTTATCAAGTTTTGATGCTCTGCTACAATTACCACTGCTGCATTTCTATCTTCAACAGGCTTTCCATCGGCAGACCGCCAATAAACAATTTTATAGGCACTATTGGCTTTAAGTTTATTTTGCGCCTGGGTTAAAAAAGAGATAAATGTTAGAGAAATAAAGAAGTAAATTTGTTTCATATTATCGAAAAATCAAATATAAACAATACTTCAATTATCCTTCTAATCTCTCCTCTACAAAAGCGAAAGGCAATAAACTCTTTACACTATTTACTTTTAAAATTTCTCCTTTAAGGCAATAAAAAATTACTTCGATAGGCGAATTTTGTTTGCGTTCAAACTCGACCATTACCTGTAAACAACCACCGCAAGAAGTTACTGGTTTTAAAATTTCGAAAGCATCGGTTTGAGCCGTAATCGCCATGCTTTCGATAACTGCATCGGGGCGTGAAGAACCGATTGTGAAAAGTGCCACACGTTCGGCACATAAACCAGAAGGATAGGCTACGTTTTCCTGGTTACTACCTAAAATGGTTTCGCCCGAAGCTAAACGAATTGCAGTGCCTACTTTAAACTTTGAATATGGCGAATGAGAAGTTGCTAAAGCCTGTTCAGCAAGCTCACAAAGTAACCTGTCTTTTTCATTCAGTTCTTCAATATTATTATACTGGTCAAAACTTATATTTAGATTTATTGATTTCATTTATAACTAATTATCAAACCGCCAGTGTTAAATTTTTATAGCGGGCGAACAATTTAGGTTATTTTTTGTATTAATTATAAAAAACTGTCTTAAAATTAATTTAAGTGGCACGTTTTTAGTACTTCGTAAACACCAAACACGCTTAGCTTTGAATAAATACGTACGTAAAAGTCTCAAAATTTTATTGTGGGTTATCGCCTCCATAATTATACTGGTGGTCGCTTTAGCGCTATCTTTAAATATACCTGCCGTTCAAAATTTCGTTAAGGGCAAGGCAATTAATTACCTTAAAAATAAAACAAAGACAGAAGTAAGCTTGGAAAGCATAAAAATTGCATTGCCGAAGGATGTGGTTTTAAATAAGTTTTATATTGAAGATCGCAATAAAGACACCTTGTTATATGCAGAAAAACTAGCTGTTGATATTAGTCTTTTCAAACTTCTGGATAATACTGTAGAGGTAAATAATATTGAACTAAAAAATATACGTGCAAATGTTAAACGAATAAGTCCGGATACAACTTTTAATTTTTCTTTTTTGGTTGATGCTTTTATGAGCGAAGAAAAAAAGCCAGAAGAAAAAATTAACAAAGACACAACTTCTACCCTAAAATTTTCTGTTGACAAGGTTTCTTTTGAAGATATAGGAATTACCTATCGCGATGATGTTGCGGGAAATGATGTAAAGCTTTATTTAGGTGCTTTTAAAACGAAGTTAAAAACATTCGATTTGGCAAACCAACATTATGTAATCAAAGATTTAAATTTAAATAACACTTCTTTAAGCTATTTACAGCGTAAGCCATTGGTTCAGCTTGTACAGCATATAACCAATAGTGTTGATAGCAGTCAAAAGGAAACAGGAAAACTTCCTCTAATTGAAGTGGAAAACTTCGCTTTCAGTAATGTGAAAGTAAATTACGATGATCAGGTTTCGACAACGAAGGCCATTGCAAATGTTAATGAACTGGGTTTGGTTAATTTAAAAGTCGATTTAACAAATAGCAAATATACTGTAGATGATGCAAAGTTGAATAAATCGAACATTCTATTCGCTTTTAAACCAGCTCCAAGTAACGATTTAAAGAAAGTTAAAGATACTGTAGTTGTAGAAAAATCGCCTTTAGGTTTACTCATTAAAAACATCAGCCTTGCAGAAAATAATGTACAGTTTGATAATTTAGGTGCAAAGCCCGCTCCAAAGGGAATGGATTTTAATCACCTAAAAATTACTAATTTAACCTTTGGGGCAGCCGATGTTAATTATAGCGCAGCTGGAATTACAGCAAACGTTAAAAATGGATCGCTAAAAGAAAAAAGTGGTTTTGCGTTAAATGAGCTAAAAGGAAATGCCATTTATAATGATAAACAGATAAAGCTGAGCAATTTCGTTTTAAAAACACCTAATACAACAATAGAAAACGCAACGGAGTTAAATTTTACTTCTATGGAAGATTTAACAAAACATCCTGAGCGGGTAAAAATGGCCTTGAGCTTAAAAAACACAACTATTGGTTTAAAGGATGCGGGTTATTTCAGTAGTGCTATCCCAGCAAATTATCGTAATGAAAAAATTAAAATAAATGCAGAGGTAAATGGATATTTAAACAATTTAAACATTCCTCGCTTGCAAGTAAGTGGATTGAAAAATACACAAATTGATATCAGCGGAACAGCTAAAGGCTTGCCGGATATTAATAAAACTTTTCTCGATCTAAATATCAAAAAACTATATGTAACTAAGAGTGATATTTTGGTTGCTGTACCTAAAAAGTCGTTGCCACCATCAATCGAATTGCCAAATGTAATTAATGCAAAAGGTAATTTCAAAGGTTCAATGACTGATTTTAACACCAATTTAAATATTCAGACGGATATGGGCGGTGCGATTTTGGTTGCAGGAATGAAAGGCGCAAAAGGTAAAGAAAGTTACAAAGCAGATATCAATTTAAACAATTTTAATGTTGGCCGATTGTTAAAAATGCAGCCAAAACTTGGTCGTGTTTCGGTAAAAGCTAATGTTGAAGGAACTGGCCTTGATCCTAAAAAGATAAATGCAAAGTTTAACGCAAAAGTTTTAAGCGCATATTACAATAAATACACTTACCGAAATTTAAATGTTGCTGGTACTTATGCCAATCAAAATGTTTCGATAAAAAGTAGCATGCCAGATAGCAACGCCAATTTTGCTTTAGATGCAAAAGTAAGCTTAGCAGGGAAATACCCTTCGGTTAAAGCCGATTTGAATCTGAAACAGGTTAACCTGCAGGCGTTAAATTTCAGTCCGACAGTATTAAGTGCTGCTGGTATTGTAAAAGTTGATTTGAAAACTGCAGATGCAGATTATTTAAACGGAACAGTTGATATCACGGGTTTACAAGTGGTTAAAGATGCACAAAAAATAGATGTTGATACAATTTCCGTTTTTGCAAAAACAACTGAAACAACAAATGAGCTTACGTTAAAATCAGAAATTCTTTCGGCTAAAATTGACGGAAAATATCAGTTAACGAAAGTGAGCAATGCAATTATTAATGAGATTAATAAATATTATGCTTTTGGAGAGGTCACAAAAATCCCCGATCAACGATTGAGATTTGCTGTACAGATTTATGATTCCAAATTATTAAAACAATTTGTGCCAGAGCTAACAGTGTTTAAGCCTTCTCAATTTTATGGCTTAATTGATACACAAAAAGATAGCCTGCAGATTAAGGGAAATTTCCCACAAATCGTTTATGGCGATTTCAAGGTAGATACAACTGTACTTAACATTAATAATGATAATAATAAATTAGCGTACGGTTTAACTGTAAAAGCATTGCAAAGTCCGTCTATTGCTCTATTTAATACCGAAATTAGTGGTGATGCCGCAAATAATTTATTAGGTGTAAATATCTTTCTTCGAGATAGACAGCGTAAAGATAAATACGTAATTGGTGGAAATTTTCAATCTATAAATAAAGATTTCAAGTTTACTTTAGATCCACAGAAACTACTTTTAGATTATCAAAAATGGGTAGTATCTCCAGATAATTATATTCAGTTTGGCGCATCGGGCATATTGGTTAATCAATTCCAAATTAGCAATAGCGGGCAATCTTTATCAATAAATAGTAACCCAACGCAACCAAACGCACCTTTGGCGGTCGAGTTTAAAGACTTTCAATTAGAAACTTTAACCAAATTTGCCGAAACGGATACAACTTTAGTTGGCGGTCGTTTAAACGGAACGGCTAATGTTAAAGATCTAGCTTCTACACCGAAATTCGAAGCTAACTTAACTATAGATCAGTTACGCTATCAAAAAGATGAGCTTGGAACCTTACGTTTAGCGGTAAATAATAACACACAAAATGCATTTGAAGTGAATGTTGCTTTAAGTGGCGTACATGAATTACGTGCTAATGGATTTTACTATACTGCACCTCAAAGCGCTTTAGATTTAACTGTTAATATTGATAAAATTGAGATGAAAAACATCGAAAGCTTATCACAAGGTCAATTAAAAAATGGAAGTGGAACCTTAACTGGTGCACTTACAGTAAAGGGTGCTTTAACTGCTCCAAAAATATTGGGCGATGTTACCTTCAATAATGCAGGAATCAATGTTGCTTATGTAAACTCGTACCTACGCATGCCAAACGAAAAAATTTCGTTTACCAACGAAGGCATAAGCTTTAATAACTTCACCATACTAGATTCACTTAATCAAAAAGCAACCATCAACGGAAAAGTATTAACAACCGATTTTAAAAATTACCGTTTTGCACTTGATATCCGCACAAATAATTTCAGGGCTATCAATTCTACTGCTGCTGATAACGATATGATTTATGGCACAGTGTTTTTAACCAGTAATATTAAGGTTCGCGGTGATTTAAACCAACCCGATGTTAATATGGATATCACCATAAACAAGGGAACAAAGTTTTTCTTCGCTTTGCCAGCAAATGATCCAGCAATTATCGATCAGGAAGGAATTGTTCAGTTTATCGATGCTGATGCACCACCATTTAATGGCCAAAAAGCGTTGAAAGTAGATAGTATAAGTAAATCTCCAATAAAGGGAATTAATTTGGTAGCTGCAATAAAAATTGACCCAGAAGCGGAGTTAAATGTCGTTGTTGATCCTGCCAATGGCGATGCTTTAAACATTAAAGGTGATGCGGATTTAAATGCGACAATGGACGCCAGCGGAAAAATAAGCTTGACTGGTAGATATGAAGTTATTGACGGTTCTTACAACTTATCTGTTGGTCCGCTTGGTAAAAAAGCGTTTAGAATTGTTAAAGGTAGTACCATTATTTGGACCGGCGAACCTACGGCAGCTAATGTAAATTTAAGCGCAATGTACGAGGTGAATGCTGCACCAATTGATTTATTAAATCAGCCAGATCTTTATGAAGCTAGAACGAAATTACCATTCCAAGTATATTTAATGATGAAAGGCGAATTATTGAAACCAATCATCTCCTTTAAAATAGATTTGCCAGAAAATGAACGTAACGCTTTAGGCGGACAGGTTTACACCAAATTAATTAATGTAAATCGCGATGAAAGTGAGTTAAATAAGCAGGTTTTTGCTTTGTTAGCCCTAAATAGATTTATTGCGAACAACCCTTTCGAAAGTTTAGCTGGAGGTGGCGGCGGAGTATCTACGCTTGCCCGTTCAAGTGTGAGTAAACTGTTAACAGAGCAATTAAATAACTTAACATCAGATTTAATTCAAGGTGTAGATTTAAACTTTGGCGTAAATTCATCTGAAGATTACTCGACTGGCTCTATGCAACAAAAGACAGATCTGGAGATTGGTTTATCTAAAAAGTTATTGAACGACAGATTAACGGTTACAGTTGGAAGTTCGTTCGCTTTAGAAGGACCGCAAGCGCCTGGGGAAAAATCGACAGATATTGCAGGTAATGTAAACGTTGAATACGCATTATCTGCAGACGGAAGATATCGTTTAAGGGCTTACAGGCGTAATCAAAACGACGTTATTGTTCAGGGGCAAATTATTGAAACTGGCTTAGGTTTCACATTGGTTGTTGATTATAACAAATTCAGAGAAATATTCCAGAAAAAACGTAATAGAAGAACGAGAAACATTGAACAGAAAGCACAAGATGAAAAAACTAATTAGACCTATTTTATTTGTATTGGCCTGTTTAGTTTATGCAGGTTGCAGTAGTACGAAATCCTTAAAACCTGGGCAAATTTTATACACAGGGGCTGAAGTAAAAATCAACCCAGATACTTCGGGCAAAATTGACGACGAAAAACAAGTTAAAGCCGATTTAGAGAGCAAAACGCGTCCGCGGCCTAATAAATCTTTTCTTGGAATTAAATTTAAGTTGGGCATTTATAACTTAGCCGGCGAACCAACAAAACCGAAAGGTCTTAGAAATTGGATTAGAAAACAAGGAGAGCCACCTGTATTATTAAGCGAAGTAAAACTTAAATACAATAATGACGTGCTCAAAAGTTATTTGCTTAGCGAAGGATATTTGCAAGCTGCTGTAACTGGCGACACAGTTGTGAAAGACAAAAAAGGTAAAGCAATTTATACCGCAGTTACTGGGGAAAGATATAAAATCAATAAAATCACTTTTCCACCAGATTCTGGTGTGCTGACTAAAATTATCAACGAAAATAAAAACAAAACTTTATTAAAAGTTGGCGATTATTATGACTTGGATGTTTACAAGAATGAACGTGTTAGAATCGATAATGATTTAAAGGAAAACGGATATTTTTATTTCAGTCCTGATTATTTGATTATGCAGGTGGATAGTACAATAGGCAAAAATCTGGTTAATGTTACAGTTAAGGTTAAAGATATTGCTCCTGATGCAGGATTAAAACCTTACACAATTAAAAACATTAATATTTATCCGAATTATACGTTAAGACGCGACACTGTACTTCGTAGATTAAAACCTCTGGAGTATCACGATTTTAATATTTACGATGATAGAAATACCTTCAAACCAAGGTTATTTGATCGATTGGTTTTCTTTCAGAAAGGAGAAAATTATAACCGTAAAGATCATAATCAGTCATTAAACAGGATGGTAAATATTGGTGCTTTTCAAGATGTAAGAGCAGAATTTTTACCTGTTGATAGTTTCAAGAATAATCAACTCGATTTAAATATTTACTTAACACCATTAAAGAAAAACTCGCTTACTTTTTCAGTTACTGGAACCAGCAAATCGAATAACTTTGTAGGCTCGGAGGTTAAAGTAACGCAAACAACCAGAAACCTTTTTAGAGGTGCAGAACAATTGGATGTGAGTGTAAGTGGTGGTTTTGAAACCCAGACCAGAGGAACTTCATTGGGTAGAAATTCGCTTTCATTAACGGCTGAGGGTAAGTTAACTTTCCCAAGATTTATTGTTCCTTTTTACAAGCCTAACAGTACAACTGCATTCATTCCTAAAACTATTGCTTCGTTATCATATCAAATGTTGAATCGTGGCTCGGAATATACTTTGCACGCCTTTAAAGGTGAGTTTGGCTATAATTTTAAAGAGAATGCTTACAAGGAACATAATTTCAATCCTATATCAGTTAGTTATATCTCAACAGGCTTTCCTTCAACAAAAATACGAGATAGTTTATATGAGGTTAATCCACTATTGAGAACAACTTTGGAGAACCAGTTTATTATTGGTAGTAATTACAACTTTACTTACACCAACCAAATGGAAACTAATCGCAGAAATAACACTTTTTTCTACGGCGCAGTAGAAACTGGAGGGAATTTATGGGGTGCTTTTGTTCCAAAAGATGATGAAGGTAAACGTTCAATTTTTAATGTACCACTCTCGCAATTTGTACGATTTGAGGCTGATTTAAGAGACTATTATAAAGTTAATAAAAATGTAACCTGGGCCAATCGCTTAAACATCGGTTATGGATATGCTTATGGAAATAGTACTTCATTACCATTTGTAAGGCAGTTTTTTGCTGGAGGAAGTAATGATATCAGGGCATTTCCTGCCAGAACTTTAGGCCCTGGAACTTATAAAGTACCAGATGATGCTGTCTTTGCAGATCAAGGCGGAGATATTAAATTAATGTTGAATTCGGAATTAAGGTTTAAATTAGTTAGCGTACTGTATGGTGCACTGTTTGTAGATGCAGGTAACGTTTGGTTACGTAAAGAAGATACCGGTATTCCTGGTACAACGAATACTGGCAGACCAGGTTCAGAGTTTAAACTAAAAAATGCATTGAATGAATTAGCAGTAGGTACTGGCGCTGGTTTACGTGTAGATGCAACCATATTTGTGGTTAGGTTAGATGTAGCGTTTCCAGTTCGTAAACCATATTTACCAGAAGGACAGCGATGGGTGTTTGACAGTATTGCTTTTGGCAACAAAGATTGGAGAAGAGAAAATTTAATCTTCAATATCGGTATAGGATACCCATTTTAAATTTACAGATGAAACTAATTCATAAGATTAAACATTTCTTTATTGCCCTTTACCATCTTTTTATTGCTGCAGGTAAAGGCTTTGCTGAAGATAGGGTGATGAAGCTCAGTGCGGCGCTGGCTTACTATACTATTTTTTCGTTAACCCCATTAATTATTATTGTACTATCTGCTGCAACTTTATTCTTTGGAGAAAGAATGAAAACCAGGGATAAGTTTTTTACAGAAATTACTGAGTTAGTTGGTAAAGATGCTGCAACTCAAATTCAAGGTTTTGTTGAACATGCTAATAAATCAGGTCAATCCACAATAGGACTAATTATTGGTATTGGAACATTAATTATTGGAGCTACGGCAATTTTCATCGAAATTCAAGATAGTATAAACTTAATATGGAAAGTAAAGGCAATGCCAAAAAAAGGGTGGCTAAAAATGCTTACCAATCGATTACTTTCCTTCTCATTAATTGTTTCAATGGGCTTTTTACTATTAGTTTCACTTGTTATAAATAGTGTTGTGGTAGGTTTAAGCGATAAATTGGTGTCTTTACTTTCAGAAAGCAAAATAGATGATGTCATACCTGTTGCTAACGACACAATGGCATTACTTATTTATATTTTAAATAATGTGATCACTGTTGCTGCGGTAACTGCGGTGTTTACAATAATTTTTAAGGTTCTTCCTGATGTAAACATCAAGTGGAAGTCGGCAATAATAGGCGCGCTTTTTACCGCATTGTTATTTGGTTTGGGTAAGTATTTGATAGGAATTTATATAGAAAAAGGTAGTACAGTTTCAGCATTTGGAGCAGCAGGTTCAATAATTGTAATTTTACTTTGGATATATTATACTTCAGTAATTTTATATTTCGGGGCAGAATTTACACAGGCGTATGCAGAAAAATACGACGGTGGAATTACTCCAAGCAAATATGCAGTGTTCACCAAAATAACAATTGTAGAGAAAAACGTAGATGTTTTGCCTCCACAGCACCCAGAGGATACAGTTAATGCACCAAAAAGCTAAAAAATAATAATTTAGAAGATGTTTCCCTTTAAACGTTATTATTTCTTAGCTCAGAAACGCAAGCTTTTTTCTAAAAGTTCCTTCTCAGGAAAAGCGTTAAAAATTCGTTCAAATCTAATTCTGAATAAATCTTGCGATCTTCTTACATAACATCTATGGCAACACCTATATTGAGGATGATATTTTAAAAGTTTTTTTTTTCTTATTTTTCAACCTATCTCTATTCCTTCCGTTTCTGGTATTTGATGCCTTTTAAAAATAATATTGTAAACATTGCCACCTAACATACTAAAGGTGTGAGGTGAGTTAATTAATATGTGCTCAATTAATTTTTGCAATTACATCAACGCTTATTTTTATGCTACTTCATCAATAATTTTAGGTTCTTCGGCTACCTGATCTTTTTCCACTCGTAGATTTCTGATAATGTGTTGCTGTCTATCTGGAGTATTTTTTCCCATATAATATTCAAGCAAACTTTTTATAGTTTGGTCTTTTAAAATAACTGGGTCTAGCCTGATATCTTTACCAATAAACAAACCAAATTCATCAGGCGAGATTTCTCCCAAACCTTTAAAACGAGTAATTTCTGGTTTATTGCCTAATTTTTCAATAGCATTTCGGCGCTCTTCATCGCTATAACAATAAATGGTTTCTTTTTTATTTCGAACCCTAAATAATGGGGTTTGTAAAATGTAAACGTGCCCTGCTTTTACTAAATCAGGGAAAAATTGAAGGAAGAAAGTCATCATTAATAAACGAATGTGCATACCATCCACATCGGCATCTGTGGCGATAACAATGTTATTGTAGTGTAAACCTTCTAAACCATCTTCAATGTTTAAAGCATGTTGTAAAAGATTAAATTCCTCGTTCTCGTAAACTACTTTTTTGGTTAGCTCGTAACAGTTAAGTGGTTTACCTTTTAAGCTAAAAACAGCTTGGCAATCTACATCACGAGATTTCGTAATCGAACCCGATGCCGAATCTCCCTCGGTAATAAATAAAGTGGTTTCGTAACGTTTTTCATGTGTAGTGTTAAAATGAACTTTACAATCGCGAAGTTTTTTATTATGCAACGATGCTTTTTTTGCTCTGTCATTGGCTAGCTTTTTAATACCAGCAATGTCTTTTCTTTCTCTTTCTGATTGGTTAATGCGTTTCAACAATGCATCAGCAACATCTGGATTTTTGTGCAGATAATCATCCAGTTCCTTTTTCACGAAATCGTTAATAAACGTAGCAACTGATGGTCCTTCTGGTCCCATATTTTGCGAACCTAATTTAGTTTTCGTTTGCGATTCGAAAACAGGTTCTTGTACACGCACAGAAATTGCAGCAATAATTGATGAGCGAACATCCGATGCATCGAATTCCTTCTTGAAAAATTCGCGAACCGTTTTTACAACCGCTGCACGAAACGCCGCCTGGTGTGTTCCGCCCTGTGTTGTATGTTGTCCGTTAACAAACGAATGGTAATCTTCTCCATACTGCTGACCATGTGTCATTGCAATCTCGATATCATTACCAATCATATGTATAATTGGATAACGAATTTCTTCAGGTTTATTAAATTTAGAAAGCAAATCGTATAAACCTTTTTCCGAGAAGTATTTTTGGTTGTTAAAATTTACCGTTAATCCAGTATTTAAGAAAACATAGTTCCAAACCATACTTTCTACAAAATCAGGAATGTAGTGATAGTTTCTAAAAATTGTTTCATCAGGATAAAAAGTAATAGCAGTACCATTACGCTGAGTGGTATCAATTATTGGTTGTTCGGTTACAATTTCGCCCTTAGAAAATTCTACTTTTTTAGTTTTTCCATCTCGATAAGATTGAACAACAAAATTTGTAGATAAAGCATTTACCGCCTTTGTACCTACGCCGTTTAAGCCAACTGATTTTTGGAAGGCATTACTATCGTATTTACCACCAGTATTTATTTTGCTTACACAATCTATAACCTTACCCAAAGGTATACCACGGCCATAGTCGCGAATGTTTACCTTTTGCTCAGAAACTGTAATTTCGATGGTTTTTCCTGTGCCCATCACAAACTCATCAATAGAGTTATCTACAATTTCTTTTAACAAAACATAAATTCCATCGTCTTGCGCAGAGCCATCACCAAGCTTACCGATATACATACCAGGGCGTAGTCGAATGTGCTCTTTCCAATCTAATGAGCGAATACTGTCGTCGTTATAAATTACTTCTGCCATAAATTTTAATTATTTATCAGGTCGATTGAACTTTGTGCAATACAAAGTAGCAAGGCCGAGGGATTTTCGGAACGAGCTTTAACATTCAACATAACAAGTTTTTAGGAATGATTTGATATCGAAATTTGGTTTATGATTATTCAAATATCGAGTAGCAAAATTTATTTACAATAATAGATTTATTCTTTGAGGCTAGCAAATGAAAATTTCAACAAAAGGAGACGAAAAATGTACGAGGTAAGGTGGATGGCCTGTAAACTTAAATTCTATTTCTATCGTACATCTTCCATCAGACATCATCCATAAATTCCTTATCTTCACCCCATTATTTATAATCCATTTTAATGCAACCAAAAAAGCAACTTTCGCTCTTCGATTTATCCATGATTGTGGTTAGTTTAGTCATTGGCATGGGTATTTTTCGTACGCCAGTGAATGTAGCCGCAAAAGCGCAAATACCTGAATTGTTTTATTTGGCTTGGTTTATTGGAGGTTTTGTAGCTTTTTGCGGAGCACTTACTTATGCCGAAATTGGGTCACGATATCCAGTAACGGGTGGTTACTACAAAATTTTCTCAGCAGCCTATCATCCATCAATTGCTTTCGCCATTAATTGTATAGTAATTATTTCGAGTGCAGCTTCAGTTGCAGCTATATCTATCATAGGAGCAGAGTATTTAGGCAAAATAGTTTTACCAGTTAATATGCAAACCGATGCTTATCGAGTTGCAATAGCCATAACTACTATTTTGGTTTTCTATTTAATTAATTTACTCGGTTTAAAAGCCAGCGCTAAAACCCAAAATGTATTAACCATTGTAAAAATCGGCTTAATTTTATTGCTTATTTGTGCGGTGTTTTTCGGCTCACAATCCGAAACGGTTACACCTGTTTTTAAAACTAACAATGGCAATTTGCCAAACTGGTCTGATTATGGAAAAGCATTAGGTTTATGCCTTATAGCCGTTTCCTTCTCCTACGCTGGTTATGCGCAAACGATAAATTTTGGCGGCGAAGTTAAAGAAGCAAAAAAGGTAATTCCTCGTTCTATTATTATCGGTTTAACCATAATTGTTATTCTTTATTTAGTACTCAACTACGTTTATGTTAAAGTTATAGGTTTCGAAGAATTAAAAACAGCAGAAAGTATCGCTGCTATTTTAGCTTCAAAAATTTTTGGTCCAGCAGGGTTTAAAATGCTATCCGTAATTATATTCGTTTCGGTTATGGGTTATGTAAACGTAAATTTGTTAAGCAACCCGAGGGCCATGTTTGCTATGGGGGAAGAAGGAGCTTTGCCGAAAATTTTTAGCAGAATGAATAAAAAAACAGAGGTAATTACCGTAAGCTTAACTGTTTTTACGTTAGTTGCTGTGGTTATCATTTTCTACGCTAAAACATTCGATAAAATTTTAAATTATACAATCTTTTTAGAAAGCATTAGTATGGCAAGTTCGGCAGCTACCATTTTTATACTGCGGAAACGTACCTCACATCTCGATATAAAAACAATTTACACGGTGCCACTGTATCCTGTTTTACCAATTATATTTATTGCAGCCTATACTTTTGTTGCTTTAAGTATTTATGCTGATGATCCAAATGCTGCGTTAAATGGCTTATATATCTTCATCGGCTTTTTGGCTATTTATTTTATCAGTAGGTTATTTAGCAAGAAATAATTACCTAATTTGAAAAGCAATTTTAGTGCTCATCGGTTTCGATAGCCCCGCTATTCGCTAAGAATAGGGATGTATCGCTGCTATCGGGTTTAAATAACCTAAAGCATTGCACCGTAAAACCTAAAAATAGGTTAGGAGTGGAGCATTTTTCACTGCAACCAGTGGCATAGCTTTCTGAAGCAGTTTTTTGAATTGGAAGCAACCTTTTTGATTTTGGCATTTTGTGTTAAATTGTAGCAGCAGATAAGTAAAATAAAACTGATTTGAATGAGCATGAAGCGCAGCGAAATAAAATGTAAAGCAGGACTGATTTAACCAATAAAAAATAGGAACTTGCTTTACATAATGAAATTTAAAAATCTTAATGAATAAAGCACTCTCAGGGAAACAAAAAATTGCTTACGCGGCTGGAATGATGGGCTGGAGTATTATGACGAATATTATAATCGTAATGCTCCCTTATTTCTATTTACCGCCAAGTAATTCGGGTTTATCGCCTTTGGTGCCACAATTACTGCTATTTGGTGCTTTTAATCTTTTATCTATTATTGCCGCATCGGGTAGATTAATTGATGCTGTTTACGACCCGTTTATTGCCTCGGTTAGCGATAGAAGTACGAACCCGAAGGGTAGGAGATTTCCGATAATGAAATGGGCAATTTTACCTGCGGTAGTTTTTTGCTGTTTGGTTTTTCATCCTTGGGTAAAAGGCGAAAGTGTAAATAATGCATGGTGGCTAACCGCGGTTTTGGCTGGGTTTTTCATCTCCGTTACTACTTATATTATCCCATACAATGCGCTACTTGCCGAGTTAACAAATACAGCCGAAGAAAAAGTAAAGCTTTCTACTTTACAGCAGGTGGGTTTTGTTTTGGGTATGATTTTAGGTGCTTTAATTAACAATTTTGCAGATTTGATACAAAGCGGTTTTCATGTAGCGAGCCGTTTCGAAGCATTGCAATACACCATTATTGCTTTAAGTGTTTTCTCTGGTTTGGTAATGATTTTGCCAATTCTGTTTATTAACGAACGAGAATATGTAAATAGTAAACCATCTCATATTCCGCTTTTGGCGGCCATTAAAAGCACTTTTAGAAACTCGAATTTTAAATATTACCTAATTTCGGATTTTACTTACTATACGGCATTAAGTATTATGTCGAGTGGTTTATTATATTTTGTAACGGTTCTACTTGGTTTACCAGATTCTGACGGTGGAAAATTTATGGGTTTAATGGTTTTACTATCTCTATTATTTTATCCATTTATTAACTATGGCTCGAAAAAGTTTGGAAAGAAAAAACTGGTTTTGTTTGCATTCGGAATTTTGAGTTTAATTTTTGTAACCATTTTCTTTTTAGGTAAACTTCCCTTTGCACCTGCAAATCAGATGTATATTTTGGTTGTTTTTGCTTCTTTTCCGTTAGCGGCCTTAGGTATTTTGCCTAATGCTATTCTTGCCGATATTGCACAAAAAGATACGATAGATAGTGGCGAAAACCACGAGGGTATGTTCTTTGCTGTCAAATATTTATTTGTAAAACTAGGGCAAACCATAGGTATTGCAGTTTTTGCAATGTTAACAATTTATGGTAAAGATCCAGGAAATGATTATGGTTTAAGGCTGAATGGAATTGTCGGTTTCTCGCTTTGCATTGTAGCATTGTTATTTTTTAGTCGCTTTAAAGAAGAAAAATAACTTATGGTTTTAATTGTGAGAAAAGTTGTGTACAGCTTGCAAAAGTTTAGATTTACGCCATCTACTTTACATTTTTACATCTTCCATATTTTATTTGTATCTTTGCAGCGAAGCAGAATTTCTTTATCATTTAAAGCAATCCGCAAGTTAGTCCTTCAATAAATGATTGTTCTAGCTTCTTCGATAAATATTACATAGAAACATACATGTTATTCAAAGAATTAAACCTCATTGAGCCGATTTTAAAGGCGCTTGAGAAAGAAGGTTATACACAACCGACACCTATACAGGAGCAATCCATCCCAACAATATTAAAAGGAAAAGATTTATTAGGCTGCGCACAAACAGGAACAGGTAAAACTGCTGCTTTTGCCATCCCGATGTTGCAATTATTGCACGAAAAGCATATTAATACTAAAGCAACTAAAAACATTAAAGCTTTAGTTTTAACCCCAACACGCGAACTTGCCATTCAAATTGAAGAAAGTTTTAAAGCTTACGGAAGTAACTTAAACTTACGTCGTTTGGTGATTTTTGGTGGCGTAAATCAACACTCGCAAGTTGAAGCTTTAAGAAAAGGCGTAGATATTTTAGTGGCTACTCCTGGTCGTTTATTAGATTTAATGAACCAGGGTTTTATTAGCTTAAGCACCATCGAACTTTTTGTTTTAGATGAAGCGGATAGAATGCTGGATATGGGTTTTATCCACGATGTGAAAAAAGTGGTTGCTAAATTGCCTGCTAAACGCCAAACTTTATTTTTCTCGGCGACTATGCCAGATGAAATTCAAAAGTTAGCCAACACAATTTTATCGAGCCCAACTAAGGTAGAAGTAACACCGATTTCTTCTACTGCTGAAACTATCGTTCAATCTGTTTATTTTGTTGATAAACCAGATAAAAAGAAGTTGTTAATTCATCTTTTGGAAGATAAAAAAATTGAAACCGCTTTAGTTTTTACGCGCACTAAACATGGTGCAGATCGAATTGTGAAAGATTTAGCGCATGCTGGAATTAAGTCTGCCGCTATTCACGGAAATAAATCGCAAAATGCTCGTCAACGTGCTTTAACTGACTTTAAAGATAGAAAAATTCGTGTTTTAGTAGCTACTGATATTGCTGCTCGTGGCATTGATATCGATCAGTTATCACATGTTTTCAATTTTGAATTACCAAACATTCCTGAATCTTATGTACACAGGATTGGCCGTACTGGTCGTGCTGGTGCAAATGGTATAGCCATTTCTTTCTGCGATGCGGAGGAAAACGAATATTTATTAGATATTCAGAAACTTATTAAAATTACTTTGCCTGTTGTTGATGATCATCCTTATCCATTAACTTGGGAGAGTATGCTAGCTAAGAACCAGGTTAAGCGCAAACCACAAGCGCAATCGAAAGGTGGCGGCGGTGGAGCTAAAAGAGGCGGTGGCGATGGTAACATGAGTGGTAAACCTCGTAACGCCAGCAATAATCGTCGTTTTGGTGGAAACAGAAAAAAGAGAGATTAAAAAGGCTGGAGCATTTTAAAGCAAATGCTAATACATAAGCTTAGAATATATAATAAAACCCCTAATTGTAACAGTTAGGGGTTTCTTTTTTATAGTTTGTTTATCAAAAATGCCAATGAATATTTAGTGATATTATTTCAAAAATTCTACATTCCAAATTTTTTCTGCTTTTCGGCCAATGAGCCAGAACGAGGCTGCAAGTACAGAAAAGAATAACGCTTTATGCCAGCTATCCCAGAAATATTCAAAATATCGGGTGTATAAATTGATGAACAAAAAAGTAATTCCAAATTCTCTGGCAATATCATCGTTGTATTTTAAGCCAAATGCGGTGCTTGCAACACAAACCGTGGCAGATATTAAAGCCCAGTAGAACAGGCTTAATTGCCTAACTGAATACCATTCTTCTAAACTTGCAAAGTTGCCAAAAACAGATAAAGCCCAAAGTGCAATAAAAAGGTAAACCATTCCAGCTATGTAGGTAACTTGAAAGAAATTTTTCGTTTTAGTATTTACCTTCATCAGAAAAGAAGTTGCCGTTAAAATCACTCCAAATACTACGAATCGAAGTGGATAATTCATGCCAAGAAAATAATAATTCCAGCGGCTTAAATAGCCGGTTTCCGTACCAAACCAAGCACCAAGAGAAATGAGGGCAAAAATCCAAATCAATCTTGAATTAAAAATATAGCCTAAAATACCATAAATGAAAACTGAAATTAAAATCAGAATGGAGAAGTTTCCTGAGCCATTATCTAAAGACTTGCCGAAATAAGCAATGGCATTTGCGGTTAAAAGAATGGCAGAAAATACAATAGCTTCGTTGCTAAATTTTAAATGACCAAGATTTTTCTTCCGTCGAAAACCCAAAATGTAAAGCCAGGCAGCTAAACCACCCGATACGATTGCAATAACGATATTTGGCGTGTTATAAACCTGCTTTAAGTAATTTAGAATGGTGTTATCTATCAATAAAGAACCTAATGCAATAAAACCGCAAGCTAATGCAACCCAAAATGCATATTGTGCTAAGCGAAGCCAATCGAAATTTTTGGCCTCATAACTTTTACGTAGCTTAGTACTTGTTTCTTCGTTAATCAAGCCATCGTTTTGCCACTGCTCAATTATATCATCAAGAAATTCGCTCTTTTCTCTGTCTACTTTCATAAGTTAGGTTATAAACGAAGATAACTTTTTTAGTCGGAAGTGAGAAAGACTGAGGCGCGGCGATATGGCTTGTGAAAACTTCTAACGCCCCACCTCAGATTTTAAATTACTTCCTTAATTTTTTTATTGTTGCCTACAATCCAAATTACATCACCATTATCAAAAACAAAATCAGATGAAGGATTTAGAATTCTATCGGCTCCGCGTTCTATCCCCACAATCAATGCTTGTGCTTTTTCTCTAATTCCAGCATTTCTAATGCTTAAACCATATACAGGAGATTCGAGGTTCACAACTATCTTTTGCAAAGTCATTTCCTTATCTGGAAAACTTTTCTCCGATTCTGTTTCAGGTAAATCAACTTCCAAGATCGCTTTTACCATTGCAAGCTGATCATCTGCGCCAATAAGTAATAATTTATCATTCGGGTACAGACGTTCTTCTCTGCCAGGAGTTGGAATGGAGTTTCTGCCACGTTCAATCATAGCAATGTTAACACCATACTTTTCTCTAATCATTAACTCAGTTAGTGTTTTTCCAACCACTTCCGATTCTGGAGAAACCGTAAGTTCTGTTAAATGTGTATCCCAAGGTAAAATATCTGGTGTCTGATTTTCACGGGCATTTAAATTGAGCATAAATCTACGTTCCAGTTTATCATAAAACGACTGAAGTTTTCGAGAGAAAATTATCATTCCGAAAACAATTAATCCAAGCGCAATTCCAGCGGCAACCCAAGTATCGAAAAATTCATACATCAGGAAGCCAACGAAGAAGATACCCAGGGCAACTCTGAAAGCTTCAATGGCAATTAATGGCCCACGCGTGTATTTTTTGTTAAGCCAAAGATGCGAGTAGGCCGTTCTTTGTATTCTGCGAATTGATAATGCCCATAAGAAAGGAGCCATTAATATAAATGAAACGACCAAACTAATCACCATTGATTTTATCCCGTTTACAACATTTTCTGCAATGAATGGCTGTATGTATCTGGATGCCAGAAAAATTACGGCAACGATAATAACAGAATGTATAATGGTATTGAATGCATAACTGCGTAGCAAAATTTTCCAATCACTTAATGTTGTTATCCCTGCTGTACTGCTGCTGTATCGCTCAATCCCATTTAACCATTTCTTTGGTAATATTCGCGTAAGAAAATTATAGAATGGTTCGGAAAGCTTGATCAGATAGGGTGTTGTAAAAGTAGTTATTGCCGAAGCCGCTACCGCAATTGGGTATAGAAATTCACTCGTTACTTTTAGCGTTAAACCTAAGGTTGCAATGATAAAGGAGAATTCACCAATCTGCGCTAAACTCATACCAGTTTGTACGGATGTTTTTAAAGGCTGGCCCGATAACAATGCGCCCATAGAAGAGCTGAATAATTTCCCTAATATGGTCGCGAGTGTTACCACAACGATTGGTATTGCATAATCTAGTAAAATACTCGGATCAATTAACATGCCCACCGAAACGAAGAAAACTGCAGCAAATAAATCTTTGACGGATTTGGTTAAGTGTTCTATTTTTTCTGCCTGTGTTGTTTCTGCTAAAATAGAACCCATTATGAATGCGCCTAAAGCAGGAGAGAAGCCAACTTTTACAGCGAGTAAAACCATTATTAAACAAAGTGCCAATGAAACAACGAGCATGGTTTCGTCGTTCATTAATTTTCTGGTAGCTTTTAAGAAACTTGGAATTAAAAATATACCTCCTAAAAACCAAAGTACCAGAAAAAATGCAAGCTTTAGTATAGAAATTAGCATTTCGCTACCCGCAAATTGCTGACTAACAGCTACTGTTGAAAGTAAAACCAGAAGTAATATCGCGACCAAATCTTCAACAATAAGTACCCCGAAAACCAAGCCTGCAAATTTCTTATGTTTTACACCTAATTCTTCGAATGCCCTAATGATAATTGTTGTCGAGGATACAGAAAGGATACCACCAAGGAAGATACTGTCCATAGTTTTCCAGCCCATTAACTTACCTGCTGCAAAGCCAATAAGCAGCATGAAAACAACTTCTACAACAGCCGTAATTGATGCTGAACCACCAACTTTAACAAGTTTTTTAAAACTGAATTCAAGTCCTAGGCTGAATAGGAGGAATATAACTCCAATTTCGCCCCAAATATTTATACTTTTTGTATCGGTAACCGAAGGAAAGAAATCAAGATGCGGTCCAACCATCAGGCCAGCTAGAATATAGCCCAAAACCAATGGTTGTTTTATTTTTTTGAATATAAGTGTTGTTATTCCTGCTGCTGCAAGAATTAATCCTAAATCGGCAATTAGATCTGGTAAATGCATGTGTAAAACTGAGTATTGAGTAATTAAAATTTTTCAGTCAGGTTTTAAAAGCCTAACATTTGGAAAAATCTGCATCGCTGCAGTTAAAAATTAAATTACTTACCAAAAAACATGTTTTGGATAGAGCATTTTAAACAGGCACCAATAGCTAAATCTTATTGTATTGATTATAACTTTGGTATTGTTGATTTTATTTGCTGAGAGAAAAAATGCCAAAACAGCGAACAGAATAAAACAACTTGTTACTGTTTTTAGCTTTGAAATTGTAATAAAGTCTTTCTCTAAACTTTCTTGATCTTGCTGAAGATGAAAGATAATTTTGGCATTCTTTTTACTCGAAACAAAGGTTTCTTTTAATTTGCTTTTTAAATTGGTTATTTCTTTTTTTGAGGTTGCGTAACCAGAAAAAGAAATAGAAACCAGAAAAAAGAATATTATGTAAAAAAGCCTCATTGCCGCTAATATAGCGAAAATGAGGCTTTTTTGAAAGTTAAAAAAACTTTAAATTATTTTTCTAAGGAAGCAAAATAGTTTAAAGTGGCTTCTTTATCTTTTTGTAGCTGAACGGTGAGCGCTTCTAAACCTGTAAATTTAACGTCGTGACGTAGGAATTTTAAAAAATTCATTTTAATATCCTGTCCGTAAATTTCGCGGTTAAAATCAAAAATATTCACTTCGATATTTCTGGTCATGCCGTTTATGGTTGGGCGTTGACCAATGTAAGCCATCCCTTTAAAAGTTAAAGGTTTAAGATTAACAGTTGGATTTTCAGAAGTCGTTTTTGAATCTGTAACTGTTAAATCTGAATCCATTTCTACCGTTACAGCATAAATTCCATCGCCAGGGATTAGCTTGTAAGTTTCTTCGACAAAAATATTGGCGGTTGGAAAACCAATGGTCCGGCCAATTTTATCGCCTTTAATTACTCTGCCGAAAATAGAAAAAGGATAGCCTAAATAATCAGCTGCTAAGCTAACATCGCCAGCTAAAAGTGCCTGTCGGATTTTGGTAGAACTTACGGCAACATCGTGGATATCCTGCTCCATGATTTCTTCGACGGTGAAACCAAAATGCAATCCTGCGGTTTTTAAATCGGCTAAATTCCCTGAGCGATCTTTACCAAAACGATGGTCGTAACCGATAATGATATGTTTGGTACCAATGTTATTTACCAAAGTATTTTTAATATAATCATCTGGTAGCTGGTTAGAAAAATCGCGGGTAAAAGGCGTTATAATTAAATGATCGACACCCAGACTTTTTAAAATTTCTGCCTTTTCATTTATGGTGTTTATCATTTTTAAATCCTGGTTTTCAGGATCAATAATCATCCTTGGATGAGGGAAAAAAGTTAGGATTACACTTTCGCCGCCATCTGTTTTGGCTTTTTCTACCAGTTGTTTAATTATTTTCTGATGTCCAAAGTGTACGCCATCGAAAGTGCCAATGGTTACAATGGCGTTATCGAGCTTAGTGAATTCGGATAGGTTGTGATATATTTTCAATGGAACAATCTTTTTTTACGATAGGTTTTGCATGAGGGATGGAAGCGGTATCATTTTTTGTTCATCCATAGATAAGCTTAGGATGGCATAAACAAAAAATATTTAGCGTACAGCCCGACCCTTTGCGTAGCTTGGGGGCATGCCCAAATTTATTTTAATAATTTATTAATGTAAAGCATGGCGCTTAACCACACCACCTTTTAAATCGGCAATTTGTTGTTGTATAACAAAAGCATCTGCATCAATTTGTCTTATTGCAGTTTGCAGTTTGCTCATTTCTAATTTAGTAACAACTGTAAAAATAATATCGATATCTTTTTTCTCTCCGTAACCACCTTCTCCTTTATAAATGGTTACGCCACGTTTCATTTCCCCAATAATAAAGCCTTTTATAGCTTCCTGATGTTCGGAAATTATGGTTACGCCCGTGTATTGTTCTATGCCGTTTACAATAAAATCGATGGTGTAAGACGCGGATAAATAGGTTAAAATTGCATAAAGTGCCGTTTCTATATTTAGAAAATAAGCTGCAAATGCAAAAATGATGATGTTTAAAATCAAAATGATGTTTCCAACGGTAAGAATACTGTTCTTACTGATGTAGAGCGCTAAGACTTCTGTACCATCGATTACACAACCGCCACGCATGGCCAAGCCAATTCCACCGCCTAAAAATAAGCCGCCAAAAAAAGCAATTAATAACCGATCGTGTGTAATGGGTTGAAACGGGAAAATTATTAAAGCAATAGAAAGCGCTGCAATGGCAATTGCCGTTTTAATGGCGAAAGTTTTGCCAATTTGGCGATAACCCAAAATAACAAATGGAATATTTATAATAACGATTAAGTAAGATAAATTCCATTTGGTTAAGGTGCTTATTAAAAGTGAAATACCTGTGACCCCACCATCAATGAATTCGTTTGGCATTAAAAAGCTTTTTAAACCAAAACAAGCAGAGGTTACACCCGCTGCAATTAAAAGAATCTCTTTTATAAAACGGGTATTCTTGTTTCTGATGTTGTTCATACTTCGGTTTCTGCTTTAGCTTCTTCTTTCTTACTACGAATATAATTAACAAGTTCTAAAACCTCAAACGCATCAGATAGCAAAAAACTACCGCTGCGGGTGCGGGTTAGTTTCGAAAGATAAGCACCGTTATTTAATGCCTTGCCAAAATCGGAAACTAAAGAACGAATGTAAGTACCCTTACTACAAACAATTCTAAAATCTATTTCTGGTAATTCTATTCTGGTAATTTCGAATTCTGGAACTGTTACAAAGCGCTTGCGTAATTCTACTTCTTCGCCTAAACGAGCTTTAACGTATAAACGTTCTCCATTTATTTTAACTGCAGAATGTGCTGGTGGATATTGTTCGATATCGCCCGTAAATTGAGCAGTTGAAGCGTAAATTTGTTCGTTGCTAATTTGGCTGATGTCGAAAGTTTTGTCAACCTCAGTTTCCATATCGAAAGATGGGGTAGTGGCACCTAAAACCATAGTGCCAGTATATTCTTTTTCTTCGGCCTGAAAGGTATCTATTTGCTTGGTAAGCTTACCTGTGCAGATGATAAGCAGCCCTGTAGCCAGTGGATCTAACGTGCCAGCGTGGCCAACTTTTAATTTTAGTGGTTTTAAAGAATTACGAATTTTACCAACCACATCAAACGAAGTCCATTTGTATGGTTTGTTAATTAATAATAGTTCGCCTTCTGCGAAATTGAACTCTTTAAATTTTGAATTTTCTGTACTCACAAATCTTTTTTGCGCAAAGATACTGATTATATAATTTGCATACTGTGACCAGTAAGCAACAAGATTATAATTACCAGGCCAGCAATAATTCTGTACCAGCCAAACATTTTAAAGCCATGTTTATTTAAATAACCAATAAAGCTTTTAATGGCAAGTAAGGCAACAACAAAAGCAATAACATTACCAATAATTAAAAGATTTGTTTGCTCTGGCGTAATGGTGTGCCCTTCTTTATAAAAATCGTAAAGCTTTTTGGCTGTTGCTGCAAACATTGTGGGTACAGCTAAAAAGAATGAAAATTCTGCGGCAACTTTTCGGCTTAACTTCTGTGTCATACCACCAACAATAGTAGCTCCTGAACGAGAAACACCAGGAATCATAGCTATACATTGAAAGAAACCAATTTTTAAAGCGGTTAAATAGCTAATATCTTCTTCCTCGTTTACGGTTGGGTTGTTAAACCATTTATCTACAAATAATAAAATAACACCACCAACTAAAAGTGAAATACCTACGGCCATCGGACTTTCTAAAAGCTCATCTATTTTCTTGCTTAATAACAGGCCAAATACTGCTGCTGGAATAAAAGCAACCAAAAGTTTAATGTAAAAATTTATCGATTTAAAAAACCTTTTGAAATACAAAACTACTACAGAAAGTATGGCGCCTAATTGAATTGCAATGGTAAATAGTTTAACAAAAGGATCACTTGCAATACCCATAAAAGATGAGGCAATAATCATATGTCCTGTACTTGATACAGGTAAAAACTCGGTTAATCCCTCAATAATTGCAAGGATAATGGCTTCGAAAGAATTCATGTTTTTTTAGAAGAGTAAAAACGAAGAAAACGCTTAGTTAAAAAAATAAGCGTTTTCCGATCGTTCTGTTAGGATGAAATTATTTTTTAAGAATGGCGTAAATACCGAAGGCAAAGCCTAAAAGCACAACTAATGGCGCTAATAAAGTTCTTCTGAAATCGTAAATATCGCCTGTGGTTCCCATCATTAAAATGAAACCGACTGCTACAATTGCAATACTTATTAACAGTAACTGATAGTTCTTTTTGGTAAAAACCAATTCGCTCTTAACGTCCTTTGTAATAGGACTTGTTTTTTTTTCTGCCATTATCTATAAAGATTGTAAGATTTTAAACGTAAATATCTGCTCACTGCAAACCATGTACTAATGCCTGTAATAAAAATACCAACAATTACTAAACCGATAAACACTAATCCGAACTCCCTGTAATTATTAAGTATAATAATTTCTGGAACTTCTTTACGAGCATAAATCAATGTTGCCAATAAAATAATAATTGCAATAAATGCGGCAATTAAACCATGTAATGCAGCAAATAATAAGAAGGGACGCCTAATAAAGTTTTTCGTTGCACCAACAAGCTGCATACTTTTAATTAAAAACCTTTGTGAGTAGATTGCTAATCTTATAGTGTTGTTAATCAGTGCTATAGAAATTACCAACAACAGTGCTGCAAATGCTAAAATTACCAAACCAATGGTATTTATGTTTTTATTTACCATATCGATTAAAGAACTCTGGTAAACTACCTCTTTAACAACTGGATTTTTAGCAATTTTTAATTTTAACGCATCTATGCCCTTGTTGTTAGCATAATCTGCTTTTAAATACACATCGAAAGTAGATGTTAATGGATTGTAACCTAAGAAATTAACAAAGTCTTCGCCTAAATCCTGAGTTAAATTTCTTGCTGCAAGCTCTTTATTTACATATTGAGTTTGTTTTACAGCAGCTTCCGAATTCAATTCTTTTTGGAAAGCTAAGATATCGGCTTCCTTCGCACCTTCGTCAACAATAATATTTAAAACGATATTTTCTTTAACGTAGTTAGATAGGTTTTTGGCATGTACAAGTACCAACCCAAGCAGTCCTAGCATTAATAAAACCAAAGCAATACTTATAATAGTAGAGATATATACGGTTTTGGTTTTCTTAGATGCATCACTTACTTCGAATTCTTCCATGTATTTTATTTTTGTTTCTGCGAAAATATAAATTATACCTGATAAACACCAATATTAGGCATTGTTAAATGAACATTAACGCCTAAACTGAATATTTAGTTTCCCATATAATTGGGTATTTAATTTACAGATTTTTATAAAACCGTACCAAATTTCGATAAATCACGTTAATTATAAAAACTGAAACTAAAAATCACCTAAATGAAAAAACAAGTTACAATTCTGAGCCTTTTCCTTATCGTTAGTGCTACATTATTTTCGTGCAAAAAAGATACAACATCTGTAAAGTCTCGTATTATTGGAAAATGGACTGTAAATAAAATTGTGGTAAGCGGAAATACAAACGAATTACTTAATGGTACCTTTAACTATACAGCCAATGATTATTTAGATTTTAAGGCAAATAATGATGACCAGGTAGAGCTGAGTTTGACAAATCAGCGTACAATCGGGAGTTTTGTTACCTCTTTAGGTAACGAATTTAACCTCGTTTTTCCCGAAGGAACTTCTTACTGTAACATATCAACACTTAGTGCAACGCAACTTCAATTTACAGCTAAAATCGATAAAACTAATATTGTTAAAGTTTACACCTTAACCCGATAAAAATCTTAATCCCCCGATTATTTGCTTTGCGCCATTGGTTTTTATAATCAATGGCGCATTTTTTTTGTAAAAATAATATGAAAAGGTTCTTTCAGTTTTTCATCGGAAGGTGCAGTCGGGCTGTACGCTAAATCTTTTTGTTATCGTAATCTCGATATTGTCGAAGGGATGAACAAAAAAGTATATCGCTTCCATCCCGTTTATAAACGTTGGCTTGTTCCCAAAATTAAAATACGAACAGAGTAAAAATCTGTGTTTCGTTGGTAAAAAAGCGATGAAAATTATGTTTCACTAAACCCCTTAATTTCCGTAATTTTGCCCCTTTAAAAAATTAAAACTTGCAATGGATTACCAATTCAAAGAAATAGAACAAAAGTGGCAGAAATTTTGGGCCGATAATCAAACATTTAAAGCCGAAAGTAACTCTGAAAAACCAAAATATTATGTGTTAGATATGTTCCCATATCCATCGGGAGCAGGTTTACACGTTGGTCATCCACTGGGTTACATTGCATCCGATATTTTTTCAAGATACAAGCGCCTTAAAGGTTTTAACGTTTTGCATCCAATGGGTTACGACTCTTTCGGTTTACCTGCAGAGCAATATGCTATACAAACGGGTCAACACCCGGCAATTACAACCGAAGCTAACATTGCAACTTACCGTCGTCAGTTAGATCAAATTGGTTTTTCTTTCGATTGGAGTCGCGAAGTTCGCACCAGTGAGCCATCTTATTACAAATGGACGCAATGGATCTTCATGCAACTTTTTAATTCATGGTATAACATCGAAAACGATAAAGCAGAAGATATTTCTACCTTAATTGAGAAATTTAATGCATCGGGTTCTGTAGATGTGAAAGCGGTTTGCGATGAAGATGTGAAATCATTTTTACCAAGCGATTGGGCAACTTTTACCGAAGAAGAAAAACAAGAGGAATTATTAAAATATCGTTTAACTTATCTACGCGAAAGTACAGTAAACTGGTGCCCAGCTTTAGGAACTGTTTTGGCAAACGATGAAGTTAAGGATGGTTTTTCTGAGCGTGGCGGTTTCCCTGTTGAGCAAAAGAAAATGATGCAATGGAGCATGAGAATTACCGCTTATGCCGATCGGCTTTTACAAGGTTTGGATACCATCGACTGGCCAGAGCCAATAAAAGAAATGCAACGCAACTGGATAGGGAAGAGTGTTGGTGCGAGTGTAAAATTCCAGGTTGAAGGCAACGATAAACAAATTGAAGTTTTCACTACCCGCGTAGATACCATTTTTGGTGTATCTTATTTGGTTTTAGCACCAGAACACGAATGGGTTGCTGAATTAACAACAGCAGAACAAAAACAAGATATACAGAATTACATCTCTCAAACTAAAAAGAAATCGGAATTAGACCGCATGGCGGATACAAAAACCGTTTCTGGAGCATTTACTGGTACTTATGTAATTAATCCTGTTAGTGGCGAACGCGTTCAACTGTGGATTGCCGATTACGTACTTGCAGGTTATGGAACAGGAGCGGTAATGGGTGTACCTAGTGGCGATCAACGAGATTGGTTATTTGCAACGCATTTCAATTTACCAATTATCCAGATTTTGGATGCTCAGCAAGATATCGAAACACAAGCAGACCCAACCAAAGAAGGTAAATATATTAACTCTGGTTTTATCAATGGATTAACTTATAAAGAAGCTGTTCCATTTTTAAATAACTGGTTAGAAGAAAAGAAAGCTGGTAAAGCTAAGGTTAACTTCCGCCAACGCGATGCGATTTTCGGTCGCCAACGTTATTGGGGAGAACCAATTCCAGTTTACTTTAAAGATGGTTTGCCATATTTGGTAAAAGAAGAAGAATTGCCTCTAATCTTACCAGAAATTGATAAATATTTACCAACTGAAACTGGAGAACCACCTTTGGCAAGAGCCGAAAACTGGACACCAAAAGATGGCCACCATTACGAATTAAGCACAATGCCAGGTTGGGCTGGAAGTAGTTGGTACTGGTACCGTTATATGGATGCGAATAATAATAATGGTTTTGCATCAAAAGAAGCTATTGAGTACTGGCAAGCAGTAGATTTATATATTGGTGGCTCTGAACACGCAACTGGTCACTTATTATACAGCCGTTTCTGGAATAAATTTTTGAAAGATTTAGGTTACACCAAAGAAGAAGAACCTTTCAAAAAATTGATTAATCAAGGGATGATTCAGGGTAGGAGTAATTTCGTTTATCGTATTAATGATGAAAACGGAAAGCCTACGAATACTTATGTTTCTGCTGGATTAAGAAAAGAATATAAAACCTCAGCTTTGCATGTTGATGTAAACATTGTAGAAAACGATACGCTTGATTTAAATAAATTTAAAACCTGGAGAGAAGAATATTCAAACGCTGAATTTATTCTTGAAGGTGGAAAATACATCTGTGGTGTCGAAGTAGAAAAAATGTCGAAATCAAAATTTAATGTGGTTAATCCAGATGATTTGATTGAGCGTTATGGAGCAGACACATTACGTATGTACGAAATGTTTTTAGGCCCGTTGGAGCAAAGCAAACCTTGGAATACAAATGGTATCGAAGGTGTGTTTAAGTTCTTACGTAAATTCTGGAGGTTATTCCATAACGAAACTTGGGAATTCACTGTTTCTGATGCAGAACCAACAAAAGTAGAACTAAAATCATTGCATAAAATCATTAAAAAAGTTCAGGATGATATTGAGCGTTTCTCGTTCAATACTTCTGTTTCCAGTTTCATGATTGCCGTTAACGAATTAACCGATTTAAAATCAAACAAACGCAGTATTTTGCAAGATATGGTGGTGATTTTATCGCCTTACGCACCACACATTTGCGAAGAACTTTGGATTCAATTAGGTAACGAAGCAGGAACGTTATCTTACGCAGAATTCCCAATTTTTAATCCTGAATATTTGGTCGAAGATGAATTTGCTTATCCAGTTTCTGTAAATGGTAAAATGAAAATGAACTTAAATTTGAGTTTAACTTTAGCGCAACCAGAAGTAGAAGCAATTTTACTGGCAAACGAGCAATTTCAAAAATTCTTGGATGGTAAAGCGCCTAAGAAAATCATCTTTGTAAAAGGAAAAATTATTAACGTAGTTATTTAATCTGAAAGGATAGATACCAAAGCGGAAAGCGCTTTACAGGATTTTATACAAGAAACCCCCGAGTTACTTATGCAGTAGCTTGGGGGTTTTGTTTTAGTCATCTTTATTGATCGAAAACCTTGCGGATCACTTTTTTGTTTTACCTAAAACCTTATCTTAGTTAAATGCAAACACTGCTTACTTCTACTCAAATGCGACTTGCCGATGAATTTACCATCGCAAATAAGCCAATTGCTTCTATAGATTTAATGGAAACAGCGGCCAGGGCATTTGTTAAAGTTTTTCTGCGAAACGAATTCGATACCAACAAAAGCGTAGCTATTTTCTGCGGAAAAGGTAATAATGGTGGCGATGGTTTGGCAATTGCCCATCTTCTGCTTAATAACGGTTACGAAAATATTAAGGTTTATGTAATTAATTTCAGTAAAAAGAAAAGTGCCGATTTTGCCATAAACTTACAGCGATTAGATGAATCAAGATGTAAGAAAGTGGTAATTGATCGAGCTACTGATTTCAAAAATATTAAAGCAGATATAATTATTGATGCCATTTTGGGATCGGGCTTGAATAAGGCTTTGGAGGGTGAATACGCAGAATTAGTAAAGCAAATTAATAACCTTAATAAAAAAGTTTATTCGGTTGATGTACCCACAGGTTTTTTTGCAGAGGGTAGGTTAACTGCAGATTATAATGGTATAGTTGCCTATAAAACTATTTGTTTTCAAAGGCCAAAAATCAGCTTTTTTTTTCCTGAAAGTAAGTTGGCCACCAAAAGTTACGAAGTTGTTGAAATTGGATTAGATGAAGACTTTGTTCAAAAGCAGGAATCAGAATTTTATCTGGTTGAAAAAAAGGATATTGAAAAAATATTAAAACCAAGAGAAAATTTTAGCCATAAAGGCACTTATGGGCACGCATTAATTATTGCAGGTAATTCCAATACAATGGGTGCGGCTTTACTTTCGAGTATGGCTTGTTTACATACTGGAGCAGGTTTAACAACTGCATGTATCCCGCAAAGCGGATTAATTGCCCTAAATGCAACTTTGCCAGAAGTTATGGCTTTACCCAGAGATGAGTACACTCGAATAGAAAATCCCACAAAATATCAAGCGATTGCTATTGGACCAGGTTTAGGTATTTCGGCAGAGCATGAACGATTACTGGAGAGCTTATTTGCAGCAAATTTGCCTTTAATTATTGATGCTGATGCCTTAAATATTTTATCTGAAAGGCCAGACTTAATTGAGAAAATTCCTGAACAATCTATTTTAACCCCACACATGAAAGAGTTTGATAGATTATTTGGCGAACATTCGAACTGGTGGGATCGGTTACAAACAGCAAAAAACCAATCGGTAAGACTAAAAATAGTTATCGTCCTTAAAAATCAGTACACCTTCGTTTGTAGTCCAAATGGTAAAGTTTACATCAATCCAACTGGTAACCCTGCAATGGCGCAAGGTGGAATGGGCGATGTTTTAACTGGTATAATCGCAGCATTTGTTGCACAAAAATATTCTTCGTTGAATGCTGCAATCCTAGCTTGCTTCGTGCATGGGCAAACAGGCGACCAATTAGCTGATGATAAATTTGTGGTAACTGCTTCGCAAGTGGCTAAAGAAATTTCTGGAGTGATTAAGACAATGGTGCCTTAATTTTAAGGTGATTAGGACAAAAATTTGGTATCATCAAAATGAATCGATTTTTGCAAATGATATTTATGTTTTGATCTTTAAAAAGGCATCAAAATAAAAAATCCTGATCGTTTTAATTATCAGGATTTGTATTTTAAAGTCTTGTATATTTTAAACGCCACCCATTACGGTTAGTTTTTCCATTGTTGGATTAACACTTCCGCCCATAGGCTCCAATGTTACTGCAAAGGCTTGTGCTTCTTGTATGGTTTGCATTTTCAAGATAGCCTCGTTCGATGTTGAATCTGCCTTACCAAAAACACCCAAACTAACTGGTTTACCATTTACCAAAGCCCAAAGTTGATATTCGTGTTCTGCATCGGCTTTTGGTAAGTCCATAGCCACATAGTTAATTAAAACACTTTTATCCTTTTTGTTCCAATAAACATTCATTTTAGATTTAGGGCTAATTGCCTGGCCTTGCATACGAATGGTTGCCCATTCCTTGCTGTCTGCCATTTCAGCCATATTATTCAAACCCTTATTATCATATTCTAATTTGCTAACTACACCAGCAAATTTCTGCTTATCAAGATTTAAACTTGCAATCTGCGAATGCGCATCATTTAACTTGTTATAAGTAATAAATAAAGCTGCAACACTCATCACTAATAAGGCTACACAAGCAACCAAAGCATAACGTAAAGTTCTTACTTTACCGTCACTTCCATCTAAGCGTATAATTTTAGGCTCTTCTGTATAAACAGGTTGGTTAGAAACAACTTCTTCCTGTTCCTCAAGATCACTAAAACCTAACTTTTCAAATAATCTTGTTTCTACATCTGCAGATGGTTCTACAGCATTTTGCATAGCATATTGCTCCATAGCCTGCTCAATTGCATCTATTTCAGCTCTTACCTCTGGGTAGCGAGCAGCCATTTCTTCAACCTGCAACGTTTCTTCAGATGATAAATCACCTAAAACGTACAACTCAAGTACTCCAGATTCGATATATGCTTTTAAATTTTCCACGCTCAATTAAAGTTCCTTCTCAATTCTATAATAGCCAGTCGAATTCGGGTTTTAACCGTTCCTAAAGGCAAATCTAATTTCTCTGCGGCTTCTACATGCGTAAAGCCCTTGTAATAAACTAAATCTAGAACCGACTGTAAGTCTGGTTTAAGGTTTTGTACAAGTTGTTTAACACCAAGTATATCGGGGTTAAAAGTTACCTTGTTTTGTTCATCAACGAAACTTACGTTATTTTCTATATCTTGGTTTTTGAGTGAGTTCTTGAAATCTTTCGATCGAAGTTTATCAATTGAAAGATTACGGGCAATATTCATCATCCAGGTAAATAAACGACCTTTAGTATTATCATACTGCGATGCAGATTGCCATATTTTTACAAAAGTTTCTTGTAAAACATCTTCAGCCAACTCTGTATGTGTTATAATTCGGGAGATAACACCATATAAAGCAGACGAATACATGCTATATAACGTTTTTAATACCGCTTGATCTTTCGATTGCAATGCTAAAACGAGTTCAGGCTCTGTTAAGGTTGATTTTTTTAATGCAGTCACTATTGGTTACTAAGATACAATACTCAACAACAAAACCAAAAAAATGTTTTAGCGATACATTCTTAATTGGAGTTCGAATTTTTGTAAAATGAAAAAATACTTAATTTTCTATTATGAATAAAGAAATTTATGCAATTCCTTCAATCGGGAAAAGATGTTTTTCTGCATGATACGATGAACGAACCAATGGCCCGCTTTCTACATATTTTAATCCTTTAGCCAAACCAACTTCTTTATACATTGCAAACGTATCAGGATGGATCCAATCTACAACAGGATGGTGATTGCGTGTAGGTTGTAAATACTGACCTAAAGTTAAAATGTGAACGCCATTAGCAACCAAATCATCCATTGCTTCGAAAATATCTTCTTCGGTTTCGCCTAAGCCAAGCATAATACCTGTTTTAGTTCTCAAACCAAATTCTGAAATCCTTTTCAAAGCCTCTAAACTTCTATCATACTTTGCCTGAATTCTAACCTGTCTGGTTAAGCGTTTAACCGTTTCCATGTTATGAGAAACCACCTCTGGTCTTTCATCTAGCACCCTGTATAAATTATCCCACTGCCCTTTAAAATCAGGAATTAAAGTTTCTAAAGTTGTAATCGGACTTTCTCTGCGGATTGCTTGCAAAGTTTCAGCCCAAATAATCGAACCACCATCTTTTAAATCATCACGATCTACCGAAGTAATTACGCAATGTTTTACACCCATCAATCTTACCGAATCTGCTATCCGATTAGGCTCATCAACATCTACAGCTAATGGGCGACCAGTTGCTACTGCACAAAACGAGCAACTACGTGTACAAATGTTGCCTAAAATCATGAAAGTTGCTGTACCTGCACCCCAACATTCGCCCATATTCGGACAATTTCCACTCTCGCAAATGGTATGAAGTTTATGTGTATCAACTAAACTGCGAACTTGCGCATACTCTTTTCCAACAGGCAATTTTACACGTAACCAATCTGGTTTACGCTTAACTTCAGTTACAGCAGGTACTACAGGTAAATCAATCATGATGCAAAGTTAAGGATTAGGATTGAAATGTTGTAACGATGAAATGTTTGAAGGTTGTAATAATAACGATTGCTACATTAAAAATCACTTGGAAAGATACTGAAAGAGGAAATATTGAAGGTTCGGTCCGTTTTTACGCTGTACCTCCGATAAAGTCTGTGCAAACTAGCAAGCTAACAACAAAAAAAGCTTGTTCAAAGGCTTAAATCGGGGTATGCCGCTTCAATACGGTTTAACTGGCACAAGCTAGTACACTAATTTAAGTGTTCTTACCAAACTGATTTTGCTTTTTTTAACAACTCACTTCCTTTTTTTGTTATTTCGTTTTTGCCATTTTCAATCGTAGAGGGTTGAGTATATCGGCTTACAGAATTCGACATTACTTTAAATTTATTAATACCAGCAAAAATTTCTTTTGTATGCGGAACATTATTTTCTTGCATAACTTTCTCCCAATCAATTTTTGCTAAAACCGAAATCATATATTTCGATACTAATTTAGCCATAAAAGCTTTATCGTAAACACCTTTCAAAGCCTCGTCAGATTCTCTTCCTTTCACATAATCTATTGTTTGTTGAATCGCTTCGCGTTCATTATCCGAAAACAATGGACTTGTTATTAGTTTTTCTAATGCTGGTATTGCCTTTTCAGGATTTTCTCTTTTTAGGTTTAAATAAGCGTCAACAATCCAAACCAACTCATTTTGAAGGCCAAGTTTGTTCATATCCTTTACAAACAAATCAAAATCTTCTAACGAACGCTCTTCATCAATCTTTCGCTCCATCCGCATTCGATCGAAACCTCTAAACAGATAATTCATTCCATGAAATGCAGTGTGCGTTTGCTCATCGCTTAAATTTCTCCAGCCAAAAAAAGCTTTTGTGTAGGGTAGCGGAATTTTCTCGTTTTTATCTAACCATTTAATGTTACGAGATAGTCCATCTTCAGAAAGATAAAATAGATTATTTCCAAAAAACAAAAAACCACGAACAAACTCCAGCAAAGTTTTAATTTCTGAGTCTTTTAAAAGTTCTGGTTGAGTTTTGGAACATTCGTATAAGGCAAAGGGTTGGCCTAAATCTCTGGTGGTTAAAACGGCCATACTTAAAATGGCATGTTCTATATTTTGATAACGAACTTTTTCTTTTGGGTCAACAGTTTTTAAATCTATTTTCGGAGCACCGTAAAGCACATTAAAACCTTCAATTATTCCAGGGAAAACATCTTCGTCAGTTTCTTTTACTAAATTTTTAACTTTTCTATAGTCACTATAAAGCTGCAAGGCCTCAACAACTGAAATACTTTTTTTATTAGTATCTAACTGATGCATTGTCGCTAAAATATTTTGAGTTTTTGATGAAAATTTTTGGTATTCAGCCATGTTTGTGTCTAAAACAGCATTTGAACGAACGGCGATTTTAGCGAATTTGTAGAAAATAATTTTATCGTAATTGATGTTTTCTTCAAGTTTTTGCTTGTCGAGCGCCAGTAAAACTTCGTCTGTTTTTTCGTTCGAACAGGCCGAAAATAAAATCGCACAGATCAATAAAACTAAATTTTTCATCTTTAAAACATAATTAATGAAGCAAAGGCTCCAAGCTATAATTAATAAAAATATACTTTTTGAGTGGGATGTTTTTGTTTGATGATTATTCGTTGCTAATATCTAATTTTTTGCAGTACTTATTCTATTATTCGTTGCAAATAGCCTGTTGTTCTATTAATCCAGTTCTAAAAAAAGGTGCAATAATTACTAAACTCAATGTTTCTAATATCATCTTAATGAAGATTTAATAATTTCAACTTAAAATTTGACCTTTTGGATTAGATTTTGCTAATTAGTTCTATCAGAATTAAACAAAAATACATTTTTTAGCAATTTTTTAGTTTTCATATGCGAAAATTCGTTTCATGTTTAAAATCATTCTAAATTTGTAACTCCTTTGATATAAGATGACAAAAAAGAAAAAGACAGTTGGTAAAACTGACGCAGATGTAATTTTAATTGGTGCTGGGATAATGAGTGCAACCCTCGGCGTTTTACTTAAAGAATTAGAACCAAATTTAAGCATAGAAATTTACGAACGCCTTGATATTGCAGCAGCAGAAAGTTCTGATGCATGGAATAACGCAGGTACAGGACACTCTGCTTTTTGTGAACTAAATTACACCCCCGAGAAAAAAGATGGAACAGTAGAAACAACGAAGGCGGTACAAATTGCCGAACATTTCGAGGTTTCCAAACAGTTTTGGGCTTATCTAATCGAAAAAGGATTGATCTCAAATCCTGAAAATTTTATCAGGAAAATCCCCCATATGAGTTTTGTTTGGGGTAAAAAGAATTCAGAATATCTTAAAAAACGTTTTGAGGCATTAACTAAATGTGATTTGTTTAGCGATATGCAATTTACAGAAGATGCAGAAACCATAAATACCTGGGCGCCATTAATTATGGAAGGCCGTAAAAAAGGCGAAAAGGTTGCTGCAACAAAAATGGATTTGGGGACGGATGTAAATTTTGGTTCGCTAACTCGCGATATGTTTAATTATTTAAAGGAACAAAGCAATGTTAGTCTCTTTTTTAATCACGAAATTCGTGATTTGAAAAAAAATAAAGATGGCAACTGGATTATAAAAGTTAAAGATTTAGAAAGCGGCGATAAACGTAAAAGAGTAGCCAAATTTGTTTTCATTGGTGCTGGTGGCGGCTCTCTTCCGTTGTTAGAGAAATCAGATATTCCCGAAGGAAAAGGTTTTGGTGGTTTCCCAGTAAGCGGGCAATGGTTAAAATGTACAAACGAAGAAATTATTGCCAAACACCATGCGAAGGTTTATGGTAAGGCTTCAGTTGGTGCGCCGCCAATGTCTGTACCTCATTTGGATACCAGAATGATTAACGGTAAACAAGCTTTGCTATTCGGACCATACGCTGGTTTTTCTACCAAATTTTTAAAAAATGGTTCATTTTTAGATTTACCTAAATCGATCAAGTTTAATAACATTCGCCCGATGATTTCGGCTGGACTTCATAATCTTGATTTAACAAAATATCTGATTGAACAAGTTAGACAATCGCCAGAAGATAGATTAGAGGCGTTGAAAGAATATTTACCAAAAGCCGAATTAAAAGATTGGGAATTGGAATATGCTGGTCAGCGTGTGCAGGTTATTAAAAAGGACGAGAAAAAAGGCGGTATTTTAGAATTCGGAACAGAAGTTGTAAGTGCAGGAGATGGTTCGATTGCCGCTTTATTAGGCGCTTCGCCTGGTGCTTCTACTGCCGTTTCGATTATGATTGAGCTATTAAACCGTTGTTTTGAAGCAGATTTAGCTACACCAGAATGGCAGGCAAAAATTAAAGAAATGATTCCAACTTATGGAAAAGCTTTAGCACAGGATGCAGAACTTTGTAAAGCAACCAGAAGCAGAACATCTAAAATATTAAAAATAGAAAAAGATTAATATTTATTTCAGTTATAAAAGGAAAGGTCATGATTCTCATCATGACCTTTCCTTCTTAACCGTATTTTTTATTAAGCAGCAATTACTTCAGCAACTTCTTCTGCAGAAATATCACTATGTGATGATTCTAAAACACAATCGCCATTTTTGATTAATAAAATTTGAGGTGATTGATGTGCTACCTGAAAAATTTCTGCAATTCGATTCGAAATATCGCGATAGCTGATTAAATCTAAAAAGTACAATTTTGTATCAGCTGGAATAACATCCCAGTCAAATTCAAAATTTTTTTTCGCCATCAAACTAATTGAACAACGTGTACTGTGCTTAAAAATAAGACTAAAACCATCTGCGTTTTTAATCTCATCAAGCTGTTCTATTGAAGTTAAGTTAACCCAAGCCATGATTTTATAAAATTGTTTTATAGGTAACATAAACAAAAATATAAAGTTCTGTAAATGACCTAAAAATGAAAATTCTTTGTTTGAAGATTTTAGTTTCTTCTACGTTTACCTTCAGGATACGAGCTGTACGCTGGGCAAAGTTTAGAAGAGCAAGACTCTAAAATTGTAATGGTGCAAAACACCGCCAATAACAAAATGGCTACTTTTTTCATTCAGATTTTGATTTTAAAGTCCTAATGTACAAATAATTATTAATACGCAATATTAAATGTTCGCAGAAAAATCGGCCATTTTAATTGCTGTAATCGCTGCTTCATCTCCTTTATTGCCATGTTTACCACCAGCACGGTCTTGAGCCTGTTCCAAATTATTAGTAGTTAAAACGCCAAAAATAACTGGTTTACTATATTTAATGCCAACATTTGTAACACCTTGAGCAACAGCATCACAAATAAAATCGAAATGTTTCGTGTCGCCTTGAATTACGCAACCTAAACATATTACTGCATCAATATCACTTCTCTTGCTCAGCAAAATTTCGGCTCCACCTGTTAATTCAAAACTTCCAGGTACGGGCAAAGAAACAATATTATCAGCTAAAACCCCGTTTTCTAAAAGCGTTTTTAAAGCACCATTATATAAGGCACCTGTAATTTCCGCATTCCATTCGGCCACAATAATTCCGAATTTATAGTTTGCCCCATTAGGAACCGTTGTGTGAGAAAAATCAGATAGATTTTTTAATTGACTTGACATATGGCAAAGATACTGCTATGTACCGAATGTTAAAAGAGGATAATGTTTAAATGTTGTAAGTTTATCAAACCAACTGTATGTTTCCATAAGTGGCGCCAATTGGTATAATTTTTTCTCCAATCCAAATTTGGCTGCGGTCGAATTTATATATTTTACTTTTTGCAACAATAAAAGCCCTGTGGCAACGAATAAAATCAGCTTTGGGCAATAGTTCTGCCAAATCATTTATGGTAATTCTCGAACTTAACAACTTATCCGTTAGTTGAATTTGCGTATAATTTCCAGAAGCTTCGATATACAGGATATCATTCAACTCAACCTTAATCTGTTCGTAGCCATCTTTAACAAAAATATATTCCGATTTAGCATCTTGTTTATTATTTCTGAAGTTAAAGAGTTCATTTGCTTTATTGCAAGCTTTTAAAAATCGCGAAAGCGAAAAAGGTTTTAAAAGATAATCAACAGCATCGAGCTCGAAACTTTGTACAGCGTGTTCGGTATAAGCAGTTGTAAAAATCACCATCGGTGGGTTACTTAAACTTTTCAAAAAATCAATTCCGCTAATATCTGGCATTTTTATGTCGAGAAATATTAAATCAACCTTGTTGTGCTGTAAATAAGTAATTGCCTCAAAAGCGTTTGTAAAAGCTGCATTTAATTCAACAAAAGGCACTTTCGATGCGTGAGACCGAATAATATCTAAGGCTATGGGTTCATCATCTATCGCGATTGCAATCATTTTTAAAGATACTATTAGATTTATACTCTTTTAAATTTCCTTTCTAAAATTGTTTTTCAGAAGCGCAAAGTTTGTAATTCTTGGCAGATTATGGTCCCGCCAATAATACAATCTTTTGGTTAAAGTTTTCTGCTGAATTAAAGTTCTGCTGCCAAAAGTATTTCCATTTATGTAGGGGCTATTGCACAATGTTTTTTTGCTTTCGGCCAATCACGCCATTATTTATAAAACCGACTAAATCAAATAGTTCAAATTGTGATACAAACGATATCTGGAACTATTTCTGTTTTATTATTTCTATCAATTTCTCAAGTTGATAATCTTCCTTCAAGAAAATCTGGTTTAAGCTTCTTTCAATAACAATATCAGGTTCTGTACCAATGCCATCCAATATTTTTCCTTTTTTTTGAAAAGATACCATTGTACTTATTTTTCCACGTAATCCTGAATTTGGTAATTCAAAATTTTCGCTATTTCCACTCGAACCATCAGTATTAACCCCAACTATTTTGATATTGGGTAATCCTTTAAATACAGAAACAAGAACGGAAGCAGCACTAAAAGTCCTTTCGTTGGCCAGTATATAAATAGGCTTATTGTAATGAAATTTATTTTTGGTTAACTTCTTACCAGTAAGTATATAATAATGGTATTGGCTAAATTTCTTACTGTCCAAATCGTACATTGGTTTAAATGAAACCATAAACTTGTCGATTGCTTCCTGTTCTTTATAACCTAATTCGTCTTTCGAAAATAAAAACCTACTATGTAAACCTTTTTTTAATTCTTCGCTTAGCGGTAATTTTGCTCGTTGTTTTGTTGCGTTAACAACATAAATAGAGTCGGGATGGATAAAGTAGCCTGCTAATTCTTGAATTAAATCACGAGTTCCGCCACCATTATCTCTTACATCTATAATTAGAGCATCACTTTGCTTTGCCCTGGTCATAAAATTATCTAAGTATTCAAAAAATACAGGACAACTCTCTTTCTCGATCATGTCAGAAATTTTGATGTATCCTATACTGTTCTCCAGCGTAAAAAACTTTTCTATGATTGATTTATCGTTGAATTGTTCTTCTTTTAAACCAAATGCATTATTGTAAAATCGCTCGTCCCAATACTTTGCTTTTTGTTTTGCTTTTACTAACTCCATAATTACTTCTTTATCAATACCTTCATCATTAGTCAGTTTTAATGAAATTGGATTTGGTAATTCTAAGCCTAAAGTATTAAAAATCAATTCAATATCTCTTAACTCTCTAACTGCATTAGTAAAATATGAAGCTTTTGGTGCGAGTATTTCTGCGGGAAGAACCTGCGATAGTAACTTTTCTATCGGTATATTATTAATAGATTTAAGATAAGGGAATTCTGAATTCCAAAATTGATATTGTTTTTTTTCTGCTATATAGTTAACAACCAAGATTTTGCTCTGGTATGGCGAGAATGCAATCGGAAAATAAAGAGAATCACGTAATTCATAATCCTTTATGTAAGCATGTCTATCTCCAATTTTCCCTACGGTTTTAGATAAAAACAATCCAAAATCATATTTAGTAAATTGCTTTTTATCTAATTTCTCTAAAAATTCCTCAAAATCTTTTTGGTATTTGTATCCGTTCAATCCCTGGTACGAAGATTTGTTTTGAAGCACTTCGTTAAGTAAGGCCAAGTCGTTTTTAATATCACTTTTCGTTAAATATTCTATTTCGTTTTGAGCATAGCAAGACCATGAGAATATTGTTGCTAAAATTAATATTATGTGTGTTTTCATTACCAGAAGGTGCTTTCATTCAAGGTTAAAGGCCTAATCTAATCCAGTTGTATGGTTAAATGAACAAAGAATTCTTTAGCGCTTTCGCGGATAATTAATTCGTGTTTGCCATGGTAAAGGTGTAACAAACGTTGCCTTACATTTTCTAAACCGATGCCACTTTTTAATTTTTCAGGATCGTTATCGGCCTTTAAGTGAATGCTATTGTGTACATCGAAGTACAGCGTTTTTTCTTTAGTTTGAAGTGTAATTTTAATATGCGATGCTTGTTGCAAGCTAATTCCATGCTTAAAAGCATTTTCTACAAATGGAATAAGCAACATTGGTGTAATTTGCAGGTTGTTTAACTGCTCGTCTATTTGTGTTTCAATTTTTATATCGGCAGAGCGTGATGTACGAAGCTTCTGTAAATCGATGTAATTATTTAGATATTCTACTTCTCTGGTTAGTGAAATTTTATCCTGCATATTTTCATGCAACATAAAACGCATCATATCGCCAAGTTTTTGTATGCCTTCGCCTGTTCTTTCTGCATTTTCTTGCAACGCTGTACCAAATAAGGTGTTTAATGCATTAAATAAAAAATGCGGATTAATTTGCGATTGCAAAAAGCTAAGACTTGCATCTGATTTACCTAATTTGGTTTTTAGTGCTGTAATTTCTGTGCTACTGGCAAGCCTGTGTTTATAAAGATACCAGGATAAAGGCACGCTAATAATTAATTGGGTTGGCATGTGGAACATGCAAACAACAAAAAACATTTCTATTCGCCACACAAATAGGGTTGATATTAATCCCAATGGAACAGCTAATAAGATGGATATAAAAAATATTTGCCAGAAATAAACTTTGAAGGGCTTTCCCTCAGCCTGATTTTCTGGCAGAAGTTTATAAATAGAATATATAACAATGCCAATCGTCGAAAAAATAACTAAAGTCCAGCAAATGCTAATTTCAATTCCCGACCTGGTTGTGATCCATAAAAGTAAACCTACAAACCAAAAGGCAAGACCGAAACCTACGTCAACCTTAATTTGAGTATTGCGATCGGTACTTTTATCTTTATTGTCGCTTAAAAAACTTGCAAAAGCTTTTAGTAAGCCATAAGCCGAAATAATAACAATAGACCAAATGCTGTAAACAAAACCTTTAAAAAACAAATCGTTATAACCGTCTTGTAAATCATCATTCTGAACCAAAATGTAAGCTTCGCTGTAAGTTTTGCAAACACTAAAAACTAAGCCACCAAATAAAAATAAACCCAAAAGTAAAAAGCTATTGGCCACAACATTTTGCTTTTTAATAAATGCAGGGATTATGCAAAAGTTTATGGCTAAAAAACTAAGGTATAAAATCGAAAAACGGAAAATTTCGGGGATTAAGTAGTTAGAAATGTAAGAAAATTCTAACTGTTGAGCTTTAAAACTATGACTTGGGCGCCCTCCATTATCTGCACCAGAAATTATTAAAATTATAATTAAAACGTAGAGGCAAGTTGAAACCCAGAATTCTATCTTTTGTAAATCTTTATTGTTCATTTTGTTTAGTTTGATACTGCAATTTTACTTAGCCGCCACTAAATTATCTTTAAAATGTGATGGATGCTTAAATAAATGTGACGAATTACAGTATGGCTGGATATTTTCGAAGATTTAGGTTCATCACATAATTATAAATTATGCTCTTATTCAAGATTCAATTAATCAAAATTCAAAACGACTGCTTACATTTGAATCGAAAAACAAATGCTTAAAAATTTATACATACAATAATCAAAATGACAGTTTACGGAATTCCAAATTGCAATACAGTTAAAAAATCTATCGATTGGTTAAAAGCAAATCAAATAGATTACGAGTTTCACGATTTTAAGAAAAAAGGAATTACTGCACAGAAACTGAATGAATGGTGTAAAGTTTTCGGTTGGGAAACTGTTTTAAACCGTAAGGGTTTAACCTGGAAAAAATTATCGAAAGAGGAGCAATCTGCTATCGATAATCAGGAGAAGGCGATTGCTTATATGATTGAAAATACAAGCGCTATTAAACGCCCGATTGTAGAAAAAAATGGTCAGGCTATTTTAATTTCTTTCGATGAAAACCGTTATGCTGAAACACTTGGCTAATCTTGTTGTTTTAATGTTAAACTTTGTTAAATGATGCTTTTCGCATTTAAACTAATCTATTTTTGAATATGTATAAGCTGATCATAATTTTATTACTTGCCCTTCCTTTCGGAGCGCTTGCTCAAACGGTAACTACTGGTGCCGTTTATGATTTTTCGAAAAAATCAACCTCATTACCTGGTGTTACTGTAAGAAATTTAAGCAGCAAAAAAATAACCAGTACTAACGCTGCTGGGAAATTTACAATCGGTGCAAATAATGGCGATTTACTAGAGTTTTCGCTGGTGGGCTATCGTACAGATACGCTTTATTTAACCAATCTTTTGGGAAAAACGGTTTACATGGTTGACAGAGTTAATGCCTTGAATGATGTGAACATTCAAGGGGTAAAAATGAATAAATCAATTACTTCTCCCGATCCGATGGCTGAAAAATATAGTTTATTGAATACTGGTGGCAATTTGGACCGTAAAAAAATGACGGATAAAGTTGGAGGCTTGAATTTAAATCTAGGCTATGGTAAATATAGAAGACAGCAAAGAAAAGAAGCCGAATTGGAAGAACGAGATAAATATTTAGCGGAGATAGATAATAATTTTAACGAAAAAACAATTAATAACCTTATTAAGTTGGAAGGAGAGGATCTTAAAAACTTCATGATCATTTACCGTCCTTCTTTTTTGAAAATACAAGAAGAAAGGCCATTTAGATATTCTTTTTACATTGTTCAAAGCTATCATGCCTGGTTAAAACTTTCTCCGAAAGAAAGAAAGCTGCAAGATTTACCTGCTTTAAAAAAGACAAATTAATTATAATTTTTTAGGCGCTTAACTGTTTGTAAAGTAACATTATAAGCACAAATAAATCTGCACGGGCTTATTTTTTATATTTGCCGCCGAATAAAAACTTCAACATGAATATCAGAATAAACAAACTAATCGCTTTGTGCTTGGTTGGTTGTGCATTTGCATTTACTGCTTCAGCACAGCAAGCGGCAACAACAGCTACGGCACCACTTGCAACCAATTATAGCTCATCAGAAGCATTTGGACCATTATTTTACACGCAAAATGGTAACGAATTTCGTTCAGCAAACGGCGCTCCAGGTGCTAAATACTGGCAAAATAGGGTAGATTATAATATTACCGCGAGCTTAGATGAAACTAAAAATACGGTTAGCGGAACAGTAACCATCACTTATAAAAATAATAGCCCTGATAAACTACCTTACTTATGGTTGCAATTAGATCAAAACACATTTAAGGAAAATTCTCGTGGTGCTCAAATTACGCCAAGCCGTAGTCGTTACGGTGCGCAAGGCGAAAAATTTGATGGTGGTTATAAAATTAACAACATCAGCGTATCGCAAAAAGCGGCTGCAGTTAAATTTACATCAATTGTAGAAGATACACGTATGCAAATCCGTTTAAACCAGCCGATGGCAGCCAATGGCGATGTTGTAACCGTAAAAATGGATTATTCATATATTGTACCTAAAGAAGGCTCGGATAGAACAGGTCACTTAACTACTCAAAATGGTGAAATTTTCGCCATTGCACAATGGTTTCCACGTATGTGCGTGTACGATGATGTTTTAGGATGGAATACTTTACCTTATTGGGGTGGTGGAGAGTTTTATTGCGAGTATGGCGATATTACTTACGCAATTACGGCACCTGCAACACATATTGTGATGGGTTCTGGTGAATTGTTAAATCCGCAGGAAGTTTTTACGGCCGAGCAATTGAAAAGATGGAATGCTGCAAAACTAAGTGATGCAACCGTTCATATCCGTTCGGCAGAAGAAGTTACAGATCCTAAATCTCGTCCTGCAAAAGATAAATTAACCTGGAAATTTAAAATTGCAAACGCCAGGGATGCGGCTTGGGCTTCATCAAAATCTTTTGTTTTGGATGCAGCAAAAATAAATTTCCCAAGTGGAAGAAAAGGTTTAGCCGTTTCTGCTCAACCAATCGAAAGCAATGGTAAAGATGGTTATGGCAGAGGTGTAGAATATGTAAAATCGACAATAGAATATTATTCAACAAAATGGTTCGAATATCCTTATCCAATGGCTGTAAATGTTGCTACTAATGTTGGTGGAATGGAATATCCAGGTATTGTTTTTTGTGGATGGAAAGCTAAAAATGGTTCTGCATGGGGTGTAATCGATCATGAATTTGGCCACAGTTGGTTCCCAATGATCGTTGGTTCAAACGAGCGTAAATACGGTTGGATGGATGAAGGTTTTAATACTTTTATCAATGGTTTATCTGGTCAGAATTTTAACAATGGCGAATATAAACCACGCATAACCGATATGAACCGTGTAGGCAAATCAGCAATTGGCAATCCTGCTTTAGACAATATTATGCTAATGCCAGATGGTATGCAAGAAAGAAATATTGGTGTTAACTTATACAGTAAGCCAGGATGGGGTTTAAATATTTTAAGAGATCAGATTTTGGGCGAAGACAGATTCGATTATGCTTTCCGTCAATACATTAAAAACTGGGCCTTTAAACATCCAACGCCTTTCGATTTTTTCCGTTCGATGGAAAATGGTGCAGGTGAAGATTTAGCATGGTTCTGGAGAAGCTGGTTTATAAATAACTGGAAAATGGATCAGGCCGTTGCAGGTGTTGAAGCGGTAAAAGTTGATGGAAACATTTCAAGCTATAACATCAGAGTTAACAATCTTGAAAAAATGCCAATGCCAATTATCCTTCAAGTTAAGACGAAAAGCGGTAAAACCGATATCGTAAAAGTTCCTGTTGATGTGTGGATGAAAAACGCAACCTGGTTGGTGCGTTATCCTACAACCGAAGAAGTAGTTTCGGTAGTTTTAGATCCAAATAAAGTATTACCGGATTCTAATCCTGATAATAATACCTGGACAGCTCCAGCAAATTAATTGAATTATAATTACATTGAAAAGTCCTTAATCGGTTAGATTAGGGACTTTTTTAGTTACAGTATGGTTTCGTTTATTTTTAATGTGTTTTTGGAGTGAGAATTAGATTATCCTATCGCTCATAATTAATCTGCTATAATTTGTTGTTAAAATTACTCAGCAATAGGTAAGTTGAAATAAAACTTGCTGCCTTCTCCAATTGCACTTTGTACTCCGATTTTTCCATCTTCGGCTTCGATAAAATCTTTAGAAATTGCCAAACCTAAACCCGAACCCGATTTGTTTTGCCCATCTGTTGGTACTTGGAAATACCTTTCGAACAATCGTTTTTGGTATTTTTCATCAATACCTTTTCCAAAATCCTGAACTGAAAACTGAACAAATTTATCTTGCTGAACAACATTAATTTTTACTGTCGATTTTTCTGAGCTGTAGCGTAAAGCATTTGATAGAAAATTAACTAGTACCCAAGCGGTTTTCTGAATATCAGCATTAACCTTCGGTAGATTTTTATCGCAATTTAATTCAAGCTGAATTGATTTCTGTTCTGCCTGAAACTTAACCGCATCTATTGCGTATTGTACAATATCTTCGGGTTTAGTAATGGCGAAAGTAAGTTTTAAATTCCCAGTTTCCACCTGAGATAAATCGAGCAACTCGCTGGTAATTTTTAGGAGTCTGTCGCTATCTTCTTTAATGTGCGTTAACAGCTGACTTTGCTCTTCATTCATATTACCAACCCGTTCATCACTTAAGAGTTTTAAACTCATTTTTATCGATGAAAGAGGCGTTTTTAATTCGTGGGAAACAGTGGCAATGAAGTTGGTTTTCGCCTCATCCAACTCCTTAAACTGCGTAATGTTTTTTAATACATAAACACTTCCAGCCGATTTTGAAGATTCGAATAAAGTTTTGTCTTCAAGTGTTTCGTAATTCGGAATGATGATTTCACGATTCTCCAACAAAAAGTACGATTCCTTCTCGTCAGCATAAATTTTGAGCGTTTTATCTTCCGTTTCTGGTTCGATAATTCTATTTAAAAGCTCATTCTTTTTTATCAATTCTTTAACATTCTGTCCGATAACTTTCTCATCGTCGAGATTCATCAGCTTTGCTGCCAAATGATTTAAAAACAGAATTTCGCCCTTCTCATTTAAACCAATAATGGCGTCTTGCATTTGTGCAATAATGGCTTCAATTCGCAATTTCTCGGACTTTATTTTAGATAAATTACTGTTTTCCCATTCATTTAATTTAACAACCATTCCATTAAAAGAAGTCGCAAGTTCAGTAAACTCATCATCATTTTCAAAGTTTAGCCTTTGCTTGTAGTTTTTCTTGCTGATTTGTTTAATGGCTGAACTGAATTCGGCTAGTGGGTTAGCTACAAAACCTGGAAAATTAACAATGAACGTAAACAAGATCATAAAACTAAGGGTGGCGGCAATCATGATGTATAAATTTGCTCTTCCTGATGCTTCATTCGCCATTTCATTTTTGGAGTAAATGGCTTTCATGTTGACTTCTTCAATGTTTTGAAGCGAAGAGCGAACACTTTTAATGTCGGTTTCTCTAATCGCCTTTGCAGATGAATTTTGAAGTGCTCGATAAGCTATTTCAAGTTGCTGAAAGGCTGCCTTTTCTCCAGTTTCGGTTAGGTTTTGTGCTTCGTTTTTTAAGTTTAGCTCAAAAATTTTTGCCGTTTCTGCGTTTAACGGAAATGAATTTTCATCAACCACGTTTCGCATGGCTGAAACATATTTCAACGATTTGTAATTATCTTTCAGAATAACTTTCGATTTGTCTGAAAGTTCATTCAAAAAGAAGAGCGCAATTAGGCCGAAAGATAGGACGATTATAAAGAGAAACCCGAATCCGAGGCGGAGCTTGGTTTTTATTTTCATGATGATGTTGTGTTAGAATTGTTGTCAAATTGAGCTTGTCGAAATGTTCTTCGGCAAGCTCATGATGACATGTTGAAATTACGATAGTATTACCAAATCGATTTCTTTTGCGGCTAAATTACGCAACAATTGATTAAAAATTGCCGTTCGCATAATCACTTGAAAAATAGTTAAATGCGGCTTGCCGATACAAATGGTTGTAATTTCTTTTTCTGTTGCCATGTTAATAATGGTTTGGGTAATTTGATTGCTTTTAACTTTAATGAGCTCGGCACCTAATTCGGTTGCTAGCTTGAAGTGATTAATCAAATGTCGTTGTTTATCGAGCTTTATTTTATCGAAACTTTCGGCATCACTTTGTACATATAAAACAATCCACGGAGAGCGATAATACGATGCCAATCGGGCAGTTTTTCTAATCACAACGCCTGCGGTTTCAACATTGGATGATATACATGCTAAAAACCTTTCTGGACGTAATTTGATGGATTTCGGTATCTCTGTCTGGATTTTTCGCTCCACTTGATGCACAACTTCCTTCAAAGCCAATTCCCTTAATTGCAGAATTTTATCCGCCTGAAAGAAGTTTTGTAAAGCCCTTTCAATTTTTGTCCTATCGTATATTTTTCCTTCCTTCAATCGGGTTACCAATTCATCGGCTGTTAAATCGATGTTTACAATTTCATCGGCAATTTCAAGAATTTTATCTGGAATCCGTTCGGTAACCTTAATGCCTGTAATGTGTTCAATTTCTTCGTTTATGCTTTCTAAATGCTGAATGTTAACGGCCGATATCACACTAATTCCAGCCTCCAATAAATCAAAAACATCTTGCCAACGCTTCTCATTTTTACTGCCTTCGACATTGGTATGTGCCAATTCATCAACCACGACGATTTCGGGATGGCGATTTAAAATGCTTTGCAAATCCATTTCATCAATTTCCTTACCTCGGTAGAAAATATTTTTTCGTGAAATTAAAGGTAAACCAGCAACCAACGCTTCAGTTTCTGCTCTTTTGTGGGTTTCTACATAACCAATGCAAATATCGATTCCGTTACGCAAAAGCGCATGAGATTCTTGCAGCATGCGGTAGGTTTTGCCCACGCCAGCGCTCATCCCAATGTAGATTTTGAGTTTTCCTCGCCTCGATTTTTTAATGAGATTGAGGAAGTTTTTAACTGAATCGTCTTTCATGTTATATATAAAATGGATGATGTAGTAAGTAAAATGTAAGATGGATGATGGAACTTTGCACATCATCCATTTGACATCTTCCCTTATCCATCAATTAAAACGCTACCGCTATACTTGCTGTTAAAGATTTATTCGCATTCACTGCGCTATTTTCTCTTGTAAAAATTTTATCCTTGCTATCATATGTTTTACCTTCTAAACGGATAATTGCGTTTGAAATTGGCGAATAATCAAGGTTTAAGGAATAGCCTTTTGTTTTGAAACCATTTGGCGTTCCTGTTGAAATAAAAATACCATTTTTATCTTCATAATATTCGAATCTACCAGCAACGGCCCATTTCGGAGCGAACTTATATTGAGCAATTGCGACAGGTGATAGAATTTCATTTTTCTCGCTGCTGCCTTTAACTTTTTGCTGCGTTCCATAATCGAAACCAAGGGTTATACCAAATTCGTTTGTGAGTTGAAATACACCATAAATATTGTGGTATAATCGGTTCACGCGTACAGAATCTGCACCTTCAGTTCCTAAATAATTGCTGTAATTTACCGTGATTTTATCAGTTGGTTTCCAGGCTAATTGTAAACCGCCAGCGGGTTTGTTATTGCCATCTACACGGGTAATTCTTTGCCATCCATTTAGGTAGAGTAGGGTCGCTGTTAATTTTCCATCTTTTGTACCGTAGGTAATTTTTGCTCCAGATTCATAATATGGTGTATTTTCTGATGCGATATTTCGTGTTAATACCCAGCAATCTTTAGAAATTGCCCCTTCAAAACCAATGTGCGATGAAAAAATACCAGCATCTATCCAAAGATTTTCTGTTTTGGAAAGTTTAACACCTGCATTTGCTTCAAAAATATTCTTTAAGACGCCAGGCTCAGCGGCTAAGTTCGCGTTGGCATAAGTTCCAGCCATTACAGCCAAATTCGCACGGATTGAACTACTATCATAAGCTGCTTTGATGAAACCTAAATTTAAGTTTACTTCGTTCGCACGGTTGTGAGAATAAATAAAGCCTGGGCGATTATGGTCAGCGGATTTATTGAAATCGTAGCCGTAATAAGTTTCTAAATAACCAGAGAATTTTACTTTTGGCTCTTCTTGAGCGAATGCGGTTAAGCTTGCTGTTAATGTTGTTATAATTGTGATTAGTTTTTTCATGATGTTATTAATGTTTGTTATTCTGAGGAACAAAGAATCTGCAAACGATTAGTAGTACTAGGTTTTCTGTAGAAACTTCGGTTAGGACGGTGTCATTGTGAGGCACCAAGCAACCCTACAACGATCGCTATAATACCAAAAGCATTAAGATTGCTTCATACCTCGCAGTGACGACTTATCGAATTACAAATTATCAAGTGCTAAATTCAGTTTCAATACATTTACTGATGATGGTCCAAATAAACCCATTAATGGTTTTAAAGTATTCATCGCTACTAGTTCTTTAACTTTCTGTTCGTTAATTTTACGGGCTTTTGCCACTCTTGTAATTTGAATTGCCGCACCTTGCTCAGAAATATTTGGGTCTAAACCACTTCCTGAAGCGGTAACCATATCGGCAGGAATTTCAGATTTTTTTAACCCTGGGTTGTATTTCAAAAGGGTATCAATTCTCGATTGAACCTCTTTTAGATAATCTGGATTGGATGGGCCTTTGTTAGAACCAGCAGAACCTGCTGCATTGTAGCCAACAGCCGATGGACGACCCCAGAAATATTCAGGTTTGTTGAACGATTGACCTAGTAATTCGTAGCCGACGGTTTTTCCGTTTCTAGTGATTTTTCCTCCACTACCTTTTCCGTTAGAAAGTTTGCTTGCTAATGCGATGCTAATCGGGTAGATGATGCATAATAGTACGATTAAAACTAAGGTTAAGCGTATCGATTGTATGATGTATTTTTTCATGATGATATTTTAATTTTGTCATTTTGAGCCTGTCGAAGAATCTTAATTTGCTTTTCAACAGGCTCAACCTGACATTTAAGTCTATGAAGGATTTATTCTTTCCATTTTTTTATTCTGAGCTTGTCGAAGAACCTATTCATATTTCGATAACTCAATTTGAAGTTCATTTAAACAAACAACCCAATTACTAAATCAATTAATTTGATGCCGATAAATGGAGCGACAACACCTCCGATGCCATAAATAAATAAGTTTCTACGTAGTAAAGCAGTAGCGCCAATCGGTTTATAAGCCACACCTTTTAACGCCAGCGGAATTAAAATGGGAATGATAATCGCATTGAAAATAACCGCAGACATAATTGCACTTTCTGGCGTATGTAAACCCATAATATTTAAACTTTGCAAAGCTGGAATAGATGCAATAAACAATGCAGGAACGATTGCGAAATACTTAGCCACATCATTCGCGATGGAGAAAGTAGTAAGCGTACCACGGGTAATTAAAAGTTGCTTCCCGATTTCTACAATCTCAATTAATTTGGTTGGGTCGTTATCCAAATCAACCATGTTGCCTGCCTCTTTTGCAGCCTGCGTTCCGCTGTTCATAGCCACGCCAACATCTGCCTGGGCAAGTGCAGGGGCATCATTTGTCCCATCGCCCATCATGGCAACCAGTTTTCCTAAAGCCTGCTCATCTTTAATGTAATTCATTTTATCCTCAGGTTTTGCTTCGGCGATAAAATCATCTACACCTGCTTTTTCGGCAATGTATTTAGCGGTTAAAGGATTATCGCCAGTTACCATTACAGTTTTTACACCCATTTTTCTTAAGCGTTCGAACCGTTCGCTAATACCTGGTTTAATAATATCCTGTAACTCGATCACGCCTAGAGCTTTTTCATTTTCTGAAACCACTAAAGGTGTTCCGCCATTCGTTGCAATGGATTTTACAAGGTCTGCAATATCTGATGGGAAAATATTTCCAGCTTTTTCAACGATATTTCTGATGGAATCAAAAGCACCTTTCCTAATGCGCCTTCCATCGGCCGTATCCAATCCGCTCGAACGGGTTTCAGCTGTAAATTTGATAAATGTGGAACCTTGTGGCGTTCCTGAATTTTTGAAACCTTGTTCAGACGCTAATTCAATAATTGATTTTCCTTCTGGCGTTTCATCCGCTAAAGAACTCAACACGCAAGCATCGGTAAAATCTTTAATAATTACGCCTGCGGTGGGGTAGAAGTTGGTTGCCTTACGGTTTCCGATGGTTATCGTTCCAGTTTTATCCAAAAGTAAAACATCAATATCGCCAGCAGTTTCTACCGCCTTACCCGATTTGGTAATCACGTTTGCTCTTAAAGCTCGGTCCATTCCAGCGATACCAATGGCCGATAATAAACCGCCAATAGTTGTCGGGATTAAACAAACGAAAAGTGAAATTAAAGCCGCGATGGTAATCGGTGTGTTGGCGTAATCAGCAAATGGTTTCAACGTAACGCAAACGATAATGAAAACCAAAGTAAAACTGGCTAAAAGGATGGTTAGAGCAATTTCGTTAGGTGTTTTTTGACGAGAAGCCCCTTCAACCAAAGCAATCATTTTATCTAAAAAGCTTTCGCCAGGAGCAGTACTCACTTGCACTTTTATCTCATCTGATAAAACTTTTGTTCCGCCAGTTACCGAAGATTTATCGCCACCAGATTCGCGAATGACTGGAGCAGATTCGCCCGTAATCGCCGATTCATCTATGGTTGCAATACCTTCGACAATCTCTCCATCTGTTGGAATGGTATCACCAGTTTCGCAAACAAAAACATCGCCTTTTTTTAATTGATTTGACGAACGGATTTCAATCGTTCCATTAGCTAAAAGTAGTTTCGCAGGCGTTTCTTCTCTCGTTTTACGTAAACTATCTGCTTGCGCTTTACCTCTTGCTTCGGCTATTGCTTCTGCGAAATTGGCAAACAAAACCGTTAACAAAAGCACTAAAAAGATGAAGAAATTATACAACGGAGAACCTTGCCCGCTGTTGCTAAAAGAGTACACGGTAACGTAAGCCATTACCAAAGTACCAATTTCAACGGTAAACATTACAGGGTTGCGAACCATTACCCGTGGGTCGAGTTTGATGAAAGATTGTTTTAATGCAGTTTGCACCAAAGCGGGTTCGAATAATTTATTATTGGGTTTCATTTCTATTTTTAATTAAGTGATTTCACAGATTAAAATGATTTCACAGATTTTTATCTTGCAATTTGTCATGCTGAGCTTGTCGAAGCACCGAATCATTTCGACAGGCTCAATGTGACAGCTGTATCTATTTGAGCATTGAAAAGTATTCCGCCAGCGGCCCCAAAGCCAACGCTGGAAAGTACGATAGTGCATTAAGTACTAAAATCACAGCAAAAGTCATGAGTGCAAAGGTTTTGGTATCCGTTTTTAAGGTTCCTGCAGACTCTGGAATGAATTTTTTAGCGCCTAATAAACCTGCAATAGCAACCGGACCAATGATTGGCAAGAAGCGACCTAAGAAAATAATCACACCGGTAAGCACATTCCAGAATACATTGTTATCGCCTAAACCTTCAAAGCCAGAGCCATTGTTCGCATTTGAAGAAGTGACTTCGTAAAGCATTTCTGAAAAACCATGGAAACCAGGATTATTTAACCAGTTTTTAGGTTGGGTAGCCCAGGCTGCATCGCCATGATTGGTAAATACATAACTTGCAATAGCCGTTCCCGCTAAAATTAAAAACGGACTTAACAAAGTGATAATGGCGGCGATTTTAATTTCCCTGGCTTCAACCTTATGACCTAAAAACTCAGGCGTTCTGCCCACCATTAAGCCCGAAATAAATACAGCGATAATCAGATAGATGAAATAATTTAATAAACCAACGCCGCAACCGCCGTAAATGGCGTTTATCATCATGGCCAATAATTGCCATAAGCCTGTTAATGGCATGGTGCTATCATGCATTCCGTTTACCGAACCTGTAGAAATTACTGTTGTTAATGTACTCCAGTATGCTGTGGCAGCTGGTCCGAGGCGTACTTCTTTACCTTCCATTGCACCAGTAGTTTGCGATATGCCCATTTTGGCCAAAGCAGGATTCCCACCTAATTCTGAAGTTAACGTCGGAATCATCAGCATAAATAAACCGATTGTCATTACCCCGAATATTGTCCAGGCTAATTTCCTTCTACGGATGAAATACCCGAAAGCAATAACCATCGCCATTGGAATAATGGTTTGCGCAATGATTTCAACCATGTTGGTCAAGTAACTTGGGTTTTCGAATGGATGAGCAGAATTTGCACCAAAATACCCACCACCATTCGTTCCCAAGTGTTTTATAGCAATCATTTGTGCTGCAGGGCCTCGAGAAACATTTACGGTATCACCTTGAAGAGAAATAAATTGGTCTTTCGCATCATAACTGGCTGGCGTACCACTAAAAGTTAAAATCAATGCGACAATAATTGATAAAGGCAACAACAAACGAGTCATTGCTTTTACAAAAAACTCCCAGAAGTTGCCCAACTGTGTAGCTGTTTTATCTCTGAAAGCTTTAAAAAACACCACAGCTGCTGCAATACCTGTTGCTGCGCTCACAAATTGCAGAAACATGAGTACAAATTGCAACGTTAAATAACTCACGCCGCTCTCGCCCGAGTAATGTTGCAAGTTGCAATTGGCAACAAAGCTAATGATGGTGTTAAAAGCTAGGTCTGGTGTCATTCCAGGGTTTCCGTCAGGATTTAAAGGCAACTTATCCTGAAAGATCAATACAAAAAAGCCATAAATCAACCATAAAATATTGATGGTTAACAAAGCTTTTAAATGTTGTTTCCAGTTCATCTGCTCCTTAATATTGATGCCTGAAAGTTTATAAATTACTTTCTCAAGCGGTTTTAAAAAGTCAGTCCAAACTTTTTCCCCTGCAAAAACCTTTGCCAAATATTTACCCAAAGGGATGGCGATGATTAAGGTGAGCAGGAATGTGGCGATAATGCCTGTTAATTCAGTGTTCATTTTTTTTGTTTTTTACAAATGATTGTCGTTGTGCTTAATGTTTCGACAAGCTCAACATGACAACTGCGTTAAAATTTTTCTGGTTTAATCAACACGTAAATCATATAGATAAATACGGCGATTGCGATGATTAATAGTGCTAACATTTTTTTTAGATTTTTTCGAACCAATCGATAGATCGGTAAGTTGCCCAACAGAGCAGGATTAGGATTAGAAACAGGATTATGATCATAACTTATTGATTTATGAAATGCCTATTGCCAACTCTTGTGCCGATGAAAATTTGGTTTTCGTAAAATATTGTTTTACAGTGTTTTGATTGGTTTCTAGTGCTGAATCAAAATTTTGGACAAAAAAAAACCTTTCCATTTTGGAAAGGTTTTTATCGTTTTGGGATGATGTGCTAAATTGTATTCGAAAAGTTGGGCGGCTTTTCTTTTCGCCTTAAGTTTTGGTCTTTCAGCTTTAATCTTTATTCTTTTCTGCTTCTTTAAAACTTCCCTTTCTGATTTAACAATTCAAAATACTTATCTAAATTAACCCCTAAAGATTTTTCAAAAGAAGCTTTGAAATCGGCAGGTGTAGGGTGTTTGTTTTTCCATTCACTAAAATATGCCTGAAATGCTTTATCAAACTTTTCCTGACCAATCTGTGATTCTAGGATATAAAGCCATAAAGCGGTCTTAGCATAAGAAATCAAACCATATTCTTCTGAAGTTTTAAAATCAGCAGCTGGAATATCGATAGCCGATTCCATTGGAACATTAGTTAAAGCACCGTAAATACTAGCCAAAAACTTATCTGCTGGTAATTCTTTAATTTTAGCTGGAATCGCATCTCCAAAAATAGAATTCGACCTGTATTTTTCAGCTTCGTATCTAAACTGGTAAAAGGTATTAAAACCTTCATCTTGCCATGTATGCATTCTTTCGTTATTACCCAACATACTCATAAACCAATTATGACCAACTTCATGTGTAATTACGCCATCTAAAGTTTCTTTTTTTGCATCTGGACTCGTAATCAACGTAATCGTTGGATATTCCATACCGCCACTCGAATTATTTTTAGGTCCTTCAATTGCCTGTACAACTGGGTATTCATACTCGCCAATCCACTGACTATATTTCTTTGTCGCGTCTTTTATGTAATCTATGCTGTTTACCCAAAGCGTATTTTTTTTGTTGTGATAATAACTAAAAGCATCAACCACTTTTCCTGAAGCCAGTTTTACCGTATCGTATTGAATGACCAAATCTTTATCTGCAAACCAAGCAAAATCAGGCACATTACTTATCGAATAAGTTAATTTTTTGGTTTCAGATTTACTTACTGGAGCATACAGTGTAGGTTTACCTGCTCTCATTGATGTATTTTTTGCGCCAATGGTTTTGTATGCACGAAGTTCATCAGCATTTTGCAAAACGCCCGTTGCACCCACAACGTAAGAAGATGGAAGCGTGATGTTCACTTTGTAATCTGCATATTCGCTGTAAAACTCGCCCATGTCCAAGTATGGAAATTCATGCCAGCCGTCTTTATCAAAAACAGCAGGTTTCGGGTACCATTGAGTAACCATAAATTCGGTTTCAGCGTAGCCAGACCGAGAAAAATAACTAGGCAGTTTCACATTAAAATCAGTCGAAATCGTGATAGAGTCGCCAGGTTCTAAAGCCGTTGGAAGTAGAACCTTCACAATATCAATATATTGAGGATTCGGGTGAGCTTCTGTTTTAGCAATTTTGCCATCAACCTTAAAATTTAAACCATCAATACTTCCATACGCAACATTTTTAAGTTTTTCCTTACGTGAAGTATCGTTTCTAATCTGCTGAAATAATGCCGTCGATTCGTTTTTGTAGGCGTTTGGCCAGATGTGAAACCAGATAAATTCTAAACTTGACGGGGAATTATTCTTATAAACAATCGTTTCAGCACCTTTAAGCGATTTGTCTTTATCGTTTAAAGTAACATCAATATTATAAGTTAAGTGCTGTTGAAAATAATTTTGCTGTGCAAAAATTGAAATTGAAATGAGGGATAGTAAAATGGTTAGAAAACTTTTCTGCATATTTAATTTTTCTGAAAGATAATTATTTCGCCTAATTGGCATTATATGTAAACGGATTTTTTAAGATTAAATTTCTGTAATTCCATATTCCTCTATTTTTCGGTAGAGCGTCGTCAAACCAATTCCTAATAATCTAGAAGTTTCAGTCTTGTTGCCTTTAGTATGAATTAAAACCTTTTGAATGTGTTGTTTTTCAACTTGCTGAAGATTGTAATTATTTTCTAAAGGTGTAAACTCGAAAAATTCTGGTGGCAAAGCCGATTTAATCAACTGATTTCCATCTGATAAAATAACCAAACGCTCAATTACATTTTTAAGCTCACGGATATTGCCTTTCCAATGATGTGCAGTTAAAATCGATAATATATTGTCATCAATTTTAAGTGCTGATCGGTTTACCTTATCAGAAAATTCTTTTAGATAATGTTTTGCCAGAGCTGGAATATCACCTTTTCTATCGCGTAGCGGAGGTAAAATAATGCTAAAAACCGAAAGTCTGTAATACAAATCAGAACGGAACTTTCCGATAGTTGCATCAGCTTTTAAATCTTTATTTGTAGCGGCCAAAATACGCACATTAACCTGTTGTGTATGGGTATCGCCAACTTTAATAAAACTTTGATTTTCTAAAACCCGCAACAGTTTTGCCTGTAAATCGAGATTCATTTCCCCAATTTCATCCAAAAATAAAGTGCCGCCGTTGGCTTCCTCCAGTAATCCCTTTTTATCTTTATTGGCTCCTGTAAATGCGCCAGCCTTGTAACCAAAAAGTTCACTTTCTAATAATTCTGAACTAAAACCACTGCAATTTAAAGCTACAAAAGGCTTTAATGCTCTGGGACTTTCGTAATGAATGGATTGTGCAAAAACTTCTTTGCCTGTCCCAGTTTCGCCTAAAAGTAAAACAGTTGTGTCAGTTTGGCTTACTTTTTTGGCTAAATCTATCGCTTCTTTTAAAGCTCTCGATTGACCAATTATCGTATCAAAATTATGCTTGCCATTAATTTTATTTTCTAAATCGAAAACTCTTTGTTGCAGGTTGGCTTTTTCCATTGCTTTGTATAGCAGCGGAATAATTTTATCGTTGTCATCGCCTTTAACCAAGTAATCGAAAGCACCGTTTTTAATGGCTAAAACACCATCTGCAATTGTTCCGTAAGCGGTAAGGTTAATAATTTCAACAAATGGCTTAATTGCTTTAATGTCTTTAACCATTGCAACGCCGTTTACATCGGGTAGTTTTACATCACTAATTACCAGACTAACGTCATTGTTTTTAAGAAGTTTAATCCCTTCTTTACCTGTATTGGCCTGTAATGTTTTAAATCCTTCAAGCTCTACAATCCTCGAAAGTAAACTGCAAATCTTCTTTTCATCATCAATGATGAGTACAATCCCATTCATAGGTTTCAATTATCACGCAATATTAAGGATAAAAATTTCTAAAAATAAAAAGGAAAATCAATGCCTGCTGCCGATGTTCATCATTAAACATTTCTTCAAAATTTAAAAGCTTTCCATAATGAAAATTAGATTTTCAATATGGAAGTGTTTTTTAAACTAAATAATGATTTACATTTTTTCTTTATCCTTCTTAAGGTGTTTTAAAGCATTTTTAGGTATAAACTTCTGCTGCAGGCATTTGGTTTGATATACTGCTGCCGAAATTTTATAAAAATGAATAATCAATTAATATTTGTTCGCATTGCAACTGCCGAAGATGCAGTTTATGCAGATGAGATTATAAAGGAAACAGAAAGTTCGGCGATTGCCCGTGGTTCTGGAATTTCTAAAAGAAGCATTGAGTCGGTAGTTGAAAAGATGATTAACGGTAAAGCTGTTATTGCCTTAAGCTCCTCGGCCGAATGGGTTGGTTTCTCTTATCTCGAAACTTGGGAAAATGGCAGTTTCGTGTCAAATTCTGGACTTATCGTAGCGCCTAAATTCAGAAATTCTGGCGTTGCAAAATGCATTAAAAATCGTGTTTTTCGATTGTCTCGCCGCATTTATCCGAAAGCAAAAATATTCAGTATCACCTCTGGCGCTGCAATTATGAAAATGAATAGTGCGCTTGGTTTTGAACCCGTAACCTTTGAAGAGATTACCCATGATTTCAAATTCTGGGAAGGCTGCAAAAGCTGTATTAACTATGATATTCTTCAACGCAAGAAAAATTGTAACTGCTTGTGCACTGCTATGCTTTACAATCCCGAAAACCATCGCCAGGAAGATTCAGCTATCCAAAAAAATGAAAAGTTTAATTCAGACGCCTCATTACAAACCTTAAACTAAAAAAAATGAATACCATAACCGAAAAACAAAGCTTAAAATATCCAGATTTAAACCAACTATACAACGAAGCGATATCGCTTTTAAGTAAACTAATCTCTTTACCATCTCTTAGTGGAGCCGAGGAAGAAACAGCAGCTGAAATTGAAAATTTCTTTATAAGTCATGGCATTAACACCATTCGTAAACACAACAATATTTGGTGCTACAATAAATTTTATTCAGCTGCAAAGCCCACCATATTATTAAATTCCCATCATGATACTGTTAAGCCCAATGAACAATATACCTTAAATCCATTCGTACCGATTATCGAAAATGAGAAGATTTATGGTCTAGGAAGTAATGATGCTGGTGCATCTTTGGTTTCGTTAATAGCTGTTTTTACATATTTCTGGCAACGGGAAGACTTACCATTTAATCTTTGTTTAGCTGCCACCGCTGAGGAAGAAAATTCGGGAGAGCATGGTATAAAAAGTATTATGAACGATTTCGAACCAATTGCTTTTGCAATTGTTGGAGAGCCTACAGGGATGCAAATGGCCATTGCAGAGAAGGGCTCGATGGTAATTGATTGCATTTCTAAAGGGCGTTCTGGTCATGCAGCCAGAGAAGAAGGCGATAATGCGATATATAAAGCGATAAAAGATATTGAATGGTTTTCGCACTATAATTTTCCAATAGAGGATAATTTGCCTCAACCCGTAAAAATGACGGTTACGCAGATTAATGCAGGTTTGCAGCATAATATTGTTCCAGGCGAATGTAGTTTTACTGTTGATATCAGATTCGACCATAATTATACCCCAAGGGAAATTTTGAATACCATTATTAATCACACCATGTGCACATTTAACGTCCGAGCGAATATTTTAAGCCCATCAAATATTGATTTATTGCATCCATTGGTGGTTAGCGGCTTAAGTTTGGGCAGGAAAACCTACCTTTCGCCAACAAGTTCCGACCAGGGTTGGTTAGATATGCCTTCTGTAAAAATGGGCCCTGGCGAATCTGCCCGGTCACATACAGCTAATGAATTTGTTTTGATTGAAGAAATTGAAGAAGGAATTACCATCTACATTCGTTTGTTAGAATCTGTTTTTAACAAAACGACATAATTTATGTACCTTTTTCGTTTCCGAACGCTTGAAATAAAACCTTTTTAAGCATATTTGATGCAACAAAGCAAATAGTATGTTTAAAGTAATTAGTGCCATTCTTACGTTTGGCTTTTTTTCTATTGCAAGTTCAGCTCAACAGGTTAGACCAGCAAAATCTTCAGAAATTTATCGTGACTTAAAAACGCTTAAACATATCCCAAAAGTTCTATATCTGGCTGCTCATCCCGATGATGAGAATACGGGCTTACTTTCTTGGTTAATAAACGAGCAAAATGTAGAAACTGGGTATTTATCTTTAACAAGAGGTGATGGGGGACAAAATCTTTTAGGTACGGAGCAAGGCGCAGCTTTAGGTTTAATCAGAACTCACGAACTTTTAGAGGCGAGAAAACTTGATGGTGCACAGCAATTTTTTACCCGTGCAATAGATTTTGGCTTTTCTAAAAATACAGACGATACTTTTAAACAGTGGGATGCAGATAGTATAACTGCTGATGTAGTTTGGGTGATCAGAAAATTCCGTCCTGATGTGATTATTTGTCGTTTTCCACCAACTGCTGCGGCTGGGCATGGGCAACACGCTGCATCTGCAGTAGTGGCCGAAAAAGCTTTTAAGTTGGCGGGTGATAAAAATGCTTTCCCAAGCCAGTTAAAATATGTTGATGTTTGGCAACCTAAAAGATTACTTTGGAATACGTTTAGATTTGGTGCTACAAATACCACATCAGAAAGCCAGTTAAAGGTAAATGTGGGCCAATATGATGCTCAATTAGGAATGGGCTATGGCGAATTGGCGGGTTTAAGCAGAAGCTTACATAAAAGTCAGGGTGCGGGAACGCAGTCTGTAGCGGGTTTAAGAACAGAGTATTTTTCTCCAGTTTTGGGCGATGTGGCTAAAATTTCGTTGTTCGATAGAATTCCAATGAATTGGTCGGATAAAGGGGTAGGCGATATTGATGAGTTGATTGATATTGTGCTCTTATCTTTCGATTACAATCATCCTGATAAGAGTTTACATAGTTTGTTAATGCTCCGCAAAAGAATAGCTGCGCTGCAAGATGTAAACTTGAGAAAAGATAAACTTGCAGTCATTGATAAAATTATTTTAAGCTGCACAGGTTTTATGGGGGAGGTTGTTACCAACCAAGCTGAAGCCATTGCTGGTAACAGTTATAATTTCCGCCTGAACGTGATTTCAAGGTCATCAGAACCTGTAATACTAGAACAAGTAAACTGGATTAATCAAACCGATAATTTGAATAGAAGAGTTTCTGGCGATTCTTTGTTAACGATAGAACGTAAAATTCAAATCCCTGCAAATTCATCAATAACGGAGCCTTACTGGCTAGAGAAACAAGCTAAAAATGCGGCTACTTTTAGTGTAGCCAACGATACTTTAATTGGTTTAGCTGAGAATGAATCTGCGCTTAATGTTTCCTTGTTGCTTAAAATTGAAAACGAGAAGTTTACAGTTAAGTTGCCACTTTCTTTTAAGAAACTAGACCCAGTAAAAGGAGATGTGGTAGAGCAACTTAGAATTGTACCAGCATTAGATTTAAGCTTTGCAGAGCCTGTTTATTTTGCTAAAGAAAAAGAGGCATTGTCGGTTACAATGCGTTTAAAAGCCAACAAAAATATTAATTATGGTAAAGTGAGTTTCAAAATCGGTAATACCGAAATCAAATCCTTTACTGGAATTAACCTGGCTGAAAATACAGTAACCATTAAAAATTTTCTGATCCCTGCTGAAGATTTATCTAAAATAAAAACTAGCCAAAATAAATTAGAAGCGGTTTTTTCATCAGAAAGCAATGAGTTTAACAAAGGACAAGTATTAATTCAATACCCACATTTACCATCATTACAATATTTTGTACCAGCGACAACCTGGTTAATAAAAGGTGATGTAAAAGTATTGGCTAAAAGAATTGGCTATATTCAAGGTGCTGGAGATTTAATTCCCGAATTTTTAAGACAGGCAGGTTTGCAAGTTGATGTTTTGAGTGAAGCTGACATTTTAAATCCGACCAAACTGGCTTCTTACGATGCTGTTGTAACTGGCGTTCGTGTAATCAATACCGAAAAGAGAATCAAAAACTGGCAAACGGCTTTAAAAACTTACGTAGAAAATGGCGGTACTATTGTTATGCAATACAACACCACGCAAGATATGGCTTTGCAGGATTTTGGAATTTACCCTTTCAACATCGGTGGCAAAAGGGTTACCGAAGAAAATGCTACAGTTAAATTTTTAGTGCCAAATCACAAACTTTTAAACTATCCAAATAAAATTACAGCCGAAGATTTTAGTAATTGGGTGCAGGAACGCGGCGCTTATTTCCCAGATAAATGGGATGATCAATACGAGCCACTTTTTGAAATGAATGATGCAGGAGAAGAACCGCTCAAAGGCTCAACATTATACGCGAAATACGGAAAAGGTAATTTTATTTATACGCCATTAGCATTTTTCCGTCAATTACCAGCGGGTAATGTAGGTGCGGCAAGGTTGTTTTTTAACTTCATATCAGCTGGCAAATAAATGAAAAATCAGCTCAAAAATTGGAACACCTGGTACGTTTTACTTGCGTTGGCTTTACTATTTCAAATCGTGTTTTATTACCTGTTTACTAAATTTTGGGCATGAGTAATATCGATTGGTTTGTTCTTGTTTTCACCCTTTTTGCTGTTGTTGCTTACGGCGTTTTTATTGGTCGCGGGCAAAAAAGCAATGAATCTTATTTAAAAGCAGATAGCAAAATGCCATGGTACATTGTACTGTTGGGTATTATGGCTACGCAAGCTAGTGCAATTACCTTTCTATCTGCGCCTGGGCAGGCTTACACCGATGGTATGCGTTTCGTACAGTATTATTTTGGTTTGCCTTTGGCGATGATTGTAATTTGCATAACCTTTATTCCAATATTTCAGCGATTAAACGTTTATACTGCTTATGAATATCTGGAAAATCGTTTCGATAAGAAAACAAGAGTGCTCACGTCCCTGCTTTTCCTTTTTTCTCGTGGATTGTCGACTGGAATTAGCATTTATGCACCAAGTATTATTTTATCAAGTGTTTTAAACTGGAACATTTATTTAACTAATATTTTAACTGGCGGAATACTTTTAATTTATACCTACGTAGGTGGGGCTAAAGCCATTGCACATACGCAGAAGCTGCAGTTTTTAATTATTTTAGGAACCATGGCCTTTGCAGGTTATCTGCTCGTTCAAAATATGCCAAACGGAATTGGTTTTAAAGATGCCTTATACCTTGCAGGAAAATCTGGAAAGCTAAATGTAATCACTACAAATTTCGATTGGAAAGATAAATACAATATTTGGAGTGGAATATTTGGTGGTTTTTTTCTGGCGCTTTCTTACTTCGGAACAGACCAAAGTCAGGTGGGGAGATACATTACGGCCAAAGATAATACCAATGCCAAAATGGGGTTGTTGCTAAACGGTTTGGTTAAAATACCGATGCAGTTTGCCATCCTTTTAATTGGAGCATTACTTTTTGCATTTTTCTCGCTAAAACCAGCCCCGATCTACTTTAACGAACGTTCTTATCAATATTTAAAAGAAACCAAGCCAGCGCAGGCGGCTGTTTTCGAACAGGAACACCAGGCTTTGCAACTAAGGTTTAATAAAGAATCGAAAGAAATTCTGGCAAAAAAAGAAAATCATTCATCTTCATTAAATCAATCAATTGAAAGTTTTAAAGCCACACAAAAAGAAGTTGCGGCATTGCATGGCAAAGTAGAGGAGGCGATTAATAGTTCAAATTACAATGCCGAAAAAACCGACACCAATTACATTTTTCTTTATTTTGTTAAAAATACACTTCCCGTTGGGATGATTGGTTTACTTTTCGCGGTCATATTTCTGGCCAGTTGGGGCTCTATTTCTGCGGCCTTAAATTCGTTGGCATCGAGTTCTTTAAAGGATGTTCATTTAATTTTCAATAAGAATAAACCCGATGATGAACTCGAACTTAGATATAGCAGACTACATACACTTGCGTGGGGAATTTTCTCTATTGCAGTTGCTATGTTTGCTACGCAAATGGGTTCGCTTATCGAGGCTGTAAATGTTTTAGGTTCTTTATTTTATGGGCCAATTTTAGGTATTTTTCTGGTTGCTTTCTATTTCAAAAAAATAAAGGGACCAAATGTTTTTATTTCAGCCATACTATCAGAAATAGCTGTTATTACCGTTTATAAATTGGATATCGTTTCATTCCTTTGGCTAAACATTATTGGCGCAGTTGCAGTAATAATTTTTTCGACAATTGGATTATTATTTTATCCTGCTAAAGAATTAGATTCGTAAGATTTAAACAACAAATTCAAATAAGAAATAATACTATGAGAACAATTACAAAATCTATTGCATTGCTATTTACAGCAGTTACAATTTCGGTAAGTGCTTTTGCACAGGAAGCTAAAAAACCTGCGGCTCCACCGGCAAGTCCAGCGGCAACAGCAACTGGCAAAGTTAAAGATGCAACAATCACAATTGCTTACAGCAGCCCATCAGTAAAAGGACGTAAAATTTGGGGTGGACTTGAAAAATACGATGCAGTTTGGCGTGCAGGAGCAAATGAAGCAACAACTTTCGAAACAGATAAAAACATTACTGTTCAAGGTAAAGCTTTACCAGCAGGTAAATACAGTTTTTTCTTAATCCCTAAAGAAAGTGGAACGTGGACTGCTATTTTTAACAAAGAACCAAAACAGTGGGGTGCTTACAAATATGAAGAGGCTAAAGATGCTTTACGTGTAGATGTAAAAGTTAAAGCTTTAAAGGCAACGCAAGAAACTTTAGTTTATAGAGTTAATAAAGGTGGTTTTACAATGGATTGGGATAAAGTTTCAGTTCCAGTAGCTATAAAATAATTTCAATTCTTTTGAAAGGAAAATCCCGATTTATCGGGATTTTTTTTTGCCTGAATTTTTCCCCAATTTCTATGGCGTAATTTTTAATGATTTTATTGGTTTTCATAAAAGTAAAGGCTAAATCGATACTATAAACTATAAAATTGTAAATTCTGAGTAAAAAACTATTTTTCTTTCAATAACAAAAACCTTATTTAATTAACCGTGTTATTTAATTGTATAAAACATTAAGTCATGGCACCTTTGAAAATAGAGCAAATCGAGAATGATACGCTAACTCACAAAAACAATTTAGAAACGGAAGAACATCTACCTTTGGAAATGCATCCTGAAGCTTACAAGGTTAAGGGGCCTTTACCAGAAAAAATGAAATCTGTTTCTGCTTCATTGCGTAATTATGCGCACGGCCTGTATGGTTTACTATAGTAAATCTCAGCTCGGCTTTGATTTGAGATAGCGGACCATCAATGAATAGTATTTAGCCACCATGAATTTTCATGGTGGTTTTTTTGTTTTTTTTGTGATTTTTCGAAATACACATATGATCAGTGTATCAGAAACTTAAATCAATTTTTGTGTTTTTGAGCATAAGAATTATCGCAGTTATTTACGCATTGTCTGTTCCTTTGTATCAATAAAACCAAAGAAGCTAATTAATTGAAAATGTTATTAGCTATTGCTCTAAAAATATTCCACTTGGTGGGGGGGAGAAAGTAAGGTAGAGCGTGGAATGTATTAGGGCAATAATTAAAGTATTCAAAACAGGTAAAAACTAATGATTAAAATGTCTGCTTATTCTGAAAATGAAGGAACACGTTATTATGGTGATGCTACAAACGTTTACCTTAAAGTAAAAGAAGCGGAGATTTTAATACCGAATTTATTTGTTCAAAAAAGTAAAGAATTAAATCACAGTTTCGAAATTTTTGGATTAGAACAATTTGCCGATAGTAATTTATACATTTTTTCGTTGGGGTAAAGAAGTTTACAAAGCAAGAAAATATAAAAATAACTGGACTCCAGAGGGACTTGAAGAAGGTATTATTATTTTATTGATGACCGAAGAAACAATAAATAGCGATTGGAAAACCTATAAAGGCTATATAACCCAAGTATCAGCATAGAAATACCAGATACGGTTTACCCTTCTAAATTTAGCAGAGATTTTTTAAACTTCTTCCTCGGTAATTAAAGGTTCTAAATCTTTAAGTTCGTTATCGGTAAATAATCTAGAATCAATAAAAAAGCCAACATCCAGTGTCGATTCTAAAGAAAAACTTGCGGCTCTACCTTCCATCGCATCTAAGGTAAGTTGGGTGTGTTTCCAATACTCAAACTGATCGCCTGCCATATAAAACTTACAACCTTCTATTTCGCCGATACAAACATCATTCGAGCCAATTAGAAAACCACCTTTTTCGAAACAGTGCGGATAAGAGCCTTCGCAACAACCACCACTTTGATGAAACATTAATGGTCCGTATTCAGTCTGAAGTTTTTTTATAACCTCAGCTGCTTTTTCAGTTACTAATATTCTTTTAGTCATGTTTTTTAAATTTAAATATTTAAAGTAGGATATCACAATCGTGATATCCCTAATAAACCCAGACCTAAAAGAAACCTAATTTATTTTTATCGTAAGAAATTAACATGTTTTTAGTACTGCGATAATGGTCTAACATCATTTTATGATTCTCACGACCAAAGCCAGATTTTTTGTAACCACCGAACGGTGCATGTGCAGGATAAGCGTGGTATTGGTTAACCCAAACACGGCCCGCCTGAATCGCTCTTGGAACTTGATAAAGCTCGTGTGCATCTCTCGTCCAAACACCTGCACCTAAACCATACAGCGTATCATTTGCGATTTCTATTGCTTCATCAACAGTTTTAAAAGTAGTTACACAAACAACAGGCCCAAAAATTTCTTCCTGGAAAACCCTCATTTTGTTGTGCCCTTTTAAAATGGTTGGTTCGATATAATAGCCAGTAGATAAATCACCTTCCAGTTTATTTGCTTCGCCACCAACTAATACTTCTGCGCCTTCTTCTTTGCCTATTTTTAAGTAAGAAAGTATTTTTTGATACTGCTCGTTCGAAGTTTGTGCACCCATCATGCCTGTTCTATCCAACGGATGTAGGGTTTTAATAGCTTTAGTGCGCTCAATTACTTTAGCAATAAATTTATCGTAAATACTCTCCTGGATTAGTAAACGAGAAGGGCAAGTACAAATCTCTCCTTGATTTAAAGCAAACATTACAGCACCTTCTATGGCTTTGTCAAAAAATTCATCATCCGCATCGGCAACAGATTCAAAGAAAATATTCGGCGATTTACCGCCCAGTTCCATCGTAGAGGGAATAATATTTTCTGCTGCGTATTGCATAATTAATCTCCCCGATGTTGTACTTCCAGTAAAGGCAACTTTCGAAATTCTTGATGAAGTAGCTAAAGGCTTACCCACTTCGATACCATAGCCGTTAACAATATTTAGCACACCTGGAGGCAATAAATCGCCTATTAATTCCATTAAAATAATAATTGACACTGGAGTTTGCTCAGCGGGTTTTACAACGGTACAGCAGCCAGCAGCCAGGGCAGGTGCAATTTTCCAGGTTGCCATAAGTAAAGGAAAATTCCATGGTATAATTTGAGCCACTACACCGATTGGTTCGTGTAAAGCAATACTTACGGTATGCTCGTCATGTTCAGAGATACTTCCCTCATCGCCTCTTATTACGCCAGCAAAATACCTGAAGTGATCAACAACTAAAGGTAAGTCAGCAGCTAATGTTTCGCGGACAGCTTTTCCATTATCAATGGTTTCTACCGTAGCTAAATATTCTAAATTATCTTCGATTTTTTGAGCGATTTTTAATAAGATGTTACTGCGGTAAGTAGGTGCACTTTTGCTCCAGGTTTTGAAAGCCTCATGTGCGGCATCGAGCGCAAGCTCTACGTCTTCTTTGCTTGATCGGGCAGCTTTTGTGAATACTTTTCCATCGATAGGAGAAATGTTATCGAAGTAAACTCCCTTTACTGGCGCTACAAATTTACCGCCTATAAAATTATCGTAATGGGTTTTAAAGCTAGGTTTGCTTATTAAATTTTCCATGATTATGAGATTTGGTTAATACAAACCTAAGGCCAAAGGCCAGCCGATAGATAGTGAAATCGTAGCAAGTGATAGCATTATTGTTTCAGACTTTGTAACCTTGTCGAAATAGACTTATATTTGAATATCAAGTAAATAATCTAACCAGATTGATATGCAACATATATTAGATACCGTTAGCTTAAGCAAAACGGAAAGTTTACAAACGCTTGTTGAAAACAGAACATCTTATACTTTAGAACGCTGTGAATTAAACGTTTTTGAAACTTATACCCGCTCTTATATGGTTCCATTAACTTTTAACGATTTTGTAATTACAAGTATGCTAAGGGGAAAGAAGGTTATGCATTTGTTTGATAAGCAAGGTTTTGAATATAATCCAGGTCAAACCGTAATTGTTCCTGCATCGGTTACAATGAAAATAGATTTTCCAGAAGCAACAGATCAAAATCCAACACAATGCATTGCGTTAGCTATTGATCAGGATCAGATAAAAAAAACAATAAATTATTTAAACGAGTTTTTTCCGAAAGAAGGAACGGTAGATAAATGGGTGCTGAACTATGATCAATACCATTTTCAAAATAATCAGGAAATTGCCTATCTGATTAACAAGGTTGTTAAAATTTGTTCGGAGAAATCGGTTGAGAAAGATGTGCTAGCCGATTTAACATTAAAAGAATTGCTGGTTAGGATTATGCAGAGCCAGAATTTATATGCGTTGAATAATGCGCCCGATAATATTAACCAAAATCCAATGGCTTATATTATCGATTACATTAAATCAAATCTGAATGAAAAAATAAATATTGATGGTTTAACCGATAAGGCTTGTATGAGCCGTGCAACTTTTTATCGACTTTTTAAGAGAGAGCTGGGTATTAGTCCGAACGATTTTATTTTAACAGAAAAGATTAGCAAAGCCAAAGAATTGCTTGCAAACCCAGCAGCTAAAATTACTTCGGTGAGTTATGAACTTGGTTTTAGCGATGCCAATTATTTTATTCGAGCATTTAAAAAACTCGAAGGTATTACACCAGGAACTTATCAAGCTAAAATTCTAAGTTCTGTTTTACACTAATTCAAAAATTGAAATGTCTTTTTCTATTCCGTTAATAATGATAGAAATTTGGTGTTTGCCCAAGTAAAACTTTCTGGTTGTTATCAATACAAATTTCTGTTTACGGTTAACATTAATTTTCGTTCCTGGTGGATAAGGTCTTTCAGAAACTTTAAATACTTTTTTAGCAAGTTGGCCATTTTGTTTCATATAGTAAATGGCATATTCTAATCTTACTTTTTGCTCGGTTTCGTTTGTGTTTTCAATAGAAAAGGAAAACTCTAAATTCGCTCCGATTTTAACTTCTGGTGTTAAAACTTTAAAATCTGATAAATGAATTCCCTTATCATCTAAACCATAATGTTTTAAAATTTCTGCATGACCTTGTTTTAAAAGGGTTCGACTGCCATGTTTTACAATTGCATCGGTTTCTTTGCTCAATCCCGACCATCGGCTTGCTAGATCCAAAACTATTGAAGGGTGGTCTTTCGCAATATCGTTAATACTATTTGCTACACTTCTTCTTACATATTCAGAGTCATCACACTTTAGGTTTTCTAATATTGGCAGTATTGATGATGGATCTTTCTTTAAAAACGGAATTCCCATTGCCCAAGGTAAGCGTGGTCGGCTTCCTTCGCTGGCCAATCTCCTCACTTTGTGGTTTTCGTGTTTCGACCATTTCTGCATTTCGCTAATCATATCCAGTTCGTATTTTAAAATAAAAGGACGAACCGCGAACTCACAGCTGGTGAATTGTGTAGTGAATTCCAACGCCTTAACCGAATTTTTAAAATCGTTTAAACCATAGGTTTCGATGTAATCGGGAATGAACATATAAGGCAAAGAATCTTCGCCAATTCTTTCCATTCTTAACTGTGCAATTATTTTTTCAATCAGTTTTACGCTTTCTGCATAATCGGCAGGCATAAAATTATTTAAAACTCTTGTTGTATGCTTCATTCTTTCCTTTAGTTCCTTCGCATCAAATTCGGGAACATAAATTAGTCTGATGAATTTTTGTTCGTCAAAAGCAGGAATAGTTTTCGCTAAAACTGACGATAATTTGTCGTAAAATAAAGGAGAATAAAGGTCTTTTAGAAGGTAACTCATACATCAAAATTGAAACACAAATTAAATGATAATTTTTAGCGCTTAATAAAAAGCTTTTGCACATTTTGATTACGATTCAGATTACTGATATTTGCCTTATGCAGAACTTAAAAATAGGGTGGATTGGTCTTGGTAAAATGGGCATTCCAATGGCAGAACAATTAATTAACGCAGGATATGCACTTAGTGTTTACAACCGAAGTAAAGATAAAGAAGACAGTTTAAAGGCAAGAGGTGTAGAAGTTGCCTCAACGCCATCATCTTTATTAGCCGAATGCGATTTGGTATTTCTAATGGTGTCTGACGATGAAGCTGTAAAACAGATTTTTACTGCTGAAAATGGATTGTTTGCCAATGAATCTACAGGAAAAATCATCGTTAATATGAGTACGGTTTCGCCAGGTATTAGTAAAGAAATGGCCGCTTTGTGCGTAAGGAAAGGAAATGCTTATCTCGATGCGCCCGTATCAGGAAGTGTTAAGCAAGCTGAAACTGGCACATTGGTAATTATGGTTGGTGGTGAAGAAAATGCCTTTGAAAAAGTAAAACCTGTTTTTGAGAAATTAGGTAAGCTTTCGATGCGGGTAGGAGATAATGGCGCAGGAAATAGCGCAAAACTGGCAATAAACTCTTTATTGGCGTTGCATGCACAGGGTTTAGCCGAAACTGTTCTTTTTGCGCAGGCTAATCAAATTAATACCGAAGATTTATTAACCCTGATTGGTAACAGTGCAATAGGTAATATTTTTGGTAAAATTAAAGGCGACGCCATTGTTGCAGATAATTATTCAGCAGCATTTGCGCTTAAACATATTGTAAAAGATTTAAAATTAGCTAAAGCAGAAGGGCTTTCTGCCCCGTTGGCCAATGCGGCTTTAGCAACATTTCAAAATGCCGAAAATAAATATGGCAATGAAGATATTATAGCGGTTTTAAAAGCTTTAAAAGAAAAATAAGAGCATTTAACGACACATTTTAACAATACATCGATTCATTAGAAATTGCTAAGCATAAAGTTTTTTACTTAGTACTAGTAAATCGATGTATTATGAAAAATATGTTCGCAACACTTTTGTGTCATCACGAATATCAAGATGTTTTTTCAACTAAAATTATCAAATTTAGTATCTTAAAGTACGCTTATTTCAACAAGTATGTTTGCCTTAAATGTGGAAAAGAAAAGTATGTTCCTGCTAAGGAGCAAGAATTTTTTACACTTTAATACCAGCGATCGAAAGTTAGAATCTACATTTTCATTAATGCAGGGTATATTCTAAAGAAAATCTGACCGCCAATTGGGTTCTTTCCGTAAAGCGGGTTTAATGCATTGTTAGTGTTGTATAATGAAGCCTGAGCACCAAGAGCTCCTTTAAATTTTTTCAGATTTAATACATCGTAATTTAAGCCGAGAGTTAATGCATTTACGCCAAAAAGGTTAGTGCCGTAAATATTCTCGTTTAAATTTAATTCCTCAGTCGATTTCTGAACCCATTCATACCGACTATAAGCCGAAAGTTTTTTTACGCGATAAGCTGCCTCGAGCAAAGCTGCATTTTCGCCTTCATGTCCTTTGGTTTTATTTAATCCCCACAAAACTGTAGCATTAAAATTTTGCTCATCGCCAAGCGGTAAGGCATAAATTGCCGAAGCAATGGTTCGCTCTACGTTTTCGTTTGAATGTAAACTTTCTGGGCTTTTAATCCATCCATGAGAAACCTGTAACGCCCAGTTTTTATTTGGATTATAAGATAATCGAGCAGAATAAGAATCAAATCTTGGTTTATCAAAGTCGAAACGGTTTTCATCAGGCTCTCTACCAGTAAATGATGAAGCTTCGACCTTAAATTTGTCATATCTGAAGCCAATGGTTGCCACGCCAAAGGTAATGTGTGTCCCGTCATTCCAGTGGTGCGAAATAGGTGCATCTGGATTAGCCAAAGCCGAAGGACGGTGCATAAAAGCTACCGAACCCAAAGCAGGCTCGCCTGGGTAACCTAGGTAGAAAGTAAGATCAGTTTTTTTAGAAAAGGAATAAGTATAGGCAACCGAAAGTTCGGAAAATAGATCATGAGGATGTTGTCGGTCGACCAAAGGATTTCCTTTCCAGCTTTCGCCAGTTTGAAAAAGTAGGGGATAACCGTTTCCGCCTTCAGTAAAACGATCTAAAGATAACATGGCGCCAAAATGAAATAGTCCTTTTTCGCCAACTTTACGTTGCCCCATAGCCATAAACCAGTTCGGGGCATCAAATTTTTCACCACCTCTACTGCCTTTACTGCCGATATCCTGCTTGGTGTAACGTAATGCAACGTTTCCATGTAACATGTACATCCACTTTTTTGAATGAAGCATTAAGCCATACATCGGAGCAGCATCGGGCAACCACGAGGTGCCAGAACCATTTCTGCTCATAGGAAGATTTAAAGAGTAAGCATGACTCATCGGGGTGACCGTGTTCATGTTGTGCATCGAATGGTCTGTGCTTTTTATTGTGGTATCAGCTTTGCCTTTTAAGGTATCTTTTTGCGCAGACATGTGCATTTCATGTTGCGCTTTTGCTGTAAAAGAACCTACAAGAGATAAAAGCAATAATGATTTAAACGCCTTATTCATAATTTCAGTTTGTATGGGTAAATAAACTGACGCAAACTTCGAAGATATTAGGGTTTAAACTTTATACCATTTTAGTAAAGATTTATATAATTATAAAGGTGGTAATTTATAATCCCAAAAACTGCTGCGTAAAACCCATTTCCTAATCTGTTCATCATTTTTAAATTCATTTTGATGAAAGTTGTAACCAGCCTTATTTTGAATGTCAAGAAGTTTTTTCATCTCTTTAACTTCTTTGGGAATAGCTTTGCTTTTGATCGATTTTAGCGAAATCTTTAGAAGATAATAATATGGCCAGATTTTATCTTTCAAAACCTGTAACAATGATTTATTAACGGTATTTTGGGTAGAAGAAATTCTGAGATCGGTAAAAGAGTTAGCAACGCCTTCAAAATAGGATCTTTTTTCAAAGTAATCTAACGTTAATCTTTCTTTATTTACATAATGTTTAAGCAACAAATTAGGAACATAAATTGCTGTTAAATTACTTTCAACGGCTTTCATTGTAAGTCCTGTTTCACCATCTCCTTGGTATTTTTGTAACTTTGTTGGAAACGAATCGGGATGAAACCCTCCTAGTTTTAACACAGTTTCTTTTCGAACACAGAAATTTAAGCCAAACACCAAATTTGGATCGATAGTTAATTTTTGATCACCTAAATCTAACAAACTTAGCCAGAAACAATATTTTCCTTGGTTAATATAAACCCAAAAATAATCTAACCAGTAAGGAGGTGTAACTTCATATTCTGGCAAACATGGGCCAGTTGCAAAATGTACCTCTGAGTCTGTGCTAAAAACATCAAAAACTCCCTGAATGTATTTATCGTTTAATTCGACATCATCGTCCAAAAAGCAAAGAATTTTTCCTGTTGATAATTCAATTCCTTTGTGGCGACCAGTTAATAAACCAGGCTCATCATCGTAAAAATAAATTAAATTATTTACAGACTCATTAAATGATTCGCATACTTTTTTTGTAGAATCGGTTGAGCCATTATCAACAACAATAACTTCGAAATCGGTATCTGTAATTTGCCTTTCAATACTTAGTAAAGTTCGGGCAAGCATAGTTGCCCTATTTAAAGTTGGGATTATGAGCGATATTTTCACAAGAGATTAATTTTGATATAGTAGATGATTTTGCTCTAAATATAGGTCAATTATCTAATAATGTGCAAGCTGTAAAAAAAAAATAATCATAATATTTGTTTCGTACGAAAACTATCGTACCTTTGGTTCATGAAAAGTATTAAATCCGAAAATAATTTGCCCGAACCAACTAAAGCCGAGCTAGAAATTCTACAGGTTTTATGGGAATTCGGACCATCTACTGTTCGCTTCGTTAATGACAAATTAAACGAGCAACGTGAGGTAAATTATACTTCTACCTTAAAACAAATGCAAATCCTTACTGAAAAAGGAATTTTAAAACGCGACGAAAGCCAGATGAAACACATCTATATACCAGTAGAAGCCGAGTCGAAAACTAAAGATCAATTACTTGATAGGTTTGTTAACACGCTTTACAAAGGATCGGCCTCATCCTTAGTAATGCAATTATTGGGTAACCAAAAAACTTCGAAAGAAGATATTGAAGAAATAAAAAGATTACTAGATAAGCTAGAAAATTAAAAATATAAATCCTTAAACGAACCACATTATGGAATTTAATTTAACAAGATTTTTGCCTTCAAACTGGCTTCATGCTTTCGGGGCAACCTTATTTCACTCATTATGGCTGGGTATATTGTTATCGCTATTAGTTGCGGTAATTATGTTTTCTACCCGTAAAGCAGCTGCTTCATTAAGATATAATCTATTAACTGGTAGTTTACTTTTATTCGTTATAGCAACAACAGTTATTTTTTGTAAATCTTTAGGGCTTCAGGATGGTGCAACAGATACAAACTTAATTGTAGCAACTGCCAATGTGCCTGCCCAAATATCTCCATCGGTAGCTGTTTTGCAAGATAACATGCTTTCGGGCGTAAATAATTTATTAGCAGTTTGGAATACCTACGCAGCGCAAATTGTACTGGTTTGGTTTTTAATAATCTGCGCTAAAAGTATTCAGCTTTTTGTTGGCTTAAATGGTGTTTATCATCTCCGTAGTACTAAAGTATATGCGGCAGGTAACCGATGGGATGAAAAAATAGGTGTACTGGCAAACAGGATGGGTGTTAAACAAACCGTAAGCTTACTGCAATCAGGTATTGCTCAGGTGCCAATGGCAGTTGGTTACTTTAGGCCGCTGGTTTTAATTCCTTTGGGTTTGTTAAATGGTTTATCCGATTCGGAGGTTGAAGCCATTCTTTGCCACGAACTGGCACATATCAAACGAAGAGATTATCTTATAAACTTACTCCAGAGCTTTGTTGAAATTGTGTTCTTTTTCAATCCAGCGGTGTTATGGGTTTCAAAATTAATTAGAAATGAACGAGAAAACTGTTGCGATGATTTAGCCGTTTTGCATATGGATGATAAAAGGAATTATGTAAAAGCTCTAATTACCTGTCAGGAATTTCAGTTAAACCCACCAAGATTTGCAATGGCTATAACGGGGAAAAAAAACCATCTTTTTCAGCGCATCAGCCGTATGTTATTCGATACTAAAACCACTTTAAATAAAATGGAAAAAACAATATTAACTATCGCACTGGTATCTGTTGTAATAGGTTCTGCCGCATTTAAAAACGTTACTGAATCAAATAGAAAGCCTATTTCAATTACATCAGCCATATTACAAGAACAAAACTTTCAGGATACACTAAAAAAGAAGGCGGCGATACAAAAAGCCAAAAAAGAAAAAAGTGTAGCCAAAAAAGATGTTAATATAGATCAGCTAAGCATGGAGGATGAGATAAATTTAAAGCAAGAGCAACAAGCTAATGCAATTAAGGCTGAAATGGATGCTAAAGAACAAGACGAGAGGTATAAACAAGAACAAAAAAGATACGATGCTGATCAGAAACGCTATAACGCTGACCAGGTTAGATACAAAAACGAACAAAAGCGATATAACGCTGAACAGAAACGTTATGATTTAGAGGCTAAAAAATATCAGGCAGAATCTGATAAATATCAACAGCAGGCAAAACGGTACAATGCAAACGAAAACTATAGTAACGACGCCAATAGGAATTTTAATACTCTTCCACCAACAACACCTATTCCACCTGTACCTTTGAGTCCTGTAACCGCAACACCAATGGATCCAATAACGCCGATAACGCCTGTTATTCCAATTAATGCATCTTTGACAGTTTTAAATCCTGTTCATGTAGCGCTACCGCCTGCCATATCTATTCCAAAATCTAATAATCAAAATCGAAGCAATTCTAAAACTACAAGTAAAACAGGTACACAAAGAACGGTTGAATCGGTAACCAGTACCGATGCCGACGAGCATGATTATAAAAATATTATTAAAGATTTGCTTAAAGATGGAATTATCAAAAATGATAAAAAACTATCTTACAAACTCGATAAAAACAGTTTGATAATCAACGATGTTAGGCAAAACGAAAGCTATCATCAAAAGTATAAAAACAAATACTTGCAAAGAGAGAATACCGCTTTACTTTACAAGTATGAAACCAATTCGAACTAAGTAAAGTTGGCTCAATCTAAAATTCTTTCTCGCATTTATGAAATCAAAAAGACTGGCTTTTTTAGCCTTATGGATATGTATTGCCTTTAATTTCGCTCAGGCACAGCAGCCTGGAACAAAAATTTGCGGTCGCATTTTAGATCATGCTACCAATAAATTAGAATTTGCCACAGTTGCCCTTTATAACTCTAAAGATTCCACTCTACTAAAAACAACTTTTAGCGAAGCTGATGGAAGCTTTAGTTTCGATGGAATTAATTATGGCAAATACCAGTTGCGTATTTCATCAATGGGTTATTCGGTTTATAGAAGTCAGCTTATCGATTTAAGTGCTTCAAATTCTGAGGTAAATTTGAACGATATTAAGCTTATTGGAACGGAAACAAATCTAAATGAAGTTAATGTAAGTGGTAAAAAAGCTTTCGTGGAGCAGAAAATCGATAGAATGGTGGTTAATGTTGATGCACTTATATCGAATGCAGGAACCACGGCATTAGATGTGCTTTCTAAATCACCAGGTGTAAATGTCGATCAAAATGGAGCTATTAGTCTTAAGGGTAAAAGTGGTGTAAATATATTTATTGATGATAAACCAACTTATCTTTCTGGTTCAGATTTAGAAAGTTACCTGCGTTCGCTCCCATCTTCCTCATTAGAACAAATTGAATTGATGACAAATCCTCCTGCCAAATATGATGCAGCTGGAAACGCGGGTGTAATTAATATTAAAACCAAAAAGAATAAAGTAGCAGGCTTTAATGGCGGGATTAACCTAAGCATTAACCAAGGCCAGTTAACGCGCTCGAATAACAGCGCCAATTTTAACTACCGCAAAAACAAAATAAATGTATTTGGTAATTTAAGCTACAACCTTAACAACAGCTTTACCGATTTAGATTTAAACCGAACGTATAAAAATGCCGATAATTCGCCTAAATATTTCTTTAACCAAAACTCCTATTTCAGAAGGCATGGAAATACCTTTAATGCCAAAGCAGGTGTAGATTTTTATCAAAATGAAAAAACAACCTGGGGTTTTGTATTTACTGGCATGAGCCGTGTTTCAGAACAGGTAAATAATAATACCAGTAATTTGCTAAATGCCGTAAAGCAACCCGATTCTATAATTAAAGCTATAAATACCGATAACATCAACTATAAAAATGCGGCCTTTAATTTAAATTACAGGCATAAATTTGGAAAAGAAGCTGGAGATATTACATTCGATGCCGATTATTTAACCTATAAAAATCAAACCGATCAACATTATTTTAACTATAGCTATTTTCCGAATATGCAGCTTAAGTCGCAGGATTTACTGACAGGCGATTTACCTTCGAATATTGATATTTATACTGCTAAAACTGATTATACAAAACCGATTAACAAATTTTGGAAACTCGAAGCGGGATTAAAAACCAGTTATACCAAAACCAATAATGGAGCAAATTACCTTTATACGGCAAACAATAAAACTGTTGTCGATTACGATAAAACCAACCAGTTGTCTTGTCCGGAATTAGGTTTACAATTTTGAGCACATAAAACTCAATAAAAGATGAAAATTGTAAAGCATTATTCGGACGATTTCAAACGCGAGGTTGTTCAACATTACCTAAGTTCTGATGACAG
>Ga0308163_10000288_pt1 | contig 118357 bp, 120 predicted proteins | sample PhyTR1_FD_201037 | JGI IMG/M metagenome (GOLD analysis project Ga0308163, IMG submission 201037) | Phyllosphere microbial communities from UC Gill Tract Community Farm, Albany, California, United States - DLSLT.R1 | ecosystem: Host-associated > Plants > Phyllosphere > Unclassified | place... | reverse complement strand
GCGCGTCGCGCAGGCGGTTCTCGACTTCGCGGCGGTTCTTCGACTCTTCCATGTCGATGAAGTCGATGACGATCAGGCCGCCCAGATCGCGCAGGCGCATCTGGCGCGCGACTTCGTCGGCGGCTTCCAGGTTGGTGCGCGTGGCGGTTTCCTCGATGTCGCCACCCTTGATGGCGCGGGCCGAGTTCACGTCGACCGAAACCAGGGCTTCGGTGTGGTCGATCACGACGGCGCCGCCCGAGGGCAGGGTCACGGTGCGCGAGTAGGCCGATTCGATCTGGTGCTCGATCTGGAAACGGCTGAACAGCGGTGCGTCATCGCGGTAGCGCTTGACCCGGGCAGCGTGCTCGGGCATCACGTGCGCCATGAACTGCTGGGCCTGTTCGTAGATGTCGTCGGTATCGATGAGGATGTCACCGATCTCGTTGTTGAAGTAGTCGCGGATGGCGCGGATCACCAGGCTCGATTCCTGATAGATCAGGAACGCGCCCTTGCCCTTGGCGGCGCCGTCGATGGCGCTCCACAGCTTGAGCAGGTAGTTCAGATCCCACTGCAGTTCGGGCGCGCTGCGGCCAATGCCGGCGGTGCGCGCGATGATGCTCATACCCTTGGGGTACTCGAGCTGGTCCATCGCTTCCTTGAGCTCGGCCCGGTCTTCGCCTTCGATGCGGCGCGAGACGCCACCGCCGCGCGGGTTGTTGGGCATCAGCACCACATAGCGGCCGGCCAGCGAGATGAAGGTGGTCAGGGCCGCGCCCTTGTTGCCGCGTTCTTCCTTTTCGACCTGGACCAGCATTTCCTGGCCTTCGCGGATCACATCATTGATGCGCGCCTGGCTGGGGGGCACGCCATCGGCGAAATACTGGCGCGAGATTTCCTTGAAAGGCAGGAAACCGTGGCGGTCTTCGCCGTAGTCGACAAAACAGGCTTCGAGGGAGGGTTCGACGCGGGTGACGACCGCCTTGTAGATGTTGCCCTTGCGCTGCTCGCGGCCTTCGATTTCAATTTCGTAGTCCAGCAGTTTCTGGCCGTCGACAATGGCCAGACGGCGTTCTTCGGCCTGGGTAGCGTTGATAAGCATCCGTTTCATGATGCGTTTCCTTTATTCGTTATGAAGACGCGCCGATCGGCAGCCATACGCTGTCGGACCGGCTCGCCTGTGACTCTCAATCAAAGACGGGCTCTGTCGGAGCCGATGATGCCGGGCTGACGTCTTGAAACGAAAAGGAATGGCCGGAAATGCCGCGGGTTGCTGACCATCATTGAGTTATGTCAGCAAAGGGGGCAAGGGCGCTTGGATGGGAGCGAGTAAATGCACGTACCGCTGGACCCGGGTAGGGGCAAGAGGCAGCGCGGGGGAGGCCGTGACCTTGAGAGCGCGGACGGTCGAGTGCGGAGGTGAAGACCCCCGTCCCAGAAAGACCATCCATGCATAAAAGATCCACATGCTCGCTTTGATCCGTTGGCAGGTGCGAACGCTTGAGGTTCGCCGAAAGCTGCCAACTTGAGATTCCGTATCAGTGTTTCAATTCGTCAGATTGCCCGATGTGGCACAGGCAATACAGGCATCCGGCCTGTGATTTGCGTGTGCGACACCGGCTGGCATCGACCTGCCTGCGCAGCGGGAAATGGCTGGGTGGACTAAACTCCATGCAAATCAACCACTTACACTAGTATCGCGCAGGTGAAACACATTATAGAGGGCAAACCGGCGATGGACCGAGCCCAAGGCATCACAGCCCCTGCTGCACGCCTCATCGCAGTCGACGCAGATTCCGCTGGCCAGCGCCTGGATAATTTCCTGATACGCCATCTCAAGGGCGTTCCCAAAACCCATGTTTACCGCATCATCCGCAGTGGCGAGGTGCGCATCAACAAAGGCCGTGCCAGCGCCGATACGCGCGTAGCGGTTGGCGACAGCGTGCGCCTGCCGCCGGTGCGCATCTCCGACAAGGTCGCGGAAAAAGCCGCCAACCCGGCGCCGGCACGGGAATTTCCGCAGCTGCTGGAAGATGAGCATGTGCTGGCCATTGACAAGCCCGCGGGCGTGGCCGTGCATGGCGGCAGCGGCGTCAGCTTCGGCGTGATCGAGCAGCTGCGCCAGGCGCGGCCGCAGGCCAAGTTTCTCGAACTCGTGCACCGGCTGGACCGGGAAACCTCGGGCATTTTGCTGGTCGCGAAGAAGCGCTCGGCGCTCACGGCGCTGCAGGACCAGTTCCGCGAGCGCGAGACCGGCAAGACCTATCTGGCGTTGGTGCAGGGCAGTTGGCCGGCCAATAAAAAGGTCATTGACACGCCACTGCACAAATACCTGCTGCCCGATGGCGAGCGCCGCGTGCGCGTCACCACGGCCGATGACCCCGATGGCATGCGCTCGGTGACGCTGGTCAAGGTGCGCACGCATATCGCCCCGCGGCCGCTGCAGGGCCTGCCGGCGATGAGCCTGCTCGAAGTCACGATCAAGACCGGGCGCACGCACCAGATCCGCGTGCACCTGTCCTCGCAAGGCCACGGCATTGTGGGCGACGACAAATATGGCGATTTCGATCTCAACCGGCGGGTGCAAAAGCATGGCCTCAAGCGCATGTTCCTGCATGCCTGGCGGTTACAGTTCAATCACCCGGCCTCGGGCGAGCGCATCGAGCTGCATGCCGAGCTGCCCGCCGAGCTGGCCGGTTTCGTGGCCTGACCCTGGCCTGTCCCTGTTGCTTTCTGACGGAAATCCATGTCTTCTGTATCTCCCCGCCGCTTCGACCTGATTGCCTTTGACTGGGACGGCACGCTGTACGACTCCACGGCCGCCATCACCAAAAGCATTCAGGAAGCGGTGCGCGATGTCGGTGGCCAGGTGCCGACCCAGGAAGCCGCTTCCTATGTGATAGGCATGGCGCTGACGCAGGCGCTGGCCCATGCCGCGCCCGATGTCCCGCCGGAGAAATACACCGAGCTGGGCAACCGCTACCGCTACCACTATCTCAGGCACCACAACGATCTGAGCCTGTTTGACGGCGTGGTGCCCATGCTCGAGGCCTTGCGCGAGCGCGGCTATCTGCTCACGGTGGCGACGGGCAAGAGCCGGCGCGGCCTGGACGAGGTGCTGGCCAGCGTGCCGCTCAAGGGCCTGATCGATGGCTCGCGCACTGCCGACGAGACCGCGGGCAAGCCGCATCCGCTGATGCTGCAGGAGCTGATGGCCGAGTTTGGCGTGGAAGCCGAGCGCGTGCTGATGATTGGCGACACCACGCATGACCTGCTGATGGCGCGCAATGCCGGCTGCGCCAGCGTGGGCGTGGCCTATGGCGCGCACCCGACGCTGGGTTTTGCCGAGCATCTGCCGCTGCATGTGGCCGAATCCGTGGCCGATTTGCATCAGTGGTTGCTGGCCAACGGTTAGAGATAGGCTGAATGGCATTGCGGCAAGCTCGGGGTAAGGGCGCGCTGGCATACTTCCCAAGACCTGCTACCTGTCGAGTCCTGACATGACCACCCCATTGCCTCCTGCGCCCCCCGGCTCCGAACCCCTACCTCCCGCAGCGCCCGATCTGTGGGCGCAGGCGCGGCCAGAAAGTGCTGCCGCGCCTGCCGCCGCGCATGCGCAGTCGCCCGGCTGGGAACGCGATGTGCTGGAGAACCTGGTGATGGCCAGCATCCGCGAACAGCGCGCCGCGCGCCGCTGGCGCATGTTCGGCCGCCTGTCGTGGCTGCTGGTCCTGCTGGCTTTGGGCTGGATGATGTTTGGCCGCGATGTGGCCACCACCACCGTCAGCGGCCCGCATACGGCCGTGGTCGACATCAAGGGCGAGATCGCGACTGGCGCCGAAGCCAGCGCCGAATTCGTCGTTGCCGCCATGCGCAGCGCTTTCGAGGACACGGGCTCGCGCGCCGTGGTGCTGCTGGTCAACTCTCCGGGCGGCAGCCCGGTGCAGGCCGGCATCATCTACGATGAAATCCTGCGCCTCAAGGCCAAGCACAGCAAACCGGTCTACGCCGTGGTCGAGGAAACCTGCGCCTCGGCTGCCTATTACATTGCCGCCGCAGCCGACGACATCTTTGTCGACAAGGCCAGCATCGTCGGCAGCATAGGCGTGCTGATGGACGGCTTCGGCTTCACCGGCACCATGGAAAAGCTCGGCGTCGAGCGCCGGCTGCTGACGGCCGGCGAGAACAAGGGTTTTCTCGACCCGTTCAGCCCGCAGACCGAAGCCCAGCGCCAGCATGCGCAGACCATGCTCGATCAGATCCACCAGCAATTCATCACCGCCGTGAAGAACGGCCGCGGCGAGCGCCTGAAGATCACGCCCGAGACTTTCAGCGGCCTGTTCTGGACCGGCCAGCAAGCCGTCGAAATGGGCCTGGCCGACAAGCTTGGCAACCTCGACTATGTGGCGCGCGAGATCGTCAAGGTCGAGGAAGTGATTGACTACACGCGCCGCGACAACGTGGCCGAACGCCTGGCCAAGAAGTTCGGCGCGGCGGTGGGCGGCGGGGCGGTGCAGACCTTGCGCTCGGCGCTGCCGGTGCTGCGTTAAGCCGTGTCTTGCGCAGGGCTTGCGGCGTCCAGGCTTCAGTCACGCAAGAAAGGGACATTGATGCCTCGATCTTCATTGCTGGCCACGCTCCTGGGCAGCGCTGTCTTTCTGGGGGGCTGCGTCCATTCATCGCCGCCCAGGCCCTGGTTCGAAGGTGAGCAGGACTGGCCCAGCATTGCGCGCTATGAAGTCGAAGTGGGCGGCAAGAAAGTACCGCTGGAGCTGGCCTACCAGATCAGCTGCGCAGATGGAGATGCATTGTGGATCTATCTCTATCTTCACGACTTCTCCCGCCGGGATTCCAGCGTTGAACTGCGTTTTGCTCCGCAAACCGCTTATATCCAGAAGGAAAATGGTCAGCGGTTCGTGGGGCATGCTGAACCGTATGAGAAAACGTCCGAGCCCGGCGCCGGCCAGTGCAAGACGCATTCCGGTGCGGCCGGCAAGAAGTTGCGATTGAATCAGCCGGTCTATCTCCGGTTTGCTACGGCGGCGCCGAACGCGGACTCGCGCTGGACCTTGAATATGGGCAAGGTATTCGTTGGAAGTGCCGAAATACCACTGCCGATAAAAAATATCGTGCTGCGCAAAACGCAGTGGTCGGTGCAGAAGATACAGTGAAACACTGATTTTTCCGTGGCCGGCGCCGGCCTGGCCATGGCCGGGCACGGGCTGCGGCTGCAGCGTGGCTCAGGGCGATTCCCCGACCACGATCTCCGCCGCATCGTGCATCTTGGCGAATTCACGCGCCGGAATCGGCACCTCTCCGCGCGCCATGCGCATCAGCAGCGCATGCAGCATCTCCGATGACAGCCCGTGCAGCACCAGCCTATAGGCCGCATACAGCGTCGACATCGGCACCAGCGGGTGCTTGTTGTTGAGCAGTACCAGATGCTCGGGTGAAGCCAGGATCTTGGCGCAGTAGATCGCCACGGTCTCGTCGAGCTGCAGCGAGTTGCTCGCGCGCCAGAAGTCGTTGTCGGTCAGCAGCAGCTGGTAGACCGGGGTGTAGATCTCGATCGCGCTTTGCAGGTCCAGCAAATTGAACTTGCCGCGCGGCATATCCTCCAGCCGCAGTTCGGGCTCGTGCAGCATCGAGAAATCGGGCTCGGGCACGGCCACCAGTTCCTTGTTTTCCGCGCGCAGCGCCTTGTTCAGGCGGATCACGAAGTTGAACAGGTTCAGGTCATGGCGCAGGAACAGCTCGTCCTTGACCTCGTCTATGGACATGGGCGTCAGCGGCGCGGTCGTCACCGGCACCGGCGAGTTGGCGGAGACGAACGACAGCGCCTGCGAGCCCAGGTGGAAATGGCGCATGATCAGCCAGTTGGCTTCGGGCGAGACAAAGCGGTTCATGCTGAACGCCAGCAGGCGGTGCAGCAGCATCGAATGCGACCAGCGCTTGGGCAGGAAGATCTTCAGCAGCTGGATGATGATCATCGACAGCCGCGCCAGCGGCCGCACCAGCGGCAGCAGGAACTGGCGCGAACTGCTGCTGCAGTCGCGCAGCCAGGCGGCCTTGACGTCGTCGGGCAGGGGCGTGCTCTGGTCGAGGTAGAGGGCCAGCCAGGGGCTGGGATCGCGTTCGTCCCAGTGGTGATCGGTGTAGTGGTTCTTCATGGCGCTGCCTGTTCGGTGAGCACGTGCTGGAACTGCATCAGATACATGGCCGCCGTATGGCGCGCGGTCTGCAAGATGGCCTGCTCGGCCGTGCCGCTGCTGTCGAGCTCCAGCGTCATCTGCACCGCCATCAGCCAGCGCTCCAGATGGTGCTCGTCGTTGGCGCCGTGGTATTCGAGGAAGCGGAACGCGTCGGGCGGCAGGGGCAGGGCGGCGCGCAGCAGCGGCAGCAGGCTGGGCACGATGCGCTGGCCCGTGCCTTCGATGATGTAGATCGCGCCCAGCAGGCCTATGGGGTTGGGCGTCGCGGCCAGGCCGTGCAGATAGGCATTGAGCGCCTCGCCGCCGGGGTTGCGGCGCAGCTGGGTGAGGTCGGTCTGCGTGCCGCCGGCCTTCAGATAGTCGCTGTGCAGGATCTTGAAGTCGTTTTGCTCCTCGCCCGCATGCAGGTCGATCAGCGCTGCCAGCGCCGCGTAATCGCCGGTCAGCGAGGCCGCGCCTTCGCGCATCCACAGGCTGCCTTCGCGCACCTGGGGAATCCACTGGCTCATCCAGCGCACATAGTCTTGCGTGTGCAGCTGGCGCGTGCGGATGCGCTGCAGCAGCGGCGTGCGCCAGACCTTGGAGCGATAGTCCTGCCAGATGCTGGCCAGCTCGGTCAGCAACGGCGCGAGGTTCCTGGGCGCCGCGGCGGGGTCGTGCGGCGGCGCAATGGTCGAGACATCGGGCAGGGCGTCGTCGGCGAGTGCGTCGCTGGCCTGCGCGGGCTGGCGCGGATAGGCGCTTGCAGAGGGCGTAGGCGCATCCGGCACTGCCTCCCACAGCATATAGCCCGCCGTGAAGCGCCCGGATTCGGGAATGAAGCACAGCACGGTGTCGCCGGCCTTGAGCGTAGCCCCCTTTTGCTGCAGAAACTCCGACAGCATGATGAAGATCGACGCCGCGCCGGTATTGCCGCGCCAGGCCAGATTGCTCCACCAGCGCTCGCGCGGGATCGTCAGTTGCGCCTTGCCCAGCAGGTCGTCGACCACGGGAATGAAGCGCTCGGACGAGTAGTGGCACAGGAAGTGATCGATGCCGCGCTCGGGCACCCAGCCCTTGTGCGCCAGATCGGCATACTCGTGGATGCAGACGTCGAACAGGTGCGGCAGCAGGCGAATGTCCTGGCGCAGCGACAGTGCCCCAGCCGCCTCGGCATCGCCCCAGGCCGGGAAATCGAGATGGCTCTTGCTGCGGTCGGCCGTCATGCCCAGCTGCATGCACACCGGGTAGTCGCCCGCGAAGCTGCGCAGATGGGTCCACTTGAGCTGCAGGCGCAGGCCATTGATCTGCGGCAAGGGCTTGGGGCCGCCCAGCAGCACCGCCCCCGCGCCGTCCGACAGCATCCAGCGCAGGAAATGCGCGTCGAAATCGGTGTCATAGCCCTGGGCCGCGAAGCGCGAGCGCTTGAACAGCCGCGACGGCATTTCGCTGGCCACCGACAGCGCCAGCGCGTGGGCGCCGCTTTCCACGGCCAGGGCCGCGGCCTGCATCGCGCCCACGCTGGCCGCGCACACACCGTGCACCGACAGCGTCTCCATCGGCGGCGCGGCCATCTCGCCCTGGATCATGCTGGCAAAGCCCGGCATCAGCGCATCGCCGCCCGAGGAGCCGCTGGAGAGAAAACCGATATCGGCCATCGACTGGCCCGCTGCCGCCAGCGTCGCCTGAATCGCGCCGGCCGCCATCTGCGCGTTGCTCAACACCGTCGCGCCCTCGCCGTCAATCGCGTAATGGCGCGTCAGAATGCCGTTCTCGGCCAGGATGCGGCGCTTGAGGCGCTCGGAAATGCGGTTCAGCGGCGCGACAAACGCATCCATGCCGGCGTTGTCCACGGGCGCGCCGGGCAGGAACATGCCCGCAGATTGAAGATATACGTTGGAATAGGCAACAGGCATGGCGTCTTTTGGCGTTGGTTATGGGAGCGCGTCGGCAGGCATCTGCGGCCGGGTGCGGGCCGCGGGGCGGAACAGGCCCAGCACGAACACCCGACCCATATAGGGCAGCAGCCCGCCTTCGTTGAGTTCGGGCGCCACGCGCTGGCGGTAATGCTCGGCATGCAGCCGCGTCAGTTCCGACCAGTGGGCATGCGGGCACTCGTGGTGGGCGGTGTGCAGGCCGATATTGAACAGCAGCGGGTTGACCCAGCCTTCGAAATTGCGCGCGTAGTTGAGCGGCTGGCCTGGCGTCTGGCGCTGGGCGCGGCTCAGCGGCCGGCCATCGGCATGCGCATGCTGCAGATAGTTGGTGGCCAGCAGCCAGTGCAGGCCATGCAGCTGCGGCAGGATCACAAAGACCAGCGCCTTCTTCCAGTCCAGCGCCAGAAACAAGGCCCAGCTGCCCAGCCACAGCGCGTACTGGCCCAGGCAATAGCGGAATGCGCCGGGCGAATGCACGCGCAGCCGGCCCAGCCAGCGCAGGAACAGCGGGTAGAGCACCAGGCCGGCCTGCAGCGGATGGATCAGATAGCCCCACAGATGGTTGCTGTCGCCGCCGAATTCGCGCCGGTAGGTGCGCGCCAGATCGCGCGGCCCATGGCGAAAGCGGTGGTGGTTGCCCACATGCGCCGGCCAGAAGACAAAGGTTGGGTGGCCTTGGAGCAGCGTAAGCCAGTAGTCCGTGAAGCGATTGGCGCGGCGGCCGCGCCACATGCGCAAATGCGTGTGGTTGTGGTGAATGACGCCCACGCCCAGCGTGAGAAACAGCAGCACACCGTAGAGCAGCCAGTGCAAGCCATGCGTCCACTGCCACCACACCAGCAACGGCAGGGCCAGCATATAGGCCACGGACTGCCAGTCGCGCCGATGTCGCAGCCGGGGAAGTCGCCCCGCCATCTATCGCGGGCCCGGCGCGGTCTTGACCCGCGTGCGCATCAACTGGTCCATGAAGGCCAGCGCAAAGCCGTAGTTGCCGGCCGGACGCGCATGGTGCAGATGGTGGCGCCGGCTCGCGGCCAGCGGGTGGGTGTCCGAGACGCGCGGGAAGAAGTCGTAGTTGGCGTGGCCGATCACGTTCAGCAGCAGGCTCAGCACCGGCACGCTGGCCAGCGACCAGAACGAGAAGTCATGCACCAGCATGGGCAGCAGGATGATATTGCCCAGCATCATGGCTTCTATCGGATGGAAGCTGTAGGTCGACCAGGGCGTGGTGACCACGGAGCGGTGGTGGTCGCCGTGAAAACGCACCAGCCGGCGGGTGTGCAGCAGCCGGTGGTTGATCCAGAAATGCACATCGTTCCAGACCAGCAGCGCGGCGATTTCCAGCGCAATCCGGCCGGCGCTGGCGTTGGGTGTGAGCTGCGCCCAGCCCAGCTGCAAAAAACCCCAGGGCACGACCATGCCTATGCCGAAGACCAGCACCGAATGGAAGGACTGGCGCCATTCGCGCCGCAGCTGATCGGGCTTGAGCGCGCGCGTGTCCAGCGGCCGGCCCATGCCGCGGCGCGCCAGCGTGCGCGTGAGCGCCGACATGCCCCAGCCGCCCAGGCAGTAGAGGCTGCCGAAAAAAACCAGGCCCAATGCCATGACCTGCCAGGCATTGAGCTGAATGAACCAACTGCCAGTGTCCATCAGGGCTCCATCAGGTGAACGTGGTCAACCGAGGGATGATAGCGGGATGGACGGTCCTCGGCGCGGGCTTCAGCGGCCCAGCGCGAACACCACCGGCGTGCGGTTGTCGGCCGGCACCGGCAACTGCTTCCAGTCGCGCACCAGTCGGCTCTCGATGCGCGCCGTGGCCAGCGTCAGGCCCGCGGCCAGCGCGAGGCGGCTGTTGGGCTGCAGCGTCTGCAGCAGGGCCTGCCACAGCGCCGGGTTGCGGTAGGGCGTTTCTATGAACAGCTGGGTCTGGCCCTGGCGCAGCGCCAGTGCTTCAAGCTCGCGTATGCGCTGGCCGCGCGCCGCGCTGTCCTGGGGCAGATAGCCGACAAACGCGAAGTTCTGGCCGTTGAGGCCACTCGCGGCCAGCGTCAGCAGCAGCGACACCGGGCCGACCAGGGGCACGACGGCCAGGCCCAGATCATGGGCGGCGCGCACGATGGAGCTGCCCGGGTCGGCGATCGCCGGCATGCCGGCTTCGCTGACCAGGCCGATGTCGTGGCCGGCCAGCGCGGGCGCGAGCAGCGGCCTGGCGTCGAACACCGCGCTGCCCTTGTCGCCATGGTCGCCCTTCTTGTGCGCTTCGCGCGGCAGCTCGACGATGGCCTGTTCCTGGATGGTGGCGGCCAGCGGGAACAGCGGCGCAATGCGGTTCAGGTAGGCGCGCGTGCTCTTGGCGTTCTCGCAGATCCAGTGCGTCAGGCCCGCGGCGCGGCGCAGCGTGGCCTCGGGCAGCACATCGGTCAGCGGCGCCTGGCTGTCGCAGCCGAAGTCCAGCGGTGCGGGCACGAGATACAGCGTGCCGCGGGCAGGCTTGGTGGAAGTGTTCATGGCAGTTGCATTCCTGCGGCGCGCAGCAGCTGGGCGGTGCGGATCAGCGGCAGTCCGATCAGCGCCGTGGGATCGTCATTGAGGATCTGCGCCAGCAGCGTGATGCCCAGGCCTTCGCTCTTGGCGCTGCCCGCGCAGTCATAGGGCTGCTCGGCGCGCAGGTAGCGCTCGATCTCGTCGTCCGTCAATTCCCGGAACTGCACTTCCACCGTGGCCAGCTGCGTCTGGGCGAAGCCGCTGGCCTGGCAGACCACGCTCACGGCGGTCTCGAACAGCACCGTCTGGCCGCGCATGGATTGCAGCTGGCGCACCGCACGCTCGTGCGTCAGCGGCTTGCCCAGGGGCTGGCCCGCGAGGTCGGCCACCTGGTCGGAGCCGATCACGATGGCTTGCGGGTGCAGCGCGGCCACGGCGCGCGCCTTGGCTTCGGCCAGGCGCAGCGCGAGCGCGCGCGGGGCTTCGCCCGGCAGCGGGGTCTCGTCGACCTCGGGTGCGGCGGTCTCGAACGGCAGGCCCAGGCGGGCCAGCAGCTCGCGGCGGTAGCGCGAGGTCGAGCCCAGGATCAGGGCCCGCGGGAGCAAAGGATTCGGAGTGGCGGGGGATTCAAGCATGCGCCGATTCTCTTACACTGGCCGGCATGACCAAGGAATTTTCCCCGCAACGGCTCGATGTCAAGGCGTTTGCGCAAGCGCAGGCACACCTCGACGGCCAGCAGCCGCTCTCGCAATTCAACCGCCTGGCGCTTGAAGCCCAGGGCCCGCACGAGGGCGTTTACGTCCGCTGGGCGGTACAGGGCGAGCTGCGCGCCGAAGCCGGCGCCGACGCCCAGGTATGGCTGCATCTGCAGGCCGAAACCGACCTGCCGATGATTTGCCAGCGCTGCCTCACGCTGGCGCCCATTCCTCTCGATGTCGAGCGTTCTTTCCGCTTTGTCGCCGATGAAGCCACGGCCGAAGCGCTGGACGACGAAAGCGAAGAGGACCTGCTGGCGCTGAGCAAGGAGTTCGACCTGTTCGAGCTGCTCGAAGACGAGCTGCTGATGGAGCTGCCCGTGGTGCCGCTGCACGACATCTGTCCCGAAGCCGTACCGTTGGCGTCGAGCGACGACGATTTCGAGCAGGCCAACAGCGAAAAGCCCAATCCTTTTGCCGCCCTGGCCGGTCTGCGCATCGCCAAGCCCAAGCAGTGATCGCTGGTGCCCGCACCGGTCGATCGGGGGGGTTATTAGCGATCTCTTGCGCTTTGCGTTATACTTGCCGGCTATTCGCAGATCCCCTCGTGTCTTCAATGGGCTGATCGCGTTTTTTACCAACCCCTTCAAGACTCAGGAGCCACCATGGCTGTTCAGCAAAACAAAAAATCCCCCTCCAAGCGCGGCATGCACCGTTCGCACAACGCTCTGAACGTGCCCGGCATCGCTGTCGAGCCGACGACTGGTGAAACCCACCTGCGTCACCACATCAGCCCCACCGGTGTCTACCGCGGCCGTCAGGTGCTGAAGAACAAGTCCGAAGCCTGATCTTCGACCGCTCCCACAGGGCCCGCGGCTACAAAATAAGTAGCGCGGGCTTTTGTGTTTTTGAACGCGTTATTTTTTCTTTAGACCTCGCTCGAGGTCCGCAAGTCGCCCATGATCACACTGGCTGTTGACTGCATGGGGGGCGATCACGGCCCCCGCGTCACGCTCGCGGCGTGCCGTCAGTTTCTCGACAAACATCCCAAGGCGCACCTTTTGCTCGTCGGCAGGACCGAGAGCCTGGAATCGTTCCAGCACGAACGCGTCACCCTGGTGCCGGCTTCCGAAGTCGTCGGCATGGATGACCCGGTCGAAGTCGCGCTGCGGCGCAAAAAAGACTCTTCCATGCGCGTGGCCATCGAGCAGGTCAAGGCGGGCGCCGCCGCGGCTGCCGTCTCGGCCGGCAACACCGGCGCGCTGATGGCCATCGCGCGCTACGTGCTCAAGACCCTCGACGGCATCGACCGTCCCGCGATTGCCGCCCAGCTGCCCAACAGCCTGGGCCGTGCAACCACGGTGCTCGATCTGGGCGCCAACGTCGATTGCACCGCCGAACATCTGCTGCAGTTTGCCTTCATGGGCACGGCCCTGGTGTCGGTGCTCGAAGAGAACTCCAAGGCATCGGTCGGCCTGCTCAACATCGGTGAGGAAGCCATCAAGGGCAGCGACATCATCAAGCGCAGCGGCGAGCTGCTGCGCAAGGCCGGCCAGGCGGGTGAAATCAATTTCTTCGGCAACGTCGAAGGCAATGACATCTTCAAGGGCACGGTCGATATCGTCGTCTGCGACGGTTTCGTCGGCAACGTGGCGCTCAAGACCAGCGAAGGCGTGGCCTCGATGATCAGCAACGGGCTCAAGCAGGAGTTCAAGCGCAACATCCTGACCAAGCTCGCGGCCGTGGTCGCCTATCCGGTGCTGTCGGCGCTGATGAAGCGCATGGACCACCGGCGCTACAACGGCGCGGCGCTGCTGGGCCTGCGCGGCCTGGTGTTCAAGAGCCACGGATCGGCGGATGCGATTGCTTTCGAGTACGCGCTGAGCCGGGCGTATGATGCGGCCTGCAATAACTTGCTCGACCGCGTCCAGTCCCGGATTGCCCGTGCCGCGCCCTTGCTGGACGCCACGTCTGCCCCTGCGGCTGCTCCGCTATCGGCGTCTTGAGCCTATAAACAGATGAGTATTTATTCCCGCATCACCGGCACCGGAAGCTATCTGCCACCCCGGCGTGTGACCAACCAGGACATCCAGGCCGATCTGGCCACGCGTGGCATCGAGACCTCGGACGAATGGATTGTCGAGCGCACCGGCATCCGGGCCCGGCATTTCGCCGCGCCCGATGTCACCAGCAGCGACCTGGGCCTCGAAGCCGCGCGCAAGGCGCTGGAAGCCGCCGGACGCACGCCGGCAGAGGTGGACCTGATCATCGTGGCCACGTCCACGCCCGACATGGTCTTTCCGTCCAGCGCCGCCATCCTGCAGCACAAGCTCGGCGCCAACGGCTGCCCGGCCTTTGACGTGCAGGCGGTGTGCAGCGGCTTTGTCTATGCGCTCACGGTGGCCGATGCGCTGATCAAGACCGGCAGCGCCAAGTGCGCGCTGGTGATCGGCGCCGAAGTCTTCAGCCGCATCCTCGATTTCAACGACCGCACGACCTGCGTGCTGTTTGGCGATGGCGCGGGCGCGGTGGTGCTCGAAGCTTCCGAGCAGCCGGGCATCCTGGCCAGCGACCTGCATGCCGACGGCAAGCACAGCGGCATCCTGTGCGTCCCCGGCAATGTCTCGGGTGGCCAGATCCTGGGCGACCCGGTGCTGAAGATGGACGGCCAGGCGGTGTTCAAGCTGGCCGTGGGCGTGCTGGAAAAAGCCGCGCGCGCCACGCTCGACAAGGCCGGCATGACCGATGCCGACATCGACTGGCTGATTCCGCACCAGGCCAACATCCGCATCATGCAGAGCACGGCCAAGAAGCTCAAGCTGCCGATGGAAAAGGTCATCGTCACCGTCGACCAGCATGGCAACACCTCGGCGGCCTCGATTCCGCTGGCGCTGGACCATGGCGTGCGCAATGGCCAGATCCAGCCGGGCCAGACCCTGCTGCTCGAAGGTGTGGGCGGCGGCTTCACCTGGGGCGCGGTGCTGCTCAAGCTGTAGGCCTGGGCCGCGGCGGCCATCACCATGGCCGCGTTTTTTCCAAAATTCAAAGAAGACCATCAGCATGAAGAACTTTGCATTTGTCTTTCCCGGCCAGGGCTCGCAGTCCGTGGGCATGCTGGATGCCTGGCAGGACCATCCCGTCGTCGTCCAGACGCTGGCCGAAGCCTCCGAAGCGCTGGGCGAGAACGTCGCCGAACTGATCCATTCCGGCCCCAAGGAAGCGCTGGCCCTGACCACCAACACCCAGCCGGTGATGCTGGTGGCCGCCGTCGCCGCCTGGCGCGTCTGGAACGCCGAAGGCGGGGCCCAGCCTGCGGCGCTCGCCGGCCACTCGCTGGGTGAATACTCGGCCCTGGTCGCCTCGGGCGTGCTGACGCTGGCCCAGGCCGCGCCGCTGGTGCGCCTGCGCGCCCAGGCCATGCAGGAAGCCGTGCCCGTGGGCACCGGTGCCATGGCCGCCATCCTGGGCCTGCCTGCGGCCACCGTGATGGCCGGCTGCGCCGACGTGACGGCCAGCCTGGGTGGCGCGGAAGTGGTCGAGGCGGTGAACTTCAACGATCCTTCGCAGACCGTGATTGCCGGCAGCAAGCTGGCCGTCGAGAAGGCCTGCGAGGCCCTCAAGGCCGCGGGCGCCAAGCGCGCGCTGCCGCTGCCGGTCTCGGCACCGTTCCATTCGAGCCTGATGAAGCCCGCGGCCGAAAAGCTGCGCGTCGCGCTCGCGCAGACCAGCCTGGCTGCGCCGCAGATTCCGGTGATCAACAACATCGATGTCACGGTGCAGACCGAGGCCGATGCCATTCGCGACGCCCTGTACCGCCAGGCCTTCGGCCCGGTGCGCTGGGTCGAGTGCGTGCAGGCCATCAAGGCCCGCGGCATCACCCACCTGGTCGAATGCGGCCCGGGCAAGGTGCTCGCCGGCCTGACCCGGCGCATCGACGCCGAACTCGTGGGCGCAGCCCTCTACGATCCGGCCACGCTGGCCGAAGTGAAAGAATTGATCGCATGACAGAAACCTCCAAACCCCAAATCGCCCTGGTGACCGGCGCCACGCGCGGCATTGGCGCGGCGATTGCGCTGGAACTCGCCGGCCGCGGCTTCCAGGTGGTGGGTACCGCCACCTCCGACAGCGGCGCGGAACGCATTGGCGCGGCCCTGGCGGCCTTTCCCGGCTGCCGTGGCGTCAACCTCAACGTCACCGACGGCGCGGCCGTCGAGGCGCTGATCGACGGCATCGTCAAGGCCCAGGGCGGCCTGCACGTGCTGGTCAACAATGCCGGCATCACGCGCGACCAGCTGGCGATGCGCATGAAGGACGAAGACTGGGACGCGGTGATTGACACCAATCTCAAAGCGGTCTTTCGCGTCAGCCGCGCCGCCATCCGTCCCATGATGAAGCAGCGCTTCGGCCGCATCATCTCGATCACCAGCGTGGTCGGCGCCTCGGGCAACCCCGGTCAGGCCAACTACGCCGCTGCCAAGGCCGGCGTGGCCGGCATGACACGCGCCCTGGCGCGCGAGCTCGGCAGCCGCAACATCACCGTCAACTGCGTGGCCCCCGGTTTCATCGAGACCGATATGACCGCGCAGCTGCCACAGGAGCAGCGCCAGGCGCTGCAAGCGCAGATTGCCCTGGGGCAACTGGGCCAGCCGTCGGACATCGCACACGCTGTCGCCTACCTCGCATCCACGGGTGCGGGCTATGTGACAGGCCAGGAATTGCATGTCAACGGTGGCATGTATATGTAATTGTCAAGCGTCACGCCGCATGTCCGAGCGGCGGGCTGTGCAGGGGTTTTGCCCTAAGCAGCTAGAATCCCGGATTCATTCACAACCCCCAGAGGGAAACCATGAGCGATATCGAAGCACGTGTCAAAAAAATCATTGCCGAACAACTTGGCGTGGAAGAGTCTCAAGTCACCAGCGAAAAGGCCTTCGTGGCTGATCTGGGTGCCGACTCCCTGGACACCGTGGAACTGGTGATGGCTTTGGAAGACGAGTTCGGCATCGAGATCCCCGACGAAGACGCCGAGAAGATCACGACGGTGCAAAACGCCATCGACTACGCCAATACCCACCAAAAGGCCTAAAGGCCTGCGCGCACCGCGCGTTCAGTAGAGAAAGTTTTACGCATGAGCCGTCGTCGCGTTGTCGTGACCGGCCTGGGTTGCATCAGCCCCGTAGGTAACACGGTGGCGGATGCCTGGGCCAATATTTTGGCCGGCCAGTCCGGAATTGACCTCATTACCAAGTTCGATGCCTCGAACTTTTCCTGCAAGATCGCGGGTGAGGTCAAGGGGTTTGATGTCGAGTCCTATATCAGCGCAAAAGATGCGCGCGGTATGGACAGCTTCATCCACTATGGCATTGCGGCTGCGGCGCAAGCTGTGCAGGATGCGGGTTTGCCTACGGGCGAAGCCCTGTCCGACGAACTGGCCACGCGCATTGCGTGCGTGGTGGGTTCGGGCATCGGTGGCCTGCCGCTGATTGAAAACACCCAGATCGAACTGGGCAACCGCGGCCCGCGCCGCATCACGCCGTTCTTCGTGCCCGCGTCCATCATCAACATGGTGGCCGGACATGTGTCCATGCGTTTTGGCTTCAAGGGGCCGAATCTCGCTGTGGTCACGGCATGTACCACCGGGCTGCATTGCATCGGTGAAGCGGGTCGCATGATCGAGTACGGCGACGCCGACGTGGTGATCGCCGGCGGCACGGAAGCGACAGTCTCGCCTTTGGGCGTTGGCGGTTTTGCCGCGATGCGCGCGCTTTCCACGCGCAATGACGATCCAAAGACGGCCTCGCGCCCCTGGGACAAGGACCGTGATGGTTTTGTGCTGGGCGAGGGTGCTGGCATGCTGGTGCTCGAAGAGTACGAACATGCCAAGGCCCGCGGTGCCAAGATTTACGCTGAACTGGCGGGCTTCGGCATGAGTGCCGACGCCGGTCACATGACGGCGCCCAACATGGACGGCCCACGCCGCGCCATGCTCAACGCCATGCGCAATGCAGGAATCAACGCCGACCAGGTGGATTACCTCAATGCCCATGGCACCTCCACGCCCCTGGGCGACCTCAACGAGACCAACGCCATCAAGGCGGCCCTCGGCGACCATGCCAAGAACATGGTGGTGAGTTCGACCAAGTCGATGACCGGTCACCTGCTGGGTGGCGCCGGTGGCATCGAAAGCGTGTTCACCGTGCTGGCGCTTTATCACCAGAAGGTGCCGCCGACCATCAACATCTTCTCGCAGGATCCCGAATGCGATCTTGACTACTGTGCGAACACCGCACGGGACATGAAGATGGACGTGGCGCTGAAGAACAACTTCGGTTTCGGCGGGACCAATGGCTCGCTGATCTTCAAGCGGATCTGATCACTTTTTCAGCCGCTGCACCATGCCAAGGCGCCGTTCTCCCGCAAATTTGCCGGTGAGACGGCGCTTTTTTCATGGGGAGAGGGGTGAGCGATGACGCGCACCGCGCCGCCGCGCTTGCTGTATGCGTTGGTGCGCCCGCCGGCGTCGGTGGGCTGGGGCCTGGCGGCGCTGGCGGGGCTGTCCGCGGCCGGGCTGCTGGCCTGGGCGCTGCAGGGGGCGGGCCCACAGCCCTGGCCGGCCGCGCTGGGTCTGCTGCTGTGGCTGGCGCTCGGCGCGCGCGCCTGGCGCTGCTGGCAGCGCTGGCTGCAGGGGCGGCTGGAGTGGGACGGCGCGCAGTGGTGGCTGCATCGCCCGCTGCCTGCGGCGCCGCTGCCAGGCCAGCCGCAGGTCTGCTGGGACGGCCAGGACTTCCTGCTGCTGTGCTTTGCCGGCCCGGGGCGACGCCGGAACTGGCTGTGGCTCAGCCGCGCCAGCGCGCCCGCGTTGTGGGGAGATCTGCGGCGTACGGTATATTGGCGCCCCGGACCTGCCCAGCATGCATGACGCCGCGAATGCCGGCATGGCATGCGGGTCCTCAACGATTCCATGAAGCCTTCTGTAACTCCTCCCACGACCAGCGACAGCGACCTGCAATTGGTCGAGCGCACCAATGCCGGGGACCAGCGGGCTTTCGAGCTGCTGGTGATCAAGTACCAGCGCCGCATCGAGCGGCTGATCGCGCGCATGGTGCGCGACACCGATCAGGTGCAGGACATCGCCCAGGAAACCTTCATCCGTGCCTACCGTGCATTGCACCAGTTCCGCGGCGAGGCGCAGTTCTACACCTGGCTCTACCGGATCGCGGTGAATACCGCGAAGAAGGCGCTGCTGGACATGAAGCGCAATCCGGTGGTTTCCGATTCGGCGTTGCGTAACACCGGCGATGAAGATGAAACTTCTTACCTCGGACAAGAACTAACCACGGACGAGACACCGGAAACGGTGCTGGCGGCGCAGGAAATCGCCGAGGCGGTGAACGCCGCAATGCAGGCCTTGCCCGAGGAATTGCGTCAGGCCGTGACGCTGCGGGAAATCGAGGGCTTGAGCTACGAGGAAATTGCCGCGGCCATGGAGTGTCCGATCGGCACGGTGCGTTCACGCATCTTTCGGGCACGCGAGGCGATCTCCGCACGGGTCAAGCCCATGCTGGAAAACCAGACGGGCAAGCGTTGGTAGTGGTGGGCGTAGCTGGCTGTCGAAGGCTGGCAGGTGGATGGCATCATGAATGAAGATCTGAACCAAAGTCAAAGAGAACAGTTGTCGGCCCTGGCCGACGGGCAGCTTGCGGCCGATGACATTGCCCAGGCGCTGGCGTTTGCGGACAGCGCCGAAGGCCGCGAGACCTGGCAGCTGTACCAGCTCGTCGGCGACGTGCTGCGCTCGCCCGAGCTGGCCCATCACGCCCAGCACGACGTGCTGTCGGGCGTGCGCGCCCAGCTTGCCAAGGAGCCGCGACCGCGCCTGCAGGTGGCGCCGCTGATCGCCGTGGCCGAGGCCCGTGGGCCGGACCGCGCCGCCAACAGCGCGGTGTTCCGCTGGAAGGTCGCCGCAGGCGTGGCCTCGGTGGCCGCCGTGGCGGCGCTGGGCTGGAGCTCGATGCTCGGCGGCGGCGGCACGGTGGGCATGCAGCTGGCCCAGGACGCCACGCCCCAGCAGTCGGTGCCCGGCGAGATGCTGGCCATGCAGGCCGGCCCAGGCGCGCCAGTGATGCTGCGCGACCCGCGCCTCGATGAGTTGCTTGCCGCGCACCGCCAGTACAGCTCCGTCGCGGCGCTGCAGATGCCGGCGAACTTCCTGCGCAACGCCAGTTTTTCCGACGCCTCGGTGCGCCGCTGAGCGCCCACACCGGCGTCCGCGCGCTGGCGGGCGCATGATGGCGTGAGGCGCGCCTCAGAGGAACCAAATCGGTCCAGCAGTTTCCAAACCTTGTTTGCTTCGAGAATTGTGAAAGGATGAGAATGTCCCATACCTCCTGGAGATCGGCCCGTTCCTGCGTGCTGGCATCGGTCATGACGGCCATGTCGGCGGGCGTCTTGCTGCCCGCCGCCGCACAGGCGCAGACGCCGGCACCCGCGGCACTGCCGTCGGCGGCCGCGGCGGCCGTGCGCGGTCTGCCGGACTTCACCGATCTGGTGGAGCAGGTCGGGCCTTCGGTGGTCAATATCCGGACCTCGGAAAAAGTCGCCAGCCGCGGCAGCGCCAGCGGCATGGACGAAGACATGCTGGAATTCTTCCGGCGCTTTGGCGTGCCGATTCCCAACATGCCCCAGCGCCCCCAGCGCCCGCAGGCGCCGCAGGCCGAGGAAGAGCAGCCGCGCGGCGTGGGCTCGGGCTTCATCCTGACGCAGGACGGCTATGTGATGACCAATGCGCATGTCGTCGAAGGCGCGTCCGAAGTCATCGTGACGCTGACCGACAAGCGCGAATTCAAGGCCAAGATCATCGGCTCGGACAAGCGCACCGACGTCGCCGTGGTGAAGATCGACGCCCGGGGCCTGCCGGCCGTCAAGGTCGGCGACGTGAACCGCCTCAAGGTCGGAGAGTGGGTGATGGCGATCGGCTCGCCCTTCGGCCTGGAGAACTCGGTGACCGCAGGCATCGTCAGCGCCAAGCAGCGCGACACCGGCGAATACATTCCCTTCATCCAGACCGACGTGGCCATCAACCCCGGCAATTCGGGCGGTCCGCTGATCAACCTGCGCGGCGAAGTGGTTGGCATCAACAGCCAGATCTACTCGCGCTCCGGCGGCTTCATGGGCATTTCGTTCGCGATTCCCATGGACGAGGCGATACGCGTCAGCGACCAGCTGCGTACCTCGGGCCGTGTCACGCGTGGCCGCATCGGTGTGCAGATCGGCGCCGTCACCAAGGACGTGGCCGAATCGATTGGCCTGGGCAAGCCCCAGGGCGCGCTGGTCAGCGCCGTCGAAGCCGGCTCGCCGGCGGAGAAGGCCGGCATCGAGGCCGGCGACGTGATCACGCGCTACGAAGGCAAGCCTATCGAGAAGTTCGGCGATCTGCCGCGCATGGTCGGCAACACCAAGCCCGGCAGCAAGAGCGCGATCACCGTGTTCCGCCGCGGCAGCCAGCGCGACCTGAGCATCACCATTGCCGAAGTCGAGCCCGATGAGAAGGCCCCGACCGCGGCCGCCCCGGCCGAGGACAAGTCGGCCAAGGCATCGGCCGCGGCCCAGCAACTGGGCCTGGCGGTCGCCGAGCTGACCGAGGCGCAGAAGAAGGAGCTCAAGATCAAGGGCGGTGTGCGCGTGGTCTCGGCCGATGGCGCGGCCGCGCGTGCCGGCCTGCGCGAAGGCGATGTGTTTCTGGCCGTGGCCAACACCGAAGTCTCCGGCCTCAAGAGCTTCGAAGCGGCGCTGGCCAAGGCCGACAAGGCCAAGCCCATCAACCTGCTGGTGCGCCGCGGTGAATGGGCGCAGTATGTGCTGATTCGACCGACGCGCTGATGCCGGCGCGCAGGCCCTGACGCCGATCTCCTGGCCCGGCGCTTGGTGGCCTGCGCCGCGGCGTTTGTCGCATTGGGTAGAATCGCCGGTTGCGGTCTGGACGGGCCGCGGCGCCGACGCGCGGGGGAAATCTTCCGCGCGCATTCCTGCGCAGGCAATACCCTGGCGTCATGTGGCAAATTCCCTTCGAGGGCGGGTGGGGCGGGCTTCTGGATATGGGCTTTTTGCCTACAATGAAGCCCCAACCATCGCAGTTGCCCTAGATTGTTGGTTCAGGGCGCGTCCTTCAGTCGACGCGCCCTTTTTTCTTGCACGCGCCTGTTGCACACGCACTTTTCGTTTTTTCTTACCAGACGCCCTTCGTTGATGAAGCACATCAGAAATTTTTCCATCATTGCGCATATCGACCATGGCAAGTCGACTCTTGCAGACCGACTGATCCAACGCTGCGGCGGTCTCGCCGAGCGCCAAATGGAAGCGCAGGTGCTGGACTCGATGGACATCGAGAAAGAGCGCGGCATCACCATCAAGGCGCAGACGGCAGCGCTGCAGTACAAGGCCAAGGACGGCCAGATCTACAACCTGAACCTGATCGACACGCCCGGCCATGTCGACTTCTCGTATGAAGTCAGCCGCTCGCTGTCGGCCTGCGAAGGTGCGCTGCTGGTGGTCGATGCCTCGCAGGGCGTCGAAGCCCAGACCGTGGCCAACTGCTATACCGCGCTCGACCTGGGTGTGGAAGTGGTGTCGGTGCTCAACAAGATGGATCTGCCCAACGCCGATCCCGACAACGCCAAGGCCGAGATCGAGGACGTGATCGGCATCGATGCGACCGACGCCATTCCCTGCTCGGCCAAGAGCGGCATGGGCATAGACGAGATCCTCGAAGCCATCGTCGCCAAGATCCCTCACCCCAAGGGCGAGCCCGAAGCGCCGCTGCGCGCGATGATCATCGACAGCTGGTTCGACTCCTATGTGGGCGTCGTGATGCTGGTGCGCGTGGTCGACGGCCAGCTCAAGAAGAACGAGCGCATCAAGCTGATGGCCACGGGCGCGGTGTTCGAAGCCGGCTCGCTGGGCGTGTTCACACCGGGCAACGAGCCGCGCGACGCGCTGCGCGCCGGTGAAGTGGGCTATGTGATCTGCGGCATCAAGGAATTGAAGGCCGCCAAGGTCGGTGACACCATCACGCTGGAAAAGAAGCTGCCCAACAACCTGGGCTCGGCCACGCAGGCATTGCCAGGCTTCAAGGAAATCCAGCCCCAGGTGTTTGCCGGCCTGTACCCGACCGAAGCCAGCGAGTACGACTCGCTGCGCGACGCGCTCGAAAAGCTGCAGCTCAACGATGCCTCGCTGCAATACGAGGCCGAGGTCTCGCAGGCGCTGGGCTTTGGCTTTCGCTGCGGCTTCCTGGGCCTGCTGCACATGGAAATCGTGCAGGAGCGCCTGGAGCGCGAGTTCGACCAGGACCTGATCACCACCGCGCCCAGCGTGGTGTACGAAGTGGTCAAGGCCGATGGCGAAGTCATCATGGTCGAGAACCCGTCCAAGATGCCCGACCAGGGCCGGATGGAAGAGATCCGCGAGCCCATCGTCACCGTGCATCTGTACATGCCGCAGGAATACGTGGGCCCGGTGATGACGCTGGCCAACCAGAAGCGCGGCGTGCAGCTCAACATGGCCTACCACGGCCGCCAGGTCATGCTGACCTATGAGATGCCGCTGGGCGAGATCGTGCTCGACTTCTTCGACAAGCTCAAGAGCGTGTCGCGCGGCTATGCCTCCATGGACTACGAGTTCAAGGAGTTCCGCGCGTCCGACGTGGTCAAGGTCGACATTCTGCTCAACGGCGAGAAGGTCGATGCGCTGTCGATCATCGTGCACCGTTCGCAATCCGCCTACCGCGGCCGGGCCGTGGTCGCGAAGATGCGTGAAATCATCAGCCGCCAGATGTTCGACGTCGCCATCCAGGCGGCGATCGGCGCCAACATCATCGCGCGTGAAACCGTCAAGGCGCTGCGCAAGAACGTGCTGGCCAAGTGCTACGGCGGCGACATCAGCCGCAAGCGCAAGCTGCTTGAAAAGCAGAAGGCCGGCAAGAAGCGCATGAAGCAAATCGGCGCGGTCGAAGTGCCGCAGGAAGCCTTTCTGGCGATTTTGCAAGTGGAGGATTGATGCGAGCAATGCAATGGATCACGGCGGCCGTACTGGCTGCTTTCGTGGGATACATCGGCGCCTGGTACCTGGGAGCGCTGCAGGGCAACTTCTCGCTGCTGCTGTTCCTGGCCACCGTGGTGACCGGCGTGTACTGGGTCGCCGAGCGGATGTACTTCTGGCCGCGCCGGCGCAATGCCGCCGTGGCGCTGGAACAGGCCTCGGTGGCGCGCCGCGCCGAGCTGGACCGCAAGGGCATTGCCAAGGTGGACATCGAAGTCAGCCCCGAAGCGCGCGGCCGCATCCTGATGCAGCCCTGGTGGCTGGACTGGACCGCCGGCCTGTTCCCGGTGATCGCCATCGTGTTCGTGCTGCGTTCCTTCCTGTTCGAGCCCTTCAAGATTCCCTCGGGCTCGATGATCCCGACGCTGATGGTCGGTGACCTGATCCTGGTCAACAAGTTCACCTACGGCGTGCGCCTGCCGGTGATCAACAAGAAGATCATCGATGCGTCGGGCCCCGAGCGCGGCGACGTGATGGTGTTCCGCTATCCGCCCCAGCCCAACCTCGACTACATCAAGCGTGTGGTCGGTGTGCCGGGTGACGAAGTGGCCTACCTGAACAAGCGCCTGACGATCAACGGCCAGGCCGTCGAAACCAGCCAGCTGCCCGAGTTCTTTGAAAAGGACGCCATGCGTTATTTTCAGCAGTTCGAGGAAAAGCTCGGCGGCAAGCCGCACCGCCTGCTCAATGATGTGCGCTCGCCGGCCTTCATCCAGGGCGCGAGCGATTTTGCCTACCGCGAGAACTGCCGCTACAGTGTCGAAGGCGTGAGCTGCAAGGTGCCCGCCGGCCATTACTTCGTGATGGGCGACAATCGCGACAATTCGCTCGATTCCCGCTACTGGGGCTTTGTGCCGGACGAGAACATCGTTGGCAAGGCTTTCTTTGTCTGGATGAACTTCGGCGACATCAAGCGCATAGGCGGTTTCAACTGAACGCAGCCCGATCCATAGGCCTGGAGCCCGGCGGCGGCGAGGAGGAAATGGGAACATGAGAATGCAAAGCATTGCCCGCCGCACGCGCCAGCGTGGGCTGTCCTTTCTGGGCCTGGTGTTTATGGCCGTGGTGGCCGTTGCCGTGGTCGCGATTGGTGGACAATCCGTTCCCATCTTCCTCGAGTACCAGGCGGTGATCAAGGCGGCCAACAAGGCCGCCCGCGAAGGCTCGACGGTGGCGGAAGTGCGCTCGAGCTTCGACCGCGCCGCAACCATAGACAGCATTACTTCCATCCAGGGCTCGGACCTGGAGGTGACCAAGCACAATGAACGGGTGCGGGTTGCCTTCAGCTACACCCGCGAGATCCATCTCGCCGGGCCGGCCTATCTCGTTTACCGTTTTCAGAAGCAGACCCCCTAGGTGCAACCCGGACTCCTCGCATTGCAGCAGCGCCTGCAGTACACATTCAAAGATCCTGCCTTGCTGCAGCGTGCGCTGACGCACCGCAGCTTTTCGGCAGACCACAACGAACGCTTCGAATTCCTCGGCGACTCGGTGCTGAGCCTGGCGATTTCCAGCCTGCTGTTCCAGCGCCTGCGTTCGCTGCCGGAGGGTGACCTGTCACGCGTGCGCGCCAATCTCGTCAAGCAGGACACGCTGCACCGCATCGCCGTGCGCCTGCAGCTGCCCGATGTGCTGCGCCTGGGCGAAGGTGAATTCAAGTCGGGCGGCAAGCAGCGCCCGTCCATCCTGGCCGATGCGGTGGAAGCCGTGATCGGTGCCGTCTATCTGGACGCGGGCTATACGCCGGCCGAAGTGCTGGTGCACCACCTGTTCGAGAAGGTGGAGATCAATCCGCAGATGGAGGCCGCGGCCAAGGATGCAAAGACCGCACTCCAGGAGTGGCTGCAGGGCCGCAAGATGAAGCTGCCGCAGTACCGTGTGGTGGCAACCACCGGCGCGGCGCATCGCCAGGAATTTGAAATTGAATGCGCCATCGCCGAGATGGACCTGGTCGAGCGTGGCATGGGTGGATCCCGCCGTGCAGGCGAGCAGGCCGCGGCCGAGGCCATGTTGACCACATTGAAAGCAAAAAATCATGAATGACGCTACCCACGACGCGGCCGGCGATGCAGCCGAGGAAAATCCCGCGCCGCAACTGGACGCCATCGGTGCCATGCTGGCCGCGGCCGGCGCCCCGGTGCATGTCGAAGGCCAGCGCTGCGGCCTGATTGCCATTGTCGGCAAGCCCAACGTCGGCAAGTCGACGCTGATGAACGCACTGGTCGGCCAGAAGATCAGCATCACCTCGCGCAAGGCCCAGACCACGCGCCACCGCATCACCGGCATCGCCACGCGCGAAGCCACGCAATTCGTGTTCGTCGACACGCCGGGCTTCCAGACCCAGCACTCGACCGCGCTCAACAAGTCGCTGAACAAGACCGTGATGGGCGCGATCAGCGACGTTGACCTGATCCTGTTCGTGGTCGAGGCCGGCAACTTCACGCTGGCCGATGCCAAGGTGTTGAGCCTGTTCAAGCCCGGCATTCCCACGCTGCTGCTGGCCAACAAGCTAGACCAGGTGCATCGCCGCGCCGACCTCGCGCCCTGGCTCAAGAGCATGCAGGAACGCCACCCGTTCACCGAGTTCGTGCCGATGTCCGCCAAGAAGCGCGACGACATCCAGCGCCTGTTCGGCATCTGCGAGAAGTATCTGCCCGAGCAGGCCTGGTTCTATGGCCCGGACGAACTCACGGACCGCAGCGAGAAATTCCTGGTCACGGAAACCGTGCGCGAAAAGCTGTTCCGCTTCACCGGCGATGAACTGCCCTACACCTCCACCGTGGTGCTCGACAAGTTCAGCGAAGAGAAGAGCAAGGAACACAAGCGCTTCGTGCGCGTGGCCGTGACCATCATCGTCGAACGCGACGGCCACAAGGCCATGGTGATCGGCGACAAGGGCGACCGCCTCAAGCGCATCAGCACCGAGGCCCGTCAGGAACTCGAGCGCCTGCTCGACGCCAAGGTCTTCCTCGAAGTCTGGGTCAAGGTGCGCTCGGGCTGGGCCGACGACGAAGCGCGCGTGCGCTCCTTCGGCTACGAATGAGTTCCTAGGCCAGCATGGCCGCCAAGCGCGTCTCCGACGAACCCGCGTTCGTGCTCCACCGCTATGACTGGAGCGAATCCAGCCTGATCCTGGAGGTGTTCACACGCCACCGGGGCCGGGTCGCGCTTGCGGCCCGCGGCGCGAAGAAGCCGACCTCGAACTTCCGCCCGGTGCTGCTGCCGCTGCAGCCCCTGCGTGTCACTTACACGCTGGGCGCCGAAGGCAATGCCGAGATCCACACCCTCAAGGGCGCGGAGTGGGCCGGCGGCCATGTGATGCCCATGGGCGACGCGCTGCTGTCGGGCATGTACCTCAACGAACTGCTGCTGCGCCTGCTGGCGCGCGACGACCCGTATGCGGCGCTGTTCGACGTCTACAGCGGCGTGGTGCGCGTGCTGGCCGGCACCCAGGGCGAGACGCTGGAGCCGGTGCTGCGCGCCTTCGAGTTGGTGCTGCTGCGCGAGCTGGGCCTGCTGCCCAGCCTGGGCGAGGAAACCATGACGCTGTCGGCGCTGAGCGCGCGCGGGCGCTACATGCTGGTGCCCGAAGGCGGGCTGCGCCAGGCCGCGGCCGGCGAGCGTGCGGCGCTGACCGGCGCGCAGTGGCAGGCGCTGGAGCAGGCGCTGGCCACGGGCCATTCGCCCCAGGCCTACACCGCCACCTTGCGCGCCGCGGCGCCCGTGGCACTGGCCCTCAAATCCCAACTGCGCACGCTGCTGCAATACCATTGCGGCAACCCGCTGCTGCGCACCCGCCAGTTGATGATGGATCTGCAAAACCTATGACCACTTCCGCCTCTTCCCGTACCGCGCTGTCGGTGAATGTCAACAAGGTCGCCTTGGTGCGCAATACGCGCCATCTGGGCATTCCCAGCGTCACGCGCGCCGCGCGGCTGTGCCTCGAAGCCGGCGCCCAGGGCATCACCGTGCACCCGCGGCCCGATGAGCGCCATATCCGCGCCAGCGATGTGGCCCAGCTGCACGACTTGATGCAGCAGTGGCCGCAGGCCGAATACAACATCGAAGGCAATCCCTTCCACAACCTGATGGACTTCATCCGCACGTTCCGGCCGCAGCAGGCGACCTTTGTGCCCGATGGCGAAGACCAGTTCACCAGCGACCATGGCTGGAACTTCCCCCAGGATGCCGAGCGCCTCGCGCCGCTGATTGCCGAGTGCCGGGCCCTGGGCGTGCGCGTGAGCCTGTTCATGGACCCCATCCCCGAACAGATGGCCGCGGCCAAGGCCGTGGGCGCCGACCGCGTCGAGCTTTACACCGAACCCTATGCCGCGGCCTGGGGGACGTCCGAGCAGGCCGGGCAGCTCGAAAGCTACCGCGCCGCGGCCCAGGCCGCGCTCGATGCGGGGCTGGGCGTCAATGCCGGCCACGACCTGAGCCTGGACAACCTCGGCGCATTTGCCGCCGGCGTGCCGGGCCTGCAGGAAGTGTCCATCGGCCATGCGCTGATCGGCGACGCGCTCGAACGCGGCTATGCGGGGGCGGTGCAGGCCTATCTGCAGTGCATTGCTGCGGCCCAGCCATGATCTACGGCATAGGTACCGATATCTGCGATGTGCGCCGCATCCGCTCCAGCCTGGAGCGCCTGGGCGACCGCTTTGCCGAAAAGGTGCTGGCCGAGGGCGAGCTCGCGACCTGGCGCGCGCGCAGCGCGCGCTGGCCGGACCGCGGCGTGCGCTACGTCGCCACGCGCTTCTCCGCCAAGGAGTCGTTCAGCAAGGCGATTGGCATGGGCATGCGCATGCCCATGACCTGGCGCCACTGCGAGATCGTCAACCTGCCCAGCGGCCAGCCCAGCATCGTGCTGCATGGCGCGCTCAAGGACTGGTTCGAGGCGCAGGGCCTGCAGGTGCACCTGAGCGTGACCGACGAAAGCGACTACGCGGCAAGCTTCTGCGTGGTCGAGAGAAAATCCGCGAATTGATTTTTCCCGCAAAGGACAGGCCGGACATGACCGAGCACGCACCCCTCATCATCGATATCGCGGGCACCGCCCTCACGCCCGCCGACCGCAAGCGGCTGGCGCATCCGCTGGTCGGCGGCATGATCCTGTTTGCGCGCAACTGGCAGGACCGTGCCCAGCTGCTGGCGCTCACCGCCGAGATCAAGTCGGTGCGCGAAGACCTGCTGATCTGCGTCGACCACGAAGGCGGGCGCGTGCAGCGCTTTCGCACCGATGGTTTCACCCACCTGCCGCCGATGCGCGCCTTTGGCCAGATGTGGCTGGATGACGGCCAGGGCGCAAGCTCGGAAAAGCGCACCGGCAGCGGCGCAAGCTCGGAAAAGCGCACCGGCAGCGGCGCAAGCTCGGAAAAGCGCACCGGCAGCGGCGCGCTGAATGCCATGGACGCGGCCACGGCCGCCGGCTATGTGCTGGGCAGCGAGCTGCGCGCCTGCGGTGTGGATTTCTCGTTCACGCCGGTGCTGGACCTGGACTGGGGCGAAAGCGGCGTGATTGGCGACCGCGCCTTCCATTCGGATGCGCGCGTGGTCGCGGCACTGGCCAAGAGCCTGATGCATGGCCTGCTGCAGGCCGGCATGGCCAACTGCGGCAAGCACTTTCCCGGCCATGGCTTTGTCACGGCCGACTCGCACACCGACATTCCCGTCGACCGCCGCGGCCTCACCGCGATCCTGGCCGACGATGCCGCTCCCTATCCCTGGCTGGCTTCGGTGCTGACCAGCGTGATGCCAGCGCATGTGATCTACAGCAAGGTCGACAAGCGCCCCGCGGGCTTCTCGGCCAAATGGCTGCAGGAGATCCTGCGCGGCCGGCTGCGCTTTGACGGCGCGATCTTCAGTGACGACCTGAGCATGGAAGCCGCGCGCCGGCTGGGCGGCCAGACGCTGGACTTCACCCAGGCCGCGACCGAAGCCCTGAACGCCGGCTGCGACCTGGCCCTGCTGTGCAACCAGAGCCTGGGCGACGGCGCAGCCGTCGATGCCTGGCTGGACGGCATGCAGGCGGCGCGCGACGCGGGCCAGTGGACGCCCAGCGCCGACAGCGAGGGCCGCCGCCTGGCGTTGCTGCCCGAAACCCTGCCGCAGAACTGGGACGAACTGATGCTGCAGCCCGCCTACCACAACGCGCTGGACCGCCTGCCCTGAGCGCAGCGGCGGTGCTCAGAAGCGCTTTTTGAAATAGCTCTCGCCGTCCTTGAGCAGCTTGTGCCCAGCGCCCTGGATGTCCGTCAGCGCATCGTTGGCTTCGCGCCCCAGGCCCTCCACGCCCGAATGGGGGCGCTGCACCACGTCCCGCACGTCGCGGTAGGCCTGCCTGGTGGCCGGGCTGGCGTTGAGGAAATCGGTGACAGCGTCCATTCCTTGTGCGCCCGAGACCGCGGCCATGGCTTTCTTGGGCTGCAGCGCAGCTTCTGGCTGGCTGGGGCCAAAGGCATGGGATGAAATCGACTTGAAGATGCTCCCGGCGCCATGCATGAGGCGCGTGAAATCGTTGGACAGCGAAGCAATGAAGCTTTTGACGCCCGTGGCTTCGGACTGCGCCTTGGTCCGGCCATGGCCTGGGCCTACGCTGCACTCCCTGCCGGCCAGCGCGTTATGGGGGTTGGTGGCTGCTGCCTTCTGGGGCGCATGGAGTTCTTGTGCCTTGGCGGCAAACAATGCGCTTTGGCCCGCCAACGACGGATTCGGGGGAACGGGGGTCACAGACATGGCTGATCTCCTCGGGCGTCAGGCGCGCAGGCCCATGTCGGCACTGGAAAACGCCGGCAGATCGTCGGTGCCTATGCCCAGCGTGATGAAGTCCTGCCAGGCCAGGCCGATATCGGCGGTCTTGGCCAGCAGCACGGCCAGCTTTTCGCAATCGAGATCGCGCAGCAGCCGGCGCACGTTCAGGCTCACTGTGCTGTCGGAGGGCAGCATGCCCAGGGTGCCGCCGCCGGTGGCGGTCCAGAGGTGGTTGGCCTGCAGCACGGTGCGCGCGACTTCCGGCCAGCGGTCGGGGGATGGTGCGGCCAGCAGGCTGCAAAGCCAGACTTCGGATTCATCGCCCTGGCCTTCGAGCTGCAGGCCGATGGGCAGATCGTCAATGACGATCTCCTCGGTTTTCAGCAGCACATCGGGGTCGAGGCCGATTTCTTCTGCAAGCTGCCTCAAAAGAGAGTGGTAGGCCTGGGACATGGATGCTGCCTGTTCTAAGGGATGGAAATCCTCTTAGTAACCAGGCCTGGGCGGGCGTTCCCAGCCGCGGCGACCGATGTCAGACGCGCGTGGTCAAAGCCTGCGCCGCCGCCTCTTCCTGCGCCGAGGAGGGCGCATCGTCGGGCATGTGCGCATGGATGCCGCCTTTCCAGCGGCGCACGACGCGCTGGAAGATCAGCGAGTTGGGGATCTGCAGCAGCGCGCCTTCGCGGTGCGTCACATCTTCCAGCGTGGTGTAGAGCATGTTGATGTCGACCACGCGCCCCTTGGCGCCGGGCTTTTCCGCGGTGTCGAGCAGCTCGATGTAGTCGCCCAGGCGGAACGGCCCCACGGTCACGATCAGCAGCGCGCAAAACAGGTTGGACAGCACGCTCCAGGCGGCGAAGAAGGCCACGGCACCCACCGTGGCGAACCCGGTAAAGGCGGTCCACAGCACGGTCGCCGAAACGCCCAGGCGTTCGAGTATCAGCAGCACGGTGGCGGCGATGATCAGCCAGCGTATGACCCCGCGCAGCGGCACCAGCAGCTCGCGCGGCAGCGCATAGTGGGCGCCGGCACGGGAGATCAGGCGCTTGAAGAACAGGTTGATCAGCCAGGCGGCAAACAGGATCAACAGGATTTGCGTGGCCGGAATCAGCACTTCCAGCCAGTCCTGCAGCCAGGGGGGCAGGTGAATAGAAAGACGACGCATAGCTCCAATGGGGTCGAAAAAGGAAATGGCACGCCCAGACACGCGGCGCGCGCCTGCCTGAGGTCAAGCCCCAAGCCTATCAGCTATCGCAACAGCTCCAGCCCGAGCTAGCTGCCACGCTGTTCAATCGTGTCCATCTGCATCTCGAAGCTGAAGAAGCGGTCACGCCCTTGGGCCTTGGCCGCATACAGTGCCTGGTCGGCCCGCATCACCATGCTTTCGGCGCTGGTGCTTTCATCGGGAATGCAGGTGGTGATGCCGCCCGACAGCGTGAGCAGATCGCCCAGCGGGGTGTCGGGATGCGCAATGGCACGCACGCGCAGCATCTTGCCCAGCGCGCGCGCAAAAGTCATCGCGCCCGAGCGCGGGGTGTTGGGCAGGATCATCGCGAACTCCTCGCCGCCGTAGCGCGAGGCCACGTCGCGCGGACGCATGCAGACATCGCGCAGCAGCTTGCCGACGGCGCGCAGGCAGTCATCGCCTTTGACATGGCCGCAGCTGTCGTTGTAGCGTTTGAAGTGGTCGAGATCGCAAAGCATCAGCGTCAGCGGCTTGTTGTCGCGGCGCGCCGAAATGATCTCGGCATGCAGGATGCGGTCAAAGCCGCGCCGGTTGACCAGCCCCGTGAGCGCATCCATCTCGACCATCTCGTTGAGCCGCTGGTTGGCCAGGTGCAGCTCGGCCGACATGGAGATCAGCCGGCGGCGCATGTCCAGCAGCCGGCGCATGGCGCGCAGCTTGGCGACCAGCACGATGGGCTTGACGGGCTTGACCAGATAGTCGTCGCCGCCCGATTCAATGCCGCGCCATACGTCGAGATCGGTGTCGAGGCCGGAGAGAAAGATGATGGGCGTCCAGTCGCCGGCCTCGGATTCGCGCATCTGGTGCGCCACGCCGTAGCCGTCCAGGCCGGGCAGGCGGATGTCGAGCAGCACCAGGTCGGGCCGGCGCAGCTTGAACAGCTGCAGCGCCACCTGGCCGTCGGCGGCCTCCATCACTTCGGTCACGCCCGCATGCTGCAGTTCATGCACCAGGGAGGCACGCATCGATGCCTGGTCCTCAACCACCAGCACCGAAAACGGCGCGGTCTCCGCATGGGGCGAGGTAAATCGCGCCGCGTTGGGTTCGATTGCGGAAGGCGGTGGCGTAGCGATCACTTCGGGTTTCCTTCAGGAGTACAAGCGACTCCCCGGCAAGGTACGCCTGCGCGCCAGGCGGCGGCAGGAGATACAAGTGTAAACGCGGCCTGCCGTCCCGGCGGTATTCCGACCGCCGCCAGGGCTCAATGCTCGCGGCGCAGGGCCGGGAACAGGATCACGTCGCGGATGCTGACGCTGTCGGTGAGCAGCATCATCAAGCGGTCCAGACCCACGCCGCAGCCGCCGGTGGGCGGCATGCCGTACTCGAGCGCACGCACGAAGTCATGGTCGAAGAACATGGCTTCATCGTCGCCGCTGTCCTTGGCATCGACCTGGGCATTGAAGCGCGCGGCCTGGTCTTCGGCATCGTTCAATTCGCTGAAGCCGTTGCCGAATTCGCGGCCGGTGATGTAGAGCTCGAAGCGCTCGGTGACTTCGGGGCGCTCGTCGTTGGCGCGTGCCAGCGGCGAGATTTCCGTCGGGTGCTCCATGATGAACGTGGGGTTCCAGAGCTTTTCCTCGACCAGCTCCTCGAAGTACAGCACCTGCAGGCTGGCCAGCGTGCGGCCGGACAGCTTGTTCTTCTCTTCGGTCAGGCCCAGCTTGCGCAGCGCGGGAATCAGCCAGTCGCGCTGGTCGACGTTGTCTGCGGCTTCGGTGTACTTCAGGATGGCTTCGCGGATGGTCAGGCGCTCGAACGGCTGGGCCAGGTCGACGGGCTTGCCGCCATAGGTCAGCTGCAGGCTGCCGACGGCCTTCTGCGCGGTGTCGCGGATCAGCTTCTCGGTGAAGTCCATCAGGTCGCGGTAGTTCCAGAACGCGGCGTAGAACTCCATCATCGTGAATTCCGGGTTGTGCCGGACCGAGATGCCTTCGTTGCGGAAGCTGCGGTTGATCTCGAACACGCGCTCGAAACCGCCGACGATCAGCCGCTTGAGGTAGAGCTCGGGCGCGATGCGCAGGTACATCTCCTGGTCGAGCGCATTGTGGTGCGTGACGAAGGGCTTGGCGTTGGCGCCGCCCGGGATCGGGTGCAGCATCGGCGTCTCGACTTCGAGGAAGTGGTGCGCCACCATGAATTCACGCACGCCGCTGATGGCGCGCGAGCGCGCGGTGAAGCGCTCGCGCGCCGCCTGGTCCATCATCAGATCGACATAGCGCTGGCGGTACTTCTGTTCCTGATCGGCCATGCCGTGGAACTTGTCGGGCATGGGGCGCAGGCTCTTGGTGAGCAGACGCAGCGCCGTGACCTTGATCGACAGCTCGCCGGTCTTGGTCTTCATCAGCGTGCCGCTGGCACCGATGATGTCGCCCAGATCCCAGCGCTTGAACTGCGCATACAGCTCTTCGCCTATGGCATCGCGCGTGATGTAGAGCTGGATGCGGCCGCCGGTCGCGCCCAGCGAGCCGTCCTGCACGGTCGCGAAGCTGGCCTTGCCCATGACGCGCTTGAGCATCATGCGGCCGCCTACGCTCACGCTGACCGCTGCGGCTTCGAGCGCTTCGGCGTCTTGCTCGGCATGGGCGGCCTGGATGCTGGCCGCGTGGTGCGTGGGCTGGAAGTCGTTGGGGAAGGCCACACCACCACCCTGGGCCTGGGCTTCGCGCAGGCCTTTGAGTTTTTCGCGGCGCTCGGCGATCAGTTGGTTTTCGTCCTGCGGGGCGGCGGAATCGGCTGCGGAAGTGGTGTTGTGGTCAGACATGGAAGGAGCGCCAGCGCGCAAACGCTGGTGGATCGGGGCCAAAACCCTTGATTTTAGTTTTTTTGGCCGGCTTGCGGCGCATCCATATGCAATGGCCGTGGGGCCATTTAGGTTCGCAGCGCGCCGCGCCTCAAAAACCGATGCCGGTGCGCTCCAGCACATCCGCCACCAGCTCCAGGCGCAACAGCGGATTTTCAAGTTCCATCAGCTGCTGGCGCAGCGGGGTCGGCAGCGGCAGCAGCTCGCACCAGCGGTTGGCGACCCAGCCGCAATCCTGCAGATGCAGGCTTTCGGGCAGGGCCAGGCCGGGATCATCGGCATGCTGGGTGCGCAGCGTCTGCAGCAGCTGGGCCAGCGCCTGGGCCGCGGGCTGCAGGTCGCCCGGCACGGTGACCGCCAGATCCTGGTCTATGAGTTCCACATCGGCCACCCACAGGCCGTGCGGCAGGCAGCGGCGCTCGCGCACGCGAAAGCGCTGTGTGCCCTGGCACAGCAGGTGCATCAGCCCGGTCTGCGGGTACTGCAGCTGGGCAATGGTCGCCAGCGTGCCCACCGCATGGAACTGCTCGGGCGGCGCGCCGGCCTGGCGCACTTCATGGCCTTCGCTGAGCGCGACCACGCCAAACGGCGCCCCCGCGCGCGCGCATTTGCGCACCATGTCCAGGTAGCGCACCTCGAACACGCGCAGCGGCAGCCGGCCGCCGGGAAACAGCACGCTGCCCAGCGGGAACAGCGGCAGGGAAGTGAGGGTCAGGGGTAATGTCATGGTGGTGCGGGCCTGCCCACTATCATCCCATGCTGTACCCCCCGTTGCTTGCAGGTTCAGGCGACTGTCTTTGCTGCTTTAATTCCTACATGCTTTTTCAGATCATCACCTTTTTGCTCGACGTCGTGGTCGGCCTGCTCACCGGCCTGTGCCTGTTGCGCCTCTACATGCAGGCCCAGCGCATTCCCTTCTCCAACCCCGTGGGCCGGCTGGTGTTCGCGCTGACCGACTGGATCATCCTGCCGCTGCGCAAGATCGTGCCCGCCTCGGGCCGCTGGGATGCGTCCAGCGTGATTGCCGCCTATCTGCTGCAGATGCTGCAATACCTGCTGCTGTGGCTGATGACGGGCGCGGGCGGCGGCCAGGCCCTGTGGCTGCCCTGGCTGGCGCTGTGCGGCGTGGCGCGCGTGGCGATCACGGGTTGCCTGGGCATCGTGCTGGTCTACGCCATCATGTCCTGGGTCCAGGCCCGCTCGCCCGTGGCCGCGGTCATAGAACGCCTGGCCGAACCCCTGCTGCGCCCGGTGCGCCGCGTGGTGCCGCTGGTGGGCGGAGTCGATCTGTCGCCGTTGGTGCTGTTGATACTGCTGCAGATTGCGTTGATGGTGCTGGCTTATGTGCAGGCGGGGGTGTTGAGGTAACGCTGGCAGGGTCCACGCTTTTCACGCCCGAAAGAAGCTATCCCGTTCCCGGGGCCCCGGCTCCCGCCCTTCTGGCTGCGCCTGCATCTGCTCCAACGCCCATTGCCGTTGCTCGGCTGTGTAGCGTATTTGTTTCATCCTCGTCTTTCATTGCCGCCCCTATTTTCCTTGGAACACTGAGGTGACAACTATCCTGACATGGAGGGCGAGCAAGAAAAGTGAGTCGGCCGCCGGGCCGAGACCCGGCTCCTGTCCTTGGCAAAGGCATGCCGTAAACAAAAAGCGGTCAGTGCATTTCTGCACTGACCGCTTTTATTTGGCAAGGACGCTTCAGGACACTGCGTCCGCAGGCAGGCGTTGCAGCATGGCAAGACTGTTTGCCACGGTATCGCGCAGCTGGCGGCGTTCGACGATCATGTCGACCGCGCCCTTTTCCTGCAGGAACTCGGCGCGCTGGAAGCCCGGCGGCAGCTTGACGCGCACCGTGGTCTCGATCACGCGCGGGCCGGCAAAGCCGATCAAGGCCTTGGGTTCGGCAATCACGATGTCGCCCACGAAAGCAAAGCCCGCCGACACGCCGCCCATGGTCGGGTCGGTCAGCACGCTGATGTAGGGCAGGCCCTTCTTGGCCAGGCGCGTGAGCGCGGCATTGGTCTTGGCCATCTGCATCAGGCTCAGCAGGCCTTCCTGCATGCGCGCGCCGCCGGTGGCGGTGAAGCAGATGAACGGCACCTTCTGCTCGATCGCGGTCTCGACGCCGCGCACGAAGCGCTCGCCGACCACCGAGCCCATGGAGCCGCCCATGAAGTCGAATTCAAAGCAGGCCACGACCACATTGACGCTTTTCACGGCGCCGCCCATGACGATCAGCGCATCGGTCTCGCCGGTGTTCTCCAGCGCTTCCTTGAGGCGTTCAGGGTACTTGCGGCTGTCCTTGAACTTGAGCGGATCGACGGGAACGACTTCCTGGCCGATTTCATAGCGCCCTTCGGCGTCGAGGAAATGGTTCAGGCGGGCGCGCGCGCCGATGCGGTGGTGGTGACCACAGGTCGGGCAGACGTTCTGGTTCTTTTCCAGGTCGGCCTGATACAGCACGGTCTCGCAGGACGGGCACTTGATCCACAGACCTTCGGGGATCTGGTGGCGTTCCGTCGGATCGGTGTGCTGGATTTTGGCAGGCAGCAGTTTTTCAAGCCAAGACATAGTATTTCCTCTTTGCGCGCCTACGCCCCCAAAGGGCGTGGCGTAAGGCCAGCATTATGCGTCCAGAGCCTTGCGCACGCCGCGCAGGAAGTCAATGGTCAGCGGCACGACTTTCTCATGCGGCTGGTCATTGAGCATTTCGATGATGCGGCTGCCGATGACCACGGCATCGGAAAACTCGCCTATCGCCTGGGCGGTCTGCGCGTCGCGGATGCCGAAACCCACGCCCACGGGAATGTGGACATGCTTGCGGATACGCGGCAGCATCGCCTCGACGGCCGCCGGATCCAGCGCCGCCGAACCGGTCACGCCCTTGAGCGAAACGTAATACACGTAGCCGCTGGCCACGCGCGCAACCTGCTGGATGCGCTCGTCGGTGCTGGTCGGCGCGAGCAGGAAGATCAGGTCCATGTCGCGCGCGCGCAGCGCGGCGGCGAAGGCTTCGCACTCCTCGGGCGGGTAGTCGACGATCAGCATGCCGTCGACGCCGGCGCTGGCGGCGTCGTTGACGAAGGCGCCTTCGCCATGGATCTGGTCATAGCGCTCGACCGGGTTGGCATAACCCATCAGCACCACGGGCGTGCTGTCGTTCTTCTGGCGGAATTCGCGCACATAGGCCAGCACCTGGACCAGGCCCACGCCCAGCGCCAAGGCCTTGTCGCCGGCCTTCTGAATGGTCGGGCCGTCGGCCATGGGGTCGGAGAACGGAATGCCCAGCTCGATCACGTCGGAGCCCGCTTCGACCATGCCGTGCATCAGCGCGGGCGTGATCGCGGCAAACGGGAAACCGGCCGTGACATAGGGGATCAGGGCCGTGCGGCCTTCGGATTGGAGTTTTTCAAATGTGGTGGCGATGCGGCTCATGCGGCAGGCCCTCCCTTGACAGTCAGACCGCGCATCGAAGGGCGGTCGTAGAAATCCGCGCCCGACAGGTCGGCAACGGTGCCTATGTCCTTGTCGCCGCGGCCCGAAAGATTGACCAGGATGGATTGGTCGGGGCGCAGCTGCTTGGCCAGCTTCATCGCATAGGCGACGGCGTGGCTCGATTCCAGCGCCGGAATGATGCCTTCGGCGCGGCACAGGTAGTGGAAGGCCTCGAGCGCTTCGGTGTCGGTGATGCCGACATATTCGGCGCGGCCGATTTCCTGCAGCCAGGCGTGTTCCGGGCCCACGCCAGGGTAGTCGAGGCCGGCGCTGATGCTGTGCGTCTCGATGATCTGGCCATCGTCGTCCTGCAGGATGAACGTGCGGTTGCCATGCAGCACGCCCGCGCTGCCGCGCTGCAGCGAGGCCGAGTGCTTGCCCGAATCCAGGCCTTCGCCCGCGGCTTCGACGCCGATCAGGCGCGTGGCCTCGAACGGGATGTAGGGGTGGAAGATGCCGATCGCATTGCTGCCGCCGCCCACGCAGGCCACGACCGCGTCGGGCTGGCCGCCGTTCAGGAACTCGGGCATCTGCGTCAGGCATTCGGTGCCGATCACGCTCTGGAAGTCGCGCACCATCATGGGATAGGGGTGCGGGCCCGCGGCCGTGCCGATGATGTAGAAGGTGCTGTCGACATTGGCGACCCAGTCGCGCATGGCTTCGTTGAGCGCGTCCTTGAGCGTCTTGCTGCCTGATTCCACGGGCACGACGGTCGCGCCCAGCAGCTTCATGCGGTAGACGTTGGGGCTCTGGCGGCGGATGTCCTCGGCGCCCATGTAGATGATGCACTCGAGGCCGTAGCGCGCGCAGATGGTGGCCGTGGCCACGCCATGCTGGCCGGCGCCGGTCTCGGCAATGATGCGCTTCTTGCCCATGCGCTTGGCGAGCATCGCCTGGCCGATCACGTTGTTGATCTTGTGCGCGCCGGTGTGGTTCAGGTCTTCGCGCTTGAGGTAGATCTGCGCGCCGCCCATTTCGCGGCTCATGCGGTCCGCATGGTAGACGGGCGAGGGCCGGCCCACGTAGTGGTTGAGCTCGGACTCGAACTCGGCGACGAATTCGGGGTCGTTCTGATAACGCGCGTAGGCGCTGCGCAGCTCGGTCAGCGCGTGGGTCAGGGTTTCACTGGCAAAGCTGCCGCCATAGCGGCCGAAATGCCCGGATGCATCGGGGTGCTGATAGTCAAACATTACAAATTCTGCCGTGGTTGGGCATCGGCCGCACGCACGGCGGCAACGAAGCGGTGGATCTTGTCGGCGTCCTTGACGCCTTTGAGGGGGCGGCCGTCGGCGCCCGTGGCTTCTACGCCCGAGCTGACATCAACGGCCAGCGTCTTGCAACGCGGGCGCACCTGCCGAATGCCATCGGTCACGTTTGCAGGCGTGAGTCCACCAGACAAAACGAGGTGACAGTCGACGCTTGGAGGAAGGAGTGACCAATTGAATGCCTTGCCGCCGCCACCATAGCCGTCGACATGGGCGTCGAGCAGGATGGCTTGGGCGAAAGAGTAACGCTGGGCATATTCTACGAGGTCGAAGCTCGCGGCAGCGTCGCCTAGGGGAATCCGCGCCGCGCGCAGGAAGGGCCGCTGGCCGCCACTGGCCGCGAGGCACTGTGCGGGCGACTCGTCGCCGTGGAATTGCAGGCAGGCACCGGGAATTTCCTGCAGCGCCTGCTGTACGCGGGTTTCGGTCTCGTTGACAAACAGCAGCACCGGCGTGACAAACGGCGGCAGCCGGCGCGCGAGCTGCGCGGCGTGCGCAATGCTCACCGCGCGCGGGCTGGGCGCGTACAGCACGAAGCCGATCGCATCGGCACCCGCGGCCACGGCCGCGTCGACGTCTTCTTCGCGCGTGAGCCCGCAGATCTTGATGCGCGTGCGCAGGGGCAAGGTGGTGGTCATGGCAGCCAATCGAATGCTGCCGCGCGTGTCGGCAGGCCCCAGGCCGGGTCGTAGACCGGGCCCAGGAAGTACAGCCCGTCGGGCGAAAAGGTCGGCGCGGCGGCATCGCGCGAGCGCGCCGCCAGCACCGTCTGCATCCAGTCCACGGACTGCTTGCCCTGGCCGATGGCGATCAGGCAGCCCATGATGTTGCGCACCATGTGGTGCAGGAAGGCATTGCCTTCGAACTCGAAATGCCAGTAGCAGGTTTCCATCGGCGGGTCACCCGGACGGCCCAGGCCGTGCAGGCGACTCAAAGCGTCGCCCGCGGGCGCGGCGCGGCGCGAGATCTCCAGGCGGTGCAGCGTCTTGATGGGGCTCTTGGCCTGGCAGGCCGAGGCGCGGAACGAGGAGAAATCATGCTCGCCCAGCAGCTGCGCGGCCGCGGCCTGCATGGCTTGGCCATCGAGCTCGTGGAACACCCAGCCGACGCGGCCGGCCTCGACGCTGGGGCGCACCGGCGACTGCAGCAGCACATAGGCATAGCGGCGCCGGGTGGCGCAAAAGCGCGCATGGAAGTCGTCGGGCACGGGCTGGGCCCATTGCACGGCGATGTCGGCGGGCAAGAAGGTGTTGGTGCCGCGCACCCAGGAATAGGGCGTGCGTTCCAGCGCGGTGTCGAAATGCGCGACCTGCATGATGCCGTGCACGCCGGCATCGGTGCGGCCGGCGCAGATGGTGGGCACGTGCTGCGTGGCAAAGCGGCCCAGGGCCGCTTCCAGATGGTCCTGGACGGTGTTGCCCGAGGTCTGGCTTTGCCAGCCGTTGTAGCGCTGGCCGTTGTAACTCACTCCCAGGGCTATGCGCATGGCATGTCCTTGCCGCGGCCATGGGGCGCCGCGTTGTTCAGCAGAAAAAACATTCAGTCGATTTCGGAAAGCAGGCGCTGCGCGCGTTCTTTGAGTTCACCCTGGGCCTCGTCTATGACTTCCTCGATCAGCGTGCGCGCACCTTCGCTGTCGCCAATCGCCGCGAACTCCTGGGCCAGCGCCAGCTTGGTGGCCAGCGGATCCTCGGCCGCGGCCTGGCTGCTTTGCGACAGCGCGGCGGCCGGCGCCGTAGGGCCCAGATCCAGTGACAGGTTGCCCAGATCGAATTCGAGGAAGTCGAAGGCGGGCGCAGCGGCAGGTGGCGCAGCGACAGGGGCAGCGACCGGCGCTGGTGCCGGCGCCGCAGCTGCCGGTGCGGTGGCGCTGGTGTCCGGAAGATCGGCGGACGGCAGTTCGGGTTGGGGCGCAGGGGTGTCGGGCAATTCCAGCGCCGGTGCATCGTCGCCACGCTCGGCGGCCTGCTCCTTGGCTGGCGGGGCATCCACAGCGCTGTCCAGCGTGAACTCCAGGTCGGGCAGCGTGTCGATGGCGACAGGCTCGGCAGGCACGACAGGCGCAGGCGTGCTCTGGTCCTGCGCCGCCGGCTCCGGCACCACGGGCAGATCGGCCCGGGCATCGGCCGCCGCCGGGGCCGCAGGTACGGCAGTTGCCGAGGCGGCGGGCTGTTTCCAGACCGGCTCCGTGGGCTCGAAGTCGATGGCGTCCACCGATGGCGCACGCGCCTCGTCCGCCGGCACGGGCGCAGCAGCCGGGAGGGGCGGCAGATCCGGTTCCAGGCGCGGCTCCTGGTCAGACCCTGGCCTGGCCCCCGGCTTGGCCGCCGCCGCCGCGGCCAGGCCGCCCAGCGCGGCAGCGACCGAAGCCTGTGCAGCCGCGCGGCTGTCGACGGGTGGTGCGCTGCCGGGCAGCGCATCGGGCGCCGCTTGGTACAGCGGATTGGCGGCGTCCAAGGCGCGGCCGTGTTCGGCCAGTTGCAGCCACTCGGCGCCCTTGCCCTGGGTCAATGCAAACACCGTCTGCGCCACGGCCTCGAAGGCCTTGCGGTCCTGGCGCTTGGCGTGGATGTCGGCCAGCTTCAAGTGCAGGGCCAGGCGTTCAGGCTGGGTGCGCAGCGCTTCCTTGAGAATTTCCTCGGCCTGCAGGTCGCGGCCATAGGCGAGATAGACATCGGCTTCGGCCACGGGATCGACTTCGCCGCCGGTATCGAGTTGGCTGTGCGAATAGCCGGTCGCGCCGCCGAACTGGGTATTGCCGGTATCGACGCGCTGCCCCTGGCCCAGGTCGAAGAACGAGTCGTTGTGCAGCAGGGTGTCGCTCGCACCATTTTGCGTGCGGCGGCGTTGCAGCTGGCGATAGCCGGCCAGGCCCAGCAGCAGCGCCAGCAGGCCGGCGCCCGCAAGTGGCAGCACTGGGTTTTCGCGCAGCGTGTCCATGAAGTTGGGCCCCGCGGGCTGGGCAGGCGCAGCCGCAGGGTCCGGTGCAGCCGCAGGTGCGGCGGGCGCGGCCGGGGTGGGTGTGGCCGCCTGCGGTGCGGCGCCGTCTGTGGCTGGCGTGGCCGCATCGGGTGCCGTAGCTGCAGCGCCATTGCCGGGAGCCGGTGCATCGGTTGCCGCGGCAGCGGCATCGGCCGTGGGCCCAGCCGGTGCGGGTACACCGACCGCCCCAGCGCCAGCCGCAGCCGTTGCGCCGGGCGTCGTCACGCCAGGCGCGGCCGTGCCGGAAGCGACGTTCTGCAGTTCGTTGAGATTGCGCGACAGCTCGGCCAGGCGTTCGGACTGGCTCTGCGCCTGTTTTTCCTGCGCCAGACGCTCGTCGGCCGCCAGCGCGCCCTTGGACAGCGTGAGCTTGTCGGGCGCGGCCGTGGTCGGCTTGCGGTCTTCCACCTGGGCCTGGACATTGCCGCTGGCGCTGCGTTGCGCCGCGGCCACGGGCGCCTGGGGTGCGGCGGCCGCCAGCTGGCGGCGGTAGCGGTTGAAGTCCTGGCTCTGGGCGGCAACGATCTGCCGGGCTTCGGGAATCGACGTGGCCTGGGCCGCGGCCTGGTCCGGGATTTCAAGCACGGCACCGGCGCGCATGCGGTTCACATTGCCGCTGATGAAGGCCTGGGGATTGGCGCGCAGCATCGCCACCAGCATCTGGTCCAGGGACACGCCAGCCGGTCGATTGGCCAGGGCAATACGGCTGGCGGTATCGCCCGAGCGCACCGTGACCTCGTCGGGCTGGGCCGCAGCGCGGGCCGCGGCAGCCGGAGCCGGTGCACGCGCGGCTGCGGGCGCCGGCACTGGCGCATTGCGTGCGGGGGCCGTAGTCTGCGGCGCGGGCACGGGTGCGCCGACCTGGGGTTGCAGCGTTGGCGCCGGGGCGGGCTGGCGCGCCGCCGGCGGATCCAGCAGCAGGGTGTAGCTGCGCACCACCTGTCCGGCGGCCCAGGATGCGTCGATGACCAGATCGACAAACGGCTCGTTCACGGGTTGCGTGCTGCTCAGGCGCAGCAGGGCCGAGCCATCGGGACGGCGCTGCAGAACCACCCGGAACTGGCTGGCGGTGGCCGTGTACTGCATGCCTTGGGCGCGAAAGACCGCGGGCGAGGCAATGCTTGCCTGCAGGCTGTCGGCTTCGGCCGCGGTGATCTGGGGCAATTCCACTTCCGCGCGCAGAGGCTCGCCAAGGGCGGACTGGATGCTGAGGCGGCCCAGCGCCAGGGCCCAGGCATTGCTGGCAGTCAGGCTGACGGAGACAAGGGCCGCTGCGGCCAGCGCGGAGAGTTTCCAACGATGCATGGTGGCGTCAACTTTTATGGTTGTGCGGCCCGGGCGAGCGGCATAGTTGTTCTCATGAATGACAGCGCCCCCGGCACGGCGGGCGCGTCAAAGTGAAAAATACCTTAGCAGCAATGCATGACAGAGACAACCAAGGAAGCAGGGGGCATTGTCCAACACCTGGCGCGGCCCATAGCCTTGCGCGCCCGGTGATGTTGTCCCTGGGCAACGAGAAACCGCCCGCAAGGCCACTTTCATGGCCCGGCGAGCGGTTGTCAACAAGACCCAAGCGGGAGGTCTTGCGTTCGTAAGCTCTTGTTCGCAGCCTTTGATACTGGCGTGCCCCGGCAAGGGGGCAGCGAGCAAGGGCCGCCCCGCAGCGAGGCTGCCGTCCCCCTCCACCGAAGGATGAGAGGGGGAAGCGCCGAAGGCGCTCAGGGGGTGGCCAACAATATGCGCAGCATGCGGCGCAGGGGTTCGGCCGCGCCCCACAGCAGCTGGTCGCCGATGACGAAGGCCGACAGGTACTCGGGGCCCATGTTGAGCTTGCGCACGCGGCCCACGGCCACTTCGAGGCCGCCGGTCACGGCCGCGGGCGTGAGTTCCTGCACGGTCACCGCGCGGTCGTTGGGGACAAACTTCACCCAGGGGTTGCCCGACTGGATCAGCGTCTCGATCTCGGCCAGCGGCAGGTCATGCTTGAGCTTGAGCGTCAGCGCCAGCGAGTGGCAGCGCATCGCGCCAATGCGCACGCACAGACCATCGACGGGAATCGTCGACGAGGTGCCGAGGATCTTGTTGACTTCGGCCTGGCCTTTCCATTCTTCCTTGGACTGGCCGTTGGGCAGCTGCACGTCGATCCAGGGGATCAGGCCACCGGCCAGCGGCGCGCCGAAGTACTCGGTGGGCACGTCGTTGCGTATGGTCTGGGCGACCTGGCGGTCTATGTCCAGGATCGCCGACGCCGGCGTGGCCAGCGCATCGGACACGGCGGCGTGCACCACGCCCATGCCCTTGAGCAGCTCGCGCATGTGGTTGGCACCGCCGCCCGAAGCCGCCTGGTAGGTCATGGAACTGACCCATTCCACCAGACCAGCCTTGAACAGGCCCGACAGGCCCATCAGCAGGATGGAGTTGGTGCAGTTGCCGCCTATCCAGTTCTTGCCGCCTGCGGCCAGCTTGGACTGGATCAGGTCGTCATTGACCGGGTCGAGCACGATGACGGCGTCGTCCTCCATGCGCAGCGACGAGGCCGCGTCTATCCAGTGGCCCTGCCAGCCGGATGCGCGCAGCGGGCCGAACACGGCCTTGGTGTAGTCGCCGCCCTGGGCGGTGATGATGATGTCGCAGCGGGCCAGCGCGGAGATGTCGTTGGCATCCTGCAGCGTGGTGTGGGTGCGGGCCTGGGCGGGCGCCTTGCCGCCGGCATTCGAGGTGGAGAAGAAAATGGGTTCGATCAGATCGAAGTCACCTTCGGCCTGCATGCGGTCCATCAACACCGAGCCGACCATGCCGCGCCAGCCCACCAAACCTACCAACTTGCTCATTTTCAACGCCCCTGTGGTTTAAGAAACAATGTTCGACCAGACTGGGACCCGGCTCGTCTGGCCGGGAGAGGGCGCGCGACGAACCGGGCTGGGTCAGCCTTTAATCGTCGTAATGGTGATTGCGCGCGCAGCCACGGCTGCCGCAGCCACAGCTGCCGGGCAGGCAGTTGTCAAAGAGGCGGGGCGAGAGTGAGCGGCAAACATAGGCCCAGATTGTAATGGATTCCCCGGAAAATGCAGGCGAAAAAAAAGCAGCCATCACTGGCTGCTTCCTGGCAGACGGCGTGGCTCAGCGCAACGCGGCCACCACGGCATCGCCCATTTCGGCGGTGCCGACGCGTGTCGTGCCTTCGCTCCAGATGTCGGGCGTGCGCAGGCCCTGGGCCAGCACGGCCTGCACGGCTGCTTCGATGCGCTGGGCCGCGGCTTCCTGGTTCAGGCTGAAGCGCAGCATCATCGCCGCCGACAGGATGGTGGCCAGCGGGTTGGCGACATTCTTGCCGGCGATGTCGGGCGCGCTGCCATGGCTGGGCTCGTACAGGCCCTGGCCCTTGGAGTTCAGACTGGCCGAAGGCAGCATGCCGATCGAGCCGGTGAGCATGGACGCTTCGTCGGAGAGGATGTCGCCAAACATGTTGCCCGTGACGACCACGTCGAAGCGCTTGGGTTCCTTGACCAGCTGCATGGCGGCATTGTCCACGTACATGTGGTCCAGCTGTACGTCCGGATATTCCTTGCCGACTTCGGTGACCACGTCCTTCCAGAACTGGAAGGTCTCGAGCACATTGGCCTTGTCGACGCTGGTCACGCGCTTGTCGCGCTTTTGCGCGGCCTGGAAGGCCACATGCGCGATGCGCTCGATCTCGGGGCGCGAATAGCGCATGGTGTCGAAGGCTTCCTCGGCACCGGGGAAATGGCCGTCGGTGGCCACGCGGCGGCCGCGCGGCTGGCCGAAATAGATGTCGCCCGTGAGTTCACGGATGATCAGGATGTCCAGGCCGGCGACCAGCTCGGGCTTGAGGCTGGACGCATGCGTCAGTTCCTTGTAGCAGATGGCCGGGCGGAAGTTGGCGAACAGGCCCATGTGCTTGCGCAGGCCCAGGATGGCCTGCTCGGGGCGCAGCGGACGGTCCAGCGTGTCGTACTTCCAGTCGCCGACGGCGCCGAACAGCACGGCATCGGCTTGCATCGCCAGCTTGAGCGTGGCTTCGGGCAGGGGATGGCCGGAAATCGCATAGGCGGCGCCGCCAACCGGGGCCGATTCCATGTCGAAGTCCAGGTCGAGGGCATTGAGCACCTTGACGGCTTCTGCAACGATTTCCGGGCCGATGCCGTCACCGGCCAAGACTGCAATTTTCATGGGAATTCTCTGTCAAAGTTAAAAAGAGGCGGCTTCAGCCTTGCACCAGCGTATGCGCGAGCCAGGGCTTGGTCGCCAGGCGCTGGGCTTCGAAGGCCTTGATCTTGTCGGACTGGCGCAGCGTCAGGCCGATGTCATCGAAGCCGTTGAGCAGGCAGTATTTGCGGAATGCATTCACATCGAACGCGATCTCTTCGCCTTGCGCGCGCACGATCACCTGGCGCTCGAGGTCGATGGTCAGCTGGTAGCCGGGGAAGGCCGCCACTTCATCGAACAGCGCGGCCACCGTGGCTTCGGGCAGCACGATGGGCAGCAGGCCGTTCTTGAAGCAGTTGTTGAAGAAGATGTCGGCAAAGCTCGGCGCGATCACGGCGCGGAAGCCAAACTGGTCCAGCGCCCAGGGCGCATGCTCGCGGCTCGAGCCGCAGCCGAAGTTCTTGCGTGCCAGCAGGATGGAAGCACCCTGGTAGCGCGGCTGGTTCAGCACGAAGTCGGGGTTGGGCTTGCGGCTGGCCGGGTCCTGGCCGGGCTCGCCGTGGTCCAGGTAGCGCCATTCGTCAAACAGGTTCACGCCGAAGCCGGTCTTCTTGATCGACTTGAGGAACTGCTTGGGAATGATGGCGTCGGTGTCGACGTTCTCGCGGTCCATCGGGGCCACGAGGCCTTGGTGTACGGTGAATTTTTGCATGGAAGGTGTTCTTCGAGTAGGGGCTCGGCGTGGCGGCGGCGTTCAGACGAAGCGGCGCACGTCGACGAAATGGCCGTGCACCGCGGCGGCCGCGGCCATCGAGGGGCTGACCAGGTGGGTGCGGCCGCCCGCGCCCTGGCGGCCTTCGAAGTTGCGGTTCGAGGTCGAGGCGCAGCGCTCGCCCGGCTCGAGCCGGTCGGCGTTCATCGCCAGGCACATCGAGCAGCCGGGCTCGCGCCATTCAAAGCCCGCGGCCTTGAAGATCTGGTCCAGACCTTCGCGCTCTGCCTGCTCCTTGACCAGGCCCGAGCCGGGCACGACCATGGCCAGCTTGACGTTCTTGGCCACCTTGCGGCCGAGCTTTTGCACCATGGCCGCGGCTTCGCGCATGTCCTCGATGCGGCTGTTGGTGCACGAACCGATGAACACCTTGTCGATGCTGATGTCATCGATGGCCTTGCCGGGCTCGAGATCCATGTAGACCAGCGCGCGCTCGATCGCGCCGCGCTTGTTGCTGTCCTTTTCCTTCTCCGGATCGGGCACGCGCGCATCGACGCCCAGCACCATCTCGGGCGAGGTGCCCCAGGTGACCTGCGGCACGATCTGCGTGGCGTCCAGCGTGACCACCAGGTCGAACTGGGCGTCGGCATCCGACTGCAGCGTCTGCCAGTAGCTCACGGCCTGGTCCCATTCGACCCCCGTGGGCGCCAGCGGCCGGCCCTTGACGTAGCGGATGGTCTTTTCATCGACCGCCACCAGGCCGGCGCGTGCGCCGGCTTCGATGGCCATGTTGCAGACCGTCATCCGGCCTTCCATGGACAGGTCGCGAATCGCCTGGCCGGCGAATTCAATGGTATAGCCCGTGCCGCCGGCGGTGCCGATCTTGCCGATGATGGCCAGCACCAGGTCCTTGGCCGTGACGCCGGGCGCGGCCTTGCCGTCCACGCGCACCAGCAGGTTCTTGGCCTTCTTCGCCAGCAGCGTCTGCGTGGCCATCACATGCTCGACTTCGGAGGTGCCTATGCCGTGGGCAAGCGCCCCAAAGGCCCCATGGGTGGAAGTATGGCTGTCGCCGCAGACCACGGTCATGCCGGGCAGCGTCGCGCCCTGCTCGGGGCCCATCACGTGGACGATGCCCTGGCCCTTGTCCATGAAGGGGAAGAACGCCGCCGAGCCGAACTCGCCGATGTTGTCGTTGAGCGTGGTGATCTGTTCCTTGCTGATCGGGTCGGCAATGCCGTCGTAGCCCAGCTCCCAGCCCGTGGTCGGCGTGTTGTGGTCGGCCGTCGCCACCACCGAGCTGATGCGCCACAGCTTGCGGCCGGCCACGCGCAGGCCTTCGAACGCCTGCGGGCTGGTCACTTCATGCACCAGATGACGGTCGATGTAGAGGATGGAGGTGCCATCTTCTTCGGTGTGGACGACGTGTTCGTCCCAGATCTTGTCGTACAGGGTGCGTCCCATGGCGTTCTCTCGGCTTTGTGGTTTCAGGTGGGTGGGTGATTTTAGGCGGCGGCCAGATGCTCTACCAGCAGCCGTGATGTCATCGGCAGGGTCTCGAAATCGCGCGCCACGAGCAGCACTTCGCGCGCCGCCCAGTCGTCGCTCAGGCTGACGGCGCGCAGATGGCCGACACCATGCATCAGCGCAAACGCGCGGTCGGGCAGCAGGCCCAGGCCCAGGCCGTTGTCTATCATGCGGCACATCGCATCGAGGCTGGTGACCTGGATGCGCTGGCGCAGCGGCTTGCCCGCATGCGCGGCCGCGGCCTGCATCGCCAGACTGATGCTGGAGTCGGCCTTGAGGCCGACGATGTCCCAGTCCAGCACCTGGGCAAACGCCACGCTGGTGGCACCGGCCAGTGGATGGGCTTCGGGCACGACCACCACCAGGCGGTCGCTGCGGTAGGGCTTGACCTGCAGTTCACCGGCGCCGTTCGGCCCCAGCGTGCAGATGCCGATATCGGCCGTGCCTTCCTGCACCGCGTGCAGCACTTCGGCGCTCAGCCGCTCCTGCAGGTCGATCTTGATCTGGCTGTGGGTGCGTGCAAAGCGGCCCAGGTCCTCGGGCAGGAACTGCAGGATGGCCGACATGTTGGCGTGCATGCGCACATGGCCGCGCACGCCTTCGGCATATTCGCTGAGCTCGCCCTGCATGCGCTCGAGCCCGAACAGCACGGTGCGCGCATGGTGCAGCAGGCTTTCGCCGGCGGGCGTGAGCGTGACGCCGCGGCTGTGGCGGTAGAGCAGGGCGGTATCGACCGCGGCTTCGAGGTCGGACAGACGCTTGCTCACGGCCGATGCGGCAATGAACTCGCGCTCGGCCGCGCGGCCGATGCTGCCCAGCTCGCAGACGGCAACAAACAACTGCAGGGAGGTAAGGTCGATACGGCGCGCAAAACTGCGCTCGGAATTCTTCATGGGTTTTATATGCTTCTCGAAAAGAGAAGTTGGACGTATTTTCGCTGATTATTTTGGCTCTGTCATCGTAAACGGCGATGTCATGGATGTCTTTCAGCGAATCATTCCCATACCGCGGTCCTCAGTGGCGTTGCTAGACTGGTCTTTGCCCAGGTACCGAATGCCTGCGAGGGAGGGGAATGAAATTCTGGAAAAAACTGTGGGGAGCCGCCACGCCTGCGCACCCGGAGCACATGGCGCCCGACCGCGCCGATGCGGCGGCACGCGCGCATGATGAAGTGGGGTTCCATGCGTTCATCGAGATGTTGACAAACGCCATCGCCGAAGAGGAAGCGCAGCGTATCCGCGGCGTCGCGCGTGCGGCCTGGCAGGCGCGCGCGGCGCAGGATGCGGCCGCGGGGTCGTTTGATGCCGTGGATGCCTACCAGGTGCTGGAGGAGGTGGCGGCGGGGGAGGACGGCCAGCGTCCGGGGCAGTGGCTGCTCATTCATCTCGACTGGAAAGCGACGGATGAGATCGGCTGGCAGGTCGCGGACATCCTTGCGCAAAGGAACGTGGCGCCGACATGGAAGGGGATCGACGCGGAATTCGAGAGCGTGGCCGCGGCTTTCAAGCACCTGGCGCCGTGGCTGCAACAGCGCGGGCTGGCGCTGCTGGACATAGAGACCGATGCGGATGCGTACTGCGCATTCATCGTCGACGCCGCGCAGGTGGCGCGGGCCCGGCAGCTGGCTGCAGCCGCGCGGCTCACGGTCTACGATGCCGAGGAATTCGCCGCACGCAACTGAGAGGGGGCGAAAAAAAGCCCCGCAAGCGGGGCTTTCAAAGCGCTCAGCTGAAGAACTTCTTGAGCTTGTCGGTCCAGCTTTCGCCGCTGGGCGAGTGGCGGCCGCCGCCTTTTTGCAGCGATTCCTCGAGCTCGCGCAGCAGCTTGCGCTGGTACTCGGTGAGCTTGACCGGGGTCTCGACCACGATGTGGCAGTAGAGGTCGCCCGGGTAGCTGGCGCGGATGCCCTTGATGCCCTTGCCGCGCAGGCGGAACTGCTTGCCGGCCTGGGTGCCTTCGGGGATGTCGATCGCCGCCTTGCCGGCCAGCGTCGGCACTTCGATCTCGCCACCCAGCGCCGCGGTGATGAAGCTCACCGGCACCTGGCAGTGCAGGTCGTCGCCTTCGCGCTCGAAGATGTCGTGCTTCTTGGTGCGGATCTCGATGTACAGATCGCCCGGAGGGCCGCCATTCGTGCCGGGCTCGCCATTGCCGGTCGAGCGAATGCGCATGCCGTCATCGATGCCTGCGGGAATCTTGACTTCGAGCGTCTTCTGCTGCTTGACCTTGCCCTGGCCGTTGCAGGTGGTGCAAGGCTCGGGAATGATCTTGCCCGTGCCGCGGCAGTGCGGACAGGTCTGCTGCACGCTGAAGAAGCCCTGGCGCATCTGCACCGAACCCTGGCCGGCACAGGTGGTGCAGGTCTTGGCGCTGGTGCCGGGCTTGGCGCCCGAACCGTGGCAGGTGTCGCAGTTGTCCCAGGACGGGATGCGGATCTGCGCATCCTTGCCCTTGGCGGCTTCCTCGAGCGTGATCTCCATCGCGTAGCTCAGGTCATTGCCGCGGTAGACCTGGCGGCCACCGCCGCGACCACCGCGTGCCTGGCCCTGGCTGAACATGTCGCCAAAGATATCGCCAAAGGCTTCGGCGAAGCCGCCATAGCCTTCGCCGCCGCCCATGCCGCGGTTCGGGTCCACGCCCGCATGGCCGTACTGGTCATAGGCGGCGCGCTTTTGCGCGTCGGAGAGCATCTCGTAGGCCTCCTTGGCCTCCTTGAAGTTCTCTTCGGCCTTGACCGCGGTATCTCCCTGGTTGCGGTCAGGGTGGTGCTTCATCGCGAGCTTGCGATAAGCCTTCTTGATTTCTTCGTCCGAAGCGTTCTTGGCAACGCCGAGGACTTCGTAATAGTCGCGTTTGGACATGTTGTTTTCTGGGGGCGGTTGGAACAGGAACGCCGCGTCCCCCTTGCGGGGTGACGCGGCGGCGGTGGGTCACGCGGGACCTGCCGCGTCAGTCCTTCTTGACTTCCTTGACTTCGGCGTCAACCACATTGTCGTCATGGGGAGCCGAAGCACCCGCTGCGCCACCGGCTGCACCGGCAGCGGCAGCTGCATCGGCGCCGCCCGCGGCTTGCGCGTCGGCGTACATCTTCTCGCCGAGCTTCTGGCTCACGGTCATCAGCGCCGTGGTCTTGGCATCGATCGCGTCCTTGTCTTCGGCCTTGAGCGCTTCCTCGACTTCCTTGACGGCGGCTTCGATGGCCGACTTCTCGGCGGCATCGAGCTTGTCGCCGTGCTCGGCCAGGCTCTTGGTCACGCTGTGCACCGCGGCTTCGCCCTGGTTCTTGGACTGCACGAGTTCCAGCTTCTTCTTGTCATCGGCCGCGTTGAGTTCCGCGTCCTTGACCATTTGCTGGATCTCTTCTTCCGACAGACCCGAGTTCGCCTTGATGGTGATCTTGTTTTCCTTGCCCGAGGCCTTGTCCTTGGCGGACACGTTCAGGATGCCGTTGGCGTCGATGTCGAAGGTCACTTCGATCTGCGGCACGCCGCGGCCTGCCGGCGGGATGCCTTCGAGGTTGAACTCGCCCAGCGCCTTGTTGCCGGCAGCGATCTCGCGCTCGCCCTGGAACACCTTGATGGTCACGGCAGGCTGGTTGTCGTCGGCCGTCGAGAAGGTCTGTGCGAACTTCGTCGGGATGGTCGTGTTCTTGGTGATCATCTTGGTCATGACACCGCCCAGGGTTTCAATGCCCAGGGACAGCGGGGTCACGTCCAGCAGCAGCACGTCCTTGCGGTCGCCCGACAGCACCTGGCCCTGCACGGCAGCGCCTACAGCCACGGCTTCGTCGGGATTCACGTCCTTGCGCGGTTCCTTGCCGAAGAATTCCTTGACCTTTTCCTGCACCTTGGGCATGCGGGTCATACCGCCGACCAGGATCACGTCATGGATGTCGGACACGGAGATGCCGGCGTCCTTGATGGCCATGCGGCAGGGAGCGATGGTGCGCTCGATCAGTTCGTCGACCAGGCTTTCGAGCTTGGCACGCGTCAGCTTGATGTTCAGGTGCTTGGGACCCGAAGCATCGGCGGTGACATAAGGCAGGTTGATGTCGGTCTGGGCCGAGTTCGACAGTTCGATCTTGGCCTTCTCGGCGGCTTCCTTCAGGCGTTGCAGCGCCAGCACGTCCTTGGACAGATCGACGCCTTGTTCCTTCTTGAACTCGGCAATGATGTAGTCAATGATGCGCTGGTCGAAATCTTCGCCGCCCAGGAAGGTGTCGCCATTGGTCGACAGCACTTCGAACTGCTTTTCGCCGTCCACGTCGGCGATCTCGATGATGGAGACGTCGAACGTGCCGCCACCCAGGTCATACACGGCAATCTTGCGATCGGCCTTGTCGGTCTTGTCCAGGCCGAAGGCCAGGGCCGCCGCGGTGGGCTCGTTGATGATGCGCTTGACGTCGAGACCGGCGATGCGGCCTGCATCCTTGGTGGCCTGGCGCTGGGCGTCATTGAAGTAAGCCGGCACGGTGATCACGGCTTCGGTCACGGGCTCGCCCAGGAAGTCCTCGGCGGTCTTCTTCATCTTGCGCAGCACTTCGGCGCTGATCTGGGGAGGCGCCATCTTCTGGCCGCGTACTTCGATCCAGGCGTCGCCGTTGTCAGCTTTGGTGATCGTGTAGGGCATCAGGTCGATGTCCTTTTGCACTTCCTTCTCGTCGAACTTGCGGCCAATCAGGCGCTTGGAAGCGTAGATCGTGTTGCGTGGGTTGGTCACGGCCTGGCGCTTGGCCGAGGCGCCGACGAGGATCTCGCCGTCTTCCTGGTAGGCAATGATCGACGGCGTGGTGCGCGCACCTTCGCTGTTCTCGATCACGCGGATGTTGTTGCCTTCCATCACAGCCACGCAGCTGTTGGTGGTGCCCAGATCGATACCGATGATTTTTCCCATGTTCTTCTCCGAAATACTGAATTGTTGAATGGCTGGTAGCTTGTGGCGACGGGCGCCGCTTCAAGCCACGTCAGCGAAATTTTTAAGGGCCGCGCCTAGTTGGGGGCGGTCACCGTCACCAGCGCCGGGCGCAGGATGCGGTCGGAAATCACATAGCCCTTTTGCAGCACGGCCACGATGGTGTTGGCGGGCTGGTCGGCCGGCACCACGCTGATCGCCTGGTGCAGGTTGGGGTCGAACTTCTCGCCGGCCGCGGGGTCGATGGGCACAACCCGGTTGCGCTCGAGCGCGGACACCAGCTGGCGGCGCGTCGCATCGGCGCCTTCACGCAGCTGCTCGATGGTTGCCGACTGGATGGACAGCGCGGCGTCGAGGCTGTCGCAGATGGGCAACAGGCTTTCGGCAAAGCTTTCTATGCCGAACTTGCGCGCCTTGGAGACTTCGTCTTCAGCGCGGCGGCGGGCATTTTCCGCTTCGGCCTTGGCGCGCAGGAACTGGTCGGCCAGCTCGGCGCTCTTGGTCTTGATCTCCGCGAGCTCGGCCTGCAGACGGGCGATTTCGTCCGCGCTGTTGGCAGCCATTGCGGCTTCCACTTCTTCAGGCGAGGCATCCGCCGGGACAGTGTGGGCTGTGGGATTCTGTTCAGACATGGGTTGAGGCTTCAAGAATAGAAGGGAAATAATCGACTGTGTCGTAGATGGGGCGCGGGCCGATGGAATTCAAGTCCGGCCCTGCGCCAGGGCGGTAAACCACCAGCTGACAAGGTCATCTTCAGCAGCGGAGTGTACAAGCTGAATGAAGCAACGCTATAATTGCCTGCTTTGCCTTGCCACACCGCTACAGACGCAGCGGGGGGCCCAACCCAAAAGGGAGTTTACATGCGTCATTACGAAATCATTTTGTTGATCCACCCGGATCAAAGCGAACAAGTTCCAGCCATGCTGGAGCGCTACAAGGGCATGATTACCGCCGGCGGCGGTAAGGTGCACCGTGAAGAAGACTGGGGCCGTCGTCAACTGGCCTACATGATCAACAAGCTTGCCAAGGCCCACTACCTGTGCCTGAACATCGAAGCTGATCAGGCCGTGATGGCTGAACTGGAACACGCGTTCAAGTTCAACGACGCCGTGCTGCGTCACCTGACCGTGCAAAAGAAGAAGGCTGACACTGCACCTTCTTCGATGATGAAGACTGTCGAGCGCGAAGAAGCCCGCAAGGCCAACCAGGCCGAACAGGCCTAAAGCTCAGCGTCACATCAAGCCCACGGAGTGGAAAACCACGTTGTCCTGACTGCCTGTATTGCCGAGGTTGAACCCTTGCGCTACACGCCCGCCGGACTGCCAGCGCTGGACCTGCGACTCGAACATGAGTCCCAGCAGCACGAGGCAGGCACCCAGCGGAAAGTCACGGCAGCTGTCAAAGCGGTGGCCTTCGGGATACTGGCAGAGCGTCTGGCTCGTCAGGCCCCGGGCAGCAGCTGGAAGTTTCAAGGCTTCCTCGCTACCCCGCGCAACAGCAAGACAGTGGTGATGCACATCCAGGATATTCAACAAAATTAATTTTCAAGAGGTCCAGCAATGGCCACGTTCAAGAAATTCAACAAAGACAAGCGCCCCAAGCGCAATACCCAGTCGCTGCTGTTCAAGCGCAAGCGCTTCTGCCGCTTCACCGTGGCTGGCGTTGAAGAAATCGACTACAAGGATGTCGACACGCTGCGTGACTTCATCGGCGAAAACGGCAAGATCGTGCCCGCACGTCTGACCGGCACCCGCGCCATCTATCAGCGCCAGCTGAACACCGCCATCAAGCGCGCGCGCTTCCTGGCCCTGGTGCCTTACAGCGACCAGCACAAGATCTAAGGAGCTGAACCATGCAAATCATTCTGCTCGAAAAGGTTGTGAACCTGGGTAACCTCGGCGATATCGTCAAGGTCAAAGACGGCTACGCCCGTAACTTCCTGATCCCTTCCGGCTCTGCTCGCCGCGCGACCGAGGCCAACAAGGCCCAGTTCGAAGCCAAGCGCGTTGAACTGGAAAAGGCTGCTGCTGAAAAGCTGGCCGCTGCACAAGCTGAAGGCGAAAAGCTCGCCGGCAGCAACGTGAAGCTGTCGCAAAAGGCTGGCGTTGACGGCCGTCTGTTCGGCTCGGTGACCAACCACGACATCTCGGCCGAGCTGAACAAGCAAGGCTACAAGGTTGTGAAGTCGCAAGTGCGCCTGCCCAACGGTCCCATCAAGACCATCGGCGATACCACCGTGAGCGTGTCCCTGCACACCGACGTGGTGGTCGACGTGACCGTTTCGGTCTACGGCGAAGCTGCCTAAATCAGCGCCTCGCGCCCTGAGTGAAAGCCGCCTTCGGGCGGCTTTTGTTTTTTCGACTCCGTTTTCTGCCGCCAGTGCAAGCCATGGCCCGGCCGACATGCCTACAAGCTGCGCGGTGGGTGACGGCAAGCTCTGCTGCGGCTAGGATGGAGGGCTTGCCCCCAAGGAAATCCATGTCCTCTGTTATGCCTCCGCTCGAGCTCGATGATGCTTTCTCGCCACCGGACCGCCAGGTCGCGCAGCTGCGTGTGCCGCCGCATTCGATGGAGTCCGAATCAAGCGTGCTGGGCGGCCTGCTGCTGGACAACAATGCCTGGGACCGCGTCGGCGACCTGCTGTCGGACAGCGATTTCTACCGCCACGAGCACAAGCTGATCTTCGAGGCCATAGGCAAGCTGATCAATGCCAGCAAGCCGGCCGATGTGATCACGGTCTACGAACACCTGCAGACCATGGGCAAGGCCGAGGAAATCGGCGGCCTGATGTATCTGAACCAGCTGGCCCAGTACGTGCCCAGCGCCACCAATATCCGCCGCTATGCGGAAATCGTGCGCGACCGCTCCATCCTGCGCAAGCTGATCACCGCCAGCGACGATATCGCGACCAACGCCTTCAACCCCCAGGGCAAGACCGTCGAGCGCGTGCTCGACGAAGCCGAGTCGAAGATCTTCGCGATTGGCGAGGAGGGCGCGCGCAACAAGCAGGGCTTCCAGTCGCTGGACACGCTGGTTGTCGACCTGCTGGACCGGGTGCAGGAAATGGCGGACAACCCCATGGACGTCACCGGCGTGCCCACGGGCTTTGCCGATCTGGACCGCATGACGTCGGGCATGCAGGCCGGTGACCTGGTGGTACTGGCCGCGCGTCCGTCAATGGGCAAGACCGCGCTGGCAGTGAACATCGCCGAGCATGTGGCCCTCAACGAGGGCCTGCCGGTCGCAATCTTCTCGATGGAAATGGGCGCGGCCCAGCTGGCGGTGCGTATCGTCGGCTCGATCGGCCGCGTCAACCAGGGCAATCTGCGCACGGGCAAGCTCAATGACGACGAATGGCCACGCCTCACCGAAGCCATCGAGCGCCTGCGCACGGTGTCGCTGCACATCGATGAAAGCCCGGGCCTGACGCCGGGCGAGCTGCGCGCCAACTCGCGCCGCCTGGCGCGCCAATGCGGCAAGCTGGGCCTGATCGTGGTCGATTACCTGCAGCTGATGAGCGGCTCGGGTTCGGCCGCCAGCTCCGACAACCGTGCCACCGAGCTGGGCGAAATCTCGCGGGGCTTGAAGATGCTGGCCAAGGAGTTGCAATGCCCGGTGATCGCGCTGTCGCAGCTCAACCGCTCGGTCGAGCAGCGCACCGACAAGCGCCCGATGATGTCCGATCTGCGCGAATCGGGCGCCATCGAGCAGGATGCCGACATCATCATGTTCATCTACCGCGACGACTACTACAACAAGGACTCCAAGGAGCCCAATATTGCCGAAGTCATCATCGGCAAGCAGCGTAACGGGCCCACGGGCACGGTGAAGCTGTTCTTCCAGAAGAACCAGACGCGCTTCGAGAATCTGGCGATGGGCGCGGACGATTTCTAGCGCTGACAGGAGGCGCGAGGGCCTGCCGCAGCCGCGGTCGGCCTGATATCGGTCAATTTTCGCTTGTAGGCGAACATGCCGAGTTTCCTCCATCCTATGCCTCGATACGGGGCGCAAGTCGGTCTTGCCGCATAATTCTTCCGATAGTAAATAGAAGTAACATAAAGAGGTTGCCGTGAGCACAAGTAATGACACTATGGCCCTCTTGCTGCAGCGCGATTCGTCCACCATCGTTGATGGCTGGATCGCTGCAGCAGGTGGAGCCAGTTCTTCGACCAAGGCCCGTGCCGAGGCAACCGCCATCCTGACCGCGCTGCTGCCGGCTGTCCAATCCGACACCGCGCAAGCCTCGGGCGCGAGCGCCTGGCAACCCGTCAAGGCGGCCCTGGAAGCGCTGTCGGCGTCGCGCGCGGCCCAGGGCACCACGGCGGGCAGCACCAGCACTTTCGTGCTGGCCTTGAAGCAGCCCTTATTTGCCGCGCTGCAGGCCGAGCTGTCTTCTGACAGCCAGGCCATGGTGCAAGCCATTTCCGAAGTGTCCCGCTGGGTCGATACGATGGCGCAGTGGACCATGGATGCCTACCAGCGCACGCGCGAACAGCTGATCGCGCGCCAGCAGGAAGAATTGCTCGAGCTGTCCACCCCGGTGATCAAGCTGTGGGATGGCGTGCTGGCCGTGCCGATGATAGGCACGCTGGATTCGAACCGCACCCAGCTGGTGATGGAGACGCTGCTGCAGCGCATTGTCGAGACCGAGGCCACGCTGGCCATCATCGACATCACCGGCGTGCCCACCGTGGACACCCTGGTGGCGCAGCATCTGTTGAAGACCGTGACCGCCATCCGCCTGATGGGTGCGGACTGCATCATCAGCGGTATCCGCCCGCAGATTGCCCAGACGATCGTCCATCTGGGCATCGATCTGCAGTCCGTGACCTCCAAGGCCACGCTGGCCGACGCGCTGGCACTGGCCCTCAAACGCAACGGCTATACGTTCACGAAGACAAAGTAGGTTCGAGTCATGTACCGCATCCCGATTTTGCGCATGGGGCGATCATTGCTCGTGACCATTCAGGTCGACATGGAAGACCAGACGGCGATGGCGCTGCAGGACGACCTTGCCGAGCAGATCTCCCAAACCGGCGCCAATGGCGTGCTGATCGACATCTCCGCGCTGGAGATCGTCGACTCGTTTGTCGGCCGCATGCTGGCCGCGATCTCCGGCATCGGCCGGATTCTCGATGCCACGACGGTGGTCGTCGGCATGCAGCCGGCCGTGGCCATCACGCTGGTGGAGCTCGGCTTGTCGCTCGATGGCGTGAAGACCGCGCTCAATGTCAGCCGTGGCATGGCGCTCCTTGCAGCCGCCGACGAGGGAGAATCTCTTGTCGAATGACACCCAAGGTACGCAGCCCCTGCGCAGCGAAGCTGACATCATCCTGTGCCGTCAGCTGGTCAGAAAGCTGGCCGTCCAGCTGAAATTTTCGCTGGTCGATCAAACCAAGATGATTACCGCCGCCAGCGAGCTGTCGCGCAATACCGTGGTGTATGGCGGTGGCGGTGACATGGAATGGGAGCTCGTGACCGACATGCTCAAGCAGGGTCTGCGGCTGCGGTTCAGAGACCAGGGTCCGGGCATCCCGGATGTCGGCCTGGCACTCAAGGACGGCTGGACCTCGGGCAAGGGCATGGGCCTGGGCCTTTCCGGCAGCAAGCGCCTGGTGCATGAGTTCGAACTGGAATCAACGGTGGGTGTAGGTACGTGCATCAGCGTGACGCGGTGGAAGTAGTTCAGGGTTCCAGCCACGACGCATTTTCCATGGATGACCCCAGTTGCGTGGGCGAGGCGCGTCGGCATGTCGCGGCGCTGTGCCGCGACCTGGGGTTTGACGAGCTGGCCTGCGGCCAGGCCGCGATCCTCGTCAACGAGCTGGGCACCAATCTCTGCAAGCATGCGCGCCAGGGCCAGCTGTGGATAGCCGCGCGCCAAGGGGAGGCCGCGGAAATCGAGATCCTGTCGGTCGACTACGGGCCAGGCATACGCGACATGGCCCTGGCCATGCGCGATGGCTTTTCCACCGCCGGCTCGCCCGGCACCGGCCTGGGCGCGGTGCAGCGCCTGGCGACCGATTTCGACATCCACTCGGAAGTGGACAAGGGCACCGTGGTGTTGGCGCGATTGCGGCCAGGAACGCGCCACGCAGGTGCCTTCCGCTGGGGCGTGGTGGCATTGCCTGCGCCCGGTGAGCGGGTGTGCGGCGACAGCTGGGGTGTGGCCTTTGACGGCAGCCGCGCGGCGCTGGTCGTGGCCGATGGCCTGGGCCACGGCGAACACGCGGCCGAAGCCTCGCTGGCCGCGGTCGATCTGTTTGCCCGGCAGCCCTTTGCCGAGATGAAGGGCGCGCTGGAAGAAGCGCATGTGGTCCTGAGAATGACCCGCGGCGCGGCCGTTACGCGTGCGCAACTCGATGCCGAAGCCGACGCGCTGCGGGTGGCGGGCGCGGGCAATGTCATGATCCGTGTGGTCAGCGGGGTTTTCAACCGCTCCGTGCTGGCCCAGAATGGCACCGTGGGCGTGCAGATGCGGCGTGTCGAGGAAACGAATATGCAATGGCCGGACCATGCGCTGATAGTCTGTCACAGCGATGGCCTGCAGTCGCGCTGGCCACCTCAGGCCGTCGAGGCGCTGATAGGGCGGGACCCGACGCTGGCCGCGGCCGTGCTGGTCCGAGACTACGGTCGTGGGCGGGACGATGTCACCGTGCTGGTGGTGCGTCGAGACGACTAGGAAACTGCAATGAATGACATCACCGTAATTGACAGCGAGGCCGGGGGCGTTCAGGACGGCGACCTGGCACAGGCGCTGGCCGAGGCGCAGGAGCAGATCGAGGCACTGCGCTCCGAGCTGGAGGAAACCAACCGCGGCGTGCTGGCGCTGTATGCCGAGCTCGATGCCCAGGCGGACGACCTGCGCCAGGCCACCGAGCTCAAGAGCCGTTTCCTGGCGTACATGAGCCATGAGTTCCGCACCCCCATAGGCGCCATCCAGAGCATTGCGCGCATCCTGCAGGACCGCGTGGACGGGCCGCTGACCGAGGAGCAGGAAAAGCAGGTGCGCTTCATTCAGACCACGTCCGCGGAGTTCGCGGAAATGGTCAACGATCTGCTGGATCTGGCCAAGGTCGAGGCCGGGCGCATCGAGGTGTCGCCCGACTGGTTCGAGATGGTGGATGTGTTTTCGGCATTGCGCGGCATGTTCAAGCCGGTGATCATCAATCCCGACGTGGTGCTGATCTTCGAAGAGCCGCAGGACGTGCCCAAGCTGTTTTCCGATGACCGCAAGCTGGCCCAGATCCTGCGCAACTTCATCAGCAACGCCTTGAAGTTCACGCTGCGCGGCGAGATCCGCGTCAGTGCCAAGCGGCTGCCGCAGGACATGGTGCAGTTTGCCGTGTCCGACACCGGCATAGGCATTGCCCGGGAGTTCCATCACGCCATCTTCCAGGACTATTCGCAGATCGATTCGCCGATCCAGAAGCGCCTGCGCGGCACCGGCCTGGGGCTGTCGCTGAGCAAGCGCCTGGCCGAGCTGCTGGGCGGTGAGGTGGCGCTGGAAAGCGAATCCCAGAAGGGCTCGACGTTCTACGTCACCATTCCCATCAGTGTGGCGCTGAAAACTCCCGCGGCTGCGGACCAGCGCGCTCCCAACTAAGCCTTATGTCCACTTCCGCCCGGCTTAACGTCAGCATCGACCGGTCCGAGCACACCGTGCTGGTGGTCGATGACAATCCCGTCACCTGCTATGCCACCGCCCGCTCGCTGCGCGCGGCCGGATTTCGCACCATCGAAGCCGGCACGGGACAGGAGGCGCTGGATCTGTCGCTGGGCAATATTTCCGCCGTGGTGCTGGATGTGCATCTGCCGGACATCGGCGGCTTCGAGGTCTGCCGCGAGATGCGCGAGCGCGCTGTCACCAGCACGCTGCCCATCGTGCATCTGTCGGCCGCCTTCATCACCGAGACCGACAAGGTGGCCGGCCTCGATGCCGGCGCCGACGCCTATCTGACCCATCCGGCCGAGCCGGCGGTGCTCGTGGCGACCATCCAGGCCCTGGTGCGCGCCCGGATGGCCGAGGAGCGGGTGCGTGACAGCGAAACCAAATTCCGCTCCATCTACGAGCAGGCCCAAAGCGGCATTGCGCTGATCGATGCTGGCGGCTGCTTTGTCGACGCCAATCCGGCGATGCTGGAGATGATGGGGCGCAAGGCCGCAGAGGTGCTGGGGCGTCCGGTCGCGGACTTCTCCGCACCAGGCCATGAGTCGCACATTCTGGGCCTCAGCGCTGCCGAGAACGATCAATCGCTGTGGCGCGAAGAGGTGGTTTTCCTGGATGCCGAGGGCAAGCTGCTGCACCTGGAATGGAGCATGGCGCCCAGCGTGGGTCGCGCGCTGCGCGTCGCCGCGGTGTCGAATGTCTCGAACCGCATTCAGCTCGAACAGGAGCGCAAGCTGCTGCTCGAACGCGAGCAGGCCGCGCGCGCCGCGGCCGAACGCTACAGCCGTTCCAAGGACGACTTCGTGGCCGTGCTGTCGCATGAGCTGCGCAACCCCTTGAGCGCGATCATGATGAACGTGCACCATCTGCTGCGCAAGTCGCCGCCCGAGGAGTTCGCCAAGAGCCTGGATGCCATCAAACGCAACGCGAGCACGCAGGCGCGCATCATCAGCGATATTCTCGATGTCTCGCGCATCAATTCCGGCAAGCTCGCGCTGGAGCGCGAATGGATAGAGCCGGGCGCGCTGATTTCCTCTTCATTGGACTCGCTCAAGGCCATGATAGAGGCCAAGCGTCTGAAGCTGCGCCTGGACACGCACACCCGCGGCATCAAGGCCTTCCTGGATCCGGCCCGGTTTCAGCAGATATTCTGGAACATCCTCAACAACGCCATCAAGTTTTCCAATGACGGCGGCGTACTCGAGGTCAGCCTGGTATCGACCGAGACCCAGCTGCAGTTGACGGTGCGCGATCAGGGCAAGGGCATAGAGCCGCATTTCCTCGAGCGCATTTTCGAGAAGTTCACCCAGGCCGCCAGTCCCGGCAGCCGGTCTTCCGGAGGCCTGGGTCTGGGCCTGTCGATCGTCAAGCACCTGGTCGACCTGCACTCCGGCGAGATCACGGTCTCCAGCGAGGGGCTGGGGCTGGGGACCACGGTCAGCATCACGCTGCCCCAAGGCCAGGAGGCCGAGAGCCAGAGCCCTCTGCACGACACGGCGGTGGGCAGTTCGGCGGACGGCGCTCAGGAGCTGCAGGGCCTGCGCATCCTGGTGGTCGAGGACGATCAGGAAGCCGCGGACCTGCTGGTGCTGATCCTGCAGGAGCGCGGCGCCATGGTGTCCATGGCCGGCGACTACGAGGCGGCTGTGGCCGCGCTGGATGCCAGGGGCGCCGACATCCTGGTCAGCGACATCGGGCTGCCCGGCAAGGACGGCTACGATCTCATCCGCCATGTGCGTGCCGCGCAGCGCACTTACGCCGGCATGCCGGCCATTGCATTGACGGCCTTTGGCCGCGCCACCGACCGCCAGCTGGCGCTCGATGCCGGATTCGACGTGCATCTGGCCAAGCCGCTGCAGCCGCAGAAGCTGCTCGACACCATCAAGGCGCTGCTGGCCAAGCCGACGCCCGATGAGCCGGCCTGACAAGCCTGACAAGCCTGGCAAGCCTGGATAGGGGGCGGCTCAGCTGCCCCGGGCGGGCAGGGCGGCCTCCATGCGGCGCAGCGCGGACTCGAGCTCTTCGGGCTCTACGCTCTTGAGCAAGGCGCGTACATTCGGCCCGATGGCGTCCAGGCCATGCTGCAGGTCATAGCCCGAAAACAGCAGCACATGGCGGTTCGGGTCCAGCGCCAGCCAGTGTTTGGCCAGATCGGTTCCCGAGATCCCGGGCAGGCTGACATCGGTGACCAGCACATCGAAACGTGCACTGTCTTGCAGTGCGAGCGCGGCCTCGGCATGGGCCACCGTGACGATTTCACGGTGCTCGGCCTCCATGACCATGGCGACACCTTCGCGGATGTCGGCGTCGTCTTCGACGTATAGATAGGAAATCATTCTGTTGCGGCGTAATGGCGCAGACATGGCGAAGGTGAGGCCGCAAAGTCCACGCATCTGATTCTGTCAAGGGGCGCTGTAGGCGCAGGTCACTTCTGTGTGGCCGGCAGGATACCACGCAGCAAAACAATCGCAGCTGCGTGCTCCGCGCCTTTGCCGGCACGGGCGGCGCTCGACCCCGCCATCCACGGGCAAAAAAAAACGGCACCAAGGCCGTTTCTCCCATGGTGCGGCCGCTGCCGCTCAGTTCATGCGCAGCAGCGCAATCACCAGCCCGACCACGGTCAGGCCCAGCAAGCCGCAGGCCCAGGCCAGGCGCTGGGCGCCGGTGCGCAGCAGATCGACGGTGCGGATCACCTGCGCATTCTGCTCGGCCAGCTGCTGTATCAGTTCGGCCGACTGCTGCTGTCCCTGCTCCAGCTGGCGAATCCGGCCTTCCAGCGACTGGATCAATTGCAGCGCCTGCTCGCCCGATGAGTGCGGCGTGCCAAGCCGGCTTGACGCGGGTGCGGCCGCCGCGGCAGCTTCCGCGGCGGCCGCGTCCTTCTTGCGCAGCAAGCCCTTGGCGGCCTTGACCACCTGGGGCGTGGCTTCGATGACATCGCCCCAGGGAACGAGCTTGAGTGCGGTGATCCAGCTGATCGCCATGGCTTAGAGCACCTCGCTGGCAAAGTCCGCCAGGCGCGAGCGTTCGCCGCGTGCCAGCGTGATGTGGCCGCTGTGCGGCCAGCCCTTGAAACGGTCGACCGAGTAGGTCAGGCCCGACGAGCCTTCGGTGAGGTAGGGCGTGTCGATCTGTGCCAGGTTGCCCATGCAGACGATCTTCGTGCCCGGGCCGGCGCGCGTGATCAGCGTCTTCATCTGCTTGGGCGTGAGGTTCTGCGCCTCGTCCAGGATCAGATACTTGTTGAGGAAGGTGCGGCCGCGCATGAAGTTCATGCTCTTGATCTTGATGCGGCTGCGGATCAGCTCGTTGGTCGCGGCGCGCCCCCATTCGCCGGCATTGCCGCCGTCGCCCTTGGCCAGGAACTCGAGGTTGTCGTCGAGCGCACCCATCCACGGGCCCATCTTTTCCTCTTCCGTGCCCGGCAGGAAGCCGATGTCCTCGCCCACGCTCACGGTGGCGCGCGTCATGATGATCTCGGTGTAGCGGCGCTCGTCGAGCACCTGGGTCAGGCCCGCGGCCAGCGCCATCAGCGTCTTGCCGGTACCGGCCGTGCCGGTCAGCGTCACGAGGTCGATCTCGGGGTCCATCAGCAGGTTCATGGCGAAGTTCTGCTCGCGGTTGCGCGTGGTCACGCCCCAGACCGCGTTCTTCGCATGGCCATAGTCGCGCAGGGTCTTGAGCACGGCCGTGCGGTCGCGGATCTCGGCCACGCGCAGGAACAGGCTGGGCTCGCCCGGTGCTTCGTAGTAGACGAACTGGTTGATCATGAACTGGCCGACAATGGCGCCCGTGACCCGGTAGCAGGTGTAGGGGCCCTCGTTCCAGCTTTCCATGCCCTTGCCGGCCTTGGTCCAGAAGTCCTGGGGCAGGGGCATCAGGCCCGAATACAGCAGATCGCCGTCCTCGAGCACCTTGTCGTTCTGGTAGTCCTCGGCGGCCAGACCCAGCGCGCGCGCCTTGACGCGCATGTTGATGTCCTTGGACACCAGCACCACGTCGCGCCCGCTGCGCTGCTGGCGCAGGGCTTCGACCACGCCCAGGATCTGGTTGTCGGCCTTGCCCTGGGGCAGGCTGATGGGCAGCGTGAAATCCAGCGCTTCGGTCTGGAAGAACAGCTGGCCGGTGGCGCTGCGGTGGCCCGAGGCGCTCAGGCGCAAACCCTTGTCCAGACTGGTCTCGCCCTGGGCGGCGACCAGCGCATCGAGGCTGCGGCTGACCTGGCGGCCATTGCGCGCGACTTCGGTCATGCCCTTCTTGTGGGCATCGAGCTCTTCCAGCACCACCATGGGCAGGAAGATATCGTGCTCTTCAAAGCGGAACAGGCTGGTCGGATCGTGCAGCAGCACATTGGTGTCGAGCACGAACAGCGTGGTGTGGTTCGAGCGCGATTTGCGCTTGCTGACCTTGGCGGCGACCACCGGTGCCGGGGCCGGCGCGGTGGGCGCTGCGGCCACCGGTGCCTTGGCCTTGGCCTCGACGACCGGAGCCGGCGTGCTGGCGGGCTTGGCGCGACGCGCACGGGGCGCGGGGGCCGCCACTGGGGCTGGCGCGGCAACGCTGGCCGGCGCTGCAGGAGCGCGCACCGTGGTTTCCACCTGCACCATCGGGGCCGTGGCTTCTACGGCTGCGCTGCGGCGGCGTGCCGTCGCGACAGGGGCCGGGGCGGCAGCGATGACGTGCGGGGCGTCGTCGAAATCCTCCTCGGCAATGTTCGGGCGCGTGTCCTTGCGCTGTGCGACTACGCTGAAAGCTTCGGCAGGGAGAGTGGCCGCGCGGCGGCTGGGTGCAGGAGGCAATGGCATATTCGGCAGGCCCAATCAAAAAACAGCGGAACAAAAAGCACAAAGCCGCCACGGGGACCGGGGCGGCTTGGGATTGGAAAGACAGCGTGAAGCGAAGCTCAGGAGCATCGTTCCATTATGCATACCTCTGTGACGGTCAGAGGCATTGCGGGGCAGCGGCGAAAAATCAGGCCGCTTCCTTCTTCAGCGTCTTCAAGGACTTGACGGCCTTGAGCACTTCTTCGACATGGCCCGGCACCTTGAGGCCGCGCCATTCCTGGTGCAGGATGCCGTCGGTGTCGATCAGGAAGGTGCTGCGCTCGATGCCCTTGACCTTCTTGCCGTACATGATCTTGTTCTTGACCACGCCGAACATGTGGCACATCTTCTCTTCGGTGTCGGCAATGAGTTCAAAGGGCAGCTCGAGCTTTTCCTTGAAGTCATCATGGGATTTCATGTTGTCGCGCGACACACCGAAGACAGCGGCGCCGGCTTTGACGAAATCCTTGTATTTATCCCGAAACTGCATCGCTTCGGTGGTACAACCGGGCGTATTGTCTTTAGGATAGAAGTAGAGAATCACAATCTGGCCGTTGTGGGAGGTGTTGGACACCTTGATCCCGCCGGTTGCATTGGCTTCGAATTCAGGGAGTGGTTTGTTGACAACGATCGCCATGCGCTTCTATCTCTCGGGTGTAGTCGTTGAATAGTTGAGGGCAAAGGTCTGTTATTGCTTTGGTGCAACCCCCAACCGCAGCCGTGTATTTTACCCTGAATTGATTTCCCGCGCCTAAATACCGGCCGTGAGGCCTTGTTGCGCGGGCTTTGCCGTGCGCTTTTCGCCGGGATCACTCCAGCAGCAATGCCGCGACCACGTTGCGGCCTTCGCCGGCAAGAATGTTGTAGGTGCGGCAAGCCGCCTGGGTGTCCATGGTCTCCAGGCCAATGCCCCGCGCCATCAGCGGCTGCAGCCAGGCGGGCGACACGAAGCGGTTGCGTGCGCCGCTGCCAAACAACACCAGTTCCGCGGGGATTTCGGCCAAGGCAGCGAAGTGCGCCGGCGTCAGGTCCTCGAAGCGCTGGCAGTCCCAGTCCTTGATCAGCCCTTGCGAGCTGATGATCAGGCTATGGGTGTATTTCTCCTGGTCGATGGCGATCCAGCCGGGGCCATAGCCGCGGATGGACTGGGCTTCGGAGCGGTCGGGTTGGAATTTCATGCTGTGCCCGGTTGCGCCGGCTGCTGCTGGCAGCCGACGGGAAAAAATGGAACTGCGGCCATGCCCATGGGCGCGATGGTGCAGCACGGAACTGTGGTCAAATTATAGGTTTCACCAAGGGGTAAATACCCTTTGGCGTGTTCTGCAGTAACTACTCATAGCCGCATGAAGACCGTCCAAAAATCCGCCAAACTTGCCAACGTCTGTTATGACATCCGCGGGCCCATCATGGACGCGGCCAAGCAGATGGAGGAAGACGGGCACAAGATCATCAAGCTCAACATCGGCAATCTGGCGGTGTTCGGCTTCGATGCGCCCGAAGAGATCCAGCAGGACATGATCCGCAACCTGCCGAATTCGGCCGGCTACTCGGACAGCAAGGGCATCTTCGCGGCGCGCAAGGCGGTGATGCACGAGACCCAGCACCAGGGCATCCAGGGCGTGACGCTCGATGACATCTACCTGGGCAACGGTGCCTCCGAGCTGATCGTGATGGCCACCAATGCGCTGCTGGACAACGGCGACGAACTGCTGCTGCCCGCGCCCGACTATCCGCTGTGGACGGCCGCGGCCAGCCTCTCGGGCGGCACGCCGGTGCATTACATCTGCGACGAGGCCAACGGCTGGATGCCCGACCTCGACGACATCCGTTCCAAGGTCACGCCGCGCACCAAGGGCATCGTGGTCATCAACCCGAACAACCCCACGGGCGCGCTGTATTCGACCGACCTGCTCAAGGGCATTGTCGAGATCGCGCGCGAGCACGGCCTGGTGATCTTCGCCGATGAGGTCTATGACAAGGTGCTGTATGACGACGTGGTGCATGTGCCCATGGCCAGCCTGTCGACCGATGTGCTGACGCTGACCTTCAACTCGCTGTCCAAGGCCTACCGCTCCTGCGGCTATCGCGCGGGCTGGATGGTGGTGTCGGGCGACAAGAAGCCCGCACGCGACTACATCGAGGGGCTCAACATGCTCTCGAACATGCGCCTTTGCGCCAACGTCCCCGGCCAGTGGGCGGTGCAGACCGCGCTGGGCGGCCACCAGAGCATCGACGACCTGGTGCGCGCCGGCGGCCGGCTGCGCGTGCAGCGCGACCTCGCGCATGAACTGATCACCGCGATTCCAGGCGTGAGCTGCGTCAAGCCGCAGGCCGCGCTGTATATGTTTCCCAAGCTCGACCCGGTGATCTATCCGATCCGGGACGACCAGCAGTTCTTCCTCGAGATGCTGCAGGAGACCAAGGTCATGCTGGTGCAGGGCACGGGTTTCAACTGGCCCGATCCCGACCATTTCCGCATTGTTTTCCTGCCGCACGAGGCCGATCTGCGCGAAGCGATCCGCCGCGTGGCCGTGTTCCTCGAAAAGGCCCGCGTGCGCTTCGGCACGAACTGATTTTCTGCTTTCCCATTGCTGCGCATGGCGCAGCCTTTTTTGACTGGCACTTTGTATATGAAACCGATCCAAGTAGGCCTTCTGGGCATTGGCACCGTGGGCAGCGGCACGTTCAACGTGCTGCAGCGCAATCAGGGCGAGATTCGCCGCCGCGCAGGCCGCGGGATTGAAATTACCATGGTTGCCGACTTGGACACGGAGCGCGCAAAGAGCGTGGTCGGCGACGCCGTGCGCGTGGTCGGCGATGCGCGTGAAGTCATTGCCAACCCCGACATCGACGTCGTGGTCGAGCTGATCGGCGGCTACGGCATTGCCAAGCAGCTGGTGCTCGAGGCGATTGCCGCGGGCAAGCATGTGGTCACGGCCAACAAGGCGCTGCTGGCGGTGCATGGCACGGAAATCTTCCAGGCCGCGGCCGACAAGGGCGTGATGGTGGCCTATGAAGCCGCCGTGGCCGGTGGCATTCCCATCATCAAGGCACTGCGCGAAGGCCTCACGGCCAACTCCATCCAGTGGCTGGCCGGCATCATCAACGGCACGACCAACTTCATCCTGTCCGAGATGCGCGACAAGGGTCTGGACTTCGACGTGGTGCTCAAGGAAGCGCAACGCCTGGGCTACGCCGAAGCCGACCCCACCTTCGACATCGAAGGCGTGGACGCGGCGCACAAGGTCACGCTGATGAGCGCGATCGCGTTCGGCATTCCCGTGCAGTTCGACAAGGCCTATGTCGAAGGCATCACCGGCCTGGCCGCGGCCGACATCCGCTACGCCGAACAACTCGGCTACCGCATCAAGCTGCTGGGCATCACCAAGCGCACCGACAAGGGCGTGGAGCTGCGCGTGCACCCCTCGCTGGTGCCGGCCAAGCGCCTGATCGCCAATGTCGAAGGCGCGATGAACGCCGTCGTGGTGCATGGCGATGCCGTGGGCACGACGCTGTACTACGGCAAGGGCGCGGGCTCCGAGCCCACGGCCAGTGCGGTGATTGCCGATCTGGTCGATATCGCGCGCCTGGCCGATGCCGATGCCGCGCACCGCGTGCCGCCGCTGGCCTTCCAGTCGCATACGCTCGAAGGCGCGATGAGCAGCCTGCCGGTGCTGCCGATGAGCGAAATCGTCACCAGCTACTACCTGCGCCTGCGCGTGTCCGACGAAGCCGGCGTGCTGGCCAAGGTGACGGGCATCCTGGCCAAGGCCGGCATCAGCATCGATGCCGTGCTGCAGCGCGAAGCCGATGAAGTCGGCGGCGAGGGCTCGACCCAGACCGATCTGATTATCCTCACGCACGACACGCGCGAAGGCGACATGGACGTGGCGCTGGCCGAGATCCAGGGCCTGCCCACCGTGCTGGCCAAGATCAACCGCATCCGCAAGGAAGAGCTGAACTAAGGGCCCCGCCATGCTGTACCTTTCCACCCGCGGCTTTCCCGAGCGCAAGCGTTTTTGCGACATCCTGCTCGAAGGCCTGGCGCCCGATGGCGGCCTGTACCTGCCCGAAAGCTATCCGCAGATCGATGGCGCGCAGCTGAGCGAGCTGCGCCGCGTCTATCACGAGCAAGGCTATGCCGAGCTCGCATTCCGCATCCTGTCGCTGTACATCGACGACATTCCGGCCGACGACCTGCGCGCGCTGTGCGCCAAGACCTATACGGCCGAAGTGTTCGGCACCGGCGAGATCGTGCCGCTGCGCCATGTCGAGGACGGCCTGTGGCTCGAAGCCCTGTCCAACGGCCCGACACTGGCCTTCAAGGACATGGCCATGCAGTTGCTGGGCAACCTGTTCGAATACGAACTGGCGCGCCGCGGCGAGACGCTCAACATCCTGGGCGCGACCAGCGGTGACACCGGCAGCGCCGCCGAGTACGCGATGCGCGGCAAGCAGGGCGTGCGCGTGTTCATGACCAGCCCGCATGGCCGCATGAGCGCCTTTCAGCAGGCGCAGATGTTCAGCCTGCAGGACGAGAACATCCACAACATCGCCATCGACGGCGTGTTCGACGACTGCCAGGACATCGTCAAGGCGGTTTCGGGCGACGCGGTGTTCAAGGCGCACTACAAGATCGGCACCGTCAATTCGATCAACTGGGCGCGGCTGCTGGCCCAGGTGGTGTATTACTTCGCCGGCTACCTGCAGGCCACCGAGAGCAACGACCAGAAGGTCAGCTTTTCCGTGCCCAGCGGCAACTTCGGCAATGTCTGCGCCGGCCATGTGGCGCGCCAGATGGGCCTGCCGATTGAAAAGCTCGTGGTCGCGACCAACGAGAACGATGTGCTGGACGAGTTCTTTCGCACCGGTGTCTACCGCGTGCGCGGCAGCGCCAACACCTATGAGACCTCCAGCCCGTCGATGGACATCAGCAAGGCCAGCAATTTCGAGCGCTTCGTGTTCGACCTGCTGGGCCGCGACGGCGAGCGCACGCGCCAGTTGTTTGCCGAAGGCGTGGCGCGCGATGGTGTCTTCGACCTGAGCGCCGATCCGCTGTTTGCGCAAGCCGCATCGCGCTATGGCTTTGTCAGCGGCAAGAGCACCCATGCCGACCGCCTGGCCACCATCCGCGATGTCGCCGAACGCTTTGGCATGGTGATCGACACGCATACCGCCGACGGCGTCAAGGTGGCGCGCGAGCATGCGGGCCAGGTGCCGATGATCGTGCTGGAAACCGCGCTGCCGATCAAGTTCGCCGAAACCATCCAGGAAGCCCTGGGCCGCCTGCCCGACCGGCCGGCGCAGTTCGTCGGCATCGAAGACCTGCCCAAGCGCGTGCAGCGCCTGCCGGCCGATGTGGAGCAGGTCAAGGCATACATCGCAAAACATTGCGACGCGGCTTGATGCCCATGCGCTGCGGGAGCCCGCCATGAAAGTGGTCGGCTTTGCCGGTTATTCGGGCGCGGGCAAGACCACGCTGGTCGAGCAGGTCATTGTCCGGTTCCGCGCGCGCGGCCTGCGCGTGTCGGTGGTCAAGCACGCGCACCATCGCTTCGACATCGACCAGCCGGGCAAGGACAGCTGGCGCCACCGCCAGGCCGGCGCCTTCGAGGTGCTGGTGGTCTCCGACCAGCGGCTGGCGCTGATGCGCGAGTTCGAGGCCCAGGGCGCGCTCGATATCCATGCGATGCTGGCCGAGCTGGATGCCGGCGTCGACTGGGTGCTGGTCGAGGGCTTCAAGCATGGCGATCTGCCCAAGATCGAAGTCTGGCGCGCCCCCGCCGCGGGCGAAGCCGAGCGGCCGCTGCGCTGCACGCAAGACGCAGGCGTGCTGGCGCTGGCCACCGATGATCCCGACCGCCTGCCGGCTGCAGTGCACGTACCGCTGCTGGATCTGAACCAGCCCCTGACCGTGGCCGACTGGCTGATCGCGCAAGGCGCATGTTTCGAATACCGCTCCCCTGAATGAAAGCTGCCATGCGTGACTCCCTGACTTCCCTTGATTCCGCGCTGGCTTCCTTGCTGGCGCAGGCGCAGCTGCTTGCTGGCAGCGAGCAGGTCAGCACCTTTGACGCCGATGGCCGCGTGCTGCTGGCGCAGGCGGTATCGCCGCTGCAGGTGCCGCCGCACGACAACAGCGCGATGGACGGTTACGCCGTGCGCAGCAGCGATATCGTGGCCGCGGGCACCTTGCTGCCGGTATCGCAGCGCATTGCCGCAGGCCAGATGGGGACCGCGCTGGCGCCCGCCACGGCGGCGCGCATCTTCACCGGCGCGCCACTGCCCGCGGGCGCCGATGCGGTGGTGATGCAGGAAGACTGCGAAGCCCAGGCCGACGGCAGCGTGCGCGTCAATGCCGTTCCCAAGGCCGGCCAATGGCTGCGGCGCGCGGGCGACGATATCGTGCGCGGCGCGGTGGTGCTCGAAGCCGGCACGCGGCTCACACCGGCCGAGCTGGGCCTGGCGGCCAGCATAGGCCTGGCGCAGCTCGAAGTCGCACGCCGCCCGCGCGTGGCGCTGTTTTCCACGGGCGATGAATTGGTGATGCCCGGCAGCGTGCGCCCCGAGGACATGCCGCCGGGAGCGATCTACAACAGCAACCGCTTCTTTCTTCGCGCGATGCTGCGGCGCCTGGGCTGCGAAGTCACCGACCTGGGCATCGTGCCCGACCAGCGCGAGGCCACGGTCGCGGCGCTGCGCGACGCGGCCGGCACGCATGATCTGATACTGACCAGCGGCGGCGTGTCCGTGGGCGAGGAAGACCATATCAAGCCCGCGGTCGAGCAGCTGGGCCAGCTCGATCTGTGGAAGATCGCCATCAAGCCCGGCAAGCCGTTTGCCTATGGCCGCCTGGGCCCGCAGAACGCCACGCATTTCATGGGCCTGCCGGGCAATCCGGTGTCGAGCTTCGTGACCTTCCTGCTGCTGGTGCGGCCCTTCCTGCTGCGCCTGCAGGGCGTGGTCGATGTCGCACCGCGCGGCATTGCGGCGCGCGCCGATTTCGACTGGCCGCGCGGCGACCGCCGGCGCGAGTTCCTGCGCGTGCGCTATAACGAAAGCGGCGGGCTGGAGCTGTTCCGCAACCAGACCTCGAACCTGCTGACCTCGGCGGCCTGGGGTGACGGTGTGGTCGACAACCCAGCCGACAACGCGATTGCGCGCGGCGATACGGTGCGCTTGCTGTCGTTTGCGGAGCTGCTGGCATGAGCACCCCCATCACCCTCACCGTGCGCTATTTCGCCTCGATCCGCGAGCTGCTGGGCAGCAGCGAAAGCTGCACCACCGCCGCCGCCACGCTGGGCGCGCTGCGCGATGAACTGATTGCGCGCGGCGGCGCCCATGCCCAGGCACTGGCGCGCGGCAAGGCGGTGCGCATGGCGCACAACCAGATCCTCAGCGATGAGTCGGCGCTGCTGGCCGCGGGCGATGAGGTTGCATTTTTTCCCCCTGTAACCGGAGGCTGAGCATGGCCAAGGACACCACCGTCAGCGAGCGTACGCGCGCCGCACTGGCCGAAGCCAAGGCGCGCGGCGTGGTGCTGGGCAGCGCGGGTGCGCGCAACCTTGAGGCGACGCTGGCAAAGCGCACGCAGACGGCCGATGCATTTGCGCAGCTGCAGCGGCCGGTTTTTGCCGAGCTGCAGGCCTTGGGAATGACGCACCGGGAAATGGCGGCCGAACTCAACCGCCGCGGCATTGCGGCGGCCCGGGGCGGGCAGTGGACCCATGGCCAGGTGCAGCGCATGCTCAATCGCCTGGCAGTGCCTGCGTCCTGAGGGCCAGGGATTCAGGCTTGGGCCGCAGCGCCGTCTTCAGGCCCGGGCAGCGCCGGGCACTTCCACTCCAGCAGTTCCGCCAGCCGCTGCACCACCCAGCCGGCTTCGGCGGCGTTCAGCAGCGAGCCTTCGGCGCGCAGGGCCGCGTGCATGCCCAGCAGCACGCCGGCTTCGGACGGCGCTTCACGGTGATAGAGGATTTGCGCCTGCTCGACCAGATGGCTGGCCAGGTCTTCGCACAGTTCGTAGCGCGCCAGCACTTCGGTCAGCGGCGTGCGCACCCGGCCGCCGCGGTCGGCGTAGAGCGCCGCAAAGCTGGGCGCCACGGTCAGTTGGTTGCCTTCGGACATGGTCTCAGTCGGGCGTGAAGTTCTTTTCGAAGTGGATGGCGTCATCCACTTGCTCGAAGGTGGCGAGCTGGCCCATCTTCATGTCCTTGATGCGACAGGCCGCAAACAGGCTGTACTTGCCTTTGAAGTCGAAACTCGGCAGATCGATCAGCGCGTAGGGGTAGGGCACGAAGACTTCGTACTCGAACACCACGCGATGTTCATTGCGTGGCGACGGGAAAAGCTTGTAGTGGCTGGTGGTGATTGCGAGAGAGGCCATGGTAGGGGGGTACAGTACAAGCCAATGCTAACGAAAAACGCTTTTGCGTTTGACTATGAGAGGGCGCAATGGCGCAAAACAAGAACGAATGGGCCAGCAAGGTGTTTGGCCTGATCCGCGCGGGCAATGCCAGCGCGGCCATGGCACAGATCAAGGTGGCCCCGACGGTGGCTGATATCCAGCGCCTGCAGGTCCTGGTCAAGGGCTTGCCGAACACCAAGGAAAACCGCCAGCTGGCCACCGTGGTCGAGGAAGAACTGGCGCTATTGTCGGCCCCGCGGCTGCACCGTGCGCCATGAAGGGTATGCGCCACGTGGCGGTGCAGGCCGGGGATTTCGACGCCAGCACCGAACTTGCCGCGCTGCGTGCGGCCGATGCGCGCGTGGGCGCGGTCTGCTGTTTTGTCGGCTGCGTGCGCGACCGCAACGAGGGTGACGATGTGGCCTCGCTTGAGCTCGAGCACTATTCTGGCATGACCGAGCAGTCGATCACGGCCATCGTAGAGCAGGCGATGGCGCGCTTTGGCATCTATGGGGTGCGCGTGATTCACCGCGTGGGCCTGCTGCAGCCGCTGGACCAGATCGTGCTCGTGGCCGTGAGCGCGGCCCACCGCGGTGCGTCGTTCGCCGCCTGCGAGTTCATCATGGACTATCTCAAGACCCAGGCGCCGTTCTGGAAGAAAGAGCAGACGCCCCAGGGCGCGCGCTGGGTCGATGCGCGGGTCTCGGATGACGCCGCGCTGGCGCGCTGGCAGGCCGGCGCCTGAGAGACCGGCTTGCGCCCTTGTCTGGCAGCGGACGACGCGGGTTTGGCTTGAAATAGGGGGCATCCTGCCCCACCTGTGGAGCAATTCGGAGGTATTCCACCCATGCGTATCGACAAGTTCACCACCAAGTTCCAGGAAGCCCTGGCCGATGCCCAGACGCTGGCGCTGGGCAATGACCATTCCAACATCGAGCCCCTGCACCTGCTGCTGGCGCTGCTGCAGCAGGACGATGGCCCGCGCTCGCTGCTGCAGCGCGCAGGCGCGAACGTCAGCGCCTTGCAGACCGCGGCGCAAAAAGCCGTGCACGATCTGCCCAAGGTCCAGGTGCAGGACCAGGTCCAGGTCGGCTCGGATCTCGGCCGCCTGCTGCAGGCCACCGAAAAGGAAGCCATCAAGCGCGGTGACCAGTTCATCGCCAGCGAACTGTTTCTGCTGGCGCTCAGCGACAGCAGCACGCGCGCGGGCCAGTTGCTCAAGGAGAGCGGTGTGTCGCGCAAGAGCCTGGAGTCGGCGATTGAAGCCGTGCGCGGCGGCAACAGCGTCGACAGCGCCGAGGCCGAGGGCCAGCGCGAAGCGCTCAAGAAATACACGCTGGACCTGACCGAGCGCGCGCGCAGCGGCAAGCTCGATCCGGTGATTGGCCGCGACGAGGAAATCCGCCGCGCCATCCAGGTGCTGCAGCGCCGCACCAAGAACAATCCGGTGCTGATCGGCGAGCCCGGCGTGGGCAAGACGGCGATTGTCGAAGGCCTGGCGCAGCGCATCCTGGCCGGCGAGGTGCCGGAAAGCCTCAAGAACAAGCGCGTGCTGTCGCTGGACATGGCCGGTCTGCTCGCGGGCGCCAAGTACCGCGGCGACTTCGAGGAACGCCTCAAGGCCGTGCTCAAGGAAGTCGGCCAGGAGGAAGGCCGTGTCATCCTGTTCATCGACGAGATCCACACCATGGTCGGCGCCGGCAAGGCCGATGGCGCGATGGATGCGGGCAACATGCTCAAGCCGGCGCTGGCGCGCGGCGAGCTGCACTGCATTGGTGCGACCACGCTCGATGAATACCGCAAGTACATAGAGAAGGACGCGGCGCTGGAGCGGCGCTTCCAGAAGGTGCTGGTCGACGAGCCCAGCGTCGAGGACACGATCGCCATCCTGCGCGGCCTGCAGGTCAAGTACGAAGCGCATCATGGCGTCGACATCACCGACCCGGCCATCGTCGCCGCGGCCGAGCTGAGCCACCGCTACATCACCGACCGCTTCCTGCCCGACAAGGCGATCGACCTGATCGACGAGGCCGCGGCCAAGATCAAGATCGAAATCGATTCCAAGCCCGAAGTGCTCGACCGTCTGGACCGGCGCATGATCCAGCTGAAGATCGAGCGCGAAGCGGTCAAGAAGGAAAAGGACGAAGCTTCGCAAAAGCGCTTGTCGCTGATCGAGGAAGACCTGGAAAAGCTCGAGCGCGAATACGCCGATCTCGAGGAGATCTGGAAGAGCGAGAAGGCCAGCGCGCTGGGCTCGGAGCAGATCCGCAAGGATGTCGACCAGATCAATATCCAGATCGAGGAGTTCAAGCGCAAGGGCGATTTCAACAAGGTCGCCGAGCTGCAGTACGGCAAGCTGCCGGCGCTTGAAAAGCAGCTGCGCGAAGTACAGGAGAATGAAGCCGGCGGCAGCGGCGGTGCACCCGCGCACCGGCTGCTGCGCACCCAGGTGGGCGCGGAAGAGATTGCCGAAGTCGTCAGCCGCGCCACGGGCATTCCCGTGGCCAAGATGATGCAGGGCGAGAAGGACAAGCTGCTGAAGATGGAAGACAAGCTGCACGAGCGCGTGGTCGGCCAGGAGGAGGCGATTGCCGCCGTGGCCAATGCCATCCGGCGCTCGCGCTCGGGTCTGTCCGACCCGAATCGCCCGACCGGCTCCTTCCTGTTCCTGGGCCCCACGGGCGTGGGCAAGACCGAGCTGTGCAAGGCGCTGGCCGGCTTCCTGTTCGACAGCGAGGACCATCTGATCCGCGTCGACATGAGCGAATTCATGGAGAAGCACTCGGTGGCGCGGCTGATCGGTGCGCCGCCGGGCTATGTGGGCTATGAGGAGGGCGGCTACCTGACGGAAGCCGTGCGCCGCAAGCCCTACAGCGTGCTGCTGCTCGACGAGATCGAGAAGGCCCACCCCGACGTGTTCAATGTGCTGCTGCAGGTGCTGGACGACGGCCGCCTCACGGACGGCCAGGGACGCACCGTGGACTTCAAGAACACGGTGATCGTCATGACCAGCAATATCGGCTCGCCGCTGATCCAGGCCATGGCTGGCGAGGATGCCAGCGACATCAAGGATGCGGTGTGGGGGGAACTTAAAAACCATTTCCGACCCGAATTCCTTAACCGCATCGACGAAACCGTGGTGTTCCATGCGCTGGATGCAAAGAATATCGCCTCGATTGCACGCATTCAATTGCAGCTGCTCGAGAAGCGCCTGGCGAAAATGGACCTGGTGCTCGACGTGTCGCCGCAGGCCGTGGACGAGCTGGCCAAGGTCGGTTTCGATCCGGTGTTTGGCGCCCGTCCCCTCAAGCGCGCGATCCAGCAGCGCATCGAGAACCCGCTGTCGCGGTTGTTGCTCGAAGGGCGGTTCCCGCCCAAGAGCGTGATTGCGGTGCAGGTCGACCCGGTGCTCGAGCCGGGCGTGTTCCAATTTACATTGGCTGACCAGGGGTAAGGCTTCCTGGGCGGCGAGAAAGGATGAACTTTGAATGATTTTGTGACCTTGGTGGTGCGTTGGTCGGTACGCATCTTCCTGCTCGTCGCCGCAACCGTCTTTTTCCTCAGCCTGCTGGCGGCCGCAAGCCTGCTGGCGCTGGTCTGGGGCGCACGCGCGCTGTGGGCCAAGCTCACGGGCCGTCCGATCACGCCCTGGGTCATGGGCGTGAACCCGGGCGCGGCCTGGAGCTCGGTCTACCGCGCGCGCGGCGCCGCCTGGCCCGGCCAGGGCGCGGCTGCCAAGCCGGCAGACGAAGCCCCGCGCCATCGCGGTGGCATCCTGCGCGGCAATGAGGAAGTGGTGGACGTACAGCCTCGCGAGATTCGCGAGCATTGAAGCTGCCCTGCTGCCGGGGTGGCGGCGATGATGGTCCTTGGTATTGTTTTTGTGAGTTTGAATGAATCCTGCCGATCTCCATCGCCTGTTTGAGGCCCAGCACTACGCCAGCCGGTTCCAGGTCGAGGTGCCGCTGCTGGTGCGGCGCGAGCGCCTGCTGCGCATGCGCAAGATGCTGGATGAACATGGAGCGGTGCTCGCGGCCGCGGTGCAGGCCGATTTCGGCATGCGCTCGCCGCGGCTGACCGAGGTCGCCGATCTTTTCGTGCTGCGCAACCTGCTGAACCAGTGCCTGCGCAAGCTCTCGCGCTGGATGAAGCCGCAGCGCGTGCACACGCCGCTGTACCTGCTGCCGGCACGCGCGCGCATCGAGCGCCAGCCGCTGGGCGTGGTCGGTGTGATCGCGCCCTGGAACTATCCGGTGCAGCTGGCGCTGGCGCCCGCGATCACCGCGCTGGCCGCGGGCAACCGCGTGATGCTCAAGCCCAGCGAACTCACGCCGCATACCTCGGCCCAGCTCGCGTCGCTGGTCGAGCAGTTCTTTGCACCCGACGAATTCTGCGTGGTCCAAGGCGATGCCAGCGTGGCCACGCAGTTCTCGGGCCTGCCGTTCGATCACCTGGTGTTCACCGGCTCCACGGCCGTGGGCCGGCGCGTGGCCCAGGCCGCGGCCGTGCACCTGACGCCGACCACGCTGGAGCTGGGCGGCAAGTCGCCCTGCCTGATCGATGAAAGCTGCGACCTGCAGGATGCCGCGCTGAAGATCGCACATGGCAAGCTGCTCAACGCGGGCCAGACCTGCATCGCGCCCGACTATGTGCTGCTGCCGCGCGGGCGCGAGCAGGAATTCGCCCAGGCCTACCGCCAGGCCGTGGCGCGGCTTTATCCGACGATTGTCGGCAACCCCGATTACGCTTCCATCCTGACCAAGCGCCATCTCGCGCGGCTGCGCCAGATGCTGCGCCAGGCCCAGTCGCTGGGCGCGCGCATCGAGGTCATGGGCCCGGCCCAGGCTCAGCCCGGCGAGGCCGCGGCCAGCCTCTGGAGCGACGCCGCCGAGCGCCAGATGCCGCCGGCGCTGGTGTTTGGCGCGACCTCGGAAATGCAGCTGATGCAGGAGGAAATCTTTGGTCCCATCCTGCCGGTGATCACCTACGAGCGCGTCGACGATGTCGTTGCCGCCATCAATGCCGGCCCGAGACCCCTGGCCCTATACTGGTTCGGCAGCGATGAAAATGCACGGGACGGTATACTTCGGCGAACTGTCAGCGGCGGGGTAACGGTCAACGATACCCTGATGCACATAGCGCACGACAACCTGCCGTTTGGCGGGGTCGGCGACAGCGGCTGGGGGGCGTACCACGGAGAGCATGGCTTTTTGCGGTTCAGTCACCAGAAGTCGGTGTTGCTGCAGTCGCGCTGGTCCATGGGAGCGTTGTTCTATCCTCCCTACGGGCCTCGGCTTGATCGGGTGATGGGGCTGCTCCGGCGCTGGTTATAGCGCCTGTACGGCCTGCATCGTCTGCAGGAGTTCAGGCCCGAGCAAGGCCTTTTTTGTCATCCTCCATCGAACGTTGAATTGCGGGGCCTGTCCGGTCCGGTGCTGGTGTCTGCGCATTTTCAGGGCGTTATCACATCGGCTTTGGCAGGGCAAGGCGATGCGGACAGCCGTACTTGCGTGAATGGCTACAGCTTCACGCCCCTAGGCAAAAAAACGTTTGCGGTGACAATTGCCGCCTTTCCCCATTTTCACCTGTTTTCGTTTCGGTATTTCCATGTCCAGTTTCCAGGTTCGTCCCGCCACGCTTCGCGATGCCAAGGCCATTGCACAGATCCATACCGCTTCCGCTACGGAGGCATACCGAGGGCTGGTTCCTGACGATCAGTTGAAATCCATGTCGTCGGTTGAAAAGCGCCAGGCGTACTGGCGTGAAGCCATTGAATATTGCGAGCCCCAGGTCCAGGTTGCCATCGATGGCGACAAGATCGTGGGCTTTGTCGGCTTCGATCGCTCGCGCGATGAGAAGTCCCGTCCTACCACCGGCGAGATCTGGGCCATTTACGCGGCTCCCTCGCATTGGGGCCAGGGCGTGGGTGTGACCCTCTGGGACGCAGCCCGCGACGGCCTGGCCGAAGAAGGCTGTACCAATGTCACCGCCTGGGTGCCGCTGCGCAACGAACGTGCGCTGCGCTTCCATGAGATGGCCGGTTTCAAGCGCGAAATGTCCACCGCCAAGACGGCTGTCATTGGCGGCATCAAGATTGAAGAAGTGCGCCTCAAGCGCCCATTGAACTGAAAGCCCCAATGCTGCATTGGCAAGAAAAAAACAAGGAACGCAGCGCTGTCTGGCGTTCCGAAAGTGGTCTCGCGGCACCCCGCAAGGTGGTCATTGCCGACGACACCCTGTCTGCCGATGCGGCCCACCGCCTGGCCTGCGAAGGAACTTCGCTGCTGTGGCGCGGCGACTTCCAGAACGCGCGTCTGTTGCTGCAGGCGCTGATGCGCCGCCAGGAACGCGATCCGCGCAAGTCCTCGGCCAAGGCCAGGCACCAAAAGCGCCAGGCGGCGCAAAAGCAGGAAGTGCTGCCCGAGGAGACGTTCCCGCATGCGTTTCACCTGCACCGCCAGGCCCAGGCGCAGCGTGCGCGCGTGCTCTCGAGCATCGTGATCGAGCTGCAGCCCGACTATGTGATCAGCCTGCGCCGCGCCCCGGATCTGCGCGTGCCGATCAGCGAAGGCTGGGGCCAGCCTGCAAAGCTCGATCAGACCATCGTCACGCCGCTGCGTGAACTGCTGGGTCTGGTGGGCGCGCACGAGTGGCGCAAGAAGGGCATTGAAGTCGAGGCCCTGGGCATTGCGCCGAACAACCGCATTCATTCGCACTACGCGGTGTTTTCGCCGGTGCGTGCCGAGTATGTGGCCCTGGTCAACCAAGCGCCGCTGCCACCGGGCGCGCAGACGCTGGCCTATGACATCGGTGTCGGTACGGGCGTGCTCACGGCCGTGCTGTCGCGCCGCGGTGTCAAGCGCATCGTCGCCACCGACCTGTCGCCACGCGCCATCGCCTGTGCCCGCGAGAATCTCGAGCGCCTGGGCTGCCTCAACAAGGTCGAGCTGCTGCAGACCGACCTGTTCCCGGCCGGCCGTGCGCCGCTGGTGGTCTGCAACCCGCCCTGGGTGCCGGCCAAGCCCAGCTCGGAGCTGGAACATGCGGTCTACGATCAGGACAGCCAGATGCTGCGCGGTTTCCTGGGCGGCGTCGCCGAGCATCTGACGTCGGATGGCGAAGCCTGGCTGATCCTGTCGGACCTGGCCGAGCACTTGAATCTGCGCAGTCGTGAAGAGCTGCTGGGCTGGATCGATGCGGCGGGCCTCAAGGTCGTGGGCCGGCTCGATGCCAAGGCCAGCCATGGCAAGGTGGCGGACGCCAGCGACGCGCTGCATGCGGCGCGCGCGGCCGAAGTCACTTCGCTGTGGCGGCTTGCCTTGCGCTGATACGCACGCGGTCATTGATAGAAAAAGCCGGCGCTCCTCAAGGGCGCCGGCTTTTTTATGGGGAGGCGATTGCCGGCTATTCATGCGACTCAAGACTCCAGTCGGGCACCAGGTGTTGCAGTTGTTGACTCAGTTGGGTGGCGCGTTCCGCACCTGCATGTTCGGCCACGGCATGCAGCAGCGCGTCGCAGACGCTGCGCAGCGCCTGCACATCGCGCGCCTCGCGCAGATCCTGGCGCAGTTGATGGGCCAGGGCCTGCTGGCGGTTGGCAAACAGGCGCTCGACCATGTCGAACAGATACATGCGCGTGCCGGCCAGTGTCATCACCGCGGCGGCGGCGGCGGCCTGCGGCGCCGGTGCGGAGGCGGGCTCGGGAGACTCGGTGCTGCGCACTGCCAGATAGCCGTCGTGCAGCAGTTGCGCCACGAGCGCTTCGCCCTGGCCATGGTACATCTGCGCCAGTTGGGTGTAGGGCGTGCCTTCGGCCAGCAGCAGCACCGAGCGTTCGCGCAGATTCAGGCTGCGCGCGCCGGGTGCCAGTTCCTGCTGGGCTTTGGTCGTCTTGTACAGCAGCATGGGCAGACCATCGATCCAAGAAACATCGATTGCACCCCAGGCAAATGACGGGGCTGTGACGCCGGCAGCCAAAGGGCATGCGCCGTGGCGCGACAATGCGGGCTGAATCAGCAAGGGAATGCGGAAATTTCTATGAAGAATCGCTTGAGCAGGGTGGGGTCATGAAGCTGTTGCTTGCGCCCATGGAGGGCTTGCTGGATTTCGTGCTGCGCGATGTGCTGACGCGCGTCGGCGGTGCCGACCGCTGCGTCAGCGAGTTCATTCGCGTCACCGGCACGGTACTGCCCGACAAGGTGTTTCTGCGCACCATGCCCGAGCTGCGCAATGGCAGCCGCACGCTGTCCGGCGTGCCGGTGCGCGCCCAGCTGCTGGGCTCGGACCCCGAAAGCCTGGCCGAGAATGCGGCCAATCTCGCGCGCCTGGGACCCGAAGGCATCGATCTCAATTTCGGCTGCCCGGCCAAGGTGGTCAATCGCCATGGCGGCGGCGCGGCGCTGCTGCAGGACCCGGAGCACATTGCGCGCGTGGTGGCGGCGGTGCGTGGCGCCGTGCCCGCGGCGCTGCCGGTGTCCGCCAAGATGCGCCTGGGCTTCAATGACACGGGTTTGATGCGTGAATGCGCGCAGGCCATGGCCCAGGGCGGGGCCTGTGAAATCGTGGTGCATGCGCGCACCAAGCTCGATGGCTACCGGCCGCCGGCCTATTGGGAACTGATTCCCGCCATTCGGGATGCGGTCCGCGTGCCGGTGATTGCCAATGGCGAAATCTGGACCGTGGAGGATGCGCTGCGCTGCCGCGCGCAGTCGGGCTGCGACGATCTGATGCTGGGGCGCGGCAGCGTGGCCGATCCCGGCCTGGCGCTGGCCATTCGTGCGGCCGTCGATGGCAGCGCCGCGCCGCATGTCGAGGTGAGCTGGGCCGACCTGCTGGCGCAGATCGCCCGCTTCTGGGAAATGGTCTGCGAAGACCTGGAGCCGCGCCAGCGCGCGGGCCGTCTCAAGCAGTGGCTCAATCTGCTGCGCCGGCGCTATCCCGAAGCGGAGATCGCGTTCCAGGAAGTGCGCGTGCAGACCGACCAGAGCGCGATCACGCTATGGGTGGAGGATCTGCCGAATCGCTGGGGCTAGCACCTAGCTATCGACGTCAAAGGAGGTGGTCGGGAGCCAATGGGCCCAGCAATTTGAGCAGCATGCGCAGCGGCAGGCTGGCATCGGGCTCCGAGTGCTGGTCTTCGAGGCCGCTGCCCTGGGGTGCGCGCCATATCAAGTCGTCCTTGTCGACCAGTTCGACCTTCCAGGCGCTTTCGTTCAGGCCGGTCTCGATGTTTTCCGTGGCCATGCGACCCAGGGATGGGCTGGCGATCAGCAGCGCGATTTCGGTGTTGTGCAGTTGCGAGCGCAGGTCGAGATTCATGGAGCCGACGGCGACCAGGCTGCCATCGACGACCAGCACCTTGGAGTGCAGCATGGCGCGCGAGGCGCCGGGCCCGCTGCCCGAGGACAGGCTGTCGCGCAGGCCCGCGCCTTCGCTGCGCATTTCATAGAGCTGCACACCCATCGCCAGCAACTCCTTGCGATGGCGGGCATAGCCCGCATGCGCCACCGGGGCGTCGTTCGACGCCAGGGAGTTGGTCAGCACGCGCACGCGCACGCCGCGCTGGACGGCGGCGGCAAAGGCCTGCTTCATGTCGTCGCCGGGCACGAAGTAGGGCGAGACCACCAGCAGATCGCGGCGCGCGCGGCCCATCAGGGTCAGCAGGCCATCGACCACGGTTTCGGCCTGGAGTTCGCCGGGCGCAATGCCCGCGCCCTGGCGCACGGCCATGGTGCCCGTGCCGGGGCGCAGGCCGGGTGGGGCCACGGGAATGGCCGCGGGTGTGCCTTCATCGGGTGAATTCGAAGTGGCGGCTGCGGCCGGCGCCGCGTTGGCGCTCGACGGGCCTGGCGTCGGGCCTTCGCCTTCTAGCGCGATCTTGGTCGGCTCGTCGGCCAGCACCACGGCGCGCGCCCAGACCCAGGGCGCCCGGTCGAGGTCCATCGCCGTCTCGTCCCAGATGGTGCGTGACGGCTCGGCCGAGGTGGCTGCCGGGTCTGCGGCGGGCTTTTTCCCCGGCGGCGGCGCGGCCTCGCGGGCGCGCGCCTGTTCGTCGCTTTCCATGCGCTCCAGCGTTTCGCGGCTGACCAGCGATTGCACCGGATAGGCGCGCTGGTTGTTCCAGTAGCTGTCGAAGCTGCGCGACAGGTCGTTGACGATGGGGCCCGCAGCCATGATGTCGAGATCGATGAAGTTGCCGCTTTCATCCTGATCGAAATAGGCATCGCCCAGATTGCGTCCGCCGGCAATGCCAATCGCGTTGTCGGCCAGGAACAGCTTGTTGTGCATGCGCTGCTGGGCACGGTGGAAGTCGGTCAGCGTGCTGAAGATCCGGCCGACGGTGGAGTTGCGCGGCCCGACCAGCGGGTTGAACAGGCGCATCTCGATGTTGGGCACGTAGGCCAGGCGCAGCACCTGGGCATTGGTGCCGACGCTGTGAAAGTCGTCCAGCAGGATGCGCACGCGCACCCCGCGTTGCGCGGCCGCGACCAGCTCGCGCAGCAGCCGCCCGGAGCTGACATCGGCGTGGATGGCGTAATACTGCAGATCCAGCGTCTTCTGCGCGCCTTCGATCAGCGCCAGCCGGCCGCCATAGGCCGCGGGCGCGCCCGACAGCAAGATGAATCCGGACGCGTGGCCGGCCTTGTCGGCCACATGGCGCGCGCGCACCCATTGGCCCAGGGCGGTCTGTTGCGGCTGTTGCCAGGCATGGGAGACGGGCCGATCAACATCCTGCGGCAGGCTGCCGCAGGCGCTCAGCCCCAGCGTCAGCATGAGGGCGCACAGTGCGCCGCGCCAGCGCGGTGCGCGGGCCGGGGAACTCGGGGCCAACTGGTCTATGTGGGCAGCAGGCATAGGAATAGGAGCATCAGAGGTGGGGTGGAGGGCAGGATGCAAACCCGCCCCGATGACCAAGGGATCCTCTGCACAAATCCCTGCGGCCGTTGGCAGCACGGACTCGGGCGATCCGCGCCACCACCGTCTCGCGAGGTTTATGCAGAGGATCCCTAGGTATAGCTGCTGTCGCCATCCTCGCTTGTAAGACAAGGCTGGCTTGCGCGAGGCGTCGCAGCCCCGTCCGCGCCCCGTCAGGCCGATGCCGCGGGACGGTCCATCATGCGGCCGACATAACGCGCAATCAGATCGATCTCGAGATTGACCTGCGAACCGGCGCACAGCACGCCCAGCGCGGTGTTCTCCACGGTGTGCGGAATCAGGTTGATGCTCAGCTCGCAGCCGTCGGCCTGGTCGCGCACCTGGTTGACCGTGAGGCTCACGCCATTGACGGTGATCGAGCCCTTGTAAGCCACATAGCGCGCCAGATCGGCGGGCGCCAGAATGCGCAGTTCCCAGCTTTCGCCCAGCGGGGCGAAGTGGCTCACGCGGCCCAGGCCGTCGACATGGCCGCTGACCAGGTGACCGCCAAGGCGGTCATGGGCTTGCAACGCCTTTTCCAGATTGATCGGGCCGGTCTGTGCCAGACCCGTGGTCTTGTCCAGCGACTCGGCCGACACATCGACCGTGAAGCTGTGCGTGGCCTTGTCGAAGGTGGTGACCGTCATGCAGGCGCCGTTGAGCGCAATGCTGTCGCCCAGCCCGACGTCGTCGAGGTAGCCCGCAGGGGTTTCAATGACCAGGCGCTTGCCATGGGCGGCGGTGTCGCCAAGCGACTGCACGGCGGCAATGCGCCCCATGCCGGTGATGATTCCAGTAAACATGTGTTGGATTGTGGCAGTAAGTTATGCATGCTGCTCGGCGAGCTACCCCACGCCAGGGGCAACGAGGAGGGGCCGCCCCGCACCGAGGTTGCCGTCCCCCTGGGGGGAAGCGCGGGGTGGCCCGTGCCGCGAAGCCGCTCAGGGGGGGGCGGTAAAACGGGCGAGTACACGGATGTCAGGCCCCACGCTGGTGACGCCGTGGAAAGTTAGTTCCGGTCCCTCGGCCAGCGCCGTCAGCGGCCCGATATGGCAGATGCCGCGGCCCGAGCCCAGCAGCTTGGGCGCGAGATAGAGCAGCAGCTCATCGACCAGGCCTTCGCGCAGCAGCGAGCCATTGAGCTGGTAGCCGGCTTCGACATGCAGTTCATTGATGCCGCGCTGGCCCAGGTCGCGCAGCATGGCGGCCAGATCGACCTTGCCATGGGCATTGGGCAGATGCACCACGGTCGCGCCCAGCGCCTGCAAGGCCTCGGTCTTGGCGGCGCTGTCGCTGGCGGTATAGATGTAGCAGTGGCGGCCCGGCATCAACAACTTGGCGTCCAGCGGCGTCTGCAGCCGGCTGTCGACCACCACCACATGTGGCTGGCGCGGGGTTTGTATGCCGCGCACATCGAGGCGCGGATCGTCCTGCAGCACCGTGCCTATGCCGGTCAGCACGGCGCAGGCCTGTGCGCGCCAGGCATGGCCATCGGTGCGCGCCTGCGGCGAGGTGATCCACTGGCTCTCGCCATTGGCCAGCGCCGTCGTGCCGTCCAGCGAGGCCGCGGCCTTCATGCGCACCCAGGGCGTCTTGCGCACCATGCGGCTGAAAAAGCCGATGTTCAGTTCGCGCGCTTCGTCGGCGCCTGGCCCGATTTCCACATCGACGCCTGCGGCCCGCAGCCGCGCAAAGCCTTGCCCGGCGACCAGCGGGTTCGGGTCTTCAAGCGAGGCCACCACGCGGGCTATGCCGGCCGCGACCAGCGCATCGCAGCAGGGGCCGGTACGGCCCTGGTGGGCGCAGGGCTCGAGCGTCACATAGGCGGTGGCGCCGCGCACATCGTTGCCCTGGGCCGCGGCATGGCGCAGCGCCATCACTTCGGCATGCGCGCCGCCGGCCTGCTGGGTGTGACCCTGGCCCAGAACCGTATGGCCGTCGGGCGCGACGATCACGCAGCCGACGCGCGGATTGGGATTGCTGAGGAAAAGCGCCTGGGCGGCTTGCGCCAGCGCTTGCTGCATAAAGTCAGGTGTGGCCGTCATGTGGCCGCCATCCTAGCGCACAAGGGCGCGGCGTCAGCGGTTCCAGCAATCGCCGGTGGTGGTGCCGCTGCTCAGATCAGCGTTGTCGCGCACGCCATTGTGGGCCAGCGTGAAGGAGCCGCATTTGTCGTTGGCCTGGGCGCCTTGCCGCTCGGCAATCAGCGTGAAGGCGGTGGCGGAGCTCGCGCTGAGCCGTATCGCGTAGCGGCCCGAGGGCACGGTGCGCAAGGTGGTGGGAAAGAAATTGGCGCCATTGGCCGCCGTGGTGGGGTAGACGCCGGCGACCGTGGCCGCGCGCTCCATCCACTGCGCGGCCTGCAGCAGCCCGGCCTTGGCTTCGGAACGCGCGCCGCGGCGCACATATTCCTGGTAGCTGGGAATGGCAATCGCCGAGAGGATGCCGATGATGGCCACGGTGATCATCACTTCGATCAGCGTGAAGCCGCGTTGCGGGGTGTGGGTCATCTGTGGGGCCTTTGTTCTGGGGCGGGCGCGATCAGCGCAGCTGGCGCCAGCTGGGACGCAGGGGTTGTTCGGGCATCTTGGCGAACGGATCATTGCTGCCGCTACCACTGCTGCCGCCGCCCGAACCGATACGGATTTCCTGGCTGCGGCTGCTGACCCGGCTTTCCCTGGTGGACGCCGTCATGCGCGACGCACCGCCGTCGGTGGTGCTGTTGTAGGCGCCGTCGCCATTGGTGTCCATCAGCTGCACGCTGGGTTTTCGGCCATCCATGATGTTGACGAAGGTGCGGAACAGGCGTGGCACGGAGGCTGCTGGCGAGCAGCTTTCCTCAAGCACGCTGCTGCCCGAGCCGGGCACTTCGGTGACCACTTCCAGGATGTTGCTGCCATCGAAGAACGACAGGCTGCCCAACAGCCGCTCGCCGGCCTCGGGGAGATGCAGATAGAAGCCCTTGCGCGCGTTGCTGCCGGTGAAGGCCACGGTGTTCTGGCTCACGGTGAAAAAGGTGCGCGCACTGCTGGCGCCGCTGCCGGCAATCGCGGTGGCGGACACGGTCTGCTGCTGCAGGCTGCCAAAGCCCGTGCCCACGGGCTGGGGCTGGCCGTTGGTGGTGTCGACCGAGACCACGCCGGAGGTCACACGGTAGAGCGTGCTGTCAAGCATCGAGTAGAGGGTCTGCACCGAGACATCGGTGCGGTCGCCTTCGGTGATGTTGCGGCCCGTGCCGAACGCCACCATCAGGCCCCTGCCGTCGCGGTCATTGACCTTGACGATGGGCGCGGCCGTGATCGGCTGTGCGCTGCTGGCATTGCCCGAGGTGTAGACCGCGGTGTACAGGGGGCGGCCGCTGAAGGCCACGTTCCACAAGGCCGCGTCGGTCGCGCCCATGTCGAATTTCCACAGATTGCCGCGCAGGTCGCCGGCGTAGACGATGTCGGGCGTGCCATTGCCATCGATATCCACCAGCCGCGGCGCCGACAGGCCATTGCTGGTGGCGTTGGTGCCGCTGCTTGCCGCAACGATGGTCTTGAGTTCGCGCAGCCCGTCGAGGTACTGGATCAGCAGTACCGGCCGCTCGTTCGTACTGTTGTAGCCATTGCCCATCACCACCGCCCAGCGGTTGTTGTTCAGGCGCACGATCTGGCTGGATTTCTGCGGGTTGTTGTCGTCGACGGTGGGCGCGGCAAAGACATGGCCGATATCGGCGGCCTCGCCGCTGGTCGTATCGCCGGCCGGCGCGGTCTTGTCCATGACCACCAGGCTGGCGGCGTTGGCAGCGGTGAAATTGGTGGCGATGGCCGTGGTGCCCGTGGTGGCGGTGCTGCCCGGGCGCGTGACATCGAGCACGAAATAGCCGCGGCCGCCCGCGCCCAGCGTGCCGACCAGCAGCGTGCGCCAATCGGGTGTCGTGGTCGTGCCCAGATTGACGTCGCCGCTGAACGGCGAGCCATCGACATAGTAGCGATGCGTGTAGCTGGGCTGGGACAGATCGTTGAGATTGGCGATCACGCCCTTGGGCACATAGGCGATGCGCTCGGCGCCATCGAGCGCGGAGAAACCATGCAGCATGCCGTCGTTGCCGCCCACATAGACCATGGGAATGCGCGCCGCATAGCGGCCGGCAAACGCCCGGTACTGGTCGAATGTGTAGTTGCTCACGGGCGCGCCGAGATACCACAGCGCCGAGTTCACGATATCGCCCTGGCGCGAGTTGCGCGTGCGAAACGGCTTGGCGCTGGTGCCGCCTTCGAGGCTGCGGTCGCCGCGCAGGAAATTGACGCGGTTGGTGGCCGTGGCGTCGCTTTCCAGCAGCGTGAGCTTGAACTGGGCCTTCTGCGCCAGGCTCAGATTGGGCCAGCGAAACTCGACGCCGGCGGAGGTGTCGTTGCGCATGGTCAGTATCAGCCGGGTGTTGACACTGCTCAGTGCATCGAGCTTGTCGGCCGTGGTCATGGCGTTGCCCGGCGCGGCCACGCCGGCCTTGAAGCCCCAGGCGGGGTTCGGCGTGGCTTCGGCCGTGGCCTGGGCCAGGCTGTCGGAGCGCACGTAGCCGGTCCAGCCATTGGCGTTGTAGCCCGACGAGTACTGCGTGGTGCCGGCGCGGGTCACCGAGGAAGAGGCGCTGGTGAAGCTGGTGATCGGTGTGGATGTGTCCTCGACGATGGTGCTGACGATTTCCTTGAATGCGCGCGTGAGGTCGTCGGCGGTGGGCGCGGGCGTGAACTTGCCGCGCCCGTTGAGCGCTGCATGCCACAGCTCGATGCGCCGGCCATTGTCCTTGGCGGTGGCGCCATAGCCGGTGCTGCCGTCGCAGGCGCTGTTGCCGCTGCCGGTGTTGTTGCTGCCGCACAGCGGCGTGGGCCAGCTGAGGTCGCCGGTGATCAGGCGGTTGAGTTCGCCCGAATAGGTGTCGGCGCCAAACACCGGGCTGCCGTTCCAGGCCGAGGCACCGGCGCCAAAGCCGATGGTGTAGGTGGTCATGTGCTGCCAGGTCGCCGGGTTGTTCCTGGGGTTCCAGAACTGCGGCAGCGTGGTGCTTCTGAGGCTGCTGCCCGAGCCCGAGGTAAAGGTCTCATCGCCGCTTTTCTTGATCAATGGCTTGATCTCGTTGGCAATGCCCGGCTGCAGATCGGTGGCCCAGTAGTGGAAGGCCAGATCGGACAGGGTATTGAGCCCATAGGTCGTGCGCGGCACATCCTGGCAGAAGATGATCAGCTGACAGACGCGTTCGTAGACGGTGGTGGTGTTGAAGCCCCAGTCATCCTTGTAGAGGCGCGAGGTGGCAGCCGTGGGGTCATAGACCGTCACGCCATCGCCCAAGGTGGTGCGCGTGTTGTCGAGATTGCCGACGCCGCTGACGGCCTGGTAGGCGGCAAGGTCGCGGTCGGCGTCCACGTGCTGGGCGGTGTTCGCCGTGCCGCTGTTCCAGGCGCCGTCGGTCATGAAGATATGGTACGAGCGCCGGCAGCTGATCACCGGTTGTTCCCGGGTGCCGGGGTCGGCGGCCCAGGGGCTGTTGACGCCCAGGTCGGTGCGCTTGAGATAGTCGCCGGCGTTGCGCACCATGCGGTGCGAGGGCGTGCCGCCCGATGGCGTCAGCGTCTCCACCCAGTTCAGGAAGTTGGTGCGGTGCGCGCCCTGGAAGATCTTCAGGCTGTTTTTGCAGGCCGAGGTGTTCAGCGGGATGGTGTCGCAATCGCTGTTCATCGATTGCCAGCTCAGCCGTATCAGGCCATCGGCCACGTTCTCGGCCGAGAACGTCTGGCGCAGCGCCGTCTTGAGCGTGTTGATGCCGCTGGTGCCCATGCTGCCCGAGTCATCGACCGAGACGATGACATTCGGCGCGGGCTCGCGGCTCGCGGTGCCGGCCGGGTATTGCACCAGGCTGTATTGCGCCGCCTGTGCGGGCGCGCTCGGCAGCAGCGCCGCCGTGGCCACCAGCATGAGCGCGCCGAAGAGGGCTGAAATCCTGGGCATGGGTGCTCCTTCAGTCCTTGAGTTTCTGCCGCGCCAGCGTGGCCTGCAGCACCACCTGGGTGCTTTCCTTGAGCCCCTGGGCCACGGCGGTGATGCGGTAGACGACGGCGGGATTGAGGTTGAGCTCGAGCTTGGCGGCGCCGCCGAGATTGGTGATCAGGCCGGTGCTGCTGGTCGCATAGGGCATGACTTCGACCCAATACCAGGCGCCCTGGCCATCGGCCGTGGCCTGCAGGATGGGGTTGCTGCCGCTGCCCTTGCGCGCGCCGGTGTATTCGCCGTAGCGTGCGCCCACGGCACGCATCTGCCCAAGCGTCTCGGCATCGTTCCAGAAGTCCTGCTTGCCGGTGCGCTTGGCGCAGATGCCCTGCAGGCAGGGCACGGTGGGCTGGGACTCGAGCGTGTACAGCAGGCCGACGACGTCCTTTTCCTCGTCGACAAACCAGACGCTGGTGGTGCGCCGGCAGATCTTGCCGGCGTTCGCGCTGCTGCCCACGTCGGGCGTGCAGGCGCTGCCGTCGGCGGTCTGGCCCAGAACGTCCAGTTCGGCGTCCTGCAGCATGGCCTGCGCGGCCTCGAAGGTGCGCTGGTAGTCGGCGTCGTTGCCCACGATCAACTCGTTGAACAGGGCCGTGCGTGCGCCCCAGACGGCCATCAGCATCGTCAGCATGACGATGACGATGACGATCAGCAGGGACAGGCCGCTCTGGCGTTGGCGCCGCATTCTCATGGCGCCACCTCGATGGGCCGGCCCTGGCTGCGGATCTGGTAGGTGTTGCGAAACACCATGCGCAGCTTCTGGCCGCGCACCACGCTCTGGTTGGCGCAGTTCAGATAGGGCTGGGTGGTCGCGGGCAGGGTCTCGTTGCCTTCGAGTTCCAGGCACACCTCGATGGCCTGCACATGCGGCCAGTCCGCTGCCGCCAGCGTGCCCGCGGTGCGGTAGCGCATGGTCGGGCTGCCGAAGCTGCCGGCCTGCAGCAGGAAGCGTACGCGGAAGTCGGCGACGTTCTCGATCAACGGCTGGGCCGTGCCGGCGCTGCCCCGGCAGTCAAGCTCGCCGCTGCTGGCGCCACTGGGCTTGTCCAGCGAAAAACCGCTGCGGATGACGCTGGGACTGCCGCTGCCAGCCTGGCCCAGGCAGTCGCGGAACTGGGATTGCGCGGTATCGCTGCCCACCAGGTTTTCGGTGTAGTTCTGGTAGGCCAGCGTCAGCTGATCCTGGGTGCCGGTGGGGGTGTCCACGCCGGCGACGGTGGCCGCGTTGGTCGGCACTTCGAAAGCCACCGGGTCGGCCAGGTCCACGCTCTGGCTGCTGTCCTTGGCATAGGCCAGGTTCAGCCGCAGCGAGCCCGCCTGGCGCGCCTGCTGGCCAATGCTGCGGAAGGCCTGCGCCGCCTGCTGCTGCAACTGGCTGGCCTCGTTGACCGAGCCCGAGACCTGGCGCGAGATCACCAGCGTGCCCAGGGCCACGGCAATGGTCATCAGGCCTATGGACAGGCCGACCAGCAGCTCGATCATGCTCAGGCCGCGCTGAAGGCGCAGGCCGGCGAACGGTGGGCGGCGCGGATGTGGCATGGCGTCAGTCCGGACAGATGACCTGGGCCGCGCCCGAGGCGCCATAAGGCATGCAGCGCGCACCGGGCTGGATGTACTGCACATGGCAGCTGCTGCCGCTGGGGCAGCCGACGCCGCTGGCGGTGCTGTCCGGCGACTGCAACGCAGCGGTGTAGTTGCTGTCGTTGGAGCGTTCGTTCTCGCGCCAGCTGACCATCACGCCCAACTGGCGGCGATCGGCGGCGAGGTTTTCGCTGTTCACGACGAAGACCCGCGCATGGCCCAGCGGCAGGCTTTGCTGCACGGTGGCCAGCCACAGCGCGCGGTCGCGCGCGACCAGCTGGGTGCCGGTGCAGACCGCGGTGCTGCAGGTATTCTGCAGGGCCAGCAGCGCAGCCACATCCTGCGTGGTGGGCGGTGCCGTCGGCGCGGGGGTGTCTATGGCATAGCTGGCGAGCAGGGCCAGTCCGCTGGGATTGACGCGGATGCGCTCGCTCAGGTCCTCTATCAGCCGCACGGCCTGGGCGCGGCGCACGCTGGTCTGGGTCTCGGCCAGCGTGCGCATCTGCACGCCCAGGATGCCCAGCACGCCCAGGGCCATCACCACGATGGCCACCAGGGACTCGATGAGGGTGATGCCGCGCTGCTTCAGCATGTCGCACCTGGCTCATCGTGGATGCGCCCGCCCGCCGAGATGCACAGGGTGCGCGTGGCCTGGGAGTTGCTGCCATCGAGCGCAGGAAAGATCGTGAAGCTCTTGGCGTTGAGCCCGTCCATCTTGCCCCAGCGGTCCACGCCTATGTTCGCGTCGTTGACCACATGCTGGACCTGGATGCCTGAGGGCAGTTGCACCGTCTGCAGCGTTTCGTCGCCGCTGGAAAAGCTGCCGTTGCCGTCGTTGTCGACGAACACGCGCCAGCCGCAGCCCCAGTCGGCGGCCGCGGCCGCCGTGGTGCAGCCGGCGGTGTTGTTGGGAAGCTTCTCGATCACCACGTTGCCGCCGCGCTTGATGGCTTCCGAACGTGTCAGCCGCAAGGTGTCGGTCAGCGCGCCCACGCTCTGCTTGACGCGCCAGCGGTCCAGAATCGGCTTGAACGAAGGCACGGCCAGCGTCATCAGCAGCGCGACGATGGCCAGGGTCACCAGGACCTCGATCAGCGTCAGCCCTGCCACGCGGCGCGTGCCCAGGTCTGCGAAGCGGGAGGATCGGAGCTTCATGCCTGGACTGGAGCACAGAACCGGACTGGATGCCAGAAAAGGCCGACAGGCGGCAGGATGGACCCGACCAGCGGAGCTTCAGGCCTGGATCAGCGGCGGCGCGGGGCGTTGTTGGCACGGGCTGCCGCGTAGCCCAGGCATGCGCCCGCATTCGGCAGGCCGCGGCATTCGCGCGCCAGACGGCGGTCGCGCTGGACGCTGCTTTCCTCCGATGGGCTGGGCAGATGGACGATGCGCGGCTTGCGCCGGCTGGCGCGCGCGGGCTGGGGCGAGTCCTGCGCCTGGGCCGCGGCGGGCGCCGGGGCAGGGGGGCGGGCGCTGGCGGCTTGCGCATGAAAAAACACCAGCCAGGCGAGTGCAGCAGCGCCAGACATGAACCAGGCGGACATCGCAGGCCTCCTCGGGTCAGAAGAAGAACGGCCGGAATTGTGCGCCGTTGCCATCCGCACCAGGCAATTCGCCTTGACGCCAGCGCGGTAAAAACCAGGCAGCGTCCGATGGAAAAAACGCGGCGCGCTATAATCGCGGGGTTTTGCATGGTGCAAGACGCACGCCGATGGCCGTTCCAGCCGCCGGCGCAAGTCATCAAGGGGCGCGTTCGCGCTGCTCCACATACAGGAAAAAACAAATGATCGCATCCTCTATCAAGGCCGAAGTTGTCAAGGCCAATGCCCGTGCTGAAAATGACACCGGCAGCCCGGAAGTGCAAGTCGCGCTGCTGACGGCCCGCATCAACGAACTGACCCCCCACTTCAAGCAACACGCCAAGGACCACCACGGTCGTCGCGGCCTGCTGCGCATGGTGAGCCGTCGTCGTAAGCTGCTGGACTACCTCAAGTCCCGCGATGCCGACCGTTACACCGCGCTGATCGCCAAGCTGGGCCTGCGCAAGTAAGCCAAGTCAGATAGAAAAACGCCTGAGTTAGCCTGCTAGCTCAGGCGTTTTTTACTTCGGAGGATGGATAACAGAGCGAAGCTATGTCATTCCAACAGCCCTGGAGCTACAGGTTTGCTGGAATGGCATCGTGTTCTGGATTGTCCTCCAAACTGTTGCCAGCTATAAATAGTTGGCTATCAATCTAGGAGCAAAAATGAGCATTTTCAACAAAGTGACCAAGACTTTCCAATGGGGATCACACACGGTCACCCTGGAAACCGGTGAAATCGCGCGTCAGGCTTCGGGCGCCGTGCTCGTGAACATCGACGACACCGTGGTGCTGGCCACCGTGGTGGCTTCGAAGAAGGCCAAGTCGGGCCAGGATTTCTTCCCCCTGACCGTGGATTACATCGAGAAGACATACGCCGCCGGCAAGATCCCCGGCAGCTTCTTCAAGCGCGAAGCCAAGCCCAGCGAACACGAGACGCTGACCAGCCGCCTGATCGATCGCCCGATCCGCCCGCTGTTCCCCGAAGGCTTCTACAACGACGTGCATGTGGTCATCCACACCGTGTCGCTGAACCCTGAAGTCGACGCCGACATCGCCGCGCTGATCGCTTCGTCCGCCGCTCTGGCCATCTCCGGTATCCCTTTCAGCGGCCCCATCGGTGCCGCCCGCGTGGGTTACATCAACGGTGAATACGTGCTCAACCCCGGCCAGACGCAGCGCAAGAGCTCGCAGATGGACCTGATCGTTGCCGGCACCGAAGCCGCCGTGCTGATGGTCGAGTCCGAAGCCCAGCAGCTGTCGGAAGAAATCATGCTGGGCGCCGTGGTCTTCGGCCACGAGCAAAGCCGCATCGCCATCGACGCCATCCATGAGCTGGTGCGCGACGCCGGCAAGCCCGTCTGGGACTGGCAAGCGCCGGCCAAGGACGAGCCGCTGATCGCCCAGGTCGGTGCACTGGGTGAGGAAGCCCTGCGCAGCGCCTACCAGATCCGCAACAAGCAAAGCCGTACGCACGCCTGCCGCGATGCCTACGCCACGGTCAAGGCCGGCCTCACGGCGCAAGGCGTGGTGTTCGACGACGTCAAGGTCGAAGGCATGCTGTTCGACATCGAAGCGCGCATCGTGCGCAGCCAGATCCTGGCCGGTGAGCCGCGCATCGACGGCCGTGACACACGCACCGTGCGTCCCATCGAGATCCGCAACTCGCTGCTGCCCCGCACCCACGGTTCGGCCCTGTTCACGCGTGGCGAAACCCAGGCGCTGGTCGTGGCCACGCTGGGCACGGAACGCGACGCCCAGCGCATCGACGCGCTGGCCGGCGAGTACGAAGACCGCTTCATGATGCACTACAACATGCCTCCCTTCGCCACCGGCGAAGTCGGTCGCATGGGTTCGACCAAGCGCCGCGAAATCGGCCACGGCCGTCTGGCCAAGCGCGCGCTGATCGCCGTGCTGCCGACCAAGGAAGAGTTCCCCTACACCATGCGTGTGGTGTCGGAAATCACCGAGTCCAACGGCTCCTCGTCGATGGCTTCGGTCTGCGGCGGCTGCCTGGCACTGATGGACGCCGGCGTGCCGATGAAGGCCCACGTGGCCGGCATCGCCATGGGTCTGATCAAGGAAGAAAACCGCTTTGCCGTGCTGACCGACATCCTGGGTGACGAAGATCACCTGGGTGACATGGACTTCAAGGTCGCCGGTACGACCAACGGCATCACCGCGCTGCAGATGGACATCAAGATCCAGGGCATCACCAAGGAAATCATGCAGGTTGCACTGGCCCAGGCCAAGGAAGCCCGCATGCATATCCTGGGTGAGATGCAGACCGCCATGGGCGAAGCCAAGACCGAAGTCTCGACCTTCGCTCCCAAGCTGTACACCATGAAGATCAACCCCGAGAAGATCCGTGACGTGATCGGCAAGGGTGGTTCCGTGATCCGTGCGCTGACCGAAGAGACCGGCTGCCAGATCAACATCGACGAAGACGGCACGATCACCATCGCCGCGACCGACGCCGCCAAGGCCGACGAAGCCAAGAAGCGCATCGAGCAGATCACGGCGGAAGTCGAGATCGGCAAGATCTACGAAGGTCCCGTGACCAAGATCCTCGACTTCGGCGCGCTGATCAATCTGCTGCCCGGCAAGGACGGCCTGCTGCACATCAGCCAGATCGCCCACGAACGCGTCGAGAACGTCAATGACTACCTGCGCGAAGGCCAGATCGTCAAGGTCAAGGTCATGGAAACCGATGAAAAGGGCCGCGTCAAGCTGTCCATGAAGGCCCTGGCCGAGCGTCCCATGGGCGAGCAGCGCAGCGAGCGTCCGGCGCCCGCCGAGCGCCGCGAACCGCGCGAGCCCCGCGGCGATGCGCGCGAGCAGCGTGAACCCCGCGAGCAACGTGCGCCGCGCGCCAACGACCAGCAGCAGCAACAGCAATAAGCCGCTGCGTCGCTGAGAAATCGGCCTCCGTCATGGGAGGCCGATTTTTTGGTTTCTGCCGGATTCCCTTTTTCTTTCTCGTGAGGTTGCCCATGCGCGCTGTCGAAATTAGCTCCCCCGGAGGCCCCGAGGTCCTGCGGCTGGCCGAGCGCCCGGCCCCCGTGGCCGGCGCCGGCGAGCTGCTGATCCGGGTGGCGGCCAGCGGTATCAATCGCCCCGACGTGCTGCAGCGCAAGGGCCGCTATGCACCCCCTGCGGGCACTTCGGACCTTCCCGGTCTCGAAGTCGCGGGGGTGGTCGAGCGCGGTGACGCGCAGGCCATGGCCGCCGCTGGCATCCAGGTCGGCGACCGCGTCTGCGCGCTGCTGGCCGGTGGTGGCTATGCCGAGTATTGCGTCGCTCCCGTGGCGCAATGCCTGCCCGTGCCCAAGGGACTGTCGGATGTCGAGGCCGCGTCCTTGCCCGAAACCTATTTCACCGTCTGGAGCAATGTGTTCCAGCGCGGCGCGCTGCAGCCGGGCGAGACGCTGCTGGTGCAGGGCGGCAGCAGCGGCATAGGCGTGACCGCCATCCAGCTGGCGCGCGCCTGGGGCGCGAACGTGATCGTCACCGCGGGCACCGACGCCAAGTGCGACAACTGCCTGGCGCTGGGCGCGCAGCACGCGATCAACTACAACACCCAGGACTTCGCGGCCGAGGTGATGCGCATCACCGAAGGCCATGGCGTGGATGTGATCCTCGATATGGTGGGCGGCGATTACGTCGCGCGTGAAGTTGCCTGCCTCGCGGAAGATGGCCGTCTGGTGATCATCGCGGTGCAGGGCGGCGTCAAGGCGCAGTTCGATGCCAGCCTGGTGCTGCGTCGGCGCCTCACGATCACCGGCTCGACCCTGCGCCCGCGCCCGGTGGCGTTCAAGGGCGCGATCGCGCAAGCCTTGCGCGAGAATGTCTGGCCCTGGCTGGAGTCGGGCAAGGTCCGCCCCGTGATCTTTCGCCAATTCGCCGCCGAAGAAGCCGTGCAGTCCCATGCACTGATGGAATCGAGCGAGCACACCGGAAAAATCGTTTTGACATGGCAAGCATGAAGAAAAAACTCATTGTCGGAAACTGGAAGATGAATGGCAGCCTGGCTGCCAATGCCGCGCTGATCTCCGCGCTCAAGGACGGCCTCGCATCGACCGCGTCGGACGCGGGCTGCGGCGTGGCCGTGGCCGTGCCCGCGCCGTATCTGGCGCAGGTCCAGGGCCTGATCGAAGGCAGCCGCATCGCGCTTGCGGCGCAGGATGTGTCCGAGCATGCCGTGGGCGCGTTCACTGGCGAGACCTCGGTGGAGATGCTGCGCGACTTCGGCGCGCGCTATACGCTGGTGGGCCATTCCGAGCGCCGCCAGTACCATGGCGAAACCGATGCCGTCGTGGCGGCCAAGGCCCAGCGCGCGCTGGCCGTGGGCATCACGCCCATCGTCTGCGTGGGCGAGACGCTGCAGGAGCGCGAAGCCGGCGAGACCCAGAACGTGGTCAAGCGCCAGCTGGCGGCGGTGGTGCAGGCCGTGGGCCACTGCGTGACCGAACTGGTCGTTGCCTATGAACCTGTCTGGGCCATCGGCACCGGCCGTACCGCCTCGCCAGAACAGGCGCAGGAAGTGCATGCCGTGCTGCGCGCCCAGCTGGCCGCCGCGACCACGCAGGCCGACAGCATTGCCTTGCTCTATGGCGGCAGCATGAACGCGGCCAATGCCGCACAGCTGCTGGCCCAGCCCGATATCGATGGTGGTCTGGTGGGCGGTGCCGCGCTCAAGGCCGCCGACTTTCTGCAGATCATTGCCGCGGCCGACTGACGCTGCGCTGCACTTTTATTGTTTAGTTGAGGAGTTGAAGAAATGAATGCATTTGCAAGCGTGATCCTGGCCATCCAGATGTTGACCGCACTGGCCATGATCGGCCTGATCCTGATCCAGCACGGCAAGGGCGCCGACATGGGCGCGTCGTTTGGCGGCGGCAGCTCGGGCAGCCTGTTCGGCGCCTCGGGCAGCGCGAACTTCCTGTCGCGCACCACCGGCGTGCTGGCCGCGGTGTTCTTCGTGGCGACGCTGGCCCTGGCCTACATCGGCAACAGCCGCGCACCCACCACCGGCAGCGTGCTCGAAGGCGCGGCCGTGAGCGTGCCCGTGCCCACGCCTGGCGATGCACCCGCACCCGCTGCCGCAGTGCCCGCCGCACCGGCCGAAGGCGCGGCGCAGATCCCCACGAAGTAAACTCAAAAATCTGAAAAATCTCTTTTACTAGGGGTTTTTCAGAGTAGAATACTTAGATTGCTCGGGAGGTCAAAGTCTTATAAAAGACTCCTCTAGCTTCCCGCAGCTCAAGGATTGAGACGAAGCCGTCGTGGTGAAATTGGTAGACACGCTATCTTGAGGGGGTAGTGGCGAAAGCTGTGCGAGTTCGAGTCTCGCCGACGGCACCATAATATATACAAAGCCTGCCCAGATGATCAGGCTGTGATCTGTGTCTGGGCGTGCCTTTGATGAAGGTGTGAGCCCCAGATGAACATCGATCAGTATCTTCCCGTTCTTCTGTTCATCCTGGTGGGTGCATCGATTGGCATCCTGCCTCTGGCATTGGGCTATTTTCTTGGCCCCAATCGTCCGGACGCGGCCAAGAACTCCCCCTACGAATGTGGCTTTGAGGCCTTCGAGGACGCACGAATGAAATTCGACGTGCGCTACTACCTCGTGGCCATCCTGTTCATCCTGTTTGATTTGGAAATCGCTTTTCTCCTTCCTTGGGCAGTGTCGCTTCAAGAAGTGGGTCTCGCAGGTTTCGCCGCTGTTGTGATCTTTCTGGCCATTCTGGTCGTGGGCTTTGCCTACGAGTGGAAAAAGGGTGCGCTGGACTGGGAATGACCGGTATTCAATAAGGAAACACGATGATCGAAGGCGTGATGAAGGAAGGCTTCATCACCACGAGCTATGACTCCGTGGTGAATTGGGCCAAGACCGGTTCGCTGTGGCCCATGACCTTTGGTCTGGCCTGCTGCGCCGTGGAGATGATGCATACCGCCGCCGCGCGCTATGACCTGGGCCGTTTCGGCGCCGAGGTGTTCCGCGCCAGCCCGCGGCAATCCGACTTGATGATTGTTGCCGGCACGCTGTGCAACAAGATGGCTCCGGCCCTGCGCAAGGTCTACGACCAGATGTCGGAGCCGCGCTGGGTCATTTCCATGGGTTCCTGCGCGAACGGCGGTGGTTACTACCACTACAGCTATTCCGTGGTGCGCGGTTGCGACCGCATTGTCCCGGTGGATGTCTATGTGCCCGGTTGCCCGCCAACCGCTGAAGCACTGATCTACGGGATCATCCAGCTGCAGCAGAAGATTCGCCGCACCCATACCATCGCCCGCGTTTAAAGGCTCGATGATGACCGCAATTGCAATTCAGCCCGAAAAACTTCGGGATCTGGTGGCTGCTGCTTTGGGCGAACGCGCCCGCAGCGTGACCCTGGCCCTGGGTGAGGTGACGGTGGAAGTCTCCGCCGCCGACTATCTGGGCGCCATGGAGCTGCTCAAGAGCCATGCCGACTGCCGCTTCGAGCAGCTGATCGACCTGTGCGGCGTCGACTATTCGGCCTATGCCGAAGTCGGCGCAGGCGGCCTGCGCTATGCCGCGGTGTCGCACCTGCTGTCGGTGAGCCTGAACCAGCGCGTGCGCGTGCGCGTGTTCTGCCCCGATGACGATTTTCCGGTCGTGGCTTCGGTCAGCGACATCTGGAATTCGGCCAACTGGTTCGAGCGCGAAGCCTTCGATCTGTATGGCATCGTCTTCGACGGCCACAACGATCTGCGCCGCATCTTGACCGACTACGGTTTCATCGGCCACCCGTTCCGCAAGGACTTCCCGCTGTCCGGCCATGTCGAAATGCGCTACGACGCCGAGCAGCGCCGCGTGGTGTACCAGCCGGTCAGCATCGAGCCGCGTGAAATCACGCCGCGCATCATCCGCGAAGAGAAGTACGGAGGCCTGCATTGAGATGCTTTGCATCTTGAGTAGACGCACATGGCTGAAATCAAAAATTATTCCCTGAACTTTGGACCGCAGCACCCGGCAGCGCACGGCGTGCTGCGTCTGGTGCTCGAGCTCGACGGCGAAGTCGTGCAACGCGCCGATCCGCATATCGGCCTGCTGCACCGCGCGACCGAAAAGCTCGCCGAACACAAGACCTACATCCAGTCGCTGCCCTATATGGACCGACTGGATTACGTGTCCATGATGTCCAACGAGCACGCGTATTGCCTGGCCATCGAGAAGCTGCTGGGCCTCGAAGTGCCCAAGCGCGCGCAGTACATCCGTGTGATGTTCGCCGAGATCACGCGCCTGCTGAACCACCTGATGTGGCTGGGCTCGCACGGCAATGACTGCGGCAGCTCGACCATCCTGATCTACACCTTCCGCGAACGCGAAGACCTGATGGACATGTACGAGGCGGTGTCGGGCGCGCGCATGCACGCGGCCTACTTCCGTCCAGGCGGCGTCTACCGCGATCTGCCCGAAAGCATGGCCCAGTACAAGGTCAGCAAGGTCAAGAATGCCAAGGCCATCGAGCGCCTGAACACCAACCGCCAGGGCTCGCTGCTGGACTTCATCGACGACTTCACGCAGCGCTTCCCCAAGTGCGTGGACGAGTACGAAACCCTGCTGACCGAGAACCGCATCTGGAAGCAGCGCACCGTGGGCATCGGCGTGGTGCCGCCCGAGCGCGCGCTGAACCTGGGCATGACCGGCCCCATGCTGCGTGGCTCGGGCATTGCCTGGGACCTGCGCAAGACCCAGCCCTACGAAGTCTATGCCGACCTCGACTTCGACGTGCCCGTGGGCGTGACCGGCGACTGCTACGACCGCTATCTGGTGCGCGTGGCCGAAATGCGCGAGTCCAACCGCATCATCAAGCAGTGCGTGGACTGGCTGCGCGTGAACCCGGGCCCGGTCATCACCGACAACCACAAGGTGGCACCGCCATCGCGTGAGTCGATGAAGTCCAACATGGAAGAGCTGATCCACCATTTCAAGCTCTTCACCGAAGGCTTCCACGTGCCCGAAGGCGAGGCCTATGCCTGCGTCGAGCACCCCAAGGGCGAGTTCGGCATCTACCTGGTGAGCGACGGTGCGAACAAGCCCTACCGCCTGAAGATCCGCGCGCCCGGCTTCGCCCATCTGGCGACGCTCGATGAGATGGCCCGCGGCCACATGATTGCCGATGCCGTGGCAATCATCGGCACCATGGATATCGTGTTCGGAGAGATTGACCGATGATGACTGAAGCGACTAAAGCGCGCTTTGCGCGCGAGGTGGCCAAGTACCCGGCCGACCAGAAACAATCGGCTGTGATGGCCTGTCTGTCCATCGTCCAGCAGGAAGAGGGCTGGGTCAGCGCCGAGAACGAGGCCATCATTGCCGACTATCTGGGCATGCCCCAGATCGCCGTGCATGAAGTGACCACTTTCTACAACATGTACAACCAGCAGCCCGTGGGCAAGTACAAGCTCAACGTCTGCACCAACCTGCCGTGCCAGCTGCGCGACGGCTACAAGGCCTTGCACCATCTCGAGTCCAAGCTGGGCATCAAGATGGGCGAGACCACGCCCGACGGCATGTTCACGCTCCAGCAGTCCGAGTGCCTGGGCGCCTGCGCCGACTCGCCGGTGATGCTGGTCAATGACCGCTGCATGTGCAGCTTCATGACCAACGACAAGCTCGACGAGCTGGTCGATGGCCTGCGTGCCGCGGAAGGTCAAGCATGAGCCAAGCAGCACAAGACGTTCTCGCCCGCTTTGCGGCCACGGGCAACGAGACCTGCTTCCATGACCGCCACATCGAGCCGCAGATCTATGCGGGCCTCGACGGCAGCAACTGGTCGCTCAAGGACTATGTCGCACGCGGCGGCTATGAGGCCCTGCGCAAGATCCTGGCCCAGGACGGCGGCGAAGGCCTGAGTCAGGACCAGGTGATTGCCACCGTCAAGGAATCGGGTCTGCGCGGCCGCGGCGGCGCGGGTTTCCCCACGGGCCTGAAGTGGAGCTTCATGCCGCGCCAGTTCCCCGGCCAGAAGCACCTGGTGTGCAACTCGGACGAGGGCGAGCCCGGTACCTGCAAGGACCGCGACATCCTGATGTTCAACCCGCACATCGTGATCGAAGGCATGGCCATCGCGGCCTACGCCATGGGCATCACGGTCGGCTACAACTACATCCACGGCGAGATCTTCGAGGTCTATGACCGCTTCGAAGCCGCGCTGGAAGAAGCCCGCGCAGCCGGCTTCCTGGGCAACAACATCATGGGCAGCAGCTTCAGCTTCGAGCTGCACGCCCACCATGGTTTCGGCGCCTACATCTGCGGCGAGGAAACCGCGCTGCTCGAGTCGCTCGAAGGCAAGAAGGGCCAGCCGCGCTTCAAGCCGCCGTTCCCCGCGAGCTTCGGCCTGTACGGCAAGCCGACGACCATCAACAACACGGAAACCTTCGCGGCCGTGCCCTGGATCATCCGCAACGGCGGCCAGGCCTACCTCGAATGCGGCAAGCCCAACAATGGCGGCACCAAGATCTATTCGGTCAGCGGTGACGTCGAGAAGCCGGGCAACTACGAAGTGCCCATGGGCACGCCGTTCGCCAAGCTGCTCGAACTCGCCGGTGGCGTGCGCAAGGGTCGCACGCTCAAGGCCGTGATCCCCGGCGGCTCGTCGTCGCCGGTGCTGCCGGCCGACGTGATCATGCAATGCACGATGGACTACGACTCGATCGCCAAGGCCGGCTCCATGCTGGGCTCGGGCGCGGTGATCGTCATGGACGATTCGCGCGACATGGTCGAGTGCCTGCTGCGCCTGTCGTACTTCTATTCGCATGAGTCCTGCGGCCAGTGCACGCCCTGCCGCGAAGGCACGGGCTGGCTGTGGCGCGTGGTGCACCGCATCCAGAACGGCCAGGGCCGTCCCGAAGACATCGAGCTGTTGGACTCGGTGTCCGTGAACATCATGGGGCGCACGATCTGTGCGCTGGGCGATGCGGCAGCGATGCCGGTGCGCGCCATGATCAAGCATTTCCGCCCAGAGTTTGAAGCGAAGATCCAGAGCGCTTCCAAACAGACCGCCACGGCGGCCTGATCGCGAGACAAGCATATGGTTGAAATTGAACTGGACGGTCAGAAGGTAGAGATTACCGAGGGCAGCATGGTGATGCATGCCGCCGAGAAGGCCGGAACCTACATCCCTCACTTCTGTTACCACAAGAAGCTTTCCATTGCGGCCAACTGCCGCATGTGCCTGGTCGACGTCGAGAAGGCGCCCAAGCCTATGCCGGCCTGCGCCACGCCGGTGACGCAGGGCATGATCGTGCGCACCAAGAGCCAGAAGGCCATCACGGCGCAGCAGTCGGTGATGGAATTCCTGCTGATCAATCACCCGCTGGATTGCCCGATCTGCGATCAAGGCGGCGAATGCCAGCTGCAGGATCTGGCCGTGGGCTATGGCGCGAGTGCGTCGCGCTACGAGGAAGAAAAGCGCGTCGTGTTCAACAAGGACGTCGGCCCGCTGATCTCCATGCAGGAAATGACGCGCTGCATCCACTGCACGCGTTGCGTGCGCTTTGGCCAGGAAGTCAGCGGCATCATGGAACTGGGCATGATTCACCGCGGTGAACATTCCGAGATCACCACGGTGGCCGGCGACACCATCGACTCCGAGCTGTCGGGCAACATGATCGACATCTGCCCGGTGGGCGCGTTGACCAGCAAGCCCTTCCGCTACAGCGCCCGTACCTGGGAGCTGTCGCGCCGCAAGTCGGTGAGCCCGCATGATTCGACCGGTGCCAACCTGATCGTTCAGGTCAAGAACCACCGCGTGATGCGCGTTCTGCCGCTGGAAAACGATGCCGTCAACGAATGCTGGATCGCCGACCGCGATCGCTTCTCGTATGAAGCCCTGAACAGCGACGACCGCCTGACCCGCCCCATGCTCAAGCAGGGCGGCGCGTGGAAGGAAGTCGACTGGCAGACCGCGCTGGAATATGTGGCCAACGGCCTGCAGCAGATCAAGCAGGACCACGGCGCGAATTCCATCGGCGCCCTGGTCAGCCCGCACAGCACGCTGGAAGAGCTGCACCTGGCCGGCCAGCTGTTGCGCGGCCTGGGCAGCGACAACATCGACCACCGCCTGCGCCACGCCGAATTCGCACCCGCTGCGGGCGTGCAATGGCTGGGCACTTCGATTGCCTCGCTGTCGCTGCTGCAATCGGTGCTGGTCGTGGGCTCTAACCTGCGCAAGGACCACCCGCTGTTTGCCCAGCGCATCCGCCAGGCGACCCGCAAGGGCGCCCAGGTGCATGCCATCAACGGCCAGGAATACGACTGGGCCATGCCCGTCGCGCAATCGGTGGTGCATGCCGCCGACTGGGAGCAGGCGCTGGCCGATGTGGCCGCTGCCGTGGCGCTGGAAAAGGGCGTGGACGCGCCGGTGCAAGCCGCCGCTTCGAACGACCAGGCCCAGGCAATCGCCAAGGCCCTGCTGTCGGGCGAACGCAAGGCCATCCTGCTGGGCAATGCCGCAGCCCACCATGCACACGCTTCGAGCCTGCTGGCCCTGGCGCAGTGGATTGGTGCGCAGACCGGTGCCAGCGTTGGCTACCTGACCGAAGCCGCGAACACCGTGGGCGCGCAATGGGTCAAGGCCCAGCCGCAGACCGACGGCCTCAACGCCGGCCAGATGCTGGCGGCGGGCGGCCTCAAGGCAGCGCTGCTGTTCAATACCGAACCCGCATTTGACGCGGCCGCCGGTGCCAACGGCCTGGCCGGTGCGCAGATGGTGGTCACGCTGAGCCCGTTCAAGACCAATCTGGACATCAGCGACGTGCTGCTGCCGATCGCACCGTTCTCGGAAACGCCCGGTACCTTCGTCAATGCCGAAGGCCGTATCCAGAGCTTCCACGCCGTCGTGCGTCCGCTGGGCGATACGCGTCCGGGCTGGAAGGTGCTGCGCGTGCTGTCCAACCTGCTGGGCGTGCCCGGCATGGCCTACGAGACCGCACAGGAAGTGCTGGCGGAAATTGCCCAAGGAGCCGAGCTGGTGCCTGCCGAGAGTTTGAACAACGCCACGTCCGCCGCTGTGGCCGTGCGCCGCGAAGCCATGGCCGAGCCGGTCGTGGCCAGCATCTATCAGCTCGACGGCCTGGTGCGCCGTGCGACGTCCCTGCAACTGACGGCTGACGCCCGAGCAGCCGTGTCCTTGGCGCGCGATGGAGGTGCCGCATGATCGACGCCATCTACAACGGCGGCCTGGGCCTGGTGTCCGCAGGCTGGTGGACCGCTGCGGTCTGGCCGGTGCTCTGGATCCTGCTGAAGATCGTTGCCATCGTCGCGCCGCTGATGGGTGCGGTTGCCTACCTGACGCTGTGGGAGCGCAAGCTGCTGGGCTTCATGCAGGTGCGCCACGGCCCCAACCGCGTCGGCCCCTTCGGTCTGCTGCAACCCCTGGCCGACGGCATCAAGCTGCTGACCAAGGAAATCATCCAGCCCACGGCCGCAAGCAAGGGCTTGTTCTTCCTGGGTCCGGTCATGGCCATCATGCCGGCGCTCGCTGGCTGGGTGGCGATTCCCTTCGGCCCCGATGTCGCGCTGGCCAACGTCAACGCCGGCATCCTGCTGATCATGGCGATCACCTCGATCGAAGTCTATGGCGTGATCATCGCCGGCTGGGCCTCGAACTCGAAGTACGCCTTCCTGGGCGCGCTGCGCGCCTCGGCGCAGATGGTCAGCTACGAAATCGCCATGGGCTTTTGCTTCCTGGTGGTGATCATGGTCTCGGGCAGCATGAACCTCACGGCCATCGTCGTGAGCCAGGGCACGGGCATGGCCGCCGACATGGGCATGAGCATCCTGTCGTGGAACTGGCTGCCGCTGCTGCCGATCTTCATCGTCTACCTGATCTCGGGTGTCGCTGAAACCAACCGCCATCCCTTCGACGTGGTCGAAGGCGAAGCCGAAATCGTGGCCGGCCACATGGTCGAGTACTCGGGCATGGGCTTCGCGGTCTTCTTCCTGGCCGAATACGCCAGCATGTGGCTGGTGTCGATCCTGGCCGTGCTGATGTTCCTGGGCGGCTGGCTGCCACCGTTCGACTTCCTGTCGTTCATTCCCGGCTGGATCTGGCTGGGTATCAAGACCTTCGTCGTCGTGTCGATGTTCATCTGGATCCGCGCCACCTTCCCGCGCTTCCGTTACGACCAGATCATGCGTCTGGGCTGGAAGATTTTTATTCCCGTCACCCTGGTGTGGCTGGTCATCGTGGGTGCATGGTTGCACTCGCCTTGGAATATCTGGAAATAAGCGGGGACACAAATGGCTGCTGTTGCTGCTACATCATTTTCGATCAAGGATTTCTTCAAGAGCTTCATGCTCTGGGAGCTGGTTAAGGGCATGTCTCTGACAGGTCGCTACGCTTTTCGCCGCAAGGTGACGGTGCAGTTCCCCGAAGAGAAGACGCCCCTGTCGCCGCGTTTTCGCGGCCTGCATGCACTGCGCCGTTACGACAACGGCGAAGAGCGCTGCATCGCGTGCAAGCTGTGCGAGGCCGTGTGCCCCGCGATGGCGATCACCATCGAGTCGGAAGTGCGCGATGACGGTTCGCGCCGTACCAGCCGCTACGACATCGATCTCACCAAGTGCATCTTCTGCGGCTTCTGCGAAGAGAGCTGCCCGGTCGACTCCATCGTCGAGACGCACATCTTTGAATACCACGGCGAAAAACGCGGTGACCTGTACTTCACCAAGGACATGTTGCTGGCCGTTGGCGACCGCTACGAAGCCGACATCGCCGCTGCCCGCGCAGCCGATGCCCCGTACCGCTGAAGCGGCGCCTGAACACCCAAGAAGACTCGATTCATGGACGCCAAAACTGCTTTTTTCTATCTGTTCGCACTGGTGCTGCTGGTCTCCGCGTTCCGCGTGGTGACTGCCCGCAACCCGGTGCACGCAGTCCTCAACCTGATCCTGGCTTTCTCCCAGGCCGCGGCCATCTGGCTGCTGCTCAAGGCGGAATTCCTGGCCATCGCGCTGGTGCTGGTCTACCTGGGCGCGGTGATGGTGCTGTTCCTGTTTGTGGTGATGATGCTGGACATCCGCATCGACGCGCTGCGCCAGGGCTTCTGGAAGCACTTCCCGCTGGCCGCCTTCATCGGCGTGCTGATCGTCTTCGAAATGGGCATGGTGCTCATGGGCGGCTTCAGCAGCATCGATGAAGCCAAGGCCATCCCGGCCATGGTGCTCAATGCCGCGGGCCAGCCCGAGCCCTACTCGAACACCAAGGAACTGGGTCGTCTGCTTTACACCGAGTACCTGTACCCGGTGGAAATCGCGGCCACGATCCTGCTGGTGGCAATGATTGCCGCGATTGCATTGACCCTGCGCAAGCGCAAGGACAGCAAGGCGATCAGCCCCTCGGAGCAGATCCGCGTGCGTTCCACGGACCGCGTGCGCCTGGTGAAGGTGGCGGCCACGCGTGCGCCGCAAGTAGAAGCACAAGGCACAGGGGACGCAGGCGCTCCTGCGCAGGAGACAAAGGCATGACGCTCACACTCGGGCACTTCCTGACACTGGGGGCGATGCTGTTCGCCATCGCTGTCATCGGCATCTTTCTGAACCGCAGAAACCTGATCGTTCTGCTCATGGCCATCGAGCTGATGCTGCTGGCCGTGAACATGAATTTCGTGGCCTTCTCCCACTATCTGGGTGACATGCACGGCCAGGTGTTCGTGTTCTTCATCCTGACCGTGGCGGCTGCCGAATCGGCGATTGGCCTGGCCATCCTGGTGTTGCTGTTCCGTAACAAGTCCAGCATCAACGCGGAAGATCTCAACACCCTCAAGGGTTGAGCGGCCGCAACTTGCAAGGTTCTCCAGCAATGAGTCAAACCCTCTCCGCATCCACCCTGCTGGCCGTGCCTTTGGCACCGCTGGTGGGCTCGGCGCTCGCCGGCCTGTTCGGCACGGCCTTCGGCGGCAACCGCATCGGCCGCGCCGGCAGCCACACGCTGACCATCCTCGGCGTGTTCATCGCCTTCGTCATCTCCGCCTTCACGCTCAAGAGCGTGATGCTGGACGGCGCCAGCTTCAACGAAACGCTCTACACCTGGATGCAGATCGGCACGCTGAAGATGGAAGTCGGCTTCATGGTCGACAGCATCACGGCGATGATGATGGTCGTCGTGACCTTCGTCTCGCTGATGGTGCACATCTATACTATCGGCTACATGCAGGAAGACGACGGCTACAACCGCTTCTTCTCGTACATCTCGCTGTTCACCTTCTCCATGCTGATGCTGGTGATGAGCAACAACCTGCTGCAGCTGTTCTTCGGCTGGGAAGCGGTGGGCCTGGTGTCGTATCTGCTGATCGGCTTCTGGTACAATAAGCCGACGGCGATCTTCGCCAACATGAAGGCCTTCCTGGTCAACCGCATCGGTGACTTCGGCTTCATCCTGGGCATAGGCCTGATCGGCGCCTATGCCGGTACGCTCAACTACACCGAGATCTTCGCCAAGTCGCAGGAGCTGGGTGCACTGAGCTTCCCCGGCACGGACTGGATGCTGATCACCGTGATCTGCATCTGCCTGTTCATCGGCGCGATGGGCAAGTCGGCGCAGTTCCCGCTGCACGTCTGGCTGCCTGACTCGATGGAAGGCCCCACGCCCATCTCCGCGCTGATCCACGCCGCGACGATGGTGACGGCCGGCATCTTCATGGTGTCGCGCATGTCGCCGCTGTTCGAGCTGTCGGACACCGCGCTGAACTTCATCCTGATCATCGGTGCCATCACCGCGCTGTTCATGGGCTTCCTGGGCATCATCCAGACCGACATCAAGCGCGTGGTCGCCTACTCGACGCTGTCGCAGCTGGGCTACATGACCGTGGCGCTGGGCGCTTCGGCCTACTCGGTGGCCGTGTTCCACCTGATGACGCACGCGTTCTTCAAGGCACTGCTGTTCCTTGGCGCCGGTTCGGTCATCATGGGTCTGCACCACAACCAGGACATGCGCTGGATGGGTGGCGTGCGCAAGTACATGCCCATCACCTGGATCACTTCGCTGCTGGGCTCGCTGGCCCTGATCGGCACGCCGCTGTTCTCGGGTTTCTACTCCAAGGACATGATCATCGAGGCGGTGCACTTCAGCCAGCTGCCCGCCGCCGGCTTCGCGCACTTCGCGGTGCTCGCCGGCGTGTTCGTGACCGCGTTCTACTCGTTCCGCATGTACTTCCTGGTCTTCCACGGCAAGGAACGCTACGACCAGAACCCCGACGCCCACCACGATGACCACCATGACGCCCACGCGCATGACGACCACCACGGCCATGGCCATGACGCCAAGCCGCACGAGTCGCCCTGGGTCGTGACCGTGCCGCTGGTGCTGCTGGCGATTCCTTCGGTGTTCATCGGCTACTTCGCCGTCGAGCACATGCTGTTTGGTTCGTTCTTCGACGGTGTGATCACCGTCGACGGCAGCAAGCACGGCGCGATGGCCGGCATCGAAGGCATCTTCCACGGTGCGTTCGCGATGGCCATCCACGGTCTGCAGACCGCGCCGTTCTGGCTCGCACTGGCAGGCGTGGCGCTGTCGTACTACATGTACATGGTCAACCCGGCGCTGCCCGCGGCAATCAAGCGCCGCTGCATGCCCATCTTCAACCTGCTCGAGAACAAGTACTACCTCGACTGGTTCAACGAGAACGTGCTGGCACGCGGCACGCGCGCGCTGGGCACGGCGCTGTGGAAGGTCGGCGACCAAGCCATCATCGACGGCGGCGTGGTCAACGGCTCGTGGAAGCTCGTGGCACGCATCGCTGCCTGGGCCCGCGCCCTGCAGACCGGCTATATCTACCACTACGCGTTGGTCATGATCCTGGGCATCTTCCTGCTCATGACCTACTTCGTGTGGCTCAACAAGTAAGGAAGAATAAAAATGGGTTTGTTGAGTCTTGCCATCTGGACCCCGATCGTCTTCGGTGTCCTGCTGCTGGCCCTGGGCCGCGACGAGCACGCACGTGCCGTGCGCTGGCTGGCGCTGGTCGGTGCCCTGGTCGGCCTGGCGGTCACGCTGCCGCTGTACCAGGGTTTTGACAACGGCACCGCCGCGGCGCAGTTCGTCGAGAAGGCGCTGTGGATCGAACGCTTCAACGTCAACTACCACCTCGGTGTCGACGGCCTGTCGTTCTGGTTCGTGCCGCTGACGGCGTTCATCACGGTCATCGTGGTGATTGCCTCCTGGGAGTCGATCACCGAGCGCGTGAACCAGTACATGGCCGCGTTCCTGATCCTCTCGGGCCTGATGATCGGTGTGTTCAGCGCGCTCGACGGCATGCTGTTCTACGTGTTCTTCGAAGCCACGCTGATTCCGATGTACCTGATCATCGGTATCTGGGGCGGCCCGAACAAGATCTACGCCGCGTTCAAGTTCTTCCTTTACACGCTGCTCGGCTCGCTGCTGATGCTGATCGCGCTGATCTACCTGTACGTGCAGTCGGGCGGCAGCTTCGACATCAAGACCTGGCAGGACATGCCTCTGTCGGCCACGGCGCAGACGCTGCTGTTCTTTGCCTTCTTCGCGGCGTTTGCGGTGAAGGTGCCTATGTGGCCGGTGCACACCTGGCTGCCCGACGTGCACGTCGAGGCGCCTACCGGCGGTTCGGCCGTGCTGGCGGCCATCATGCTGAAGCTCGGCGCCTATGGCTTCCTGCGCTTCTCCATGCCCATCGCTCCCGACGCGGCGCGCGAATGGGCCTGGCTGATGATCGCGCTGTCGCTGATCGCCGTGATCTACGTGGCCATGGTGGCGCTGGTGCAGAAGGACATGAAGAAGCTGGTCGCTTATTCGTCCGTCGCCCACATGGGCTTCGTGACGCTGGGCTTCTTCATCTTCAACGACCTGGGCGTGTCCGGCGGCCTGGTGCAGATGATTGCCCACGGCTTCGTGTCGGGCGCGATGTTCCTGTCGATCGGCGTGCTGTACGACCGCGTGCATTCGCGTGAGATCGCAGCCTACGGCGGCGTGGTGAACACCATGCCCAAGTTCGCGGCCTTCGCGCTGTTCTTCGCGATGGCCAACTGCGGCCTGCCCGCCACCGCCGGCTTCGTCGGCGAGTGGATGGTGATCCTGGGTGCCGTGAAGTTCAACTTCTGGGTCGGCCTGGGCGCTGCCACGGCGCTGATCTTCGGTGCCAGCTACACGCTGTGGATGTACAAGCGCGTCTACCTGGGCCCGATTGCCAACGACAACGTGCGTGGCCTGACCGACATCAATGCCCGCGAATTCCTCGTGATGGCAGTGCTGGCGGTGGCCGTGCTCTACATGGGCGTATACCCCAAGCCCTTCACGGATGTGATGGACGTTTCCGTGGCCCAGCTGCTGCAGCAGGTTGCCGCGTCCAAACTTCCATGACCAGACTGAACTGAGAGATTCGAGATGATTGACAACATCAGCTGGCTTGCGATCTACCCGGAGATCATTCTCCTGGTCATGGCATGCGTGATCGCCCTGGTCGACCTGGGCGTGCACAGCCCGCGCCGCACCGCTACCTATGTGCTGACGCTGCTGACCCTGGCCGTGGTCGCCGTGCTGCAAGGCTTCTATGCCGCGGGCGGCCAGACCTTCTACGGCTGGGGCAACATGGTCGTCAGTGACGCCATGGGCAACTGGCTCAAGTGCTTTGCCACCGTGGCCATGATGGTCACGCTGGTCTATGCGCGTCCCTACGCGGCCGACCGCGACATGATGCGCGGCGGCGAGCTGTTCACGCTGTCGCTGTTTGCGCTGCTGGGCATGTTCATCATGATCTCGGGCAACAACTTCCTGGTGCTGTATCTCGGCCTGGAACTGATGACGCTGGCCAGCTATGCGCTGGTGGCGCTGCGCCGCGACAACGAAGTTGCCGTCGAAGCCGCGATGAAGTATTTCGTGCTCGGCGCAATGGCCAGCGGTTTCCTGCTGTATGGCATGTCCATGATCTACGGCGCGACCGGCTCGCTCGATATCGGCCAGGTGTTCCGCGCCATCAACTCGGGCGAGATCCGCCATCAGGTGCTGGTGTTCGGCCTGGTGTTCGTCGTGGCCGGCCTGGCTTTCAAGATGGGCGCCGTGCCTTTCCACATGTGGCTGCCCGACGTCTACCAGGGCGCTCCCACGGCGGTGACGCTGCTGATCGGCGGCGCGCCGCAACTGGCCGCGTTTGCCATGACCATCCGCCTGCTGGTGGACGGCCTGCTGCCGCTGGCCATCGACTGGCAGCAGATGCTCGCGGTACTGGCCATAGGCTCGCTGCTGATCGGTAACCTGGCCGCCATCGGCCAGAGCAACCTCAAGCGCATGCTGGCCTACTCGACGATCTCGCAGATGGGCTTCGTGCTGCTGGGCCTGCTGTCGGGCGTGGTCAACGGCAACGTCGATCCCGCGACCGTCGAGAACGCCTATAGCTCGGCAATGTTCTACGTCATCACCTATGTGCTGACCACGCTGGCCACCTTCGGTGTGGTGCTGCTGCTGGCCCGCGAAGGCTTCGAGAGCGAAGAGATTTCCGATCTGGCCGGCCTGAACCAGCGCAGCCCGCTGTATGCCGGCGTCATGGCGATCTGCATGTTCTCCATGGCCGGTATCCCGCCGCTGGTCGGCTTCTACGCCAAGCTGTCGGTGCTGCAATCGCTGATCGCTTCGGGCCAGAGCCTGTACATCGGACTGGCCGTGTTCGCGGTGGTGATGTCGCTGATCGGTGCGTTCTACTACCTGCGCGTCGTCAAGGTCATGTACTTCGATGAGCCCATCACCGCGACCAGCGTGTCGGCGCCGCTCGATGTGCGCGTCGTGCTGTCGATCAATGGCGCGCTGGTGCTGGGCCTGGGCCTGCTGCCCGGCGGCCTGATGTCTCTGTGTGCAGATGCCATCGTTCGTGCACTAGCATCATAAGAAGCACCCCCTGAGCGACTTACGTCGCTTCCCCCTCACAACCTGCGGTGGAGGGGGGCGCCCGGCTCAGGGACGGCAGCCTCGCTGCGGGGCGGCCCTTGCTCGCTGCCCCCTTGCTGGGGCATGCCTGTTTTTGGGCCTGAAATTTTTTTGCGAAAGAATTGCCTGTGACGCAAACAGCCTCCATCTGGCTGGTGATATTGGCGGCCCTGGTGGCCGCCAATTTGCCATTCGTCAATCACCGCTGGTTCATCGTGGGGCCGGTTGCAGCCGGCCGCAAGCCGCTGGCCATGCGGCTGGCGGAGATGCTGCTGTTGTACTTTCTTGTCGGCGGCCTCGCTCGGCTGCTCGAGCAGCGCGTCGGCCAGATCGCACCCCAGGGCTGGGAGTTCTATGCGATCACCGCTACACTGTTCCTGACGCTGGGCTTTCCCGGCTTCGTCTACCGCTACTTGCTTCGCCACCGCCACTGAAAGCCTTGGGGCCGGCCCGGTGATTTGCCATGAAGGTCCTTGATCTCAACTGCCAGCACGGTCATGTCTTTGAAGGCTGGTTTGCGTCGGAGGACGACTTCCAGTCGCAAAAGACGCGCGCGCTGGTGCAGTGCCCGATGTGTGGTGATGCCCATATCGAAAAGCGGCTCAGCGCCCCGCGCCTGAACCTGGGCGCGCAGGCGCCCGCCGCATCCTCTGCGGCCACATCCTCCTCCCCAGCCCCCACAGCTTCGCGCCAGGCCTTGCAGGCTGCCTTGGTGCGCGCTTCGCGCGAAGTGCTGGCCCGCACCGAAGACGTGGGCGCGCGGTTTGCCGATGAGGCGCGGCGCATGCACCATGGCGAGGTCGCGTCGCGTGCCATCCGCGGCCAGGCCACACCGCAGGACGCGCTGGAGCTGCTGGAAGAGGGCATAGGCGTGCTGCCGCTGGCGCTGGCCGATGACGCCAAGGAAACGCTGCAGTAATGCGCGCAATTGTCTTGCCAGCGACTGTTTTCAGTCTTTTCGCTGGCCTAAATGTTGTTTTCGCTTTGGCCCGGCAACATTTTTCTGTTCCGTTGGATCACGGATGTTGGCGAGCACTTCGCTGCCAGGCCTGAAGCCGCCACAGCGTTCTCATGCCTGGTGTGGCTGCCACATGGCGTTTAAGCGTTTGTACGGGCGTAGTTGCCCCAGTGTCGGCGCTGAGGACGAGGCATACGATGCAACGCATACCCCCTCAGGTACCGCCACAAAACAGACCTGAGACGGCTTTGCAGCATCTACCGGAGCGGCCAGAGCGCACATGAGCGACGTCATTCTTGAGACCAGCCACCTGACCAAAGAGTTCAAGGGCTTCACCGCGGTCAGCGATGTAAACCTGTCGGTACGCCGCGGCGCAATCCATGCGCTGATCGGACCGAACGGCGCAGGCAAAACCACTTGTTTCAACCTGCTGACCAAGTTCCTCGAACCCACGTCCGGCAGCATCCGTTTCAATGGCGAGGACATCACGCGCGCCCAGCCGTCGCAGATCGCGCGCCTCGGAGTGATTCGCTCCTTCCAGATCTCGGCGGTCTTCTCCCACCTCACGCTGCTGGAGAATGTGCGCGTGGGCCTGCAGCGCAAGCTGGGCACGGCCTTTCATTTCTGGCGCAGCGAGAAGAGCCTGGACCAGCTCAATGACCGCGCCATGCAATTGCTGGCCGAAGTCAATCTGGAACATCTGGCCGACGAACTCACCGTGAATCTGCCTTACGGCCGCAAACGCGCGCTCGAGATCGCGACCACGCTGGCGATGGAGCCCGAGCTGATGCTGCTCGACGAGCCCACCCAGGGCATGGGCCACGAAGACGTGGACCGCGTGACGCAGCTGATCAAGAAGGTCTCGGCCGGCCGCACCATTCTGATGGTGGAGCACAACATGAAGGTCGTCTCCAGCATTGCCGACTGCATCACGGTGCTGCAGCGCGGCGCGGTGCTGGCCGAAGGGCCGTATGCCGAAGTCTCCAGCAATCCCAAGGTCATGGAAGCCTATATGGGCACCACCGATGGCCAGTTGCAAGGAGCACATTGAGATGGCCACAAACAAGACAAGCACCGGCCAGCCCGCGCTGGAAATCAGCGGCCTGCAGGCCTGGTATGGCGAGTCGCATGTGCTGCATGGCGTCGACATGACGGTGCAGCCCGGCGAAGTCGTGACGCTGCTGGGGCGCAACGGCGCGGGCCGGACCTCGACGCTGCGCGCCGTCATGGGCCTCACGGGCGCACGCAAGGGCTCGGTCAAGATCAATGGCGTCGAGACCATAGGCATGCCCACCCACCGCATCGCGCATCTGGGTCTGGGCTATTGCCCCGAAGAGCGCGGCATCTTCTCCAGCCTGAGCTGCGAGGAAAACCTGCTGCTGCCGCCCGAACTCAAGACCGGCGAAAAGGGCATGTCGGTCGAGGAAATCTACGCCATGTTCCCCAATCTCGCCGAGCGCCGCCACAGCCAGGGCACGCGGCTGTCGGGTGGCGAGCAGCAGATGCTGGCCGTGGCACGCATCCTGCGCACCGGCGCGCGGCTGCTGCTGCTCGATGAAATTTCCGAAGGCCTGGCGCCGGTCATCGTGCAGGCCCTGGCCCGCATGATCACCGCGCTGCGCGAGAAGGGCTACACGGTGGTGATGGTGGAGCAGAACTTCCACTTTGCCGCGCCGCTGGCCGACCGTTTCTACGTCATGGAGCATGGCCGCATCGTCGAGCGCTTTGGCGCGTCGCAGCTGCAGGCCAAGATGCCCGTGCTCAATGAATTGCTGGGCGTATAGCCCTGTTTTGTCGGGCGCCGCGCTGCGGCCCCCGTTGTTTCCGTGTCCCAGCCCTTATCCATCCAGGAGATATTCCATGAAGACTTCGTTGACCACACTGGCTTGCGTATTGGCGGCCGCAGGTTTGGTGACTCCGCTGGCCCAGGCCCAGGAAAAAGTGAAGATCGGCTTCATCACCGACATGTCCGGCCTGTATGCCGACGTCGAGGGCAAGAACGGCGCGCTGGCGATGCAGATGGCCATCGATGACTTTGGCGGCAAGGTGCTGGGCCAGAACATCGAGCTGGTCTCCGCCGACCACCAGAACAAGGCCGACATCGCCGCCAGCAAGGCGCGCGAATGGATAGACACCCAGGGCGTGACCCTGGTCTTCAGCGGCACGAACTCGGGCACGGCGCTGGCCGTGTCGCAGGTCGCGGCCGAGAAGAAGCGCGTGCACTTCAACAACGGCGCGGGTTCGTCGGCACTGACCAACGAGCAGTGCAATCCCTATACCGTGCACTATGCCTACGACACCGTGGCGCTGGCCAAGGGCACGGGCGGCGCGGTGGTCGATCGCGGCGGCAAGGACTGGTTCTTCCTGACGGCCGACTACGCGTTCGGCCAGGCGCTGGAAACCGACACCACGGCGGTGATCAAGGCCAAGGGCGGCAAGGTGCTGGGCGGCGTCAAGCACCCGCTCAATGCCTCGGACTTCTCCTCGTTCCTGCTGCAGGCACAGGCTTCGAAGGCACAGATCCTGGGCCTGGCGAACGCCGGCGGCGACACCATCAACGCCATCAAGGCGGCCAAGGAATTCGGCATCAACAAGTCGATGAAGACCGCCGGCCTGCTGGTGTTCCTGACCGACATCCACAGCCTGGGCCTGAAGAACACCGAAGGCCTGCTGCACACCACCAGCTGGTACTGGGACATGAACGATGCGTCGCGCGCGTTTGCCAACAAGTTCTTTGCCAAGACCAAGCGCATGCCCACCGACGTGCAGGCCGCCGACTACTCGGCCGTGACGCAGTACCTCAAGGCGGTGCAGGCGGTGAAGACCACCGACGCCGACAAGGTCATGGCCTATCTGAAGAGCACGCCGCTGTCGGACTTCTATGCCAAGGGCAGCATCCGCCCCGATGGCACCTATGCGCACGACATGTACCTGGTCGAAGTCAAGAAGGCTTCCGAGTCGAAGAAGCCCTGGGATTACCTGAAGGTGCTGTCGACGCTGCCCGGCGACCAGGTCTTCACCACCAAGGCCGAAACCAAGTGCGCGCTCTGGAAATAAGCGCCTTTGCCACGGCCCGGGAGACTGTGCTCTCCTGGGCCGTGTGAGCCGCTGACTGCGCTTTCTTTTCTCACCCTTTCGCGTATACCCCATGGAAATTCTTGGTGTTTCTTTGCCGGGCCTGATGAGCCAGCTCCTGCTGGGGCTGGTCAACGGCTCGTTCTATGCGATCTTGAGCCTGG